>JADMIO010957435.1_pt1 | contig 50636 bp, 45 predicted proteins | sample 8958161 | NCBI WGS metagenome assembly JADMIO01 (sample SAMN16585339, study PRJNA669376) | soil metagenome | isolation source: Crop rotation soil | place: USA: Cullars Rotation, Alabama | collected 2011 | reverse complement strand
GCTCGCCCGCCATTGAGTTTTAGTTGAGACAATGGTTTCCGCCCGCAGTGAGCTCCCTCCTTTCGTGGGGATGAACTCTGTAGTAGAAACGCTGTAGTAAAGGCTAGGTAGTAAAAACTCTTTTCGAACATATCTCTCGCTCTGTCATCCCGGAGCGGAGCGCCTGGTCGCAAGCTCTTAAAAGAAGCACAGGCAACCTCGGCGCGTAGACGAGGGAGCCCACAGCGGATGGGCAGGCACCATATCAATGATTTTTCCTAATAGCCAGTCTGCTGTGGCAAAACTCCGCTCACGGATTGCAGGGTTTTTACGACGTTTCTAAAATTGCCTGTAGGTTGTTTATGCAAATCCAATCACGTGTTTCAGTACGGTGGCCTCTTTCAGCTTTTTTGAGGGTTGACTAATTAGCCAATTAGCTGATCAGCTAATTGGTCAATGGGCCGGCTCGCCAAATGGGGGAATGTTTCCCGCTCTTGTCGTACTGCAAAGGAAGTTATATAATTCCTCGAGTTTGCGGAATCGGGGGGCAGGCTGCTGGGATGACTGAGCTTCTCGAAAAATACCTCCGCGGGCGATGCCTGCACAATTATTTTTGAATTCAAATCTCAAGCTGCATGCGCGCCGCCGATATCATCTCTATCATCGAATCCTTCGCCCCGCCGGTATACCAGGAATCGTACGACAACAGCGGCCTGCAAGTGGGGGAAGCAAGCACAGAAATTCGTGGAGTGCTCTTCAGCCTCGACATAACCGAAGCCGTGATCGGGGAGGCTGAGCAGCGCGGCTGTAACATGATCGTCGCGCATCACCCGATCATCTTCTCCGGCCTTAAGCGACTTACGGGGCGTTCATACGTCGAGCGTGTCGTCATGCTGGCCTTGAAAAAAGACATTGTTCTTTACGCAGCCCATACTAACCTCGACAACGCCCGCGCTGGCGTCAATGCCATGATCGCGGAAAAGATCGGCCTGCAGAAGACGAGCATTCTACAGATGATGCGCTCGACATTACGCAAGCTGTACACCTTCGCCCCGCGGGAGGCCGCTGATCGTGTGCGTGACGCCCTTTTCGCCGCAGGCGGGGGAGAGATCGGTAAATACACGGAATGTTCTTTTAATACAGAGGGAGCCGGCACTTTCAGACCGGGTGCCGACGCTGATCCGGCAATCGGGCAAGCCGGAGGGCCGAGGGAACGAGTCGATGAGGTGAAGATCGAAGTGCTCGTTCAGCAGCATAAGGAAGCCGCCATTCTAAAGGCCTTGTTCGAAGCTCATCCTTACGAGGAAGTGGCGTATGAGTTCATTCACCTGCATAATGCAAACCAGGAATTGGGCGCCGGCCTTGTCGGACTTTTGCCCCAGCCTATGGCGGGCGCTGCGTTTCTGCGCCACTTAAAGGAAAAAATGAATACGCCCTGTATCCGGCACACACCGATCCTTGATAAGCCCATTCAAAAAGTCGCTATTTGTGGAGGTGCCGGATCATTTCTGCTCAAAGAGGCTATGGCCGCCGGCGCTGACGTATTCGTCACCGGCGACTACAAATACCACCAGTTTTTTGACGCAGACGGACGCATCCTGATCGCCGACATTGGCCATGGCGAGAGCGAACAATTCACTCCCGAACTATTACAGCGGATATTAGAGAAAAAATTGCCTAATTTCGCCCTTCTTTTGTCCGAGACAAAGACCAATCCCGTAAATTATTTCTTCTAAAACTATATGGCTACAGTAAAAGACTTTTCAGTAGAGGAAAAGCTGGTTGCGCTCCTGACGCTCCAGAAGATTGATTCAAAAGGTGACGAAATCAAAACACTGAAAGGCGAGCTGCCGATGGAGGTAAAAGACCTCGAAGACGAGATCGCCGGCCTGCAAACGCGTATTTCCAATATCAACGCAGAGATCGACAGCATCGACTCATTCATCGAAAAGGAGAATGAAGGCAAGAAAGACGCTGCTGCCCTCGGCAAGAAGTACGAAAAGCAACTCGATAATGTAAAGAACAACCGTGAGGCCGAAGCGCTGAACAAAGAGATCGAAATGCAGGATCTCGAAGTGAAGCTTCGCGAAAAGCACATCAAAGACGCGCAGATAGAGCAGACCGAGCGCCGCGCACAGCGTACGCGCACGGAAGACCGCATTTCCGTATTGGAGGAAGCGGCTGCAGGAAAGCGCACTGAGCTCGAGAAGATCATCGCCGATACCGAAAAGGAAGAGAAGAAGCTTGCTAAGGAAAGCAACGCTGCCAAAGAGCACGTTGATCCGCGTATGCTGAGCGCTTACGAGCGTATCCGCAGCTCTTATCCGAACGGTCTCGCCGTAGTACCGGTACTGCGCGATTCCTGCGGTGGTTGCTTCAACGTGATCCCTCCCCAGCGCCAGAGCGAGATCCGCCAGCGCAAGAAGATCGTGGTTTGCGAGCATTGCGGCCGTATCCTGGTGGACAACGACCTGAACGAAACTGTGAAGGTGAAGCTGTAAGCACCTTGTGGAATAATATTAGTGACGTCCCGCCCAGTGCGGGACGTTTGCTTTTTTACAAAAGCACGCTCCGTTTTTTACCTTCACCAATCCCAAGAACGCTATAGCATATGCAGCTGAATGAAGTGCCGCAGGATGGATTGAACTATAAGGAGCGCGACAAGCTCCGCAAGCTCATGTATGCCGTAGACAGCCAAGGCCACTACACCGGCGTAGCCTCGGTAGGATGGGAAGCGGAAAACGCAGCGACCAAAGGCGCCTGGGACGAAGTAGTAGAAGTGCTGCGGGAAACGGAGGAAGCGGTCAAGGCTGGGAAGCTAAGCCCGATCGCCTACTTCATGCAAAAAAGCCTGATGGATGTGGCGCTGCTCGCGAAGTACGCAGGCAAGTGGCAATGGACTGTTCGACGGCACATGAAGCCCGCCGTCTTTGCTAAGCTGAGCGAAAGGACACTTGCCGTGTACGCCGGCGTATTCAATATTTCTGTAGAAGAACTCAAAACTTTTGGCCAGTAGCCCTATTCACATGCCTTCCTCCGTGACCGAACCAGCCACCGCGAACAAGAACTCGTTTATTCATTTTCAGCACGCGCATTGCGAGAGCGGCGTGACCACGAACCTGCTACGGCATTATGGAATAAGCATTTCAGAGCCGATGGCTTTTGGCATTGGCGCGGGATTGTTCTTTGGCCATCTGCCTTTCCTGAAGGTAAATGGCACGCCGGGCACGACATTTCGTATCTGGCCGGGCGCAGTCTTCAAGCGGGTGGCTACACGGTTGGGAGTGAAGATGCACACGGAGAAATTCTCTTCTCCGCGAAAAGCTATGGCAGCGCTCGACGCAGCCCTGGATGCGGGCCATCCTGTCGGCTTGCAGTGCAGCGTGTATTACCTGCCTTACCTGCCAGAAGCATTTCGCTTTCATTTTAATGCGCACAATCTCGTTGTCTTTGGGCGGGAGAATGGAGAGTATCTCGTCAGCGACCCGGTGATGGAAGAAGCGACGCGCATCAAGGCGGAAGATCTGGCGAAGGCGCGTTTCGCCAAGGGAACGCCAGAGCCACGTGGCTTCATGTATTATGTGGAAAGCGCCCAGCCGAATCCCCTATTCGACAAAGCGATCCTTCAGGGCATCAAGCAAACATGCTCGTTTATGCTCACGCCGCCTTTTCCGTGGTTCGGTGTAAAAGGCATCTTTCTGCTATCACGCCGCATTCGCAAATACCCGGAAAAGCTGACTCCCCGGAAAGCCGCGCTATATCTCGGCAATATTATCCGCATGCAGGAAGAGATCGGGACGGGCGGCGCCGGATTCCGGTACCTGTTTGCCGCCTTTCTTCAGGAAGCAGGCGAGATGATGAAGCGCGATGATCTGCTGCGTTTCTCCGAAGAGCTTACGGCTATTGGCGACAACTGGCGCGGCTTTGCCTATAGCGCTGCGCGGCTTGTTAAAGCGCGTAACAGCGATCTGATTTCTTACGACGAGCTGAGCGACAAGCTGCGAAAGATCGGGGAGGAGGAGAAGGATTTCTTCAAAAGACTGAGTAAGATGGGATAATTTCCTTTTGCGTTATTAGCGGGTTGCCGGCGACGAAAGGGCAGGCGACAGTTATGGATTCGAATGCAGTAATTCCCGGGTGGTGATAGCGACAATTCCAGTGGGGGAGCTCCCAATCACCACCACGGATCGCATCAATCCAGCCGTGAACTAACCAGAAGCAACGGCATATTGTATCTATCCCGTCGCCGGAATGGGACCGTCCTGACCCTGGATGGTAACGTTCCCGGTTCCGTCCCGGACGAGCCCGGACCGGGATGGTGTCGATCCCGCGCTCCGATCGGTCCATTTCTGCCCCCGATAGTATCGACCCGCCCCCGGGATCGGTTGACCTCTGCAGCGAATAGCGTCGATCTCTACACCCGATCAGTCTATTCCTGCCCCCAAACAGGTGGGTTCCGGAGTCAGGATGAGCCCATTCCACGGCGCCATCACCTAGTTCCCGACCGGGGAGGAGCCCGGTCAGCCCTCAGTGCATAATAATCATTGAGGGGCGGAGTCCCATATGTGCTTCATTTAGCCTGTAGCCGTCAGGATTCGGGGAACATCAGGCTATGCTTTCCAACAAAAGACAGTAACTCCTCCAGCTAGCTGGCCGATTTTTCAGTTATGCCTCAGGACTTTGGCGATCTAATTGGAGAAGGGCTAGATGGCGCGATTGTAAATAGCACGCCACTAAAAACGCCTTTAGAATTTCCGGTTGTGGCCTATAACGGTATTTGGTACCTGCCAAATATTCAAATAGAAAGGCTTGCGGAGATAAATAAAATGAGAAAGGCGATTGGGTTATCCTCTATTCAGGATATTATCGAGAAACTTCAATTTTATAATAAGCACATGCTGGATGGAGTATATAACAGCAAGTACAGTGTGACCGTCGGTGTTTCTGCGGTATTCGATACCGACGACGAAGACCAGGATAAGAACTGGCAAAAGACTGAAAAATTTCCTAAGGAATAAACGATAGCGTGCTACGTCAGACCACGTCAGACGCTTTCTATTTCTTATTGTATTCCTTAGCTCTGCCCGATCCAAAGATTAGCAACGTTTACTCCTGTTGGTAAATAATCTTCAATCACACCTGTTCGTCGATTCTGAAAGGCAGGAAATGCACATTGTAGGGCTTTTCAATCGGGTAGACGGTAAAAGCGGCAATGCATGTAGATAGGACGGCCTGCACTATGCGGTTTTAACGCTTGCTCCTCGCACAAATATTGCTTTTTTTATGCGACTACGACCAGATGCCCTATGCGTCGGGCGCTGCCCGACTCTAAAAAATGCCACCCTTTCAGTGCTAATCCTAAACAGCCCTGAAAGGGCGATATATCTTAGCGTCGGGCATCGCCCGACGAATAGGAAGAGGCTGTCGTTTTCCATGCACCTTCCAGCGTGGTTTTCACTAGTAAAGCACTAGAAAAACGGTTTTAGAAGTCATTTAGCAAGACCTAAGTATATACGGCTGATGATGTCGGCTTAGCGCGGTGTAAGATCAATTTGGCACGTGGTCGATTCGATATTTTCTATTACGTATTTGTGCCGTTCGAACTGCGATACGACAGGTGTGATCTCTTCAACAGCATCATAGAAGTATTCATTTTTCGGATGTCCTCGCCCAAGCGATAAATGGAGCGAGGAAGATAGCTGCAACATCCTATTAATAAAATGATTTTAAGGTAATCGTAAATGGAGGACCATTCACGTCGCCTGTTTTGTTCTGTTAAAGATTTACTAATGATCGGTTTTGATTATTAGAACGGCATAGCGATTGCGAGTGTTTACGCACACCAAAAATCTCTTTATTATGAAACAGACACTTGTATTTTCAGTTCCAGCAAAGGCAGTGCCTTTCGACGTCTATCAGTCGGTGCTGGTCAATGCCTGCGTGGCCCACGCGACCGATTGGAACCTCCCCGCCGAGCTCGTCGCCACCATGCAGACGAAGAAGAAGGACTGGGACGCCGCCTGCGAGATCACTTCAAACCGGCAGACCATGAACCCAGCCGCGATTGCTGCGCGCAATGCGCTGCTCGGAGATTATCGCGATCTGCTGGCGCGGGTAATGCGGCTGCACATCGCTAGCAACGACGCGGTCTCAGAAAGCGATAAAGCCGCGCTGGGCATCCACCCGGTTAAGCCCAGTCGTTCGCCGGTACACCCTCCGGTCTCCTACCCGGTTTTATCGATCGATCTTTCGGTTTCGAGTGCACATCGCATCCGCTTCCGGGACAGCGAGGCGCTGGGATCCTTTGGTCGCGCTAAGACCGCCAGCTACTGCGAGCTATGGTACCGCCTCGGTGGTGCTGCGCCGACAGGCCCTGGGGACGCTGGTCTGCGTTGCAATTTGAGTCGCAGCGGGCAGCTCCTGGCATTCGATGTTGCCAACAAGGGCAATTTCGTGCACTACTTCGCCCGCTGGGTGAACAAAAAAGGACAGCAAGGTCCGTGGTCTCCTGTGTATAGTGCGCTTATTGCATAAGGATGAGGTAAAAAAGCTGCCCCGGCCCGGTTATTCGGGCCGGGGCAGCTTTTTAATGAGCCAATGCCTCCGAATTGAAAGTTCAGAGCCGGGCAATTCTTAATTCTTAACTACGCCGGCACCGAATCAGTCGCCAGGCACTGCAGCGCCTCCTCCACCATCTTCTTACTTCCGATAAAGATTGGTACGCGCTGATGGAGCTTCTCCGGCTGTACGTCGAGAATACGCTGATCGCCGGTGGTGGCCATACCTCCGGCAGCTTCCATCAGGAAGGCCATCGGGTTGCACTCATACAGGAGACGCAGTTTTCCGCTCTTCGCGCTACTGTCGGCGGGATACATGAAGATGCCGCCCTTTATCAGCGTGCGGTGCATGTCGGCCACCATTGAGCCTACATAACGGTGCGAATAAACCTTGTCCATACACTGCGTCAGGTATTGGCGGATGCCATTGCTGAACTTGCTCCAGTTGCCTTGATTGATGGAATAGATCTTGCCCGTTTCCTTACACTTCATATCAGGGTGGGAAAGGCAGAACTCGCCGATGCTTGGCTCGAGTGTAAAGCCGTTTACGCCAAGCTTGGTAGCGTAGACCATCATCGTGCTGGAGCCGTAAACTACGTAGCCGGCCGCCATCAGGTTCTTACCAGCCTGCATGAAGTCTTCCTTCGTGCAGCATTCGCCGAGCGGAGTTATGCGACGGTAAATGGCGAAAATGGTGCCGATGGATACGTTGCAATCGATATTGGAAGAGCCGTCGAGCGGATCGAACAGCACTACGTATTTGCTCTGCTTGCTATACTCGTCGTCAAAACATACCACGTCGTCGTTTTCCTCAGAGGCGATGCCGGCGCAGTCGGCGCTTTGGCGTAGAATGGAGATGAGCGTCTCGTCGGCATAGACGTCGAGCTTCATCTGCTCCTCGCCCTGGATATTGCTCGTGCCTTGCTTGCCGAGAATGCCTTCAACGAGGCCGGCTTTGCTCACTTGCTTGTTGATAAGCTTGCAGGCAAGACCGATATCGCGCAGCAGCGCTGAAAGTTCACCGGTGGCCTGTGGGAATTGACGGGTTTCCTGGATGGTGAATTCATCCATGGTAACCAACTTACGAGTACTATGAATCATGCTTTCGTGTGTGGATTAATCCGCAAAAATAAGGCGGCCCCTCAGAACAAAAGAATTGTTATAGTAGCAAATAGGCCACTGAATGAGCTGAATCGGGCGGATAGAACGCAGATAAGGCTGATTGAGCTGATAAACACTGATCTGAATTGTTGGATGGAACATTTACTTGGCGGATCAATGCAGATCCGGTCAGCGAAAACCAGCTACATCAGCTCAATCAGCGTTCTATTAAGTCAAAAAGATAATAGTCTCCTCCCCCCGGCAACTAAAACAGGGCCGTAGATTTACGTCATGATCCAGTTTTACAAGAACATCAACCGGCAGACCCTGGAGATCGAACAGGCAGAATCGGCAAACTGGATCAATGTCTCGCCTCCCTTTCAATCGCAGGAGATCGATGACCTGTCCGAGAAGCTGGCCATCCCTCACGACTTCTTAACGGATACGCTCGACATCGAGGAACGTGCGCGCTATGAACTGGAGGACGGCGTAAAACTGCTCATCCTGAAAACACCCGTCGAGAACAAGTCGCTCAACGAAAGCGACGCTTATTATATAACGATCCCCATCGCAATCATCATTACGGAGCGCAGCCAGGTCGTTACCGTAAATTCTTTTGAGAATGTAGCCATCCGCCGATTCCTGACAACATTCGCAAAGCGCCACCCCGAGCGGCCGAATATGATGGTATTGAAAGTCTTCGAAAAGGTCGTGATGGACTTTATGGAAGAGCTGAAGACGATCAATAGCCGCCGCAATTCCTTTGAGCAGAAGCTGTACGATTCAAACCGGAACGAAGAGCTGCTGGCCCTGATGCGCACACAAAAGAGCCTTGTTTATCTGCTGTCGGCCTTGCGCAGTAATGAGCTTCTGCTGATGAAAATGGAGCGTACCAATTTCCTTAACTGCAACGAAGAGGAGTCGGAGTTTCTCAGTGACCTTATCGTAGAATTCTCTCAGGCAAAGGAAATGGCCGACAACTATACCAATAATCTGTCGTCGACCCTCGATGCCTACGCGAGCATCATCAACAACAATATGAACCTCGTGATGAAGCGCCTGACGAGCATCACGATCATGATCAGCCTCCCAACACTCGTCGCCAGCTTTTTCGGGATGAATGTAAAAGTGCCGTTCGAGGGCGAGTCGCATGGCTTCTGGTTTGCAATGGCCATCAGCGGAATTTTTGCAGCGGTAATGGCGTGGTACTTTAATAAGAAGCGCTGGTTCTAGATACTCCGTGCGAAGTTCTTGTGGGACGTTAGTGGGAGTTAATGTGCTCCGAACAAGTTTAGTTTCGCGACTGTCCTAACACAATTGGCTAATTGGCTAATTAGTCCATCCTCAAAAAAGCTGAAAGAGGCCACCGTGCTGAAACACGTGATTGGATTTGCATAAACACCCTACAGGCAATTTTAGAAACGGCGTAAAAACCCTGCAATCCGTGAGCGGAGTTTAGCCACAGCAGACTGGCTATTAGGAAAAATCATTGATATGGTGCCTGTCCATCCGCTGTGGGCTCCCTCGTCTACGCGCCCAGGTTGCCTGTGCTTCTTTTAAGAGCTTGCGACCAGGCGCTCCGCTCGGGATGACAGAGCGAGAGATATGTTGGAAAAGAGTTTTTACTACGTAGTCAACCCTCAAAAAAGCTGAAAGAGGCCACCGTGCTGAAACACGTGATTGGATTTGCATAAACACCCTACAGGCAATTTTAGAAACGGCGTAAAAACCCTGCAATCCGTGAGCGGAGTTTAGCCACAGCAGACTGGCTATTAGGAAAAATCATTGATATGGTGCCTGTCCATCCGCTGTGGGCTCCCTCGTCTACGCGCCCAGGTTGCCTGTGCTTCTTTTAAGAGCTTGCGACCAGGCGCTCCGCTCGGGACGACAGAGCGAGAGATATGTTGGAAAAGAGTTTTTACTACGTAGCCTTTACTACAGCGTTTCTACTACAGAGTTCATCCCGACGAAAGGAGGGAGCCCACTGCGGGCGGGAAACCATTGTCACAGCTAAAACTCAATGGCGGGCGAGCATCCGAGCGCCTTCTCCCGAATACTCAAACAGTCCTTTTCGAGGATCGACTAATTAGCAAATTGGCTAATTTCCCCCAGTGCCGACACATTTTAATATCCGCGTCTACGGAATATGGATACGCGACGCGCAGTTGCTCGTGAATGAAGAGATCATTCGCGGCAGGCGCGTCATCAAGCTTCCGGGTGGCGGACTGGAATTAGGAGAGGGGACTATAGAAGGGTTGAAAAGGGAATGGCAGGAGGAATTGGGCCTGGATGTAGAAGTGTTGACACATTATTACACAACTGATTTCTTCCAGCAAAGCGCTTTTGACGATTCGCAGGTAATCAGCATTTATTACCGCGTGCAGGCCAGCGCCACTGGGGCCATTCAAAACAGGCTGCCGGGGGAACGTACCTATTGGCTGCCGTTGGGCGATATCGATAGCGACACATTTACCCTGCCGATCGATCGTGTGGTTGGGAGTATGCTGGCTGCCGCACATCCGTAAGAATTGCCTTTCTCAATCTGCGTATAAACCCGACTGGCCCCTCGCCGGCTAACTTTATGTCCGCTCACTATGAAAATTCTTTTACGCTACCTGAGCCAGTACCGGGGCATGATCATTCTTGCGCTCTTCCTGGCAGCAGTCAATCAAGTCTTCTCGCTTCTTAATCCATATATCCTCGGACATTATATTATCGATCCCTTTGCGAATCACGCGGGCGAATATCATGGACGAGCGACGCTCTTTTTCAAAGGGATTTCCTGGGGCTTGTTCCTGATTATATGCGCTGCGATGGTATCGCGCATCGCTAAGGCATTTCAGGATTATGTCGTCAATGTGATCATCCAGAAGTTCGGCGCCAACCTATATACCGACGGCCTTCGCCATGCGCTTCGCCTGCCCTTTGCCGATTTCGAGGATCAACGCAGCGGCGAGACACTATCCATACTGACCAAAGTGCGTACTGATTGCGAAAAGTTCATCAACAACTTCGTCAACGTGCTGTTTGCAACGATCGTGGGGATCGTCTTTGTCGTGATCATAGCATTTCGCATTTCGCCGATGCTCCCGTTGATCTACCTCGTCGGCGCCGTGGTGCTTGGTGCATTGACCAGTGTACTGAGTAAAAAGATCAAGAAGATCCAGAAGAGTATTGTATCAGAAACAACAGCACTCGCGGGCTCTACGACGGAATCCTTGCGGAATATTGAGCTGGTAAAGAGTCTAGGCCTCACAGGACAGGAGATCCGCCGGCTAAACGCAACCACGTTCAAGATCCTGAAGCTGGAGCTGCGTAAGGTGAAGAGCATACGTTCTATCTCCTTTGTGCAGGGCACGTTCGTCAACTTCCTGCAACAGTGCATCATGTTTGCGCTGCTGTATTTTGTATTTCATGATAAGCTGACCGTGGGACAGATGATCATGATGCAGTTCTATTCCTTCTTCATTTTCGGCCCCCTGCAGGAGCTTGGCAATATCATACTTTCCTATCGCGAAGCGCAGGCGTCATTGAACAATCTCGAGCTGCTTATGGCAAGGCCAGTCGAGCAGAAGCCTGATCATCCGGAACCCTTGCATTCCATACACAGTCTGCGTTTTGAGGATGTAACCTTCCAGCATCAGTCGGCCACGAAAGCTGCGTTGCAGGAAGTATCTTTTGAAGTAAAGCTCGGAGAAACAGTCGCATTTGTGGGGCCTTCGGGATCCGGCAAGACGACACTTGTAAAGCTTCTGGTCGGACTTTATCACCCAGGTCACGGACAAGTATTTTATAATGAGCATGCGGATACGCGCATCGACTTCGAAGAGCTGCGTGCGCAGATCGGTTTCGTTACCCAGGATACACAACTATTCTCCGGAACGATCAAAGAGAATCTGCTTTTTGTAAATCCTGGCGCCAACGACGCAGAGATAGAGGAGGTTCTTGAAAAGGCAGCCTGCAATAGTCTGCTGGCCCGCGCCGAGGCTGGTATCGACACGGTGATAGGAGAGGGCGGTTTAAAGCTCTCCGGTGGCGAACGTCAGCGTCTTAGCATAGCCCGTGCGCTTCTTCGCCATCCGCGATTAATGATCTTCGATGAAGCAACGTCCGCGCTGGATTCTCTAACCGAAGAAGAAATCTCACAAACGATCCGCGAGATCACAGATCGCCGCGAACACATCACAGTGATGATCGCACACAGATTGTCGACCATCATGCATGCCGACAGAATATACGTGCTTGAACGCGGACAGATCGTGGAAACCGGCACGCACATGAGCCTGCTTTCAGAAAAGGGTTTGTACTATGCGATGTGGCGCCAGCAGATCGGCGAACGCAAGGATGTGAAGGAAAGAGTGATGATCGGCGCACGGTAAAAACGTTCAGTCGTCGATTGGTGACTTATACCCTGTTACGGCGCGTCCCGATACTCTGCCCCTTTGCAATCTCTGCTGGAAACCCTTGGCGTCTTTGCGAAACCTTAGCGCTTTTGCGCGAAAAATCTCACAACACCACATCCTGTATCCGCGCGCTCTTCCCGGGATAATCAGTAGTATAATGCAGCCCCCGGCTTTCCTTTCGAAATGTCGCGCCCTTCACAATGAGGTATCCGATCGTGATAAGATTTCGCAGCTCCATCAGCTGTGGTGAAAGCGTAGTCGTGCGGTAAAGCGCTTCCGTTTCTTCGTGAATAAGATCAATGCGGCGCATGGCCCGCTGGAGTCGCACGTCATTGCGAACGATGCCTACATAGTCGCTCATGATCGCCTGCAGCTCTTTCAGGCTTTGCGTGATCAGGATCATTTCCTTCGGATCGCGGGTTCCGGAAGCATTCCAGTCCGGGACAGCCAACTGCGTTTCTGTAGCATTGGTTTTCCGCGCGGCATCTTCTGCGCATCGATGTGCAAAAACAAGAGCCTCCAGCAGCGAATTTGACGCCAGTCGGTTCGCGCCATGCAAGCCCGTCGATGCGCATTCGCCGCAAGCGTAAAGATTTAGAATGGATGATCGCCCCCATTCGTCTGTCTGTATACCGCCGCAGCAATAGTGAGCTGCCGGTGCTACGGGGATCATTTGTTTCGCAACATCAATACCTATGTCGAGGCATTTGGCATAGATGTTCGGGAAATGCGCGCGGAACTTCTCCATGTCCATATGCCGGCAATCGAGGAATACATACTCTGTCCCTGTGCGCTTCATTTCAGAGTCGATCGCGCGGGCTACTACATCGCGGGGTGCGAGATCTTTTCGCGCATCATAACGCTCCATGAATGCCTCTTCCTCTTTATTGCGCAGGATACCGCCGTCGCCGCGAACGGCCTCGGTGATCAAAAAGGAAGGAGATATTCCGGCCTCATACAAAGCAGTAGGGTGGAATTGGATAAACTCCATATTCTCCATTCTTGCCTTTGCCCGATACGCCATGGCAATACCGTCGCCCGTGGCTATGCGCGGATTGGTCGTTGTGCGATAAACCTGGCCCGTGCCGCCTGCGGCCATGATCGTCACCGGCGCAAGGATCTTTTCAATGGCGAATGTTTCGAGGTTCAGCGCGTACACGCCATAGCACTGCGTATCCGGCGTCACCTTCGTGACCAGGAAACCGAGATGATGCTGCGTGATAATATCCACGACGAACCAATGGTTATGGATAACGATATTGGGATACGTGCGCGCCTTTGCGACGAGTGCGCGCTCGATCTCAAAACCCGTGATGTCTTTATGGTGCAGGATGCGGAATTCTGAATGGCCGCCTTCGCGCCCCCGCATATAATCGCCATCGAGCGTCTTGTCGAACTGCGTGCCCCAATCAATGATCTCCGCGACACGTTGAGGGCCTTCTTCCACCACGATCCGCACGATCCGCTCATCGCATAATCCATCTCCTGCTGTCAGCGTATCCTCGATATGCTTTTCGAATGAATCGTGCTCTTCATCATTCACTACCGCGATACCGCCCTGTGCATATTTGGTATTCGTTTCGTCGGTGGCGGCTTTTGTAAGAATGGTGATCGTCTTTTCCGGAAAGCGCTCGGCCGTTTTTACGGCAAAGGTGAGTCCTGCGATCCCGGAGCCAATAACGAGGAAGTCAGTCTGGAGCATGGTGGGAAATTAGCCAATTAGCCAATTAGCCAATGCGCGAGGGAAATTCTCCAATTCTCCGATTCTCGAATTCTCCGATGCTCTTCGCATGCACAAACACCTTCTGAAGCCTTGCCCAAATTCAACCATTCAATATTCCAACACTCCAACACTCCAACATTCCAACACTCCAACATTCCAACATTCCAACGCTCCAACATTCCAACGCTCCAGCCATGCAGCAATAACGCAATACGATCATATCCGTCCATAATCCGCGTTTCTTTAATTATTTTAGCGGCACGCACATTACGCTCATGGACTACGAAATCAAGCAGCAAGGCAAATTCAAGTATGTAGAGGAAGGAACGGGCGACACGCTTATTCTGCTCCACGGACTATTTGGCGCGCTGAGCAATTTTCAGGATCTGATTGAGCATTTCAGGACGACGCATCGGGTTGTTATCCCATTACTGCCACTATTCGAGCTTAATCTGCTGGATACAACTGTTGGTGGTCTTGCGCGACACGTGCAAAAGTTTATAGAAGCCCGTGGATTTGATCGTTTTCACCTCCTGGGTAATTCGCTGGGTGGGCATATTGGTCTGGTATACGCATTGAAGCACCAGGCTAAAGTGAAATCTATTGTGCTGACCGGTTCTTCAGGGCTTTTTGAAAACGGAATGGGAGAGACATATCCTAAGCGCGGCGATAGGGAATTTATTCGCAAAAAGACTGAGCTCACCTTCTATGATCCAAAGGTTGCGACAAAGGAGTTGGTGGACGAGGTGTTTGACATTGTCAATAACAGACTGAAGGCGATAAAGATCATATCGCTGGCAAAAAGCGCCATCCGCCATAATCTTGGCGATGAATTGAAAGATATTAAAGTTCCCGCCTGCCTGATCTGGGGTAAAAATGATACCATCACTCCGCCAATGGTTGCAGAGGAGTTTCACACACTGCTGCCGAACAGCGAACTGCATTGGATTGACAAGTGCGGACACGCGCCTATGATGGAGGTACCAGAAGAGTTCAACAAAATATTGGATGACTACCTCGCCCGCCACGCCGGGTAGGTTTTTATCACTGCTCCGTCATTAACGGCAGGAAAATCTGCCAACGCCCTGTATGGTGCGCTATTTGTTACGTCTAATATTGAGAATGACCTGACATGTTGATAGAGCAATTAATATCCCCCGAAGTTCCCACCTTATTACCTTCTGATACGGGTAGCAAAGCCCTGTTCCTTATGGAAGAGGCACATCTTACACAGCTTCCGATGGTGAAGGATGATCAATACCTGGGTCTTATCCAGGAAAATGATGTCCTGGATTGGAATACTCCGGAGCGAGCCCTCGACAGTGCGGATTTTCTCAATTACAGGCCGGCCGTGTCGGTGAGCGGCCACCCCTTCGATGTGCTGCGCCTTGTGAGCGAACAGAATCTGAATGTTGTTCCGGTTATTGATAACACCTCCAGATACATCGGGGCTATTACCCGCGATGACCTTCTTAAATACATTGCCGAACACAGCGGTTTGGACAGTCCGGGCGGAATTATCATCCTGGAACTGGAGCCACGCCAGTACAGCCTTTCAGAGATAGCTCGCATCTGTGAGAACGAAGACGTGACGATTATTGCCTCGGCCCTTCGAACCAATCGCGAAACAGGTGTAATAGAAGTAACACTAAAGACCAACCGTACAAACCTTGAAGCTCTGGTCTCGTCCTTTCAGCGTCACGAGTATCTAGTGAAAGATGTCTTTGGAGCCCAGAGTGGTACTGAAGAGGTCATGGATCGCTACCGGCAACTGATGAATTTCATTAACATGTAATTTGCGTCAAAGGCTGAAGGAATAGAGTTTGAAGGCGACCAGGCCTGCGCTGCCTTTGTACCTTTGTCCCATTCGGACTTTTCCTTTCTATTTAGATTTTCTTTTCAGATGATTGCAATCGGCGATGTGCTTGTAGCGGATGACGTGGTGAGCGCCCAGTTTGTATGTGACCTCAATGCCTGCAAAGGCGGCTGCTGCGTCGATGGGGATTGTGGTGCCCCGCTGACGGAGCAAGAAACGCTGATCATTGAGGAAATTTATCCTAAGGTCAAACCGTACCTCTCTCCCGAGTACATCGCGGAAATTGAAAAGCAGGGTACTCATGTGATGGACGATGAGTTTGGCTTCGTTACCCCAACCGTAGGCGGCGGCATTTGCACTTATGCTTATACAGATGAACTGGGAATCGTTAAGTGCGCCATAGAGAAGGCCTGGCAGGACGGAAAGATCGATTTTCAGAAACCCATATCCTGCCATCTGTATCCGATCCGCGTAAAGGAAATCCCCGGCTTTATCGCGGTAAACTATGAGCCGCGTAAAAAGCTATGCCGGCCTGCCTGCAAGCTGGGCCGCAAGCTTAAAGTGCCCGTTTACAAATTCCTGAAACAGCCTATTATCCGTAAATGGGGAGAGGAGTTTTATGAAGCCCTCGACGCTGCAGCAGCGCACATGGAAGAGCAATAGGAGCTCAACGGTTACAATTCCTTTCTAAGCCTGGCTACTGGCACATTGAGTTGCTCCCTGTATTTAGCTACGGTGCGCCGTGCGATCGTATAACCTTTCTCCTGCAACATTTCAGTCAACCGGTCATCGGAAAGCGGATGCTGTTTGTTTTCTGCTGCGATAAAGCCGGACAGGATGCTCTTCACCTCCCTCGTGCTGACCTCCTCACCACTTTGGTTCTGGAGTGCCTCAGAAAAGAAATACTTAAGCTTGTACGTGCCAAATTCCGTCTGCACATATTTGCTATTGGCGACACGGCTCACGGTTGAGATGTCCAGGTTCGTACGCTGCGCGACGTCCTTCAGGATCATCGGGCGAAGGGTCGCTTCGTCGCCGCTTAGGAAGAATTCACGCTGAATGTCGATGATCGCATTCATTGTATGCAGCAAAGTGTGTTGCCGCTGGCGAATGGCGTCGATGAACCATTTGGCGGCGTCCAGTTTTTGCTTGATGAACTGAACCGCCTCACGCTGGCGTTTGTCTTTTTTATCTCCGCGCTCATAGGCCCGCATCATTTCGCGATACCCTTCCGACACGCGCAGCTCAGGCGCATTCTTCGAATTCAATGTAAGTTCCAGCTTGCCGCCATTGTTGAATACGAAGAAGTCCGGAATGATATAGCTCTCTGCCTTGTTGACGGACCCATAACCCGCGCCGGGCCTGGGAGTAAGGTGCGTTATGACGCTGATCACAGACTTGAATGCATCGCTCTCCAATCCAAGCAATCGTTGCACTTTTTCGTAGTGCTTTTTGATGAATTCACTGAAGTGTTTCGAGATAATGACAGTAGCCATGCGCACGTCTTTCGTCTGGGGACGTATGCGTTGCAGTTGGATCAACAGGCATTCCTGCAGGGACCATGCCCCCACGCCTGCGGGGTCAAAAGTCTCGCGAATGCTGTTCAGGATACTGCTTACCTCCTCTATATCGGTTGAGATGTTTCTTGAAAAAGCAAGGTCGTCTACAATGGCCGGTACTTCGCGACGCAGGTATCCGTCGTCGTCGATGCTGCCAATGATCTGTTCGGCAATGGCGGTTTCGCGCTCGTCCAGCTCGAGCATTCCAAGCTGATCGTGAAGATGATCGTGAAATGATTTCTCCATTCGTATCGGCGTCGAATGCCGGTCGGTATCATCGTGATGGCTGCCATAATAGTCGCCCGAATCGTAGTGACTGTAATCGCCGCTCTCCTCGCCGCGCAGGTAGTCGTCGAGGTCTATCTTGTCAGCGGTGTCGTCGCTTAGCTCGATATCTTCAGTGCCTTCATCTTCGCCGCCGGCTGCAAATTCCTCGTTTGTATCGTCCGTCTTATCAAGGCCGTAGATGTCGTCGTCCGACTGATTGTCGCCGTCTTGTCCCTGTTCGAGTGCGGGGTTTTCCTCCAGTTCTTCCTTGATGCGTTCTTCCAGGTTGGCAGTAGGCACCTGCAGCAGTTTCATGATCTGAATCTGCTGGGGGGAAAGGCGCGACAGGAGCCGCTGGTGCTGGTTTTGCCGAAGCATGAGAGTTCTTCTACAGGATAGTTCTTCCGGACAAAAATAGGCCTTCAGGCCTTAGGGCATCCGCATTTAATCTAGGCTCACACGAGTTTGAATTGCACGTTTATCCGGAATGTAGTTGTAATTTTCTCCAAATTGTGACTGTGGAACGGAAGCCTTACATCTCGCCGTCGTTTTCCTATACACCATTAGAAGAGACACTGGAGCTATTACCCCGGAAAAAGAAGCTATTCATAGGCATTCCGAAGGAAACGTCATTTCAGGAAAACCGTGTTGCGCTCACTCCGGATGCAGTTTCCGTGATCGTAAACAGCGGCCACGAAGTAGTCGTCGAGCAAGGTGCGGGTGAAGGCTCTTTCTATTTCGATCACGACTACAGCGAGGCGGGCGCACGCATTGTTTATGATAAGGCAGAGCTTTACAAGGCTACCGCTATCATCAAGAGCGCTCCCATTTCTGAAGAAGAGGTGGAATGGCTTCAGCCGAACCAGGTGATCTTTTCGCCTATCCACATGCCTATACTGAAGGCAGAAATGCTGGAAGCGCTGATGCACAAAAAGATCATCGCGATCGCATTTGAGTCGATCAAGGATGATTCCGGCAACTACCCGATCGTCCGCTCTATGAGCGAGATCGCGGGTGCTACGGCCATCCTCAATGCTGCGAAGTATCTCAGCAATGTTCATAATGGAAAAGGCATTCTGCTAGGCGGTATCTCAGGTGTTCCACCCGCGCAGGTGCTTATTATCGGTGCGGGTATTGTTGGTGAATTTGCGGCGCGCACAGCGCTTGGTCTCGGCGCCTCCGTTAAAGTATTCGACAATTCCATCTACCGCCTGATGCGCCTTCAGAATAATGTAGGTCGCCGGCTGTTTACTTCAGTGATAGAGCCTGTAACATTGGCAGAGGAGCTGACTTCCGCAGATGTGGCGGTAGGAGCGTTAAAGCCTGTTAGTGGAATAACGCCGGTGGTTGTAACCGAAGGGATGGTGCAGGCGATGAAGGCAGGCTCCATCATCATCGATGTAAGCATCGACCGTGGCGGCTGCTTTGAAACCTCACGTATTACCTCGCATGAGCAACCTACGTTCAAGCAGTACGACGTTATTCACTACTGTGTGCCGAATATCGCCTCCGGCGTTTCGCGTACGGCCTCAAGAGCGGTCAGCAATGTACTTATGCCGATCCTTCAGGAAAGCGCTGACAGCGGCGGCGTCGAAGGACTCGTTCAGATGAAGAGCGGTATTCGGAATGGGGTATATCTCTATAAAGGTTGTGTCACCAATGCACCTATCGCAAAACGTTTTGGTATCAAATACACCGACCTCGATCTGCTGTTAGCGGCTCAGAGCTGATCATTCCGCTTAGCTGGTTTTTGTTTAGGCTGCTTTCAGGTAAATGAAGGCGAGCATAGCGAGGCCTGCCGCGATCCTATACCATCCCCACATACGGAAACCGTAGCGCTTCAGGAAGGTGATGAAGAATTTGATAGCCAGTGCAGCTACGACGAAGGCCACAAGATTTCCAGCGATGAATACAGTTAAGTGCATTCGGTCCGCAGTGATCATGGATATGCCCTTTTGCTCGATACCGTTCACATTCCATTTTTTCAGAAATACCGAGTATGTAGTTACCGCAAGCATTGTCGGTACTGCGAGGAAGAACGAGAATTCCGCTGCAGCGCTGCGGGTGAGCTTTTGCTGCATGCCGCCGATAATGGATGCAGCGGCCCTGCTCACGCCCGGCATCATTGCCAGACATTGCCAGAACCCAATTGCGACAGCCTTGGGAATCGTTACGCGGCTTTCATCGCTTATCTGTGGATTCTTGAAGAACTTCTCAATAAACAGGAGTATGATCCCACCGCCTACCATCACGAGCGCAACAGGTACCGGCTTCTCCAAAACGGTTTCGATCGCATCGTCAAACAGATACCCAAATACCAATGCTGGTACAACGGCCAAAGCCAGTTTCAGATAGAAATTCAGGTTCCGGAAATTGAAGAACTTTTTCCAGTAGAGCGCTACCACGGCGAGAATGGCGCCGAACTGTATGCTGACCTGAAACATCTTTATGAACTCGTCTTTTTCAACCTGCAGGATCGTCGACGTGAAGATCATGTGCGCAGTAGAAGAAATGGGAAGGAACTCCGTCAGGCCTTCTACGATGGAAATGATAATGGCTTTTTCGACGAACGTCATGGAATGTTGATGTATTTATGAGTCTGCAGGGAAAGCTGCCAATGCGGATGATCCTTTATATAGGCGATAATGAGCGGCGTAATGCTCTCGCGCCTGCTCCATTCCGGCTGCAGGTAAAGCTTACACTTGTCGCCCACTGCTGCGGCATGCTGTTCCGCCCATTCAAAGTCGCTTTTATGAAACACGACAACTTTCAATTCGTCGGCCGTACCCAGACATTGAGGTAGGGGAGCCTTGAATTTTTTAGGAGAAAGAGTAACAAAATCCAGATCCCCACTAAGTGCCGATGATCCCGATGTTTCAATATGAGTGCGAAATCCTGCCGCTTTCAACGCCAGTGTTAAATGACTCAGATCATGCAGGGCCGGCTCACCACCCGTAATTACCGCGATACGACCCGGAAAGGCAGAGGCTGTTTCTACCAGATCGTCAACGCTCATTAAAGGATGGGCCGCAGCGTCCCAACTATCTTTTACGTCGCACCACACGCATCCTACATCGCAGCCGCCAAGGCGAATGAAATAAGCCGCCTGGCCACTGTACAAGCCTTCCCCCTGGAGCGTATAAAAATGCTCCATAACAGGATAGGAAATTTGAACGTCAGCTAGCACGGTGGAATGTTGGAGCGTTGGAATGTTGGAATGTTGGAATGTATGCTAAGTGCATTGGCTAATTGGCCAATTGTCTCGCAAGCAGGGTGTTCTTCATCAATCCGCAAATGGTCATTGGTCCGACGCCTTTAGGTACGGGAGTGATCCAACTGGATTTTGGCGCAACCGCATCAAAATCTACATCGCCGACAAGCCGAGTGCCACTCTTGCGTGTAGGATCTGCGATGCGGTTCATGCCTACGTCGACGATGATGGCCCCTTCCTTGACCATATCGGCAGTTACGAAACGTGGCTGTCCGATCGCGGCGACGACCAGATCCGCTTCGCGGCATATCTCGCCGAGATTCCGGGTCTTGCTATGTGTGAGCGTAACGGTGGCGTTACCTGTAGGCGTATTTCGGCTTAGCAATATGCTCATCGGAGTGCCAACGATATTGCTCCGGCCAATCACCACGCAATTCATGCCGGAAGGAGAAATTCCATAATGCTGCAGCATCAGAAGGATCCCGTAAGGCGTTGCCGGCAGGAAAGTAGGCTGCCCGAGCACCATGCGGCCCTGGGAGATAGGATGAAAGCCATCGACGTCTTTCGCAGGATTAATAGCATTAATTACTGCATCAGAGGAAATATGCCGTGGCAAGGGCAATTGTACGAGAATGCCGTCAACGCCGGGGTGTTCGTTCAGCTTACGTACTTCATCCAACAAAGCCTGTTCAGATATGCTTGCATCAAAACGCAAAAGCGTAGATCCGAAACCGAGCTCTTCGCAGGTTCGCACCTTCGATCCGACATAAACCTGACTGGCCGCGTCCTCTCCAACCAATATGGCCGCCAGATGCGGTGCACGCTTGCCCTCGGCCAGCATCTTCATCGATTCGGCCTTGATCTGTTCACGGATATGTGCAGATACTGCTGTTCCGTCTAAAATTTGCATGGCTGCAAAGGTAAATGTTGAAGGCTTGGCAGGAAGGTTAGAAAATCGTTAGAATATGATGCTGATTTACAAGCATTTTGACGTGTCTGAAGTCAGTGCTATGCGCCGCTTGATATGTGATGCAGGCGTTCATTTGTTCTGTAAGGAAAGGTTAATTGGGCGTTACTGCCTTCGATAATTTTGGTTGATACATCAACTAAATGCTAGCTTTGCCTCATGATAAGGCCCGAAGCAGAGGAGAAGCTATTGATGTTTGAAGTATTCGAATTGCACAAGAGGATCCATAATAAAAGCAATAAGATATTTTGCAAGGATGGTTTTGGTCTGCAGGTTGAACAGATACCTGTGTTGATGATCCCCTACTACATCGGTATACTTTCACAGCAAGAGATCGCGGATAGAATATCGAGGGATAAATCCTCTGTATTGCGCACCGTTGTTAGCCTGACACATGCAGGACTCCTCGCCGTAGCTACAGATCCATTCGACAAACGCAGGAAATTGGTGCAGTTGACCGTCGAAGGAAAAAGGGTCGCATCGAAGATTGCAAACGTCCTTTCCGGCATTAACGATCAACTCTTTTCCTGCTTTTCAGATGAAGAAAAGAACACTTTCCGCGCGCTCCTGAGGAAGCTGGCGCAAGGCAATTAATAAGCCCAAAAAATTTAATTAAATGGTTGATGCATCAACAATGGTAAGTAATGCGCAAGTGAAGCAGCTGCAGGATCGAATCGTTGAAACGGCGGTAGGGCTGTTTGGGTCCTATGGCGTAAAAACGGTGACTATGGATGATATCGCTGATAACTGCGGCATTTCGTCCAAAACGCTGAATCGGTTCTTTGAGAATAAGTACGAGCTGCTCCAAGTGATCATCGCTGATATCCATGTCCGGCTATCACAGGAACTGCACCTGCTCCAGGATTCGGAGAACGCAGTGGAAGAAGTCCTGCGGTCTTTGCCATTTACTCTGAAGATATTCCGGGATATCAATTACCGGATGCTGGTCGACCTGGAGAAGTATCACTTTGAAATATGGCGTAAGGTTGACGCCTTCCGTCAGCAAGTCATTCTTGATTTCATCCGGGTCAACCTCCAGCGCGGCGTCCACGAAGGGTTCTTTAGCGACGAAATGGACCTCGACGTGATAGCCAGCATGCGCCTGCAGCAGCTGATCCAGCTGCACAATTTGTCGGCTGCGAATCCTTCCAATATGGAGTATGTACTATTCGAGGTCACGCACCACTATCTATCCGGTATGGCCACCGAAAAGGGGCGTGAAGAGATCATGAGCCGGATTACAAGCCATCACACAGATCAACTGATTTTTAATTAAGCCACATGAATTTCAAACGAATTACCGGCCTGTTGAGCTTCGCTCTTCTCCCGCTTGCAGTGTTTGCCGAGAGCAAAACGCTGAGCTTGCAGGAAGCGCTGAATCTCGCGCTGGCCAACAACCAGAATATCGCCGTTAGCCGCTACGAAGAGCAGGTTGGCGAGCAACAGATCATTCAGACTCGCGCACGTGCGCTGCCGCAAGTGTCCGCTAACGGTAATTTTACCGACAATTATAAGCGCCAGGTGCTTGTCCTTCCCGCGGGGACCTTCGGCTCTTCGACAGACAAGCCGAGTACCATCACCGCCGGTACATTGTATTCCGCGTCGCTCGGTGTGGACGCCACCCAAGCACTCATTGATCCAGCCGCATTCACAGCTCTTAAGGCCGCCAAGGCAAGCAGGGATTATTATAAGCTGAGTACGAAGCTTACCGAGGAAGAGGTCATTAACCGCACTGCGCAAGCTTATTATCAGATACTCGCAAGCCGCGAGCAGATAGCGGTTCAGGACAGTAATATTTCGCGACTGACAAAGCTCATTGCGGCCACAGAAGGACAATTTAAAGCAGGTCTGGCCCGTAGAATTGATCTTGACAGGATACGCGTTAACCTTACGAATGCCCAAACCCAGCGCATAGCGCAGCTTAATCAGATCGCCATTCAAACCAATGCGCTTAAGCTGCTCATGGGTGTGCCGGTTGATACAGACATTTCCCCGGCAGATATCTCGCTCCGTGAGATCGAGGAGAAGGCGAACGCATATATACCCGTCGAGAATTTCGACCTGGCCAATCGTACGGAGCTTCGCGTGCTCGATGAGCAGATCAGCCTTTCCGGCATGCAGGTGAAGGCGATCCGCGCCGAAAACTACCCACGCCTGAGCGCCTTCGCCAACTACAGCGGGAATGCGGTCAGCGATAAGTTCAATGACTATATGAAGACAGGCGGACAGGATGTGGGCTACGGCTTTGGTTCCTTTGGCCTTCGCCTGAATGTGCCAATTTTCGATGGATTCGCCCGCCAGGCGCGCACACAGCAGGCAACGCTGCAGGGATTGGAACTGAAGAAACGCCGTGAAGCAGCAGAGCTTTCTCTGACAACAGATTTTCGCAATGCGCGCTTCCAGATGGCGAATAGTGTGAATGCTATCGCCGCACAGAAGGAGAATGTTCAGCTTGCTAAAAGCGTATTCGCGGCCAGCGAGTCCAACTACAATCTTGGTCTTGCAACATTGACCGATCTGTTAGATGCGCAGAACTCATTCATTCAGGCGCAAACCAGCTTTACACAGGCGCTTCTCGCCTACAAGATCGCCGAGCTCGAATCCATTCGCGCGGCTGGTAATCTCCGTAGCCTTTTGCAATAATTAATCACACACTCTATCTCCATAAATACCGAATCAATGAAAAAAGTACTCGCATATAGCGTAGCTGTCATAGCCGTTCTGGCACTCATTTCCTGGAAGCTCAGCTCTAATAAAAAGAACAACGAAACGCGCGCCGCCGTAGTGAAGGAAAGCGCAAGCGGCACCGTGCCGGTTTTTACCGAGCAAGTGACTCGTACCGATTTCGCCCAGACGTTCAGCGCCAACGGAAACTTCAAAGCAACAAAGCAGATCGATTTTAGTGCGGAAGCACCGGGTCGAATTGTCGAGTTGCTGGTGAAGGAAGGCGCTCCCGTTCGTGTTGGCCAGGTGCTTGCCCGCATCGACAACCAGGTTGCCAGTGCAGATCTTCAGAATGCGCAAGCGGCGGTAAATCAGGCCCGGCGCGATCTCGAGCGTTATCAGACCGCATTCACCTCAGGGGGTGTTACGCAGAAGCAAGTGGATGATGCGCGGCTGCAGGTACAAGCTATGCAAACACGATATGCCCAGGCTAGCAAGAATATCTCGAATACACAGTTGCGTTCCCCGATAGATGGTGTGATCAATGCAAAGTATGTGGAGGTAGGCGCTTATCTCTCTGCAGGAACCAAGCTGTTTGAGATCGTGAACATTTCCCGCCTGAAGCTGGTAGTGAATGTGCCGGAGGCTCAGGTTGTGCAGCTCCGGTTGGGACAGGAAGTACCGGTAACGACCAATGTTTATCCTGAAGTGACTTATAAGGGCAAGGTGACCTTCATCGCTGCCAAAGGTGATGCTACGCTGAACTATCCCATCGAAGTGGAAGTTGATAACGTATCCGGAAAGGAGCTGAAAGCTGGCATGTTTGGCAGCGCCAATTTCGACCTGCCTCATCAGGACCCTGCAATGCTGATCTCTCGCGCCGCTTTCTATGCAGGTGTCAGCAGTAATTCCGTGTTCGTGCTGGAAGGTGGAAAGGCTAAGTCCCGCAAGGTTGTTGCAGGCCGCGTGATCGGTGATCGTGTAGAGATCCGCGATGGCTTGAAGGAAGGCGAGACCGTTATCACCAGCGGACAGGTAAACCTGACAGACGGCACCGCTGTTGCTGCTCAGAAGAAGTAAGGCGACCCCTTTGTCCTCATTCCTCTACAGGCTTCAACAGCCATTTACAAGATAAGTTTCGAAATGAAAATAACAGCAATATCCATTAAGCGCCCCACCATCGTAGTGGTGGTGTTTACCATACTCGGCCTGCTGGGATACCTCAGCTATAAGTCGCTCAACTATGAGCTGCTGCCGAAGTTCGCTTCCAATGCGATCACGATTTCCACTATTTACCCCGGCGCGGGCCCTGACGAAGTGCAGAACACCGTGACCAGGAAGATGGAGGACGCGGTTTCGTCACTGGAGAATATCAAGAAGCTTACGTCGCGGTCCATGGAAGGCGTTTCCATCGTCACCATAGAGCTGAATACTGACGCGAAGGTCGACGTCAGCCTGCAGGATGCGCAACGCAAGATCAATGCCATGGTCTCCAGCCTTCCGAGCGATGTGAAAACTCCCTCACTGAATAAATTCTCGCTCGAGGATCTGCCGATCATTACTCTGTCTGCTACAGCCAATATGGAGGCGACAAAGTTCTACGACCTCATGGACCAGCGCCTTGCTCCGCAAATATCGCGGCTGCCAGGTGTCGCGCAGGTAAATCTTATTGGCGGCCAGGAACGCGAGATCCAGATCAGCGTGAATGCTGAAAAACTCAATGCGGCGCAGCTTTCGCTGCTGCAATTGCGCAACATAGTGACGAACGCGAATGTCGACTATCCGACAGGTCGCCTGAAGACGGTCGACAATCAAATGCTCATTCGTCTTTCTGGTAAATATTCGGATGTTGATGTGCTTCGCAATTTGGTAATAGCTACGAGGAATGGCGTTCCGGTACGTCTTCAGGATGTTGCGGATGTGCAGGACGCATCCAAGGATCTGGACAAGCTGGCGCGTCAAAATGGCGCGGCGTCCATCGTGCTGCAGATTCAGAAGCAAGCCGATGCGAATGCTGTTTCCGTAAGTAAGGAAGTGCATAAGCAGTTGAAGCAGATCGAAAGCGAGTATGCGTCTAATGGCCTGCACCTGACTATTGCCTCAGATACTTCCGAGTTTACCCTTGAATCTGCTAACGACGTGATCAAGGACCTGTTCATTGCGATCCTGCTGGTTGCTGCCGTTATGCTGTTGTTCCTGCATAGCGTCCGGAACTCACTCATTGTGATGGTGTCGATTCCACTTTCACTGATCGTGACGTTTGCAGGTATGTATGCAATGGGATTCTCGCTCAATCTGATGTCGCTCCTGGCGCTGTCTCTTGTGGTCGGTATCCTCGTGGATGATGCGATCGTAGTGCTGGAGAATATTTACCGGCATATGGAAATGGGCAAGAATAAAGTGCGTGCGGCCCTCGATGGCGTGTCCGAGATCGGTGTGACCGTTACCTCTATTACACTCGTGATCATCGTCGTGTTCCTGCCGATCTCGCTTACCAGCGGGCTTGTGTCAAACATCCTGCGCGAATTCTGTGTTACGGTAGTTATCGCAACGGCGATGAGCTTGCTGGTATCGTTTACTGTTGTTCCGTGGTTGTCTTCACGTTTCGGTAAGCTGGAAATAATGACCGGTAAGAATCCTTTTGAGAAGTTCATTCTTTGGTTTGAGCGGCAGTTGGAGAAGTTCACTGCCTGGGTTACCGGCATTCTCAGATGGACGCTTTCTCATAAAAGAGTAACGTTGATCGCTGTGCTTGTTATGCTCTTTGGTTCTTTCGCACTGATAGGCATGGGCTTCGTTGGTGGTGAGTTTATCCCCAAGGGTGATCGCGGACAGTTTATCGTGGGTATCGAATTGCCAAAGGATGCTTCTCTCGAACAAACGAATCAGGTTACGATGCGTGCCGAAGCATATCTGCGCAAGCAACCGCTGGTGCGTTCGCTGACAACGACAGTCGGCCAGAGCAGTGAAGATGGCTTTGGCGCCACGCAGTCTACCTCGTACAAATCTGAGATCACGGTAATGATGATACCTGAGGAGGAGCGCGATCAGCCGTCTGATCTTTATGCTGCAAGCCTCAAGAAGGAACTTGGAGCATTGCTTACCGGAGCGAAGGTTAAAACAACGCCCGTGAACATATTTGGTACTGCCGACCGTGCCGCGATTGACCTCGTGGTAATGGGAACGAATCAGGATAGCGCGATGCGCTTTGCGAAGCTGGCCATGGCGGAGCTGCAGCAGGTGCCCGGCACGAACGCGGTGAAGCTGTCTGTTGAAGAAGGAAATCCGGAAGTGCACGTATCGGTCGATCGTGATCGTATGGCCGCGCTCGGATTGGGAATGGATGTCGTAGGTGGTACTATGCAAACAGCATTTACCGGAACTGCAGAAGACAGCCGTATGAAGTTCCGCCAGGGCGAGTATGAGTACGACATCAATATGCGCTACGAGAATTTCAATCGCAGGAATGTCGATGATGTGCGGAATATGATGTTCGTCAATAACGCAGGTCAGAATATCAGGTTGTCTGAGTTCGCCACTGTTAGCGAAGGCGCTGGTCCTAGCCGCCTGGAGCGTCGCGACAAGCAGGCTTCTGTGAATGTGCAGAGTCAGGTGATAGGTCGTCCTTCCGGCGATGTGTCTAAGGAGTTCGGCAAGCGTCTGGAAAAGCTGCAGAAGCCCGCTGGCGTGAGCTACGTGTTTGGCGGTGACGCGGAGAACCAGGGTAATTCAAATAGTACGCTCGGTATCGCTTTGTTACTGTCTGTGATCCTCATGTATCTCATCATGGTGGCGCTGTACGACAACTACATTCGTCCACTCGTCGTAATGTTCTCGCTGCCGCTTTCGCTGATCGGTGCGTTCCTGGCGCTCGCATTGACGAACAACACGCTGAACATCTTCTCGATCATGGGCATCATCATGCTCTTTGGGCTTGTAGCAAAGAATGCGATCATGCTGGTAGACTTTGCGAACCAGATGAAGGAAGAAGGTCATAGTACTGATGAAGCGCTGATCCTCGCAAACAACGCACGTCTTCGCCCGATCCTGATGACTACGATCGCAATGGTGATCGGCATGGTGCCAATTGCATTGGCCGGCGGTGGTGTCGGCGCAATCAAGCATGGCTTGGCCTGGGTCATCATCGGTGGTCTGATCTCATCGATGTTCCTCACGCTTATCGTCGTGCCTGTGGTTTACAAGATCACCGATCGCCTGATGGAGCGCTTCGGATGGGGCAGCGTTGCCAGGAAGAGGCTCGTTGCACAGCGGATCAACTCTAATGTTCTGCTGCCAATGGATCATTCCCTCGCACACAAGAACTAAATGAAGGAATGAAAGAATGAAGGAATGAAAAAATAGAAGTCGCTTCTATTTGGAAATTTCTTCTCCATTCGTGAATTCAAAAGAAAAAAGCACGGGAACCGCCGATGATTGCGGTTTCCGTGCTTTCTCATTTATTAGGCAGGAGTGAATGCCGGTGTAGTGTCGGCACCCACTATTCCTTCATTCTTTCATTTCTTCATTCTTTAATTCTCCAAGGAATTACCACCGATATCCCGCCTGGTGAAGCACCTCGCGTATCGCTTCATAAGATTTAAAGATCACTGGTCCCATATCCGCCGGCATGATCCAGCGCGCCTCGGTGATCGCTTCGTCCGTCTGCGGTGAAAGTGTTTCCTTGTGCGACCCCGCCATCGCGTACCATGATGTGGTCTTTAGCAATCGCTGACCATGTTGCGCATAGATATGATAGGTGTCACAGATCTTATCGCCCAGCTCTACTTGTTGCAGGCCGGTTTCTTCTTTCACCTCGCGTAGGGCGCAGGCATCCATTGCTTCGTCATCATCTCGTTTCCCCTTGGGCAGATCCCAGCGGCCGCGGCGATGGATCATGAGTACCCGGCCGTGCTCATCTTCCACCACGCCGCCGCCGGCATCTATGGGTTGATAGAGCTTATGGATCTCTTCCAGCAAAGCATCGGGTGAAATATCTGATATGATCGCTCCCCGTGTGCCTGGCGCCGCAAGATGCTCGAAGGCCAGCCGGAAATTGCGTGGAAATGCACCCGACAATGTGAAATATCCGACAGCGGCAGGATTTGATGCCTTGTAATATGATGCGTCCGCCGTCAGGATCAGCGGCTTATCGCAGTAATAAATCTTTCGGCTGAAAAGCATAACAGGCGCGGTTTTGGGAAGGCAACCCGCTTTGGCGTAGGTTTGACCCCGGTATGAGCACACAAAAAGAATTTGCCTCCCGTTTACTGCAAATTAAGGCCCTGCAGATTAATGCTGAGCATCCGTATACCTGGGCCTCCGGTTGGTTCTCTCCGGTATACTGCGATAACCGTAAAGTGTTGTCGCACCCGTACCTCCGTGACTTCGTGAAAAGCGAGCTCGCTAATATGGCGCTCGAGCATTTTCCGGAGGCAGATGTGATCGCCGGCGTAGCTACTGCGGGCATTCCGCACGGGGCGCTTGCCGCCGACCTGTTGAAGCTGCCTTTTGTATATATCCGCAATAAGCCGAAAGAACATGGCATGGGCAATCAGATCGAAGGCGAGCTGCAGCCCGGGCAGAAGGTTGTCGTGATCGAAGACCTCGTCAGCACCGGTAAGAGCAGCCTGCAGGCAGTGGAAGCGCTGCGTGCCGCAGGCGCGGAAGTTATTGGCATGTGCGCGCTGTTCACCTATGCTTTTCCTGCCGCCTATGAGGCATTCAAAGAAGCCCGGGTTCCATTGAAAACGATCTCCGACTACAACGCCCTGATGGAAGTCGCACTGGAGCAAAAGCTCATCAGCGAAGAAGAAAAGGTAACCTTGGCTCAATGGCGTACAGCGCCGGATGTGTGGGGAAGGACTAGTTAGCTGACTGGTTGACTCGTTGACTGGTTGCCTAGTTAGATCGTCGTTGAGTTTATGATGATTCCGTTCGAGGTTTGCTTTCTCTCGGGCTCGATTTCCGTAGACTCAATTAGCTAACGCAGACAGCTATCGATTATCATAAACTCTGCTGATAGAAGTCAAAGTCAAACGATCAGGATCTTTCCCAACACAACGAGTCAACAAGTTAACGAGTCAACGAGTCAACGAATCAACGAACCCCTCGTTTCCCAACCCAACCAGTCAACTAGTCAACTAGTCAACCATTCAACTACAAACATGCCTTGGCTCCGGCTCATACGCTGGCCTAATCTCATCATTGTCGCGCTGACACAATTTGCAGCGTGGTGGTGTGTCATTCGGCCATTCCACAAACCGGAAGTTCTGACGCCGTTGAACTTCGGACTGCTTTGTCTTTCCACTGTGTTGATCGCGGCTGGCGGATATATCATCAACGACTACTTCGACATACGCATCGACGTTATCAATAAGCCGGATAAGGTCATCCTTGAGCGCGATATTCCGCGGCGGCTGGCGATCATCGTTCATTCCGTGCTGAATGTCATCGCCGTAATTATGGCGGCGATTGTTGCGCTGCCTGCGGGTCATCCCGAATGGCTGCTGCTGCAGCTGGTTTGCACTGCATTGCTCTGGAAATACTCGACGACCTGGAAGCGTCAATTTATGATCGGCAATGTTGTTGTTTCCCTGATGACTGCATTGACCATCATCGCGCTGATCCTTTATGAACCTTTACTCTGGCAGCCCCGAGGCTATGAGCCGGGTACTCATCAGGTATGGCTCAATCCCTTCTCGACACTGCTCGCCTTTGCGTTGTTCGCCTTTCTGCTCACCTGGATGCGCGAGATCGTCAAAGACATGGAAGATTATAAGGGCGATGATGAGGAAGGTTGCGTCACAATGCCCATTAAATGGGGCCTGCTAGGCAGCACAAGGTTTGTCCAGGGCCTCGGCGTTTTCGCGATCGTTATTCTCCTGGCCGCGCTAGCCTGGATATCCGGTCATACGCCGCGCCCGTTGCTGTATGTTCCATTGTATTTTATCGCGGGAACCGTAGTGCTTCCGTTAAGCATCTGGATCTATCGCCTCCAGGGCGGCGCGACTTCGGAGCACTATCATCTCGTAAGCCGCAAGCTCAAGCAAATAATGGTTTGCGGTGTCTTGTCTCTCGTCCTTCTCTCTATTTGATATTATGACCAAACTCATTCTCGCCTCTGGCTCACCGCGCCGCAAGCAGCTCCTGGAGCTGGCTCATGTGGAATTTGAAGTCATCACTTCCGACGTTGATGAGACGCCTCCGGTTGGAATGCCGTGCGAAGAAGTGCCGGTACATTTAGCGATAGAGAAGGCCCGCGCGGTTTCGAAGAAGAACCGCGGCCGCAATGTTCTTGCCGCGGATACGGTCGTTCTGCTGGAAGGAGATATACTCGGCAAGCCGGAAAGTGATGATGAAGCAAAGGCGATGCTGGCACGTCTGTCGGGACAGATGCATCGGGTAGTGACGGGCGTATGCCTGTTGCAGAATGGTGAGGAAAAGTCATTTTCAGTCACAACAGAAGTGTACTTCCGCCCGCTCAGCGAAGAGCAGATCTCTTTTTACGTGGACACTTATCATCCACTGGACAAGGCCGGATCTTATGCGATCCAGGAGTATATCGGTATCATCGGCATCGAGAAGATCGTAGGTGATTACTACAATGTGATGGGCTTACCCGTGGGTGATGTAGTTCCATTGCTAGCCTGAGGTCGACGAATTAAACGCAGAGGCGCAGCGGACGCGAAGCAACGCAAAGGGGATTGGATAGGATATTCTCTGGCATTCCTCTCCGCGTTTCTCTGCGCTCTCCGCGCCTTTGCGTTTAACGAAATGGCCCCGATGCCAGGAGCGCTACAACTTCCCGCGCTGCCAGGCTTCCCAGTGCAACACCCATTCCGCCCATTCGGAATGCGCCGTATACTCTGTCTGAAAAGGCCTTGATGATTGGCGCTTTGGTTTCTCCAAAAGCCATGATCCCGGACCAACGCATATCAATTGAGAAATCCTGTCCGGGTAGGATCATCTCGCGCAGCTTTGTTTCCAGATCGTGCTGGATGAGGTCGCTTAACGCAATGTGTGTCGTCCGTTCCCCGTCAAAATCCAGGTTACGCCCACCGCCGAGCAGCACGCGGCCGTCAAGCTCGCGGAAATAATAGTAGCCGGCATCGTAGTGAAAAATGCCTTTAAACCTGAGGCCCGGGATAGGGTGGGTGATCAGCACTTGGCCGCGGCCGGGTACGACGTCTTCACCGGGGAGCAACTGGGCTGCGAAGGCATTGGTGCAGATCGTAACGGTTTTGCAGTAGAGCAGGATGATCTCATTCCGGAATGGACTGTTGATAGACAGAACTACTCCCTGCTCTTCTTCATCAAAGCGCAGCAACTCCGCGCCGGTTTTTATCTCAACGCCTTTTGATGCGGCCAACTCAATAAGACTCCGCATTGCCTTTCCGCTATCGATGCTCCCTTCGCAAGTGTTTTCAATCATTGCCGCAACATGGTCCTGCGCAAACCCGAATTGGGCGATCGCATTGCTGGCGGGGCGAAACGCATCCTGGTCGAGGTGTGGACGTAGCAGACGATTGAGACCGTCGAGCTTGTCCATTACTGCAAGGTCCTTTTTAGCGATCAACTCGTAACCGCCGTCTGCGCGGTATCCGAGCGCGACATCATTCAGTCTCTCACGTAAAAGCGCTAGTCCGTTTTTTCTCCGGACAAAGAGAGCGACAACTTCTTCTTCACTCGCAGTAGCGAGGTCCGCTAGGATCTCGCTGGCGCTGCCCATGCAGGCGAACCCTGCATTGCGCGTAGTAGCGCCAGTAGGCAGCATGCCACGTTCCAGCACGAGCACTCGGGCGTCAGGAAACCTATCCTTAAGCTCTATTGCGACCGATACTCCTGTGATGCCGCTTCCGACGACGACATGATCGTAGCGCGTAAAAGACTGTCGTTCCCAGTAGGAGAGCATTTGTTAAAATGGCTAAGAATGAGCGTAAAAATAACCGTATAATGATCCCATCTCTGCATCTCCGCCCCTCCGCGCACTCTGCGAGAAACTGCTATTTACTGAGCCGCTGCGAGAAACCTGCCGTATTTTTGCGCCCCGCGAAAGGCGGCATATTTATGGAATATAATTTCAGCAGCATAGAAAGTGGATGGCGCAAGTGGTGGACGGACAATGCCATTTACAAGACCACGAATGACAGTACCCGACCAAAGCATTATGTGCTGGATATGTTCCCGTATCCCAGCGGCGCCGGACTGCACGTGGGGCATCCGCTGGGTTATATAGGCTCTGATATTTATGCGCGCTATAAAAGGCAGCGCGGCTACAATGTCCTGCACCCGATGGGTTTTGACGCCTTTGGCCTTCCCGCGGAGCAATACGCCATTGAAACAGGTCAGCATCCTGCTGTAACCACTGAGCAGAATATCAAGCGTTACCGCGAGCAACTGGACAACATCGGCTTCTCTTATGATTGGGACCGTGCAGTACGCACTTCCGATCCGGCTTACTACAAATGGACACAATGGATATTCACTAAACTTTTTCATAGCTGGTTCGACAGAAAGCTGCAGAAGGCGCGGCCATTAGAGGATCTCATCGCCATATTTGAAAAGGAGGGTAATTGCAATTTCACCGCCCCCGGCGATGAGAAGCTGAGCTTTACCAGGGAGCAATGGAAGCAGTTTACCATCGCCGAGCAGCGCGAGCGCCTCATGCAGTATCGCATCGCTTACCTTGATTTTGCAGAGGTTTGGTGGTGTGAAGCGCTTGGGACTGTACTTGCCAACGATGAAGTAATAAACGGTGTTAGCGAGCGCGGCGGCCACCCTTGCGTGCGTAAAAAAATGCGGCAGTGGATGCTCCGCATTACTGAATACGCGGAACGCCTGCTGCAGGGCCTTGAAGGCCTCGAATGGAGCGAGGGCATGAAAGAGATGCAGCGTGCCTGGATCGGCAAGAGCAGCGGCGCACAGGTCATCTTCGACCTCAAGGATTCCCGTGAAAAAATCACCGTGTTTACGACTCGTCCCGATACCATTTTCGGTGTCGACTTCATGGTGCTTGCTCCCGAGCACGAGCTGGTGGGCCGTATCACGACCGAACAGCAACAACATGAGGTAGCGGAATACAAGCTCTACACGCAGCGCCGCTCTGAGCGCGAGCGCATGGCAGAAGTGAAGCAGGTTACCGGGGCCTTTACCGGCGCTTATGCTGTGCATCCGTTTACCCGCAAGCCGATTCCGATCTATATCGCAGACTATGTGCTGTCGGGTTACGGTACCGGCGCGATCATGGGCGTGCCTTCTGGCGATGAGCGAGACCACCTGTTCGCGCGGCATTTTCAGATACACATCACCAACATCTTCGGCGCGAATTACAAGGGCGACGAGGCCTACATGGAGAAGGCGGGAACTATTGAAGGTTCCGACTTCCTCAGCGGCATGGAGATTCCCAAAGCAGTAGAAGTGGCCATCCGTGCGCTGGAAGATGCTGGCATCGGCGAGCGCAGAGTTCATTACAAGCTGCGCGATGCGGGCTTTTCGCGTCAACGTTATTGGGGTGAGCCGTTCCCGGTCATTTACCACAATGATGTGCCGTACACGATCGGCGAGGATGTACTGACGCTGGATGAAGCATCACGCGAGCTGCCCGTGGAGTTGCCGCATGTCGACACGTACAAGCCCGGTCCGGAAGGACAAGGCCCGCTGGCGAATATTGAAGACTGGGTACAAACGCCGGCAGGTCGCCGCGAAACGAACACCATGCCGGGCTATGCCGGTTCTTCCTGGTATTTCTTCCGCTACATGGACCCGCACAATGAAGAGGAATTTGCATCCCGTGAAGCGACCGACTATTGGGAGCAGGTCGATGTATATGTAGGCGGCACCGAGCATGCGGTAGGCCATCTGCTATACGCGCGTCTATGGACGAAAGCCTTGTTCGATCTGGGTTATGTCTCCTTTGAGGAGCCCTTTAAGAAGCTGGTGAATCAGGGGATGATACAGGGAAGCTCGAGATTTGCCTACATAAATAGAGCGGAGAAGAAATTTATCTCATTCAATAACGTCGGTCCCAAGGCAGATGGGCTGGATGAAGTTCGCGTGGATGTAAAGCTTGTTGACGGAACTATTCTGGACTTAGAAGGCTTTAAAAGCTGGCGCCCTGACTATGCGGAGTATGAATTCGTATTGGATGCCGATGGACGATTTTACTGCGGATCAGAAGTTGAAAAGATGTCTAAGTCGAAGTACAACGTCGTCAACCCGGACGATATCGTAACACAGTACGGCGCGGATACTTTCAGGATGTATGAGATGTTCCTCGGGCCCATCGAGGTGAGCAAGCCCTGGGATACTAAGGGCATCGAAGGCGTGCATCGTTTCCTCAAAAAGCTCTGGCGCTTGTATGTGTCCGAAGCCGGCGAATGGCTGCCAACAGACGTACCTGCGAATGAAGCAGAGCTCCGCACGATTCACAAGACCATTAAGAAAGTAGGCGAGGATATCGAGCGCTTCGGCTTCAACACCTGCGTTAGTGCCTTTATGATCTGCGTGAATGAGCTCAGCGCATCAGGCTGTCGTTCCCGCGATGTGCTGGAAGCGCTCGCCGTGATCCTGGCTCCTTTTGCGCCCCACCTTGCCGAAGAGCTCTGGCACCGCTTCGATCATGAAAGCTCGGTTGTGCTCGCTCCATTCCCGAAGTGGGAGGAGCAATACCTCACAGAATCCAGCAAGATGTACCCCGTTGCCATCAACGGCAAGACACGCACCGAGCTACCATTCGCGCTTGACGCGTCTCAAAGCAGCATTGAAAAGGAAGTGCTCGCTGATCCAACAGTCATTAAATGGCTGGAAGGCAAGGAGCCCAAGAAGATCGTGTTTGTGAAGGGAAGGATGATCAATGTTGTTGTTTAATCACTGTTGTCCGGTAAAACAATTGAGGACTGAAGTGTTAGCCACAACTTGCATTTCCTTCATCGTGTAGGGGAGACGGTATGCTACGGGCTATCCCCCGCTGGCGGGGGAAATGCTTAAAAGAGCCAGCGCAGCGGCTTTTTTAAGCGAGGGGGTGGAATATCCCGACAAAGATCCGAAGTAGATGAGAAGACAAGGTGCGCGCAAACATCAGTGCTTCCGTCTCCGAATCCACCTCCGTCCTTCCCGCCGCCATACTAATTCCCCGCATAAAAGGTTGATTGGCGTCGGCGGCGGAAAGTCCACCTCCGCCAGCGGAGGACATACTTAGCATACGCACATCCGCTGCAACCCGGGAACGAAGTCACGGCACAGCTATTGGTTGATCTAAACGTATCGACAGGGCTCACTTTCCTCAGCAGTCATGGCTTGCCCATGAAATCACCTGTTTGAACGAACAAAATCGCTCATTTTGATTTTACCCCGGACAACAGTAGTTGTTTAATTCTCTAATTCTCCGATTCTCCGATTCTCCGATTCTCCAATGCATTTAGCATACGGCTGGTTGGAGTGTTGGAGTGTTGGAGGGTTGGAATGTTGGAATGTTGGGGGTGGAGTGAGCCAATCTCAGCACGGCTGGCTTTTTCCATACCATTGGAGAACCGGAGAATGGGAGAATTATCTAATTGGCTAATTTGGCTCCCGTGCAAACCATTTCCCTCTACAACATCAAAGGCGGCGTAGGCAAGACGGCTTCTTGTGTGAATTTCGCCTATATGGCAGCGAAGGATGGGTACCGCACATTGATTTGGGATCTCGACCCGCAGGGCGCGGCAAGCTATTATTTCAAGGCCGCTCCCAAGAAAGGCCTTTCCCGAAAGCTCTTCCATGGCGGCCTTTCATTGGACGATGCCATCCTGGATACGGACTATGAAGGATTGGACATTATACCAGCCGATCGCTCCGCACGCAAGCTGGATCTCGTCATTGACGGTGAAGGCGGTTCCAGAAAGGCTCTCCGGAAGATGTTGCGCGACATATCCTACAACTACGATTTCGTTTTCCTCGACTGCGCGCCTGGATTTTCGCTCTTGGCGGATAACATCTTCACCGCGTCAGATGCCGTGCTTATGCCGGTCATCCCGACCACACTGTCCATTCGCAGCTATGAGATCGTGAAAGAATATCTCTTGGAGCGGGGCTGGCTCGACCGGCTGGCCTGCTTCTTCACCATGGTGGATATGCGGAAGCGAATGCACGAAAGCGTCATTCATACGCTGCTTGAAGACAAATTGTTCTTCGAATACTACATTCCTTATCTCAGCGACGTCGAGAAGATGGGCGCCAAGCAAGCGCCAATTGAGGCCTTCGCCAAATCATCGTACGCGGCAATCTGCTACCGCGCACTGTGGAATGAGATCAAGGAAGGGCTGGTCAGTTAAAGGGATTCCCTGCCCAACAAGCAAAGGAAGCAGCGGTTGCCCCCCGGATCGCAACGAACGCGGATGTTAGGCGACGCCGGCCTTCGTTCAGGAAGTCGTCGCCACGTCTTTACACCGCGACCATATCCAAGCTCCGCCCACAAGTCTTAGGCGCAGATGCAACGAGAGCAATCCGCCATGCTCCCCCAGCGGAGAAAGCAGCATTGACCTCGAACGACGTTGCAGAGTCTCATTCATTCAAAACAAAAATCATATATGCGCACCGATTCGCCGTGGAATCGAAAACAATGGACTGGATAGGACTTACACCTGTCCGGGAATAGATCACAATGAAACGGAGAGTGATGACATTCATTCGTGCATTACACGCATTTGATATTTGAACGTGCAGGGCGATGCCGGCAAAGGCAACATTGGCCTATACATTAAATACATTGGTTATGTAATGGCATTCTCGGCGTTTGCGAACGCGGGTTTCCCTATTGTCCGAACAGCATCAGGAACCGAACTGGATTTCTCGAAAGGTCCGTTGGTGTCGCTTTCATGGAAATTCTTGCGGATGCGAGCTCTGCGGAATAAAAACTGTCGTTGAATGCCGGGTATGATCCCTCTCCTTCGCATTCTACATCTGCCCGCCGTCTGACTGCGCTAAACCGCAGTAAATCTGATTCTTGCGAACAATCAAACCATAAATTCAGCTACTTCTTTCCTCCTTTCTATCAGGAAGATTTATGGTTCTTTAACAAATTGTTGGCAATCGCTGCTGAGTTTGGCCCCAAATATGATGATTACATATTGCTGACGTCAGTAATCAAACAATTTTTACTTACCAAAACCAGAAGCAATGAAACAGTTTGATCAAAACCGACTAACAACCTGGAGGGCAGTGCGCCAATTTCTCGACGCGACCACAGGCATTTGGAGCGGTAACGCCCCTTTCGTGCATGCCAGCGATATGCTGACCCATGCATTGTCCGAGGCGCGGTCTACGCTATTTGCGCAGGCCAGCCTTTCTACCGGGATTTCGTCTAAAAAGGATGCATTGGAAAACGAGGCGGTGCGCCAGACGGTGGCGATCGCCCGGTGCGCAAAGATCTTCGCGATGGATACGGCGAATGTTGAGCTCCGCGAAGCTGTGGATCATGGGAAGGCGAAGCTGCTTCGTCTTCCGCAAAACGAGCTGGTCGCCCGGCTGCGTGCCATCGTGGGCGCCGCGCAGGACTACAGCGAAGTATTAAAGGAATACGGGGTGCATTGGGAGGCTTATGAGCGTGCGTTGGAGGTAATAGCCGAAATGGAGGATACACAGTCGAGCGTGCGCACGGCCATCAAGCGTAAGAAAGCCGTCACGAGCGTATTGCCGGCCATCATGAATGAAGGCCAGGAGGCCTTGATGAGAATGGATAATCTGGTGCATGTATTCGAGCGTGATAATCCAAAGTTTGTCGCCGAATACAAGGCCATCCGTGTCATGGTCCATTCAGGCTCCCGTCACAAGGACGATGACGCTACGTCTGCTGCCTAGAGTTGAAACAGGGACGCCACGAAAGCCATTCACAGGTGTGAGTGGCTTTTTTTTGGATGGCCGGTTGGAGGGTTGGAGGGTTGGAGGGTTGGAAGGTTGGATGTTTTGCGTTGGATTGAGTTGGATCGGGTTGAAAGTAGTTGGATGGAGTTGAATGCTCCTATGCGACAATAGAACAATGTGCACAACACGTGTTGGCGGAAATGTATAAGCTGCTTGCATTGGAGAATCGGACAATCTGAGAATCGGAGAATTCCATTGGCTAATTGGCTAATTGCCCAATTAACCCGACCTTCGCGCATCTTTTCTAATACCTAACGTTTACGGTCTTTATATGAACTTATTTTCCAGCCAAAGCCGGGAGTTTACCGCCCGTCATATTGGTCCCAACGAAGCGGATACGGTTGAAATGCTCGCTACTATCGGTGTTGGCAGCCTCGATGAGCTGATCTCCCGGACAGTGCCTGACGCCATTCGCATGGACCACAAGCTCCGTGTGCCGGCTCCGCAAAGCGAAGCTGAGTATCTGCGGGAGCTGAAGGAAATTTCCCTGAAAAACAAGACCAATCGCACATACATCGGTCAGGGTTACTACGATACGCATACGCCTTCTGTGATCCTTCGCAATATTTTCGAGAATCCAGGATGGTACACGCAGTACACTCCATACCAGGCGGAGATCGCTCAGGGCCGTCTCGAGAGCCTGTTGAATTTCCAGACTATGGTGAGCGACCTGACGGGGCTGCCTATTGCCAACGCCTCATTGCTGGACGAAGCGACTGCCGCGGCAGAAGCTATGAGCATGTTCTTTCATGCGCTGAATAAGAATACAGCAACACCTGAGCGTCCCAAATTCTTTGTCGACAACGATGTCTTCCCTCAGACGCTGGCTGTGATCCATACCCGCGCTAATCCGCTCGGTATCGAGGTGGTGAGCGGCGATTATCGCACAATCAGCATCGATGCTACTTATTTCGGGGCGCTGGTTCAGTATCCGAATGATAAGGGCAGTGTAGAAGATTACCGCGCCTTTGTTCATGCAGTTCATGGCGCAGGTGCGCTCGTAGCAATGGCTACCGATCTGCTGGCACTTACCCTGCTGACCGCTCCGGGTGAGCTGGGCGCTGACGTGGCGTTTGGTAACTCCCAGCGTTTCGGCGTTCCGCTTGGCTTTGGTGGTCCGCATGCAGCTTTCTTCGCTACAAAGGATGACTTCAAGCGTGCTATCCCCGGCCGTATCATCGGTATTTCTGTGGATGCTGCCGGCAACCGTGCCCTTCGCATGGCGCTGCAGACACGCGAGCAGCATATCAAGCGCGAGAAGGCTACTTCCAATATCTGTACGGCTCAGGCCCTGCTGGCCAATATCGCTGCGATGTACGCGGTATTTCACGGCCCGGAAGGACTGAAAGCCATTGCCCGCCGCGTCGCTATCCTGGCGCATGCCTTGGGTAATGCGCTCGAGGATGCCGGCCTGGAGCTTCTTAGCCGCTCCTATTTCGATACAGTTGTCGTTAAGGCGAAAGACGCGGCCTGGGTGCGCAAGCACGCGGAAGCCGCCGGAATCAATTTCCGCTATTATGGCAACGGCAGCATCGGCATTTCCATCGATGAAACGACTACACAGCGTGACATCGCCGACATCCTCGCCGTGTTTGCCGGTAGCACGAAGGAAGTGCCTGTTTCCTTCGATATGGAGGAAGATGCCATTTTCTCCGGCATCGCTGACGATCTGCACCGCACATCCGCTTTCCTGACGCATGATGTCTTCAACCGCCATCACAGCGAAACGCAGATGATGCGTTATATCAAAATGCTGGAGAACCGGGATCTATCGCTGAACACGAGCATGATCAGCCTTGGCTCCTGCACGATGAAGCTGAATGCGGCTACTGAAATGATCCCGCTTTCATGGGCTCACTGGAGCAAGATGCATCCATTCGCACCGGCCGATCAGGCCGGCGGATACCTGCAAATTGCCAAGGAACTCGAAGCTTACCTCAGCGAGATCACCGCATTCGACGCCTGCAGCCTGCAGCCGAACAGCGGCGCCCAGGGCGAGTATGCCGGCCTCCTCGCAATCCGCGCATACCACGAAAGCCGTGGCGATGCTGCCCGCGATGTACTTATCATCCCGATTTCCGCACATGGTACCAACCCTGCATCGGCGGTAATGGCCGGTTACAAGGTTGTAGTCGTGAAGGCGCTGGAGAATGGCTATATCGATATGGATGATCTGAAAGCTAAGGCCGCTCAATACAGCGAGCGCCTCGCCGGTATCATGATCACTTATCCTTCCACTTACGGCGTTTATGAAGAGACGATCACGGAGATCACTTCTATCATTCACAGCCACGGCGGACAAGTATACATGGACGGTGCGAACATGAACGCACAGGTTGGTCTCACTGCCCCGGGCCTTATCGGTGCGGACGTGTGCCACCTTAACCTCCACAAGACATTTGCTATCCCGCATGGCGGCGGTGGACCGGGTATGGGCCCCATCTGCGTGAAAGCGCACCTTGCTCCATTCCTGCCGAAGACAGACGTGCAGCAGATCGACAGCATGGCTGTTAGCGCTGCGCCTTATGGCTCCGCTTCCATCCTGCTGATCTCTTACGGCTATATCCGTATGCTGGGCGCTAAGGGTATGCGCAGCTCCACCGAGCATGCGATCCTGAATGCTAACTACATGCGCGCTCGCCTGCAGAACGATTATCCGATCCTGTACACCGGCAGCGGCGGCACCTGCGCGCACGAGTTCATTGTGGACCTGCGTCCGTTTAAGAAGAGTGCCGAAGTTGAAGCGGAAGACGTGGCCAAGCGTCTCATCGACTACGGCTTCCACGCGCCGACGATGTCATTCCCTGTTCCGGGCACGATCATGATCGAGCCTACGGAAAGTGAAGACAAGGCTGAGCTGGATCGATTCTGTGATGCGATGCTCTCCATCCGCGAGGAGATCCGCGCCATTGAGGAAGGCCGTGCGGACCGCGCTAAGAACGCGCTGAAAGCTGCGCCGCACACGCAATTCGAAGTAATGGCCGATGAGTGGAACGCGCCGTACAGCCGTCAGCAGGCTGCATTCCCGCTGCCTTATGTGATGCACAACAAGTTCTGGCCTGCCGTTAAGCGCGTGAACAACACCGTCGGCGACCGCAACCTCGTCTGCACCTGCGAGCCTACCGAGGCTTATATGGATGCGGAGGTGTAATAGTGAATAATAAGTGATGAGTAATGAGTGGCAGGTCTTGGTGGCCTGCCATTTTTTGTCTGGCTAACTAAAGGTGTCACCTTTCAAAAAGGTGTCACCTTTAGTTAGCGGATCGTGATCAATCCTCAATTGCGCCCCAGGGCAGATCGTCCGCGCGGTTTTGATGAGCAGCGACATATCCATCTTTACCGCCGAACAGTTGCAGGAGATAGGCGGGTTCCGTGACCTCGGGTCGGCCAAGGATATTTCTGTAAGAAGACCAGGAATAATCCTCGAAACAGGTTGTGAGTTTATGGTGTTTGGGGTTAGTATGAATGTATATGGCTGTCGACATAAGTTGTTCCTCATTCTCCACCAATAATCTCTTGAATGGGCGATGAAACAAATTGCCGCTTCTTTCCCAAGCGTTATTGAAGCCCATTGCATAGGCTGTGAACAGCTTCTGAAAAGCGTTAGCGACTATTTGATGAGTGGAAACCGTAGCACCGTCTAGTACCGCCGAGGCTAAACGGTTGGTATCGGGCAGCGACCGTATGTGCTCAAGCAGGGTTTCCATTGCTCGCACACGTATCAGAAAATGGAAATGGTTTGGCAATAGGCACCAACTATACGTCTGGCAGAGGGGACGGAGGTATTTGGTGTAGAGCTTTAAGAAGTACCTGTAATTTTCATCACTACGAAATAGAAGCTCGCGGTTATTTGTTCGATTGTAGATATGATAGTAAGTATTCTCTTCCAGTGTCGCCAGATATTTTAGAGGGATACTCATTATGCTAACCTAACACCTTCTCATCCAGAAAGGTGACACCTTACGCGAACGGGGCATTTGCAGGGACGAACGGATAAAAAAGGTGTCACCTTTTTTATCCGCGCCGCGCCTCTATCGCATCGCTTACAGCCAGCACCAGCGCATCAGGCAGCTGGATATCTACCGGCCGTACAACTTCGTAGCGCTCTATCGCACCCCAACGCATCCAGAAGCGCGGGTAGCCGGCGATATTCACCTCGAAGTGCATGCCATTGCGCCGCAGGGTAGGAACGATCACTGCCAGGTGCTGATTCCCTTCGAAGGAAATGTTTGTTGTAAAGTTCTGGGCCATAGAAGGGCAAAGGTGACACCTTTTTGGAAAGGTGTCACCTTTGCCTGCGTTAACTTTATCAGTTATGAACAGAGCTCTCCATCTGCTTGTTTTTCTGCTGGTCGCAGCTTCTGCCGAAGCGAAGCAATCCGCCAATTGCTCACACGCTGATCGTTATGGAAAGAAGAGATCCAACGCGAAGGCCACGATCGCATCGCCGTTGCTGGAGCAGTACGATGTGACGCATGTAAAGCTGGACCTCGCTATGACGAATCTGAATACCTCCGTCAGCGGGAATGCCATCATCACCGCAACGGTCGTAGACGCTGTCGGGATGAGCCAATTTGTTTTTGAGCTGAACGAAAACCTGACCATCGACTCCGCAAAGCTGAATGGTATTAAGCTCCCCGCAGTCAGGGTCGATACCGACGTGTATGCCATTACCCCGGCAGCGACAATCCCTCCTGGCAATTCATTTACCGCGCAGGTGTTTTACCATGGCGTGCCGATAAATGGAACGAGCTTTTTTACGCACGGCGTGATCCATAAGGTGCTTGCAAGCTTCACGCAGATCACCTTTACCATGTCCGATCAATATCTCGCAAAAGACTGGTGGCCCTGCAAGCAATCGCTTACCGACAAAGTAGACTCGGCGGATCTGTGGTTTACGGTTCCGAACAACACTAAGGCCGGCAGCAACGGCCTGCTTCAGGCTGTGACACCGATGGGCGCAACGTCAACGCGATACGAATGGAAGACGAGATATCCGATCGAGTATTACCTGATCTCCGCGGCGATCGCGCCATATGCCATGCATACGCAGATGGCCCACTTTAGCGGCAGCAGCGATTCCATGCCGGTTCAGCATTTTGTCTATGATACGGCGGTGCTCTATCCGTTGTACAAAAGCGCACTCGATAGCACAACACATACTATCGATTACTTTTCCAGCCTCTACGGCCGCTATCCGTTCTGGAAAGAGAAATACGGGCATTGCATCGCACCGCTGAGCGGTGGCATGGAGCATCAGACCATGACTACAATGACCGACGGCCTGAACTCGACCCTTATCGCTCACGAGCTCGGACACCAATGGTGGGGAGATTGCGTGACCTACGGAAGTTGGAAAGATATCTGGATGAGCGAAGGATGGGCCGCGTATTCGGAACAGTTGTATGTGGCGCAGTTCCGTGGAGCCGGTGCGGCACAAACTTATCGTGGAGGAGTGTTTGCCCGAGTGATGGCCAGGCCAGGAGGATCTGTGTATGTAGATGATACCACGGATGTGAGCCGCGTTTTCGATTCGAGGCTTACTTATGATAAAGGCGCGGCGGTTGCACACATGCTTCGCTATATAGGCCCGGGTGATGCGGCATTTTTCAATGGACTGAAAAACTATCAGCAACAGTATGCTTTCAAAACGGCGTTGACAACAGATTTTAAGGCGGTCATGGAAGCTGCGTACGGACGTGCGCTCGACACCTTTTTCAATCAATGGGTGTACGGAGAAGGATATCCGACCTATACCGCAACATGGAATCAGAAAGGCAGCGATGTATTTCTGAGCCTGGAGCAGACCACATCCAGGCCCGCTTCAGTTGCAGCGTTTGCCATGCCCGTGATGCTGAAGTTCACTTCCGCCGGAGGAGATACTACCGTGAGAGTTTATCTCGACAAAGCACAGGAGTTGTATCATTTTAATTGGGCAAACACCATGACCGGTGTGGTGATCGATCCGACAGACGAGATCGTGAACCGGGCTAATCCTGTCATTCATGACGGAACACTAAAAGTTGCATCGGTTGCCAAAGACAATTTGTACGTTTATCCCAATCCTGCTGAGAAGGGCTGGAACCTGAGCAACATACCGGCCGGCAGCTCGCTGCGCCTGCTTGACGAAAATGGCAGAGTAGTTTGGCAGCGCGATAATGTGCCATCAAATCTCACGATTGACAGCAGTAACCTCGCGCCTGGTATCTATACTTTGATATTTAATCATTCTAAGGTCACTCCCATTATTCTTCAAAAACGTTAGCGGCAGGGCTCGCTTATCTTTGGCCTCAATTACTGCCGCGCAGCGTTTGCATGATACTGGAATCTTTTAATGAGCTGCTGGAGCAGATCGCGAATAAGCCCTGGACCTCGCTGGGCGTGGTGGTGAATCTCATCCTGATCGAAAGCCTCCTTTCCGTCGATAATGCCGCGGTGCTCGCAACTATGGTGCTGGATCTTCCGAAAGACCAGCGGCCTAAGGCACTGCGCTACGGTATTATCGGAGCTTATCTTTTTCGCGGCGTTTCTCTCCTGTTTGCTGCCGTACTGATATCTATCTGGTGGTTTAAACCTCTGGGCGGGCTATATCTTCTATTCCTGGCATTCCGCTACTTCTTCAGGAAGAAAAGGGAGTTTGAAAGCCCGCAGGAAGAGATCAGGGAACAAAAACGCAGCTGGCTTTACCGAAAGACACTTGGCGCGCTCGGACCATTCTGGGCGACGGTAGTAATGGTGGAGGTGATGGACGCTGCCTTTTCCATCGACAATGTGATCGCCGCAAATGCGTACAGCCGGAATATCATCCTGATCTGGACGGGCGTGTTCATCGGCATCCTCGCCATGCGATTCGTCGCGCAGGGCTTTGTAAAGCTGCTGGAGAAGTACCCGTTCCTCGAAGCCTGTGCCTATACGGTAATTGGCCTGCTCGGCCTTAAGCTGACGCTCGCCGGCCTGAACCATTTTTATCCGTGCAGCAAATTCGCGGAATTCATGGATGGCCCGAACGAGTGCCTGATACAACGCGGGCTTCCAATTCCCGAAGGAGAGCACCCAATGGTGTGGGGCGATGTTTTGACCTCGGGCATGAGCCTTGTAATATTCTTCCTGCCGGTGCTTACTTCCATTCTTTTCAACTGGCCGCATCACAGGTCAATCAAAAAGCACGAATAGCGATGCCTTTGTGGATGCTGGATTCGGAAGTATGGTTTCCACTGCCGGAGCAGTCGCTGGAGGATGGATTGTTGGCCATGGGTGGTGATCTCAGCCCGGAACGCCTGCTGCTGGCTTATCGAAGCGGTATTTTCCCGTGGTACAATGAGGAAGACCCGATACTGTGGTGGAGCCCGGATCCACGCTTTGTGCTTTATCCGGAAGACCTCAAAGTGAGCAGCAGCATGCGCCAGGTGTTGAATCGCCAAACTTTTGAATATCGCTGCGATACCGCCTTCGAAGCTGTGATCCGTGGTTGTTCGTCCGTTTCCCGCCCGGCCGACAAAGGCACCTGGATCGGCGAGGATATGATAGCAGCATATGGTCGACTGCACCACCTTGGATATGCGCACAGCGCCGAATCCTGGCAGAACGGCGAGCTGGTGGGCGGCTTGTACGGTGTACGGCTCGGCAAGATCTTTTTCGGGGAGAGCATGTTTTCCCGCGTCAGCAATGCGAGCAAAGCAGCTTTTATTCAATTGGTGCAAGAGCTCCGCGGAGATGGAGTAAGGCTCATAGATTGCCAAATGCACACAGCTCACCTCGAAAGCCTGGGAGCCATGGCTATCTCCCGCAAAACTTTTCTTCAAAGTCTGAAGGAATTGCTCCCGTAATTTTCCGCGCCTTGGATAAATTGCAGCTATGCGCAGCTTCGGGATCCTCGTCTTTATCGCGATCGCATTTGCCGGCATTAAGCCTGCTTTCCTTCATGCGCAGGACAGGCCGAATTACAGTGTTGACACGGCCCGGCACTTAAGTTCTGGCTGCGAAAAGGAGCGGGTGTATGCTTATTTCCAGGTAAAGGGAAAGTATCCTGAAAGCTCTCAATCTTTGGCAGGCAGGGCTGAGACGAGGTTGTCTGCGAGCAAGATCTACGGTGATGCGAATGGCCATGTCACGTTCCAGGTGCAGATCGATTGTACAGGCAAGCTCGCGGGTGTAAAGCTGCTGCAGACAAATACGCGTTATGAGCCCTGCTTCTTTCCTAAGGGCCTGGTGGATGAGCTATATGCGTTTCTCCTTTCGCTGAAAGAGTGGAAGCAGGTCAAAGCAGAAGGTCGGCCGGTAAATTATTCAGGGTATCTAAGCTTTAAACTGGAAGGTGGCCATGTCGTACAGGTATCTCCTTAGTCTGCTCGTTGCAATTACGCTCGCTTCACCTTATCGAAGCCGGGCGCAGGCCCCTTTTTGTGATGATGAAAAGGGGATCGACAGTGCGATCCACTGGATCTCGCGGACCTACAGCTATACATCTCAGGGATGGCAGGATGCCTGCGATTCATTGCTGGTCATCTGTCCGGACCTTGATCAGCTTTGGCAAATGAAAGCAATGCCCGGTATCAAGACGGGCGACTGGAACGGATGTTTCAGCAACCTCGTCCATGCCGTCGAGATCAAGCCGGACCGCTGGTTGCCGTATCAGGCATTTCTGAAATGCATGTTCGTAAAGGACTACGCGGGTGCGCTGAGAGATTTCGGACGCTGTGATACGGTTGCTCGTGGTGCGGGAGTGATGGACCACAGCTATGATTTTTTCAAAGGGCTATGCTGCCTTGGCTTGAAAGACTATAAGGGCGCATACGCTTTTCTGAAAAGGGATATCGACAACCAGGTGAAGTTCCGGGGCAAAGAGAATGTACATTACGTGAGCCTGTATTACTGGGGCATATATCATTACATCAATGGCACGTATCCGGAAGCGGTCGAAGCATTCCGGCAGGTTTTGAAAATATTCCCGCAATATCCTGAGCCGTCATTCTATCTGGGTATGGTGCTCAGGAAGCAAGGCAAAGAGAGCGAAGCATTGTCCTGCTTCCGGACGGCGAAGGAAAGTCTGCTAGGGGGATATAATTCCAATGAGGACCAGGAGTTCTATGTGAATTATCCTTTTGCAATTGGGATGCAGGAAGTGGACGAGCAACTTCGCGGCAAATGAATCTCCACGAGGAAATAGGCAGGGAGCGCAGCAAGGCGCAATCCGGCAAGATCGCCGACTGGATCGGAGCGGACGAGTCGCGGTTCGCTCAGCTTATGGGAGTCTTTCAGGAAAAAGATATTCCGCTGGCTGTGCGGGCGGCGTGGATCGTCAACCTCATCGCCGAAACGCATCCGAAGTTACTCCTGCCGCATCTCGATGCATTAGTTGCGCGGATGGAAGAAGTGGGTATTCCTTCTCCGGTGAAGCGGCATGTGATGAATAGTCTTCAGTACGTCGATATTCCCGAGTCCTTGCATGGGCGGGTGATGAATGCCGGCTTCAGCTTCCTGGAAGATCCGGAGGAGCCAATCGCCGTCCGGGCTTTTTCCATGACCGTGCTGGCCGATCTTGCACGCATTTATCCTGATATTAAAGGCGAGCTGCGGCTGATCATTGAAGATATTCTGGTGCAGGGAGCGAGCGCAGGCATCCGTTCGAGGGCACAAAAAGTGCTAAAATCGATCGGGAATGACTGATACTGGAAACTTTTTGCCTGCCTGAGCGTCAAATTTTACATTTTTAACCTACCTTCGCCGTCCCAAAAACCGTCCGGCCCGGATTGTTTGCGATTTGTCCTTCGTATTTGGCGAATGAGCAGATCAAGAACGCTCCAGTCCTCAGTTGCAGCCGGCGTGATGGGGAAACATTTTTAACTGCATAAATATTTATGGCAACAGAAACAACCAACCAAAAGCTCCAGAGCTATGAGCTCATGGTGATCTTCACGCCCGTGCTGGCTGAAGAGGAGTACAAGGCTGCTCAGCAGAAGTTTACGGACATCATCACCGGCAACGGCGGTTCTATCGTGCATTCCGATGCCATGGGCCTCCGCTCCCTGGCTTACCCGATCGCTAAGAAGACCACTGGTCTGTATTGGCTGATCGAATACCAGGCGCCGACTAACGTGAATCACAAGCTCGAAGTACAGCTTGGCCGCGATGAAAGCATCATGCGCCAGATGATTACCCGCCTCGACAAGTACGCGGTAGAGTATAACGAGCGCCGCCGCAACGGTGTAAAGCTGACTCATACTCCTAAGAATGCTTCTGAAGGAGTAGAGGAGGAAGCATAATCTCTCTGAGCGCATTAACTAACATTGATTCCGGATCGTGATCAGCCCTTGGCAATCATTGATCCAATCACAAATCGCAAATCAAAATGGCTAAGCAAAACGATATTAAGTACCTGAGCACCACCCGCGTGGATCGCCGCCCAAAAAAATATTGCCGCTTCAAGAAGCTCGGCATTAAGTACATCGACTATAAGGATGCGGAATTTCTGAAGAAGTTCCTCAATGATCAGGGCAAGATGCTGCCCCGCCGCCTCAGCGGAAACTCCCTGAAGTTCCAGCGCAAGGTAGCAGTAGCAATTAAGAAGGCCCGCCAAATGGCGCTTCTGCCTTACGTAACTGATCTGATGAAGTAGACAAGTAATTAAGGAATTAAGAATGAAGAATTAAGAATTGGGATTCCCGTTCTGTTCGATATTCTGATTCCTGGTTAGGCTACTTAATTCTTAATTATTAATTCTTAATTCAACTTGACATGGAAGTCATTCTCATAAAAGACGTAGATAACCTGGGTGGTGCGAACGAACTGGTAAGCGTGCGCCCTGGCTATGCCCGTAACTACCTCATCCCGCAAAAATTCGCGGTAGAGGCTAGCGGTGGCAATAAGAAAATGCTGGCAGAGCGCCAGAAGGTTGCTCAAAAGCGCGAAGAAAAGCTGATGGCTGAGATCGCTAAGGTTACTGAAGTACTCAAGGCCAGCCCTGTGAAGGTGGGCGCGAAGCTCGGTACCAGCGGTAAGATCTTCGGTTCTGTTACAAGCATCCAGCTTGCCCGCGCGATCCGCGAGCAGAAGGGCTACGAGATCGATCGTCGCCGCATCACGATCACTGACGACGTGAAGGAAGCTGGCCTGCACAAGGCCTCTATCGACTTCGGCAAGGAAAACGTGCTGGAGATGGAGTTTGAAGTAGTAGGCGAATAAGGCCTGGATATCCCAGATCAAATCGATTTGGCCGGAATTGAACCGGCCGATGAAAAATATACAGAGCCGCAGGATCACCCTGCGGCTTTTGTTATATAATACCGGTTGCCTTATAGTCAATTTAAGCCGTTTCTTACTGTACTTTCGCGTCCCCAATGCAACATTCTCTAACTTCCATCGCTGTTTTCTGCGGGTCTGCTTCCGGACTCGATCCCGTTTTTGCCGATGTAGCCTGCAACGCCGGCACGGCGATCGTAGCGGCAGGTGCACGCGTGGTGTACGGCGGATCAAAGATGGGCCTTATGGGAGCTGT
>JADMIO010845949.1_pt1 | contig 50647 bp, 55 predicted proteins | sample 8958161 | NCBI WGS metagenome assembly JADMIO01 (sample SAMN16585339, study PRJNA669376) | soil metagenome | isolation source: Crop rotation soil | place: USA: Cullars Rotation, Alabama | collected 2011 | reverse complement strand
CTTTCCCCGGCCCCGCCGCCGCAGCCGAAGGCTGAGGCGAAGTTCCTGGTGTTCTTCGACTTCGATCGCGCGAACCTGCGTGCGGACAGCGCGAAGGTCGTGGCGCAAGCGGTCGACGAGGCCAAGCGCACCGGCAAAGCGCGCATCACCGCCACCGGCCACGCCGATACCTCCGGCACCGCGGCCTACAACATGGGCCTGTCGGAGCGCCGCGCCCAGGCGGTGCAGAAGGAACTGAAGCGCCTCGGCATCAAGGAGAACGAGATCGTCGTGCGCTGGAAGGGCGAGGCCGAACCGCTTGTCCAGACCGGCGACGGCGTGAAGGAACCGCAGAACCGCCGCGTCGAGATCGTGCTCGAATAAGCGCGCGCCACGCGGACGTATATAAAGGGCGCGGCGGGAAACCGTCGCGCCCTTCGTCTATCTGGGCCTCACTTGCCCTTGATCGCCTCGATGTAGCGCACGCGGCCGGCCTTGGCTTCGGCGCGGAGCGACGCGGTGATGGTCTCGAAGTGCGCGCCGGGCGTGGTTTCCATCACCTTGGGATTCCCGCCCCACCAGTTCACGCAGCACACGCGATCCTTGATGCGCCAGCCCGCGGGCGTGCGCACCAACACATCGTCGTACCAGCCGCTGCCTTCCCAGAAATCGCCGCCGCCGTTGGCCGGCTGACGGACCAGCCGCCACTGCCCGTAGTGCAGCGCGTTGGCGCGGTCGCCGTCGATATGGACCTGATGATTCATCAGGCTGTGCTGTGTCGCCGAAAAGGCGTCGTGGAAGGCGGCGAAATCGCGCTTGAAGCTGGCGAGGTCGTTCCAGCGCATGGCCGGGCCGTAATCGGTCTTGGCGTCGGCGGTGAAGATGAGATCGAACAGATCCCATCGGGTCGCATCGACGCCGACGGCATAGAGATTGAGGAGATTGGTGATCTGTTCTCTGTCGTTCATCGTCGACCCTCCCGCATGCTGTCGCCAGCTTAGGGGGTGATCGCGCGGGAATGAACGAGAAGCCTGCGCCGAGCGCTTGTATCAGCGCGAAAGTCCGCCGTTCCCTGGACGCAAGGGCGGCTTAGGGCTTGAGTGAGGCTTCCTGCGGCTGCGTGGCGGCCGAGCCGCTGCAGGACCGCGGGATTGATACCGTCGGGATCAGGCTGCCGCCGGCAATGTCAGCGAGCTGTTCCGGGCGCTGTTCCAGTTCCCAGAACACGTGCCAGGCGGCGCTGCAGTATTCCTTCTGGTCGTAGGCGAGCCGCAAGCCGGCTGCGTTGGCGAGATCGGTCACATGCTTGTTGAGGGCCGGCGATCCGCCGCCCGTCCGCTGGAAATAGGCGATCAGCGCTCTGCCGCCGCTGCTCAGATCGCCCATGAAATGGTTGACGAAGGTGTTGTAGGCCTCTTTCTGATTGCAGGAGAGCGCCGCAACCATCAGGCGGCTTTGCAGGTGGCGGAGGGTGAAGCCCTTGGCCTCGTCGGCCGAGGCACAAGGCATTTCGGCAGCCTGTGCGGCGGTCGCCGCCATCATGCTCGCCGCCGCGATCGCGGCGACTATGGAACGCGCCATCGACAATCTCCCCATGGGGCCGGACCGGCCCCGGTATGGTGACTAACGCTTATACTACCCCCGCGGCTGCAGGCTCGGAAGGCCGAGAACGCCCGCCACTGCGGGATAAGCTTCGGTATAGTGGCATCATGCAAGCTCCGGCAGGCGACCCGTGACACGGATCACACGCTATATCTTCCGGCAACTGGTGACCGGCGCGATCATCGTCAGCCTGGCCCTGGGGTGTATCGCCTGGCTGACGCAATCGTTGCGGTTCCTGCAGCTGGTCGTGACCAAGGGCCTCGCGGTCTCGATGTGGCTGAAGCTCACGTTGCTGCAGATCCCGAGCCTCCTGGTGGTCGTGGTCCCGCCCGCCTTCTTCTTCGTGACCCTGTTCGTCTACAACAAGCTCGCCATCGACCGGGAACTGGTGGTGGCGCAGGCGGCCGGGATCAGCCGGGTGCAGCTCACTCGCCCGGCGCTGCTCGCGGCCGCCGTCGGCGCCTTCGCCTGCTACGTCCTGACGATCTACGGCGCCCCGCACGCCACTAGCGCCTTCCGCGAACTGCTCTGGAGCATCCGCAACGATGCCTCGCGCATTCTGCTGCGCGAGGGCGCGTTCAACCAGCTCGCCGCGGGCCTGACGGTGTATGTGCGCAGCCGCGGCGCGGCGGGCGAACTCGAAGGCATCATGGTGCACGATGCCCGCAATCCGAAACGCATCGTCACCGTGCTGGCGGAGCGCGGCATCCTGGCCGGCACCAGCGCCAGCGCCGCGCCGCATGTGCTGCTGATCAACGCCACGCGCCAGGAACTCGACCGCTCCGGCACCAAGATGTCCGTCGCCTATTTCGGCGAATACACCTTCGACTTCGACACGCTGGCGGACGCCAGCAGCGACCGGAGGGCGGACTATCGCGAACGCCCGCTCACCCAGCTCCTCACCCTGGGACCCGACCAGGGTGTCTCCGACCGGGAAGCCGGACGCATGCGCTCGGAGGCCCACCAGCGCCTCGCCGGCCCGCTGACGGTGTTCGGTTTCACGGTCGTGGCGCTGGTTTTCCTGCTGAAGAGCGGATTCGACCGCCGGGGGCAGCTGCCGCGCATCAGCGCCGCGGTCGTGGCTTTGGTCGTTCTGGAGGCGCTGTGGCTCGGCGTGGCCGACCTGGTCGGCAAGACCCCGGCCCTTGCGCCCCTGATGTACATGGTAGGATTGCTGCCAACTGCCGTCGGCCTGTATATCATCGCCTCTCCGGTCCAATGGTTCGGGGCGGGGCAGCGGGGGAGCTACAGCGCTGCGTCGACCTGACCGTCTCCAGCAATCCAGGCCCATGCGCCGACGACCTTTTCCTGTCACGTCCGTCCGTCGGCTTGCCTGCGCGGCCATTGGCGTCAGCCTTTTGGCGGCCCACCCCGCGGCCGCCCAGATGCGCGACCGCGACAAGGCGCCCGGCGAGACCCGGCCCACCAACAGTCTTTTGGAAGCCGACACGGTCACTTACGACCGCGAGACCGACGTCACCACTGCCAACGGCCACGTCGAGATCGCCCGCGAGGGCAACGTGCTGCTCGCAGACCAGGTCGTCTACGACGGCAACAAGGATGTGGTGACGGCGACCGGCCACGTGACCCTGACCGAGCCGAACGGCACCACCATGTTCGTCGACCGGGTCGACGTCACCAGCGACTTGAAGCAGGCGATCGCCCAGGACCTGCGCGTGCTGCTGGCGGACAAATCGCGCATGACGGCGCGGGCGTTCCGGCGCGTCGACCAGACCACCGACGAGCTGTACGAAGCGGCTTACACCGCCTGCGACGTCTGCGCCGAGAAAGCGCCGGTGTGGAAAGTCGAAGCGCGCACGGTCAAGCGCGATCTCGACCGGCGCATGGTCTACTACCACGACGTCTGGATCGATTTCCTGGGCGTGCCGGTGTTCTACTCGCCCTATCTCGCGCATCCGGATCCGACGGCGGGCCGCAAGACCGGCCTCCTGCTGCCGTCGATCGGCGGCGGCAGCAACCTGGGCCTGTCTTATGGCCAGCCCTATTACATCAACATCGCGCCCGACAAGGACGCCACCCTCGAGCCGCTGCTGACCACCGCCGCCGGCAAGGGCGGCATCATGGAATACCGCCAGGACTTCCAGCACGGCCGCATCAAGCTCTATGGCTCCGCGGTCGGCGGCGACCCGGCGACCGGCGGCGCCTTCCGCGGCCACATCGCGAGCTGGGCGCGCTACGACATCGACGACAACTGGCGCACCGGCGCCGACGTCAATCTCGCCAGCGACCAGACCTATCTGCGCCGCTACAACTTCGACCGCTCGTCCTCGACCTGGCTGACGACCAAGGCCTTCATCGAAGGCTTCAGCCGCCACTCGTACTTTTCGGCGACCAGCTATTACTTCCAGCGCCAGCGCGACGTGATCGCACAGCCGTCGCCGGTGATTTCACCGCTGATGACCTACAGCTACGCCAGCGATCCGCTGCCCTGGGGCGGCTATTTCAAGTTCGACGCCAGCGGCGTGGTGCTGTCGCGCCAGAAGGGCAACGATTCCGACCGGCTGTCGGGGATCGTCAGCTACAACCTGCCGTTCACGACCGACAGCGGTCACGTGTTCAATGCGCGGCTGGCCTATCGCATGGACGGCTACTACGTCAGCGATTTCATGGTGCCGTCGACCGGGAAAACCTTCTCCGGCACCGTCGGACGCACCCATCCGGAAGTCTCGCTCGAATGGCGCTATCCGCTGGTGCGGCCGGGCAGCACTTTCACGCAGGTCCTCGAACCGATCGTGATGGTCTACGGAAGCCCGATCGCGAAGAACATCGACCGCATCCCGAACGAAGACAGCCGCGACTTCGAGTTCGACGACACCAACCTGTTCGAGCCGGAGCGCTTCACCGGCTTCGACCGCATCGAAGGCGGCTCGCGTGTCGCCTATGGCCTGCATTGGGCGGCCTACAACAATCGCGGCGGCACGATCTCCGCGCTGATCGGGCAGAGCTATCGCTTCAATCGCGCAAGCCCGTTCCCGGCGCAATCGGGCCTCGACACCAAGTCCTCGGATTTTGTCGGCCGCGTCGACGTGAGCCCCAATCAGTACATCAGCCTGCAGTATCGCTTCCGCTTCGACAAAGACAGCCTGCAGGCACGGCGCACCGAGATCGGCGGCGCCCTGGGTCCGGACCTGCTCCGGCTGACGGTCACCTATATCGACGACAAGCCGACCGGGGTGGGCCTGCTGCCGACCGATCGGCCGAAGGAGTTGTACACGGCGGTCTCGACCAAGATCAGCGAGTACTGGCGCTTGAGCGCCAGCCACCGCCACAACCTCGGGCCCGGCGGCGGCGCGATCCGCACCGATATGCTCCTGCAATACGAGGACGAGTGTTTCGCCACCGACCTCACGGTCGCGCGCGACAACACCTCCGACCGCGACTTCAAGAGCGGCGTGCAGGTTCTGCTGCGCTTCAGCCTGAAAACCATCGGCGATCTCAGGGTCAACACCCTGGTCGGACGGCCCTGATCCTGGGTCGTCACCCCGGACAAGCGGCGAAGCCGCACGATCCGGGGTCCAGGGCAAAGGAACTCGTTGATAGATGGATCCTCGGGTCTCGCATTGCTCGCCCGAGGATAGCAGGCCTCGTAAGCTCACTTCGTTCGCTAACGAGGCCTAGCTAGTTTTCGCCATGTTTTCCGCCTATGGTACGCCCGCCGCGACAGGCGGCTTCGGCCACAACTTCAACGGTGTGCGACGGGTATCGATGCTGGTTTCGAGCTTTAAACAGTCTGCGCGGTCGCTGGCTTTCGCTGCCCTGACGCTGTCGGCCCTCTGCGCGAGCGCTTCGGCCCAGCAGCAGCCGCCTGCGAGTTCCAGCAATTCGACCGTCATCGCCGCGGTGGTGAACGAAGACATCATCACCATGTACGACGTGCAGTCGCGCATGGCGATGTTCATTGCCACGTCCGGCATCGAGAACACGCCCGAGATGCGCAACCGCCTCATGCCGCAGATCGTGAACGCGCTGATCGACGAAAGGCTGAAGCTCCAGGAAGCGAAAAAACTCAAGATCGATGTCACCGACGTGGAGGTCCGCCAGGCAGTCGACACCGTCGAGCAGAACAACAACATGGCGCCCGGCAGCTTCCGGAAGGTCTTCCAGGAACAGAACATCGACCCGACCACGTTCTACGCGCAGCTCGAAGCCGATCTTGCGTGGCTGAAGGTTGTGCGTCAGGAACTGCGCCGCGAAGTCTCGGTCGCGCCCGAGGAAGTGAAATCGGTGGCGGCGCGCCTGCGCGCCAATCAGGGCAAGCCCGAGAACTGGGTTTCGGAAATATTCCTGCCGGTGAACCTGAACGCGCGCGACACCGATGTGCGCGCGGTCGCCGAACGGCTGGTGCAGCAGGCGCGCGGCGGCAAGACGCCGTTTGCCGCCCTGGCCCAGCAGTTCTCGCAAAGCCCGACGGCGGCCGTCGGCGGCGATCTCGGCTGGGTCGTGCGGGGCGAACTCGAGGACGAGTTGGATTCCGCCATCGCGCGCATGGAGCCGAACGAGATCTCCGACCCCATCCGCACGGCGGCGGGCTACCACATCGTCCAGCTCCGGGGCCGGCGCGCCTCGGGCGCCTCCGATCCGATGATGGCGGTCATCACCATGAGCCAGTTGTACGTGCCGACCGTCGGCGGCCGCGCGCCCGACCCTGCGCGCCAGCAGCAGATCCTGGAAGCCGTCAGCACGCGGGTGAGCAACTGCCAGCAGATGAACGATCTCGCCAAGGAGATGGGCGGCCCCGGCTCCGGCCCCGTCGAACCGCTGCGCATCGGCATGCTGCCGGAGAAGGTGCGCGACGCGGTGGTGAAGCTGAAGGTGAACCAGGTCAGCCCGCCGATCGAACTGAAAGGCGCGAAGGTCTACGCCATCCTGTGCTCCCGCGACGAGGACAGCGGCCTGCCGAGCGAGGACCAGATCGAGGCGAAGCTCGAGAACGACAAGCTGGAGAACGTCGCCCGCCAGCACCTGCGCGATCTGCGCTTCCAGGCGATCCTCGACATCCGCCTCTAACGGACCATGCCGGCACCGCTCGCGATCACCATGGGCGAGCCGGCGGGGATCGGCGGCGAAATCCTGCTCAAGGCCTGGGCCGCGCGCGACGCCGCCACGCCCTGCTTCTTCGCCCTCGACGATCCCGCGCGCCTTGCGGCCATCGCCGCGCGGTTTGCGATCCCCTGCCCGGTCGAGCCCATCGCCACCGCCGGCCAAGCCGCCGGCATGTTCGCGCGCGCCCTGCCGGTGTTGCGGATCGCGGGCGCGGAGGGGGCGGAGCTGGGGCGACCGCAGGCGAAGACGGCCGGCGCGGTGATCGGCGCCATCGACCGCGCGGTTGCGCTGGTGCGCGAGGGCGCAGCGGCGGCCATGGTGACCAATCCGATCCAGAAGGCCGCGCTGCAGAGCACGGGCTTCGCCTATCCCGGCCATACCGAATATCTCGGCCACCTGGCCGGTGCGATGCCGGTGATGATGCTGGCGGTGCCGGGCCTGCGAGTGGTGCCGGTCACGGTGCATCTGCCTGTGGCGAAAGTCGCCGCAAGCCTCACGACCGAGGCCATCATCGCCCATGGCCGCATCACCGCACGCGCCTTGCGCGCCGACTTCGGGATCGCGAACCCGCGCCTGGCGGTGGCCGCGCTCAATCCCCATGCGGGCGAAGCCGGCACCATGGGCGACGAGGAAGCCCGCATCATCGCGCCGGCGGTGGCGGCATTGCGTGCCGAGGGCATCGCGGTGGAAGGCCCAGCGCCGGCGGACACCTTGTTCCATGCGGTTGCCCGTGCGCGTTTCGATGCCGCGCTGTGCATGTATCACGACCAGGCGCTGATTCCGCTCAAGACCATCGACTTCGCGCGCGGCGTCAACGTGACCTTGGGATTACCCTTCGTGCGCACCTCGCCGGACCATGGCACCGCACTCGACATCGCCACCAAAGGCGTGGCCGATCCGTCGAGCCTGATTGCGGCGATTCATCTCGCCGCGGAGATGGGAGCGCGCCGGACGGCGCGTGCCGCGTGACTGCGCCCGATCTGCCGCCCTTGCGCGAGGTGATCGCGCGCTACGGCCTTGGCGCGGACAAGTCTCTCGGCCAGCACTTTTTGTTCGATCTGAACCTGTGCGCGCGCATCGCGCGCACCGCCGGCGACCTGACCCGCGGCACCACGATCGAAATCGGCCCCGGCCCCGGCGGCCTGACCCGCGCGCTGCTGGCCGCCGGCGCGCAGGTGATCGCGATCGAGAAGGACACGCGCTGCCTGGAATTGCTGGGCGAGCTCGGCAGCACCTATCCCGGCCGATTGGAGATTGTCCCCGGCGACGCCTTGCGCATCGACGCACACACACTCGGCGCCGCGCCGCGGCGGATCGTGGCCAACCTGCCCTATAACGTCGCGACCGAGCTGTTGCTCGGCTGGCTGGAGCACATCACGGCGTTCGAGTCCCTGACGCTCATGTTCCAGCGCGAAGTCGCCCTACGCATCGCGGCGGAGCCGGGATCCAAAGCCTACGGACGCTTGAGCATCATGACGCAGTGGCTGTGCGAGGCCCACCTCGCCTTCGACATCAATCCGCGCGCTTTCACCCCGCCGCCGCAGGTGGATTCCACCGTTGTCTCGCTGATCCCGCGCGCCGCCCCGCTCGCGCCCGCGAACCGCGCGACGCTGGAGCGCGTCACCGCCGCCGCCTTCGGCCAGCGCCGCAAGATGCTGCGTCAAAGCCTGAAGAGCCTGGGGCGCGATCCGATTGCGTTATGCGAGGCCGCCGGCGCCGATCCCACCGCGCGCGCCGAGACCCTGACGGTGGCGCAATTCTGCGCCCTGGCAAATGCGGTGGATGATAATTTCGGGGACACAATACTTAATTCGGGTGCCGCGCCAGCTTGAATTAAGTATTGTGTCCCCGAAATTAAATGCAGTCTCACTCGATCCCGCGCAGCTTGTTGACGAAGTCAACCAGCCCCGGCTGGCGGGTGCGGCGCAGGCGCTCGGCGGCGAGGATCGCCTGAACCTGCGCGATGCTTTTCTCGATATCGGTGTTCACGACCACGTAGTCGTATTCGGCCCAGTGGCTCATCTCGTCGGAGGCCCGGGCCATGCGGCCGCGCACGACTTCATCGGAGTCCTGCGCCCGCGCCCGAAGCCGCCGCTCCAGCTCCGCGTGCGACGGCGGCAGGATGAAGATCGTGACCACGTCCTCGCGCGTTGCAGCCGTGAGCTTCTGCGTGCCCTGCCAATCGATATCGAACAGGATGTCTTTCCCGCTGCTCAGCACTTTGTGAACATAGGCACGCGGCGTGCCGTAGAGATTGTCGAAAACCTTGGCATGCTCCAGCAACTCGTTCTCGCGCACCATGCGTTCGTATTCCGGCACGCTGACGAAGAAATAGTCCTTGCCGTCGACTTCGCCCGGACGCGGCTTGCGCGTGGTGACGGAGACCGACATGGACAGGTTCGTGTCGTTCGCCAGCAGCGCGCGCGAAATCGTCGACTTGCCCGCGCCGGAGGGCGAGGACAGCACCAGCATCAATCCGCGTCGTGCGATGGCGTCGCTCATGAACGGCTCACTCGATGTTCTGGATCTGCTCGCGGAACTGATCGATCGCCGCCTTCAGCGCGAGCCCGATGCGCGTCAGCGTCACATCGGTCGATTTCGAGCAGAGCGTGTTGGCTTCGCGATTGAACTCCTGAGACAGGAAATCCAATTTCCGTCCGCACGGCGCGCCCGCGCCCAGGAGTTCCCGCGCCTGGGCGATGTGCGCGGTCAGGCGATCCAACTCCTCGCGCACATCGGCTTTCAGGGCGAGCAGGGCGACTTCCTGCGCCAGGCGCTCCGGCGTCAGCGCCGGCGTGCCGGTCGCGAGGTCGTTCACTTGCTGTGTCAGGCGCGCCTGCAGCGCCGCGGGCTGCGTGGCCGCGACCTTGCGCGCCTCGGCGCAGTGGTTGGCGATGTCGTCGAGCACACTGCCCACGACCGGCGCGAGCCGCGCGCCTTCCTGACGCCGCGAGCCCGTCAGCCCTTCGAGCGCCTTGGCCGCACCCTTCAGCAGCAAGGCATCGCGCGCCGCCAGCGCCTCGGCGTCGGGCAGCGTCGAATCGCCGGCTTCGAGCACACCGCGCAGGGCCAGCAGGCCGTCGAGCCGCGCCGGCGCGATGGTCTTGCCGAGCGCACCCTTGGGCAGGCTCTCCGCCTTGCGCAGCGAGAGCTCGATGGCGGCGTCGAGCAGCGCCTCGTTGACCTTCGGCGCGCTCGCGGCCGTATCCAGCGTGATGTGAAGCCCGAGCGTCAGCGACCCGCGTGCGATCGCCGCAGCCGCCGCCTGGCGCACCGGCAGCTCGAGCGAATCGAAGCCGGCCGGCACGCGCACGCGCACGTCCAGCCCCTTGCCGTTCACGCTCTTGGCTTCCCAGATCCAAGTGAACGGCGCGCCGAGCCCGGGCGTGTCGCAACGCCCATCGGCGCGCGCGTAGCCCGTCATACTGGTGATTGACGCCATGCCGTCCCCCTTGAGGCTCCGGTTATATAGCCCGGGCTGGGGGTTGGAAAGTTAGCCCGGAGCGATTTCCGACCGGGATCGGAACATCCTCCGGGCCCCGCAGTTTCCGCGGTTACTGATGGAACGCCTTCACGAACTTGACGAACTGTTCCGGCGGCAACGGTTTCGACAACAGATAACCCTGGATCTCGTCGCAATTGCGCTCTTTCAGGAACGCCTGCTGTTCCGGCGTTTCCACGCCTTCGGCGACAAGACACATGCCCAGGCTCTGGCCGAGCCGCACCACCGCATCGACGATCTTCTCGTCCTCGCGGCTCTTGCCGATGCCGCGAACGAAAGAGGCGTCCACCTTCAGCTTTTTCACGGGCAAAGCCTGGAGGTTGGAGAGCGACGAATAGCCGGTGCCGAAATCGTCCATCGAGATGCTGATCCCCGATTGGGTCAGCTTCTCGACGTTATCGGTCACCTTCTTGGTGCGCTCCATCGCCACGGTTTCGGTGATCTCGAGATTCAGCGCGTCGATGGAGATGCCGCAGCGGCTTAAGCTCGAAGATATCTGAGCGGTCAGGTCGCGCTGGCGGAATTGCACGCCCGAAACGTTGAACCCGAGTTGGACATCGTCCAGGCCTTCCTTCGCGAAAGCCACACTGTGATTGCAGATCTGCTCGATGATCCAGTCGCCGATCGGCAGGATCAGGCCGCAGGACTCGGCCAGCGGAATGAACTCGCCGGGCGAGACCAGCCCGCGCGTCGGATGGTTCCACCGGATCAGCGCCTCAGCGCCGACCACGCGGTTGGTGGCGAGATTGAGCTGCGGCTGGAACGCCAGCCACAGTTCGCCGGAGTCGATGGCGCGGCGCAGATCGGCCTCGAGCTGAACGCGACGACGAATATCGGCGTCCATCTCGCGGTCGAAGTAGCGGTAGGCATGCCCGCCTTGCGCCTTCGCCTGGTACATCGCGAGTTCCGCCTGGCGCATCAGCGCCTGCGGATCGGTGTCGTCCTTGGGATAGGTTGCGATGCCGATGGAGGCCGAGGTGCGCAGCATCTGGCCTTCCACCATCACCGGCTGCTTCAGGCAGTCGAGGATGCGGCGTACCGTGCGGTTGGCGCCGGCGATGTCGGTGACGCTTTCCAGCACGAAGCCGAAGTCGTCGCCGCCGAAGTGGGCCAAAGTATCGGTGGCGCGCATCATCTTCGAGATGCGCGCGGAGATCGCCTGAATCAACGCATCGCCGGCCGCATGGCCGAGGGTGTTGTTGACGGCCTTGAAGTTGTCGAGGTCCATCAGCATCACCGCCACGGCCGCGCCGGCGCGGTTGGCGCGGTCGAGCGCGGTGCGCAGCCGTTCCATGAACAGGTGCCGGTTCGGCAGGCCGGTGAGGCTGTCGTATTCCGACAACTGTACGAGCTGGTCTTGCGCCTTCAGCCGTTCGGAAATGTCTTCCTGCACCGACACGAAGTGCGCGTAACGCCCCGTGGCGTCCGGAATCGGCGTCGTCGTCTGCTCGATGGTGTAGAGGTCGCCGTTCTTGCGCTTGCAGACCAGCCGGCCCTTCCACGGCTGGCCGCTGCTGAGGCCGCCGGCAATTTCGCTGAAGAAGCCGTCGTCGTTGTCGGAGCGCAAGGCCGCTGCGTTCATACCGATCAGCGTGTCGCGGCCGAAGCCGGTCATGTCCTCGAGCGCCTTATTGACCCACTTGATGGTGCCGGTGCGATCGGTGATCAGCATGCCGTTGGCCGCGGTTTCCATCGCGGTCGCATGGATCATCAGTTCGGTCTCGCGCAGCCGCCGCGTGGTGATGTCGCTCAACGCGACAAGGCTCGCCGGCCGGCCCATCCAGTTCATCGGCGTGGCGACCATCTCGACGAACAAAGGATTGCCGCCGGCGACGAGTTCGATCGGCGTCGGCTTGCCTTCCTCGCCGAAGGCGAAACCGAAGTTCCGCCCTAGCAGATCCTCCCGCGCCATCCCGAACAACTGGGTGGCGGCGGGATTGCAGAACACGATCACGCCCTGTTCGTCGACGATCAGGAAGCTGTCGCGCGCGTGCTCGACCACGCTGCGATAGACCCCGTCCATGTCCACGTTCTCGACCGTGCGCAAGCGGTGTGGCCGCGCCTGCGGCTGGAAGGACCCCGTCATGCGAGCCTCCCTCGGACGTGCCCGGCGATGATCGACTGCGCTCGTTCCATGACCCGTTCCCCCTTGTCTTGCGGTAGGCCCGCAATTTTCGAGTAGATATTATTTGTTGTCGAAACCATACTAGGCACAGCCATTGCGAGCAAGCGCGGCAGGAAGAGTTCTGAAGATTGGGTTAAGGCCAGCGAGGGTTGGCAACAAGGAGAAGCGCCGAAAGCGCCCGGGGATGTTGCAAGTGAGTGTTATAAATAACTGATAATAAAAAGGAATTTGAGATGAAGCGGGTCCTGGTGATCGACGACGATGCGGGTGTCCGGGAGTCTTTTAAGGCCGCCCTCGAGGAGGCCGGCTATGCCGTGACGACCGTCGACAATGCCCTTTCGGGCCTCGAATCGGCGCGGGAGCAGACCCCGGATCTGATCTTCCTCGACCTGAAAATGCCCCGTTTCACCGGCGTGGAGACGCTGCGGACGCTGCATCTCATCTGTCCGCAGACGCCAGTCTACATCGTCACCGGATTCTACGGCGAGTTCGTCGGGCCGCTGCGGCAGTTGCAGAACGACGGCATCGAATTCGAACTCGCCCGCAAGCCGCTCACGGCGACGGAGATCCAGACCATCGCCGCCGGGCGCATCGGATCGCTCGATCCATTGACCATCGGGATTGGTGAAACGCGCAGCAGGCAGGGAGCACGCGCATGATACACCTTCGTCTCTTCGTCACCGGACGCACCGTGGGCGCCGAGCGCGCGCGCGCCGCCTTGTACGACATCGAACGACGGCTCGGCGGTCCCAGGGCGGTGTCCATTGAGGTGGTCGACGTCCTCGAACATCCGGAGCGTGCGGATCGCGACCATGTGTTCGCGACACCCACCTTGCTCCGTCACGACACCGGCGCGCAGGTGCGCCTGTTCGGCGATCTCAGCGCGCCGGACAGACTGCTCACGGCCTTGAATTTGCGCGAGCTGCAGCTGGCGGAGACGGCATAGGTCTCAGTCCCCCTCTCGTCTTGCTGCCAGCTTCCGGGGCCGTCAGGATAGAAAGTCATGACGGCCCCATCTTTTTCTGCGCCTCCGCGGCACATCCTCATTACCGGCGCGTCATCGGGGATTGGCGCAGCCCTTGCGCTTGAATATGCCGCCCCTACCGCAACACTGAGCCTCACCGGTCGCGATGCCGCGCGGCTCGCCCAGATCGTCGACGCCTGTCGCGCCCGCGGCGCGGCCGTGGATGCCGCGCAGATCGACGCCGCCGATCAGAGCGTCATGGCGGCCTGGATGCTCAAGCGCGATGCGGAGAAACCTCTGGATCTTGTGATCGCCAATGCGGGCGTGTCCGGCGGCACCTCCGGCGCGGATGCCGCAGACCGCACGCGACGGATCTTCGCGGTCAATCTCGACGGCGTGCTGAACACGGTGCTGCCGATCCTGCCGGCCATGCAGGCGCGCAAGCGCGGCCACATCGCGCTGATGAGTTCGCTCGCGAGCTTCCGCGGCATCGGTGCCGAACCGGCCTACAGCGCGTCAAAAGCCGCCGTGCGCGTCTACGGCGAAGCATTGCGCAACATCGTCGCGGCGGACGGGATCGACGTGACCGTGATCTGCCCCGGCTGGGTGGTGAGCCGGATCACCGATCTCAACACCTTCCCGATGCCGTTCCTGATGAGCACCGAAAAGGGCGCGCGCATCATCCGGCGCGGCCTGGACCGGCGCCACACGCGCATCGCCTTCCCCTGGCCGACCTTCGCCGCTGTGTGGCTGTTGGCGGCCCTACCCGATCGCCTGGCAGCCGCGATCACGCGGCGCACCGCCGACGGCGGCTAGCACTCCGGCACGTGATCCGGGAGCGCGCCGAACTTCGCCGCGACGGCGAGCAGCGCCGCGACAAGTTCCGTCGGCTTGCTCAGAAACGGCGAATGATCCGCATCCAGGGTGATGACCGGATCGCACGGCAGCGCGGCCTGCATCTTGCGCTGCATGTTGAGGCTCACGAGGTGATCGTCGCTGCATGCGATGTACGCGCGGCGAACGCGGCCGTAGCGCGCATCCGTCACCATGAGCGTATCGATCAGCGGCCCCGCAGGCTGCGGGGTCAGGCGCGCGACGGCGCGCTCCGCCTTTTCCGGGTCGGTGCGGTTGTAGCAAAGCCGTCCCAACGCGGCCATGTCGTCCGCGGCAATCGCGACCCGCTGGTCCTTGTTGCTGTCGTGCCAGGCGTAGACGCTCGTGCCCGCGGGAATCAGGATCGCGGTGACGTAGATCAGTCCGGCGAGCCGGTCGGGAACCCGCTCCGCAGCGGCGCTGATCGCCGCGCCACCGAGGCTATGGCCGACGAGAACGACCGGCTCGCGTTGCGCGCGCACGATCTCGGCAATGAAGTCCGCGGTGCTGGCCAGAGTCACCCGGTCGTGGGGCGTGGGATCGCCGGCAAGTCCGGGCAAATTCGGAGCGATTGCCTCATGACCTGCGGCACTCAGCAGGGCAACCACATCCTCCCAGCACCAGCCGCCGTGGAGCGCACCATGGATGAGAACGAAGGTGGCCATTGCGGCCCTTCTCGAAGCTATTCGCCGTCGCTCTGCCGCGAGCGCAGCCAGATGTTAAGCGCTTCCACCAGGATGGAGAAGGCGATAGCCGCGTAGAGATACTCGCGCGGGATGTGGAAATGCGACGCATCCGCCACCAGCGCCGTTCCCACCAGCAGCAAAAAGGCCAGCGCCAGCATCTTCAAGGTCGGATGACGTTCGATGAAGCCGGAAACGGTTTCCGCCGCGAACAGCATTACCAGGATGGCGACGACGATGGCGGCGATCATAACCGGCAGATTGCTGGTCATGCCGACGGCGGTGACGATAGAATCGAGCGAGAAGATCAGATCGAGCGCCATGATCTGCAGGATCACCATGAACAGCGTCGGCGCCTGCCCGCGGCGCGTCCCGCCGGCCGCCTCCACCATTTCGTGGATTTCGGTCGCGCCCTTGTAGAGCAGGTAGAACCCGCCGGCGCCGAGGACGATATCGCGCCAGCTCACACCGAAGCCCGCCACGGTCAGGATCGGATCGGTGAGCTTGGCGATCACCGTCAGCGTCGTGAGCAGCGCCACCCGCAGGATCAGCGCGAGCGCAAGCCCGACGCCGCGGGCGCGGCGCTGCTGCGACGCGGGCAGGCGCGAGGAGATGATCGCAAGGAAGACGATGTTGTCGATCCCCAGCACGATCTCGAGCAGGGTGAGCGTGAACAGCGCCGCCCAAGTGCCCGGATCGGTGAGGTAGTCGATCATGTGCGCTTCCGCTTGCCCCGGCGAACGAGAAGGTTGAGCGTCTCGATCAGCGCCGAGAACGCGATCGCCGAGTAGATATAGCCGCGCTCGATGTGGAAGTGGCCGGCATCGGCGATCAAGGCCACACCGATCATCAGCAGGAAGCCGAGGGCGAGCATCTTCACCGTCGGGTGCCGGTTCACGAAGTCGCCCACCGGTCCGGCGGCGAACATCATGATGACGATGGCAACAATGATGGCGGCAATCATGACGCCCAGGTGATTGGTCATGCCGACGGCGGTGATGACGGAATCGAGCGAGAATACGATGTCCAGCAGCATGATCTGCACGATGGCCGATGCGAAGCCGAGACTCGCCTTGGCGCCGCCCTCATGTTCCTCGCCTTCGACCATGCCGTGGATCTCCACGGTCGCCTTGTAGATCAGGAACAATCCGCCCGCGCCCAGCACGACGTCGCGCCAGCTCAGCTCGAAGCCGGCAATGGTTGTGATGGGCGTGGTGAGGCCGGCGAGCCAGCTGATGCTCGTCAGCAGCGCGATGCGCAGGATCAGGGCGAGCGCGAGCCCGATCTGCCGCGCCTTGGCGCGCTGTTCCGGCGCCACCCGGCCCGCCACGATCGACAGGAAGATGATGTTGTCGATGCCGAGAACGATCTCCAGCGCAGCGAGCGTGAGAAACGCCGCCCAGACATTCGGATTGAGAAGGACTTCCATGTTCGACCGATCTGACCCCGACCCGCCCGCTGCATATCACATGGCGCGAAAGACGCGCCATCAAACGGCCGTGACCGCCTAGTCGGCGCTCTCGCGCTGATGTGCCCGCCAGTGGGCGACATTCCGATTGTGATCGTCAAGGGTCGCGGCAAATGCATGCCCGCCGCTGCCGTCGGCGACAAAATAAAGATCGCCGGTCGCCGCGGGGTTCAGGGCGGCGGCGATGCTGGCGCGCCCGGGATTGCAGATCGGCGCCGGCGGCAGGCCGTCGATGGTGTAGGTGTTGAACGGCGTCGGCTGCTCGAGATCGGCGCGGGTCAGCGACCGCTCGAGACCCTGCGGCGCAATCCCATAAGCAACCGTCGGGTCGGACTGCAGGCGCATGCCGCGGCGCAGGCGATTGACGAACACGGCGGCGACCTTGGGCCGTTCCGCCGCCACGCCGGTCTCCTTCTCGATGACCGAAGCCAGCACCAGCGCCTCGTCCGGCGACTTGAGCGGCAAATTGTCCTGACGCTTTGCCCAAAGCTCGGCGAGCACCGCGTCCCGCGCCTGCTTCATGCGCGCGATGAGCCCGGCGCGCGTATCGCCCCATTCGTAGCGGTAGGTCTCCGGCAGCACATCGCCGTCACGGAGCACCTCGCTCACTTCGCCCTGCAGCGCCTCGGCGCCGCCGACGAGATGCACGATGTCGGCGATGGTCAGCCCTTCCGGGATGGTGAGGAAATGCGCCACGACCTCGCGCCGCACGATCTTGCCCAGCGCGTCGTGCAGGCTGACGCCGGCCTCGAAGCGGTATTCGCCGGTCTTCAGCGCCCGCGCTTGGCCGGCGCGCCGCGCTTCGAGTTCGGCCATCCAGGCGGCGTCCACCACGCCGGCGTCGGCGAGCTGCTTGGCGATGCCCTTCAGGCCCGCGCCGGGCTGAATGATGATGGTCACCGGTGCGGCCAGCGGGCCGGGACCGGTGACGGCGCGCACGAACCAGAGATACGCGCCGGCCGCACCGGCGCCGAGCACAGCGATGCAGAGGAGGCCGATGAGCAGGAAGCGCAGGGCCCGCAAGCTGGCTATACCGGGCCGATCACCAGCGACGCATTAGTGCCGCCAAACCCGAAGGAATTGGACAGCACGTTGCGGATCTTGCGCTCTTTCGCCTTCAGCGGCACGAGGTCGATATCGCAGCCCTCGGACGGATCGTTGAGGTTCAAGGTCGGCGGCGCGACCTGATCGCGCAAGGCCAGCGTCGAATAGATCGCCTCCACCGCGCCGGCCGCGCCGAGCAGGTGCCCGATCGCCGACTTGGTCGACGACATCGACAGCTTGTAGGCGTGATCGCCGAACATGCGCTTCACCGCCGTCAGTTCGATCTCGTCGCCCTTGGGCGTCGAGGTGCCGTGGGCGTTGATGTAGTCGATATCCGACACATCGAGCTTGGCGTCACGAAGTGCGGCGCGCATCGCGCGATAGCCGCCGCTGCCGTCCTCGGACGGCGCGGTGATGTGATAGGCGTCGCCGGACATGCCGTAGCCCTTCACTTCCGCATAGACCTTGGCGCCGCGGGCCCGCGCGTGCTCCAGGCTTTCAAGCACCACGACGCCCGCGCCTTCGCCCATGACGAACCCATCGCGCCCCTTGTCCCACGGCCGCGAAGCGGTGGTCGGCGCATCGTTGTAGCTGGTGGACAGCGCCTTGGCGGCGGCAAAGCCCGCGATGCCGAGCCGGCAGAGCGCGGCTTCCGCGCCGCCCGCCACCATCACGTCGGCGTCGCCGTATTTGATGATGCGCGCGGCGTCGCCGATGGCATGCGCGCCCGTGGCACAGGCCGTCACCGGCGCGTGGTTCGGACCGCGGAACCCGTGGCGGATCGAGACCTGCCCGGACGCGAGATTGATCAGGCTCGCGGGAATGAAGAACGGGCTCACGCGCCGCGGACCCTGCGCCTCGAGCGTCTTGGAGGTGTCGTCGATGGTCGCCAGTCCGCCGATGCCGGAGCCGATCATCACGCCGGTGCGCTCGCGCGCCTCGTCGTTCGGCGGCACCCAGCCGGAATCCTTGATCGCCTCTTCGGCGGCGCCCATCGCGTAGACGATGAACTCGTCCATGCGCCGGCGCTCCTTCGAGGAGACGATGGCTTCCGGATCAAAACGATAGTTCGCGCCCTCGGCCGTCGGCACTTCGCCGCCGACCCGGCACGGCAGGTCGTCGGTCTTGAAGCGCGAGATTGGGCCCAGGCCGGAATCGCCGGCGATCAGGCGCGACCAGTTCGCGCCGACGCCTGCGCCGAGCGGCGTGACGAGGCCGATACCGGTGATGACGATACGTTTTGCGTCAGAGCTCATGAGAGTCCATCCGCGTTGTCAGGAAAAGGGAGCGATCTCCAGAAACGGCGATGGGACCCGGTCACCGACGCGAGGCCCCATTGAACGATCTTGCGAACATCGCCATGCGCCGGCGTCATCGCCCGCGCAAGCCCGCACTACTTGCTGGCGTTCTGCTGGATGAAGGCGATGGCGTCCTTCACCGTCAGGATCTTCTCCGCCGCATCGTCGGGGATCTCGACGCCGAATTCTTCTTCGAAGGCCATCACGAGTTCGACCGTGTCGAGGCTGTCCGCCCCCAGATCGTCGATGAAGCTGGCGTTGTCGGTCACTTTGGACTCTTCCACGCCCAGGTGCTCAACGACGATTTTCTTAACGCGCTCGGCGACGTCGCTCATTCGTCTTTCCTCAAGCTATGTCGTTCAATGTATTGAGATTTCAGGTCGTGACGAGGTCACGTTTCAGGCCGCCCCGTCACAAGGCGAGGGTTGAGTACCATATTACATTTTCCTTGGCTAGGCCGGGGGGACCCCACCGCTAGTAGGCCCTAGATAGGGTCATTTCAGATCATCGCCATGCCGCCGTTCACGTGCAGCGTCTGGCCGGTGACATAGCCCGCTTCCGCACTCGCGAGATAGACGACTGCGGACGCCACGTCCGCGCCTTCGCCCATGCGGCCCAGCGGAATGCCGCCGAGGATGCGCGCCTTCTGGTCGTCGTTCAGCTTGTTGGTCATGTCGCTGACGATGAAGCCGGGTGCGACCGCGTTCACCGTGATGTTCCTGCTGGCGACTTCCTGGGCGAGCGACTTGGTCATCCCGATCACGCCGGCCTTGGAGGCGACATAGTTCACCTGGCCCGGGTTGCCGGTCACGCCCACCACCGAGGTGATGTTGATGATGCGGCCGTAACGCTTCTTCATCATGCCTTTCACCGCGGCGCGGCTGAGGCGGAAGGCAACACCCAGGTTCACGTTGATGACGTCAAAGAAGTCCTGATCCTTCATCCGGAGGATCAGCCCATCGCGGGTGATGCCGGCGTTGTTCACCAGGATATCGAGCCCGCCGAGCGCAGCTTCCGCTTCGGGAATGAGTTTCTCGACCGCGGCGTCGTCGGTGAGATTGCAGACCAGCACCTGGGCGCGGCTGCCGAGTTCCGCCGCCAGCGCCTCAAGCACCTCGCGGCGCGTGCCATGCAAGCCGACAGTTGCGCCTTGTACGTGCAGCGCGCGCGCAATGCCGGCGCCGATGCCGCCGCTCGCGCCGGTGACCAGCGCGCACTTGCCCGTGAGGTCGAACATGGATGCCCCGCTTAAGCTTGCTTCGTGAAAGCTTCGATATCCGCCGGCGTATTCAGCGACAGCCCGCTGAGATCGCCATCGATGCGTTTGGCCAACCCCGCCAGGACTTTGCCCGAGCCGCACTCCACCAGCGTGTCGACGCCACCGGAGTCCTTCATGAACTTCACGCTCTCGCGCCAGCGTACCAGGCCCGTGACTTGCTCCACCAACAGCCGGCGGATCTCATCCGGGTCGATGACGGTGTTCGCGGTGACGTTGGCCACCAGCGGCACCGACGGCGCGCGCACGGTGACCTTGCTGAGCGCTTCCGCCATCGCGTCCGCCGCCGGCTTCATCAGCGGGCAATGGAACGGCGCGCTGACCGGCAGGGGCAGCGCGCGCTTCGCGCCCTTGGTCTTCGCGATCGCCATCGCGCGTTCGACCGCGGCTTTGTTGCCGGAAACGACGACCTGTCCGCCGCCGTTGTCGTTCGCGACCGTGCAGATCTCTCCCGGCGCGCTGGCTTCCTTCGCCGCCTCTTGCGCCTGCGGAAGTTCGAGCCCCAGCAGCGCCGCCATCGCGCCCTCGCCCACCGGCACCGCCTTCTGCATCGCCTGGCCGCGCGTCTTGAGCAGCCGCGCCGTATCGCTGAGCGTCAGCGAACCGGCAGCGGCGAGTGCGGAATATTCGCCGAGCGAATGCCCGGCGACATAGCGCGCGGCCTTCGCGAGATTGATCCCGCCCTGCTTCTCCAGCACGCGCACCACCGCCATGCTGACCGCCATCAGCGCCGGCTGCGCATTCTCCGTGAGGGTGAGTTCATCCTCCGGGCCCTCGAACATCAGCTTCGACAGGTTCTGCTTCAGCGCCTCGTTGACCTCGTCGAACACCTCACGCGCCTCGACGAAGGCCTGGGCCAATTCCTTGCCCATGCCGACGGCCTGCGAGCCCTGGCCTGGAAAGACGTATGCGCGAACCATCGAAACGCCCCCTTTTAGTGGCCGGCAGAGGTGCCCGACCCGACCTGTACTGTCAAGAAACGCTCGGCCCTCGAAACTCGATCAGGTCGGGATGACGCGAAGAAATCCGATCAAGAAGCCGCCAGAGTTCGTTCTGCAATCCTGCGGGCGCGATGCAGGCTACGCCTTGTTGGGGCCTCTCAAATTCCGGAAACCAGCGCCGAGTCAAAGGCAGTCGCGCGACTGTGCCGATGTCCAGGGCAAATGGCCGCTGGTTTAATGAAATGGCTTCTGCTGCAGAGAATACGCGCATGCTGATGGGGTATGGAGGAAGTGGAATCGTCGTGTTCGTATAACTGACTATGGCGCGAACGATGCCTGTTGGATCACGCGAAGGCGCTAAGCCGAAGCAATATGCGAGATGTCGCAGGCCGGGTTTTCGCGGCTCTTCTCGGGTCGGAAAGAGAGTCCAGACGAACGCGCCCGCCTGAATCATCACTTCCGGGGAGCGTTATCCGGAAGCCCGGCGATACGATCGAGTACGGCACTGCGCGCCTTGTACTCCGCATCGGACTCATGCGGTGCGCGTTCCCACGGTCCCCAAGATTGGACTTCCGCCAACTCGGGGGCTTCGTAGACCGTGAATTGATCAAATCTGTCGATGCCGCTTTCGAGCACCACTTCCGCCATGTTCGAGACGGAACGGCGCTCTGCCTGCGCGCGTCGCTCAATCTTGGCGTACGTCTCTTCCGAAACCCGGATCGTGCGGGTCTTTCCCATGTGATGCATTATGCATCACTTTGCATCTAAATGCAACATGGCCCTGACCGCAGATTCCCGGCTTTCCGCGGTTGCTCCCCCTCCGCCGATGTGTATATTCCGCGCCCTTACATAGCTCCTTGCCGGCCCTTGAGGGTCGGCTATGCCGGCGGTCCCGATGGTCGGGCCCAGCCGGAAGAGACAAGCCATAAGGAGAGCTTAGACGATGCCTCTCTATGAGAGCGTTGTGATCGCGCGTCAGGACATTTCCACCACACAGGTGGACACCCTGGCCGACGAACTGGTCGCCATCCTCGGTGAAGGCGGCGGCACAGTCACCAAGCGCGAGAACTGGGGCCTGCGGTCCCTAACCTACCGCATCAAGAAGAATCGCAAGGCGCACTACCTGTTCTTCAACGTCGATGCCCCGCCGGCGGCGGTCGCCGAATACGAGCGGCGCATGCGCATCAACGAAGACGTGCTGCGCTATCTCACGGTCGCGGTCGAAGCGCATGAGGAAGGCCCGTCTGCCGTGCTGCAGAACAAGGGCCGTCCGGAAGGCGACGATCGTCCGGGCCGCGGCTTCGGCGGCGGCCGCGGCTTCGGCGGCGGCGGACGCGGCGGCTTCGGCGGCGGCGGACGTGGTCGCGATCGCGACGACGGTGACCGCGGCGGACGCGGCGGCTTCGGCGGCGGTGGCGACGGCGGTCGGTTTGACTCCGGCCGGCGCCCACGTGCCGAGAGCGCACCCCCGAGTGAAGGAGAAGGCTGATGAAGGGTCGTAAGCCATTCTTCCGGCGCCGGAAGAGCTGCCCGTTCACCGGGCCGAACGCGCCGAAGATCGATTTCAAGGACGTGCGTCTGCTGCAGCGCTACATCTCCGAGCGCGGCAAGATCGTGCCGAGCCGCATCACTGCGGTTTCCGCGAAGAAGCAGCGTGAGCTCGCCCGCGCCATCAAGCGCGCGCGCTTCCTCGCGCTCCTGCCTTACGTGGTGGCGGTCTAAGACGCGCGCGCCCACGTCCCGAAAGGCGCAGGCGTGAGGCGCGATCTCCTCATCGCCGTGGCCGCGGGAGCCTTGGGCGGATTGTTATGGGTGGCGATGGCGCGCAGCTCGGTCCTGGGCTTGATCCTGGGGCTGATGTTCTCGCCGATCCCACTCGCGATGACGACGCTGGGTCTGGGGCTCGCGCATCTGCCCCTGGCCATCTTCAGTGGGGTCGTCGCAGTCGCGGTGCTGACCGGTTCGTTCGAGCTGGCGGCGCTGTATGTGGTGTTCGATGCGGCGCCGGTGGCGATCCTGACACGTGTCGGGGCTGCCGCCGAACGCGAGCGGGGAGCCGGGTCGCCTGCGGGCGGCGCGGTTCTCGGGCAGACACTGGCGGCGCTGGCGTTCGTCGGTGTGCTCGCGATGACCGCGGCCTTGACGGCGCTGCCGGCGGGCCCGGACGGACTTGAGGCCATCTTGGCGAGCCGGCTGCACGAGCTGGTGACCGAGGTGCAGACGACGACAGGAAGCGCTCCAGCTGCTTCCGACGCCGTCGTGGCGACGCTGGCCCGGGTGCTGCCCGGAAGCGCCGCCTGGGACTGGGCCTTCCGCGCGCTGATCAGCGCGATCGTGGCCCAGGCGTTACTGGCGCGCGACGGCTTCGCGCGCTGGCCGACGCCGGCCTATCGCACCGTCGCGGTGCCGGGCTGGTACATCGGCGTCTTCGGGCTCGCGATTCTCGCGGCCTGGCTGGCGCCGGGAGACGCAGGTTTCATCGCCGCCAACGCGGCGGTCATGTTGAGCCTGCCGCTGGTCCTGCAAGGGCTCGCGGTGGTGCATGTGGCGATCAGGGCGTTCGGCCTCGGCCGGATGGGTCTGGTCGGGTTTTACGGCTTGGCCTTGATGGCGATCGCCGCGGCTCCCGCGCTGATCGTGACCCTCGGGGCGACGGAGCACTTTTTACAGCTGCGGAGCCGCTTGATGGCCCGCAACGGAGGTGAGTGATGGACGTGATTCTTCTGGAGCGCATCGAGCGCCTGGGTCAGATGGGCGACGTGGTGAACGTGAAGCCCGGCTTCGCGCGGAACTTCCTGTTCCCGCAGAAGAAGGCGCTGCGCGCCAACAAGGACAACAAGGTCTACTTCGAGTCCCGCCGCGCGGAACTCGAGGCCACCAACCTGAAGCGCCGCGACGAAGCGCAAGCCGTCGCCAAGAAGATGGACGGCGTGAAGCTGGTCATCGTGCGCCAGGCCGGTGAAGGCGGGCAGCTCTATGGTTCGGTCTCCGCGCGCGACATCGCCGAGGAACTGACCAAGCAGGGCTATCACGTCGAACGCGCCCAGGTGCTGCTGAACGCTCCGGTGAAGGTGCTGGGCGTCTTCAAGACCCCGGTCCGCCTGCATCCGGAAGTGAAGATCGACATCGACTTCACCGTCGCCCGGTCGATGGAAGAAGCCGATCTGAAGGCCGCCGAAGCCGCCCAGCTGCTCGAGCGCGCCGAAGACGCCGAGAAGCTGATCGCGGAAGTCGCGCCGGCCGAAGGCGAAGCGGCGGAAACGCCGGCTGCCTAACTTGAGCCGCGGCCTACCGAAGACGCCGGCGCGATCCTACATTGGGGTCGCGCCCCAGGAGGCAGCGCAGCTGCCTCCTGTATTATTTTAGGCGGGTCGCTGCTCCCGAAAACCGGCCTCCACTTTTCGGCGCGACCCGCGTTTATTTGGAGCCTCCTGTCATGAGTGAAGCCCCCCGCCAGGTCCCCGTCACGGTCCTCACCGGATTTCTGGGCGCCGGCAAGACCACCTTGCTCAACCGCGTGCTGACCGAGAACCACGGCAAGAAGTACGCCGTCATCGTCAACGAGTTCGGCGAGATCGGCATCGACAACGATCTCGTCGTCGGCGCGGACGAGGAAGTGTTCGAGATGAACAACGGCTGCATCTGCTGCACCGTGCGCGGCGACCTGATCCGCATCCTCGGCACGCTGATGAAGCGCCGCGACAAGTTCGACGGGATCCTGGTCGAGACGACTGGATTGGCCGACCCCTCGCCGGTGGCGCAGACCTTCTTCACCGACGAGGACGTGCGCAAGAAGACCGCCCTCGATGCCATCGTCACCGTGGTCGATGCCAAGCATGTCGAGCAGCGCCTCGCCGACACCGAGACCGCGGACGATCAGATCGCCTTCGCCGATGTGATCCTGCTCAACAAGACCGACCTCGTTTCACCGGCGGAGCTGGCGCGGGTCGAGAAGCGCCTGCGCGCGTTGAACCCGTTCGCGACCATCCACCGCACCGCGCGCTGCGACATTGCGCTCGACAAGATCCTCGACAAAGGCGCGTTCGATCTTAAACGGGTCTTGGCGCTCGATCCGGACTTCCTGAAGGACGAGCATCATCACCACGATCACGACCATGATCACCACCATCACGACGAACACTGCCACGACGAGCACTGCGATCATCCCGAGCATGACCATGCCCACGATGAAGTGCTCGCGCACGACGAGGACATCTCCAGCATGTCGGTCTCGACCGACAAGCCGCTGAACCAGGCGAAGTTCGAGGCCTGGATGAACGAGGTGCTGATGAGCCAGGGCCAGCAGATCCTGCGCTCCAAGGGCATCCTCAACATGGCGGGCGCCAAGGACCGCTATGTGTTCCAGGCCGTCCACATGGTCTCCGACGCCGGTTTCGCCGGGGCGTGGCCTGCGAAAGACAATCGCCGCTCGCGCCTGGTGTTCATCGGCCGCGAACTCGATCAAGAAGCGCTGAAGCGCGGCTTCGAGGCCTGCGTCGCCTGATGGCCGAGACCTCCGAGCGCGTTCGCAGCTTCTCCTTCGACGCCTTCGTCGTCGGCATCGCATTGGCCGGCAACGGCCGCAGCTTTGCCGTGGCCTTGGGCGACGGCACCATCAAGATCATCGACGCCGAAGCGGCGGTGCCGCTGTCCTTCACGGCGCATGAAGGCGCCTGCCTCAGCCTCTGCGCCGACATCGATGCCGACGCCTTCCTCACCGGCGGCGACGACGGCAAGCTGATCCGCACCACCATCCGCGGCGAAACCGCGACCGTCGCCGACACCAAGGGCAAGTGGGTCGATCACGTCGCCGCCCACGCGGGTTCGGGCATCCGCGTCTACGCGGCTGGGAAAGACGCCTTTGTCATCGACCGCAAGAACCGCGAGGCGCGCAAGCTGACCCATGCCACCACCATCGGCGGGCTGGCGATCAATCCCAAGGGCAAGCGGCTCGCCGTCTCCCACTACAACGGCGTGACGCTGTGGTGGCTGGCGGCCCAGGACTCCAAGCCGCAGACGCTGGAGTGGAAAGGCTCGCACCTGCAGGTGGCCTGGAGCCCGGACGGCGACTACGTCATCACCGCGATGCAGGAGCAGGCGCTTCACGGCTGGCGCCTGTCGGACGCGCAGCACATGCGCATGTCGGGCTACGCCTCCAAAGTGCGCTCCATGTGCTTCACCAAGCGCGGACCGCTGCTCGCCACCGGCGGCGCGGATACGGTGATCTGCTGGCCGTTCCAGGGCGGCGGACCGATGGGCAAGGCGCCGCAGGAATTCGGCGGCGGCGCGGCCGGTCCCGGCCAAGGCTCGCCGGTGACCGCGGTCGCCTGCAACCCGAAGCGCGACGCCATCGCTGCCGGTTTCGAGAACGGCGCGGTGATCATGGGGCACCCGGGCGCCCGCGCGCTGGGCATCGTCGGTGCGCGCACGGCGCCCGTCACGGCGATGGCCTGGAATGGGGCCGGCGACCGCCTTCTCGTCGGCGACGAGGCCGGGAACGTGATCCTGGCGGACTTCCGCGTCTAGCGCAGAAGTAATACCAGCATAACCACCCCCAGCACGATGCGGTAGATCGCGAACGGCGTGAAGCCGTGGCGCGAGACGTAGCCGATCAGCCACTTCACCACGATCAGCGCGACAAAAAACGACACTACGAAGCCGATGGCGATCAGCTCGATCCCTTCGGCGGAAAGGCCGTGCCGGTTCTTCCAGGTGTCGAGCACCGTCGCGCCCAGCATGGTCGGGATCGCGAGGATGAAGGAGAACTCCGCCGCCGCCTGCCGCGTCACATTCACCAGCAACGCGCCCATGATGGTCGCGGCCGCGCGCGATGTGCCCGGGATCATCGACAGGCACTGGAAGAAGCCGATGGCCAGCGCGCGGGACACCGGAATGCTCTCGATGCTGTCGTAGCTGACACGCGGGTTTTTCACATAGGGCAGGCGCTCGATGATGAGGATCAACACACCGCCGACCACCAGTGCAATCGCCACCACGACCGGCGTGAACAGCTTGCCCTTGATGAAATCGTGCGCCACCACGCCGACGATGGCCGCCGGCAGGAAAGCGGCGATGATGTTCACCGCATAGCGCAGCGATCCCGCCTCGCCGAACAGCGTCGCGACCACGTGGATCAGCTTCGCGCGATAGAGCCAGCACACCGACAGGATCGCGCCGAGCTGGATCACGATCGGGAACAGCTCGCCTTCCGGGCCTTTGAAGCCCAGCATGTCCTGCACCAGGATCAGATGCCCGGTGGATGAAATCGGCAGGAATTCGGTGATGCCCTCGACAATCCCGAGCAGCACCGCCTGCAAGGCAGTCGAAAGGTCCATGAGTCCCGATGCGATATAGACAACACCACACGCGCAGCCGCATCACGCCAGAGCGCGCGCATGTTGGCAAGTCATCCGATCGCGCGACTAGAGCATGTTGAAGCGAGCTTGAATCGAAAGAGGATTCCCAATTCCTTGGAATTGTGATTCACCATGCTGGCTGGAGAGGAGGCCAGCATGGCATGCCTCGATCTTATTCGAATGATCTGCGGGAGCGTGTGGCAGCAGCGGCGGCCAAGCGGCCGTGCCGTGAGGTGGCGAGCCTGTTTGGTGTGAGCGTTGCCAGTGTCGTGAAGTGGTCGCAACGTCTGCGGATGACGGGCAGCGCGGCGGCGAAGCCGCAGGGTGGCCGTCCTGGCCGAAGCCCGCTTTTGCCATACCGGGATTGGTTGCTGGAAAGGATAAAGGCACCCGGCATGACGGTGCGGGCTCTCACCATTGAGCTGCGCGATCGCGGCGTTGTTGTCGACCATGTCTCTGTCTGGCGTTTATTGAAGGGATCTGGGTTCAGCTTCAAAAAAAACGTTGTTCGCAAGCGAGCAGGACCGGCCCGCCGTCGCGCGAAGGCGTGAACAGTGGCGCAGGTACCAGGACCGGGTCGATCCGCACCGGCTGGTGTTCATCGACGAGACCTGGGCCAAGACGAACATGGCTCCCTTGCGCGGTTGGGGACCGCGCGGCCACAGAATCATTGCCAAGGCCCCTCACGGTCGCTGGCGAACGCTCACCTTCCTGGCCGCGCTGCGCCATGACCGGATCGAGGCGCCTTGTGTCATCGATGGCCCAATCAATGGCGATCGCTTCATCGCCTATGTTGAGCAGTTCCTGATTCCGACGCTGGCGCCGGGCGACATCGTCGTCATGGACAATCTCGGCAGCCACAAGCGGCAGGCGGTGCGTAGTGCGATCCGCGCCGCCGGTGCAAAGCTCGTCTTCCTGCCCCCATACAGCCCCGATCTCAATCCCATCGAGCAGGTCTTCGCCAAACTCAAAACGCTGTTGCGAAAGGCCCAGGAGCGTTCCGTCGAGGCTACCTGGAAACGCATTGGCGCACTCCTCAGCGAATTCTCGCCAAGCGAATGCGCCAACTACCTCAGGAATTCAGGCTATGCTTCAATCTGACAGAAACAGACTCTAGCGCCGGCCCGACGCCTTCTTCGCCGAAGCCTCGATCTTCGCCGTGGCTTCTTTCAGCTGCGTATTGCAGGTGTCGAGCGCGAGCGTCGCCGCCGCGGTCTTCCTGCCGACGTCCTCGAGCCGGGCCTTGAAGTCGTCGCGATTCTTCGCCACCGCCGCGATGTCCGCTTTGGCCTTCGCCAGATCGCTCGCCGCCATGTAGGTGTAAATGCCCATACCGACGACCGCCAGAAAGGCAATCGCCATTACCGGACCGGCAACGCGTTCCATGGAAACCCTCCCCCGAGTGAGCCGTGATCGGCGCGCCGATCGCCGCGGGGAAGTCACACGCCGGGTTGCTGCCGCGTGCGTAATGCCCGAGGAGAACTGCGTACCGTCACCGAGCCTACGCCCAAGCGTACCGTTTGCCTATGAGGGCATCCCGCACAAGGACGCGACAAAAGGCACGGCGCCTGCGTCCGGCGCCGTGCCCGTGTCGGCAATTAACCGAGGTAAAGCTACTTGCGCTTGCCGCCGCCGCTCTTGGTCTGCGCCGATTGCTCGGCCGCCTCGACCTTGGCGTTGGCTTCCTGCAGCTGCGTCTGACAGGTGTTCAGCGCCGTCGTGCCTTCGGTCAATTTGACGGTGGCGCTTTCGTTCTGTTGGGTCAAAGCCGCAAGCTTGTGCTCGGCCGCTGCGCGGCCAGCCTGGGCTTCGGCGACTTGCGTGTGCTCATAGAAAGCAAAAGCGCCCGCAGCGATAGCGATCATAAGGATGATAGCGATGACAGGACCTGCAGTCCGATCCATGGCGGTTCTCCCGGCGGCCTAAACTCCCCGCGACAGTTGAGAACGCACCGGACAGGGAAAAGATGCGCTCCCGCTATCCCCGTAATCCACAAGTGACAGGCACGTGACGGCCGGGTCGTAAGGGACTAGTTTCCGCCCATGCCCTCCCTCCTTCGCGCCGATAACCAGGACCAAGCGCCCGGTCTGCTCCGCACACCGCCACAGAACCCCGAGGCCGAGCGCGCGCTCCTCGGCGCCATCCTGCTCAACAACAAGTCGTTCGAGCGGGTGTCGGACTACCTGCTGGCGGAGCATTTCAGCGATCCCGTGAACGGGCGCATCTTCACCGCCATCGTCAAACTGCTCGAACAGGGCCACCAGGCCAACCCGGTCACGCTGAAAACCTACCTCGAGCGCGACGAGCTCGTGATCGCCGCCGGCGGCATGAAATACCTGGCGGGGCTGGCCAACAGCGTGGTCACGGTCATCAACGCCGGCGACTACGGCAAGCTGGTCTATGACCTCTACCTGCGCCGGGAATTGATCGATCTCGGCGAGGAGCTGGTCAACAACGCCTTCGACGCCCACCTCGACGAGACCGCCACCGACCAGATCGAGACCACCGAGCAGCGCCTGTTCGACCTCGCCTCCGAGGGTAAGACCGAGGGCGGGTTCAAGAAGTTCGAGCACGCCCTGGGCGACGCGATCCGCCTCGCCGAGGCCGCCCACCGCCGCGAGGGCGCGCTTGCGGGCGTCACCACCGGCCTGACCAATGTCGATGAGAAGCTCGGCGGCTTGCACCCGTCCGACCTGATCATCCTCGCCGGGCGCCCGAGCATGGGGAAAACCGCGCTCGCGACCAACATGGCCTTCAATGCCGCGCGCTATTTCCGCACCACGGACCGCGCCGAGGACCAGGGCAAGCACGTCGCGTTCTTCTCATTGGAAATGTCGGCCGAGCAGCTCGCCAACCGTATCCTCGCGGAAACCGCGCGCATCAACAGCCACGATATCCGCACCGGCAAACTGTCCAACGACGACTTCGACCGGCTGTCGCGGGCGGTGGGCGAGATCAACGATCTGCCGCTCGACATCGACGACACGCCCGCGATCACCGTGTCGGCCATTCGTACGCGCTGCCGGCGGCTTCACCGCCAGAGCAAGGGCCTTGGCCTGATCGTCATCGACTACCTGCAGCTGATCGCGCCCTCGCGCGGCGAGCGCGCCGAGAACCGCGTGCAGGAAATCTCCGCCATCACCCGCGGGCTCAAGGCACTGGCGAAGGATCTGAACGTGCCGGTGCTGGCGCTGTCCCAGCTCAGCCGCCAGGTCGAGCAGCGCGAAGACAAGCGCCCGCAGCTCTCCGACCTGCGTGAATCGGGCACCATCGAGCAGGACTCCGACGTGGTCATGTTCGTGTTCCGCGAGCAGTACTACCTGGAGCGCGCGGAGCCGACGCCGAAGCCCGAGGAGAACGACGAGCGGTTTCACGAACGCCATGCCAAGTGGCAGGAACGCTGCGAGCAGGCGCACAACATCGCCGAAGTGATCGTGGCCAAGCAGCGTCACGGCCCCATCGGCATCGTGAAGCTGCACTTCGAGGCCAACTTCACCCACTTCAGCGACCACGTCGACGCCAACTACGTGCCGGAGCAGATGGAGTAGGCCGTGCTATCGCATGTGCATGTCGGAATAACCGACTTCCAACGTGCTTTTGCGTTTTACGCGCCGCTGATGGACCTGCTTGGCCATACCCTGAAATTCAAGGAGCCCAATCACCGCACGCCGTGGGCGGGCTGGAAGCCAGCGGCGACGGATCGTCCGCTCTTCCTGATCGGCATTCCCTACGATCTCGGCAAGGCCGCGCCGGGGAATGGTCCGATGACCGCGTTCCTCGCGCGCTCTCGCGGCATTGTGGACAAGTCCCACGCGCTCGCGCTGGCGCATGGCGGAACATGCGAGGGACCCCCGGGACTTCGCCCGCAGTACCATCCCAACTACTATGGCGCGTACTTCCGCGATCCGGATCGCAACAAGCTTTGCATTGTGTGCCACGAGCCAGAAGGCTAGTCGTCACACACCCGCTCAGTGTTAAGCCTTCTTGAGTGCCGCTAACCGGGCACGACCGCGGCGCTTGATTTCGTCCGCATCAAGCGGTTCCCTCTTGCCGCTCCCTACGCCCTCCTGCCACAAGCGGCGCAGTTTCTGAACTGCGACCGCCCGCCCTTGTCGAGCGTGCTTCCGGGTGCGCGAGGCATCGCGGATCATGAGTGCCACAGATTCTCCTTCGAGGTCGCAAATTATTACGACATAGGGTCCAAGTCGGCCAGCTTCCACAGGCCAGCTTGCCTCGGGTGCGGAATGTTCAAGGCTGCCGCGACATACTCACACGTCACCCCGGACGAGCGAAGCGAGGTCCGGGGTCCACTTCTCACCCAACGCGGACCGAGACGCTCAAGCGTGTTGACGAGGGGATTCCGGCCCTTCGGCCGGAATGGCAATAGTGCTATTGCGCGGTGGTGATCTCCGGAGGCTCCGTCATGAAAATCCCCGCCCTGCCCTTCACCGTCACCGAGTGGTCCAGCGTCGCGCCCACCCGGCATCCCGGCGAGACCGGCTTTGCCCTGTGGCGCACGCTCGACATCGGCGATCTGCGGGTGCGCATGGTCGAATACTCGCCGGGTTATCTTGCCGATCATTGGTGCGACCGCGGGCACGTTCTGTACGTGCTGGAGGGCGAGCTGGTGACGGAGTTGCGCGACGGCCGGACCTTCACCCTGAAACCCGGCACGAGCTATCAGGTGTCCGACTTCGGCGACGCCGCCCACCGCTCGCGGACGACCACCGGTGCGAAGCTGTTCGTAGTGGACTGATGCCGAGGTAGCGCGGCGCCCATTTGCCGAAGACCTCGCCCTCGGTTAAACTGCCCTCCATGCGTTACGTCATGGAAAATGTCGAGGCCGCGCAGCTTCCCGGCGAGATGACACGGCGAGGCATCCGGCCGGGCCAGCGTCTGCGTGTCGTCGTCGAAACGCTCGATGATATCAGCCTTGCCGGACTCGCCGATCAGGGAGGCGCGTTCGCGTTCCTTGCCCAGGAACCGGAAGTCTACAGCGAAGCCGACATCCGTCAGCGGAATGTTTGAATTCGGCAGCGTCGTCCTGACGCGCTTCCCCTTCACGGATCTGACGGGCGACAAATTGCGCCCAGCGCTGGTGATCTCGCGCGACAACCACCGGCGCGAGGACGTGGTCCTGGCCTTCATCACATCCAGCCCAAGCGCAGTGGACAATCCGGACGGGCTGCGCGTCGACCCAAGCCCGCGTAACGGACTCTAGGTTCCGTCTATCGTGCGCTTCGACAAGATCGTGACGCTCGAAAAATCTGTCGTCGCCGGCAAGATCGGTGACGCCGAACCGGAATTCATTGCCAGGGCGAAGACTGTGTTCCTGGGCGTCTTTGGCTTTTGACTCAATTCGCGGATATGGCCGATTCGCCTCCTGAGAGGCGGTGCGTGGGCAAATTGCCGTTCGTGGTCGACGAGACGATTTTTCGGGAAGGAGTTGCTGACATGGCCATGAAGAATCCTCCACACCCGGGCCTTTCTGTTCGGCACGATTGCCTTGAGCCGCTGAAGCTCTCGGTCGTGGAAGCCGCCAAGCGCCTGGGGGTCAGCCGCAAGCAGCTTTCCGATATCGTGAACTGCCGCGCGGGAATTTCGCCGGAAATGGCCATCCGATTGGACAAGGCCTTCGGCGGCGGCGCCGAAACGTGGTACCGCCTTCAGGCCGCCTACGACCTCGCTCAAGCAATGCGTCACGCGAAAGACATCAAAGTGAAGCGGCTGTCGGCCGCGGCCTGACAGGTTGGCGCTTTCCCTTTTGACGACACTCGAAATGCCTTACACACCCCCCGCATGAAGGAACGCGCGCCGACCTTTACTTCCGCTCCGCGAGACCGCGCCGGGGCGGTGCTGACCATCGACCTTGCCGCCATCGTCGAGAACTGGCGCCGGCTGAAAAAGCTCGCCGCCAAGGACTGCGACATGGGCGCGGTGGTGAAGGCGGACGCCTACGGCCTCGGCATGACGCAGGTCGCCCAGGCGCTGGCGATGGCGGGCTGCACCACCTTCTATGTCGCGCATCTGGACGAGGCGGTGCCGCTGCGCTCCGCCCTCGGCCCCAATCCGCGCATCGTCTGCATGCACGGGCCGACGCCCGGCAAGACCGAGGCCGACTTCGCCAGCCACACCATCGTGCCGGTGCTGAGCACGCCGGAGCAGATCAAGGCTTGGCGCACTTTTGCACTGCGTGCCGATGTCCTGATGGACTGCTTCATCCAGATCGACACCGGCATGCAGCGGCTCGGCCTCACGCCCGCCGAGTTCGACGCGCATATGACCGACCCCGAAGCCTTCGTCGGCCTGCATGCGCTGGCGCTCATGAGCCACCTCGCCTGCGCCGATACGCCCAAGCACCCGATGAACCAGGAGCAACTCGCACGCTTCATTTCGGCGCTCAGCACCTTCCGTGCGCGCTTCGGCGATGCGCGCGGCAGCTTGAGCAACTCCGCCGGCGTGCTGCTGGGCGCGCCGTATCACTTCGCCTACGCGCGGCCGGGGATCGCGCTCTATGGCTCGCATCCCTTCTCTGCACCGGAGGATCGCCGCGCCTGGCCGGTGGTGCCGGCGGTGCGGCTGGAGGCGCGCATCCTGCAGGTGCGCCGCGTCGAGGCTGCAGCACCGGTCGGCTACGGCGCCACCGTGCGGGCCCCGGACGGCGCGCGGCTGGCCACCGTCGCGATGGGCTACGCCGACGGCCTGCTGCGCAGCGCCGGCAACGCCGCGCACGGCATGCTCGACGGCCTGCGCGTGCCGATGATGGGGCGCATCTCCATGGACATGACCACCTTCGACGTCAGCCTGGTGTCCGAGTCCGCGGCCCGCGCCGGCGTCTTCATCGAGGTGATCGGCACGTCGCACACCGTGGACGACCTCGCCCGCGAGGCCGGCACGGTCGGCTATGAAATCCTCACCGCCCTCGGCCAGCGCTATCACCGGCGCTATCTGCCGGTGATCAGATAAACAGTATGGATTTCAGTGACTTAGGGGCTGGAAGTCACAGGCAAAATTTGACGAAAAGCGCCGACCGTGATAGGTTCGCTTTTTGTTCTATACTGCGGCGGCCCATGCACCACCGGTCCACACCAGCCGATCAGCGACTGAATTTCACGCCACGCGACTTACGCGGAGATTCGCCCGTTTTTTGCGGCGAATCGCACGTCGGCGCCCGGCGGCAGTCGCGGGGGGCGCCGCGTAATTCCCGCGTATTTACGCGCGAATTTCAGTCAGCACCGTGGGCAGCGGGCTCATGAACCTCCTCGCCATCATCGGCCGCGTGGTGCTGCAGTTCCTGGCGCATGTCGGGCGGCTGACGATCTTCGCCGGCACCGCGCTGTCGCACTGCCTGCGCCCGCCGATCTACGGCCGGCTGATCGTCCGGCAGATGATCGACATCGGCTACTACTCCCTGCCGGTCGTCGGTCTCACCGCGATCTTCTCCGGCATGGTGCTGGCGCTGCAGAGCTACACCGGCTTCGCGCGCTTTTCCGCCGAGACCGCGATCCCGAATGTCGTGGTCGTCTCGCTGACGCGCGAGCTGGGCCCCGTGCTCGCGGGCCTGATGGTGGCGGGACGCATCGGCGCCTCCATGGCCGCGGAGATCGGCACCATGCGCGTCACCGAGCAGATCGATGCGCTGACAACGCTGTCGACCAATCCCTACAAGTATCTCGTTGTGCCGCGCCTTGTGGCGGGCCTGTTGATGCTGCCGCTGCTGGTGCTGGTCGCCGACATCATCGGCGTCGCGGGCGGATATGTGGTCGCCGCCTTCAAGCTCGGCTTCAATCCCGCGGCCTACATCAACAACACCTACGATGCGCTGAAGACGCTCGACGTCGTCTCCGGCTTGGTGAAGGCCGCGGCCTTCGGCTTCATCATCTCGCTGATGGGCTGCTACAACGGCTATCACTCCAAAGGCGGCGCGCAGGGTGTGGGCGCGGCCACAACCAACGCCGTGGTCTCCGCCTCCATCGTCATCCTGATCACCAACTACGTGATCACCGAAATCTTCTTCGGCACATGAGCGACGTCCCCAAAATTCGCTTGCGCGGCGTGACCAAGGCCTTCGGGCCGAAGCAGGTGCTGAACGGCATCGATCTCGACATCGGCCGCGGCGAGTCCGTCGTGGTCATCGGCGGCTCCGGCACCGGCAAGTCGGTGATGATCAAGTGCATCCTCGGCATCCTCGAAGCCGATGCCGGCAAGATCGACGTCGACGGCGTCAACGTCACCCACATGAACACGACCCAGCGCGACGCGGCGAACGCGAAGTTCGGCATGCTGTTCCAGGGCGGCGCGCTGTTCGACAGCTTGCCGGTGTGGGAGAACGTCGCCTTCGGGCTGCTCGCCCGCAACCGTCGCATGACACGCCGCGAGGGGCGCGAGCACGCGATCGAGACCCTGGCCAAGGTCGGCCTCTCCGCCGACGTCGCCGATCTCGTGCCCGCGGAACTCTCCGGCGGCATGCAGAAGCGTGTCGGCCTCGCGCGCGCCATCGCCGGCAAGCCGGAGATCGTGTTCTTCGACGAGCCGACCACCGGCCTCGATCCGATCATGGCGGACGTGATCAACGATCTGATCGTGCACACGGTGCGCGAACAGGGCATCACTGCGCTGTCGATCACCCATGACATGGCCTCGGCCCGCAAGATCGGCGACCGCATCGCGATGCTTTACGATGGCAAGCTGATCTGGGTGGGGCCGGCCAAAGACGTGGACAAGAGCGACAACCCTTACGTCGACCAATTCGTCCACGGCCGCGCCGAAGGCCCGATCAAGATGCAGGTGCGGCGATGAAGCGACTGCCAGCAGCGCCCCCTCACCCTAGCCCTCTCCCCCTCGGGGGGAGAGGGAAGAAAAAGAGCCCCTCGCCCCCATAGGGGGAGAGGGGTTGGGGTGAGGGGGCGGCGCAACACGAGGAACACTTGGCCAAAGCGACCAAACACTTCGTCTGCCAGAACTGCGGGGCGGTGAGCAACCGCTGGCAGGGACGCTGCGATTCCTGCGCCGAGTGGAACACCATCCTCGAGGAAACCACACGCAGCGAAGCGCTGCCCAAGGGCGTCAGCGGCGGCAAGGGCGGGCGCAAGATCGAGTTCGTCGACCTCAAGGGCGCGGTCGATACCGTGCCGCGGCGCATGACCGGCATCGGCGAGCTGGATCGCGTCTGCGGCGGCGGATTGGTCGCGGGTTCCGCGATCCTGGTCGGCGGCGATCCCGGCATCGGCAAATCGACCGTGCTGCTGCAGGCCATGGGCGAGCTCGCCAAACGCGGCGCCGATTGCGTCTACATCACCGGCGAAGAATCCGTCGACCAGGTGCGCCTGCGCGCCGCACGTCTGGGCATGCGCGATGCGGCCGTCAAACTCGCCTCCGCCACCAACGTGCGCGATGTGGTCGCGAGCCTGGACGCCGGCGCGGCGCCCGACGTGGTGGTGATCGATTCCATCCAGACCATGTATGCGGACACCGTCGAGTCCGCGCCGGGCACCGTCACCCAGGTGCGCACCGCCGCGCATGAGCTGATCCGCATCGCCAAGCGCCGCGGCTTCGCCCTGTTCCTGGTCGGCCATGTCACCAAGGAAGGCACCCTCGCCGGCCCGCGGGTGCTGGAGCACATGGTCGACACCGTCCTCTACTTCGAGGGGGACCGCGGGCACCAGTTCCGCATCCTGCGGGCGGTGAAAAACCGCTTCGGTGCAACCGATGAGATCGGCGTCTTCGCCATGACCGACGTCGGCCTGGTGGAGGTCGCGAACCCCTCCGCCCTGTTCCTGGCGGAGCGCCGGGGCAACGTGAGCGGCAGCTGCGTGTTCGCGGGCCTGGAGGGTTCCCGCCCCGTCCTGGTGGAGATTCAGGCCCTTGTGGCGGCCTCGGTCCTGGGCACCCCGCGGCGCGCTGCGGTTGGGTGGGACGCCAGCCGCCTCAACATGGTCATCGCTGTCCTGGAAACCCGCTGCGGCCTTGCCTTGGGCGGGCATGACATCTATCTCAACGTCGCCGGCGGGTTGCGCGTATCTGAGCCGGCGGCGGACCTGGCGGTGGCGACCGCCCTTGTCTCTTCCCTGAGCGGTGAGCCGGTGCCGGCGGATGCGGTGGTGTTCGGCGAGATCGGCTTGTCGGGCGAGGTGCGGGCGGTGGCGCAGCGGGACCTGCGCCTCAAGGAAGCCGCAAAGCTGGGCTTTCGTCAGGCCTGGGTGCCGCGGCAGGCCAAGACCGACGGAAAGTCGGAGGCAACGCGGGATGGATTGGCGGTGAAGGGCATCGGACACGTGCAGGATATCGTGAGCCAGTTCGCGGAAGCGCCCGCGCGCGTCAGTCAGCCAAGCCGCACGGCGCGGGCGAGCAACGCCTGATGCCGCACTTGCCCATCAACGGTCTCGACCTTGCCGTTGCGATCGTCCTTCTGATTTCCGCCCTGCTCGCCTTCATGCGCGGCTTCGTGCAGGAGACCCTGTCGATCGCCGCCTGGGTTGGCGCAAGCTTCGGATCGCTCTACGGCCTGCGCTATGTCCAGCCGATCGCGCGCAAATACATCCCGCTCGACTGGGCGGCCGACGCGGTGGCGGTGGTGGCGCTGTTCCTCGTCATCCTGCTTGTGCTGTCGCTCATCATCAACTTCATCTCCCGCGCCGTGAAGAAAAGCGCCCTGAACCCGCTCGACCGGTCCTTAGGGGTGGTTTTCGGCCTGGTCCGCGGGGGGGTGATTTTGTGCATCGGGCTCATTATCTGTGACTGGCTGGTCGCGCCCGATCGGCGGCCGGAATGGATGCGCCAGGCCAAGAGCTTACCGGTCATGGAAACCGGCGCCGGCGTCCTGAAAAGCCTGCTTCCGCGCACCTTCCAGCAGGCCGGGGATGCTGCTAAAGATGCCGCCGCCAAGCTGGACGAGGCGGCCGAGACCAAGCGGGCGCTGGAGCGCCTGACCGAGCCGATGCCGCAACGCCCGGGCCAACACAAGGCAATGACCGAAGCGCCGGCGCCGACCGCCGACGAAATCGGGAAAAAGGTGGAAGAGCTCTTGCAAAGCACCTCAGGCCAAAGCGGCGCGGCGACGAGCGGAGAGCGGCAATGAGCGACGCCCCGTTCACCACGCATCCCTTCGAGGTGGACGGCGACCATCTGAAAGAAGAATGCGGCGTCTTCGGCATCATCGGCGATGAAGAGGCCGCGGCGCACACGGCCCTCGGCCTGCACGCGCTGCAGCATCGCGGCCAGGAAGCCGCCGGCATCGTGTCCTACGACGGCGCGCAGTTTTATCCCCATCGCGGCATGGGCCACGTGTCGGAGGTGTTCAAGGGCGACACCATCGAGCGGCTGAAGGGCCGCATGGCGATCGGCCACACCCGCTATGCCACCACCGGCGCGACCATCCTGCGCAATGTGCAGCCGCTGTTCGCCGAGTTCGAGTTCGGCGGTTTCGCCGTCGGCCACAATGGCAACCTGACCAATGCGATGACGTTGCGCCGCGAGTTGCAGAAGCGCGGCTGTCTGTTCCAGTCCACGTCCGATACCGAGGTCGTCACCCACCTCATCGCCATCAGCGAGCAGGCGACGTTCGAGGAACGCCTGATCGACGCCCTGCGTCAGATCGAGGGCGCCTATTCCTTCGTCTGCATGACCAACAACGCCATCATCGGCGCGCGCGACCCCCTCGGGGTGCGGCCGCTGGTGCTCGGCAAGTTGGACAAGTCGCACATCCTCTGCTCCGAGACCTGCGCGCTCGACATCATCGGCGCGGAATACGTGCGCGACATCGATCCCGGCGAGGTCGTGATCCTGACCGAGCAGGGGGTGCGGAGCTTGTGGCCGTTCCCGAAGCAGAACCCGCGCTTCTGCATCTTCGAGTACATCTATTTCGCACGGCCGGACTCCAACATGGAGCACCGCAACGTCTACGAAGTGCGCAAGGCCATCGGCGCGCAGCTCGCCATCGAAAGCCCGGTGGACTGCGACGTGGTCGTGCCGGTGCCGGACTCCGGCGTGCCGGCAGCGCTCGGATTCGCGGCCCAGTCCAAAAAGCCGTTCGAGTACGGCATCATCCGCAATCACTACGTCGGCCGCACCTTCATCCAGCCGACGGACAAGACCCGGCACCTGGGCGTAAAGCGCAAGCACAACCCCAACAAGGGCGTGCTCGAAGGCAAGCGCGTGGTGCTGGTGGACGATTCCATCGTGCGCGGCACGACGTCCACCCAGATCGTCGACATGGTGCGCCAGGCGGGCGCGAAGGAAGTGCACATGCGCATCTCCTCGCCGCCGACCGCGCATCCCTGTTTCTTCGGCATCGACACGCCGTCCTACGACAAGCTGCTTGCCGCCCATCATGACGTGGCGAGCATGGCCAAGCTGCTCGGCGTCGACAGCCTCGCCTTCATTTCCATCGACGGGCTCTACAAGGCCGTCGGCCAGGCCGTGGGGCGCACCAACGACCGGCCGCAGTTCTGCGATGCCTGTTTCACCGGCGACTATCCCTTGCCGCTCACCGACCAGAAGGCGGGCTCGGCGCCCAAGCAGCTCTCGCTGCTCAAGGAAGACGACGCGGCGTAATCCATCATGACCGACGGCATCCTCGCCGGGCGCATCGCGCTCGTCACCGGCGCGTCGCGCGGCATCGGCCGCGCCGTTGCACTGCGCTTCGCCAAGGAAGGCGCGCACGTGGTCGCGCTCGCGCGCACCCAAGGCGGGCTCGAGGAACTCGACGACGAGATCCGCAAGGCCACCGGCAAGTCCGCGACCCTGGTGGCGGAGAACATCACCGACTACGAGAAGCTCGACCAGATGGGCGGGGCGCTGTTCCAGCGCTACGGCAAGCTGGACATTCTCGTCGCCAACGCCGCCGTGCTCGGCCAGCTCTCGCCGATGCCGGCGTACAAGCCGAAGATGTGGGACGATGTGTTCGCCGTGAACGTGACCGCGAACTGGCGGCTGATCCGCAGCCTCGATCCGCTCCTGCGCGCCTCCGACGCCGGCCGCGCGCTGTTCGTCACCTCCAACGTCGCTCGCCGTCCGGCGATGTACTGGGGACCCTACGCCGCCTCCAAAGCCGCACTCGAGAACATGGTCCTCGCCTACGCCGCCGAAACCGCGCACACCAAGCTCAAGGTGAACTTGATCAGCCCCGGCCGCGTGCGCACCCGCATGCGCGCCCAGGCCTATCCGGGCGAGGATCCGATGACCTTGCCGACGCCGGAAGACGTGACCGAAGTCTTTCTGCGCACCGCGTCGCCGAGCTTCGACAAGACCGGCGAAGTGCTGACGCCTTAGGGCTTCAGGATCAATTTCTGAACCCGCCAGTTCAGGATCTCAGCCACCCACAAGGTATTCTCGTTGGGGCAAGCGATGGCGTGGATCCAGCCGAATTGCTTGAGCTGCTTTCCGGTCGTGCCGAGAACACCGAGCACCTTGCCGTCGAGCGAAAGCTTATACACCCGCCCCGGATAGGCGTCAGAGGCGTAGAGCACCTGGTTGGGTCCGGGCGTGATGCACAAGGCCCAGGGCGAACCCGCCGCCTGATTGCCGCTCGGGTTCTCCGCCGGATTTCCAATCGCGGGATGGATGCTGTGGTCGTAGGGCACGTCGATGGTGATGACGCGCTGAAGTTTGCCATCGCCGTCGAACACCTGGATGCGCCGGTTGTTGCGATCGGCGACATAGACATTGCCTTTGGCGTCGGCGGCTATGGAATGCGGCGTGTTGAACTCGCCCGGTTCCTTGCCCGGCCCGCCCCAGGATTTGATCCAGTCGCCGGTCTTGCTGACCTTGGCGATGCGGGAATTGATGTAGCCATCGCTAATGAACATGTCGCCGGCCGCGTTCCACGCGACGTCGGTGGGCTGACGGAAGCGGTAGTCTTCCGCCGGCAGCGGCGGATTGGGATGCTTGAGCGGCCCGGCGCCGTCGTCGGAGGCTTCCTGCTTGCGCCCGAACACCATTTGGACGCGGGCCTCCTGGTCGAACTTGATGATCATGTCCGAGCCTTTATCGACGACCCAGATGTTATCCTGCGGATCGATGCGCACCGCATGTGCGTAGGACCAGGCGTAGAGATTCTCTCCGATCTCGCGCATGAACTTGCCCTGGGAATCGAACTCCAGCAACTGCGCGGCTGCGGCGTTGTAGGCCGGGCCCGTGGTGTTGCCGCGGGAGAACACATAGACGTTGGCTTTGGGATCCGTGGCGATGCCGACGACTTCGCCGAAGTACATGTCCTTCGGCAGATGCAGCGGATTGGGCTGAGACTCGAACGGAATTACGGGCGTCGTTTGCGCAACCGCAGGCGCTGCCAGCAGCGCGATCGCTCCAAGAACCCACTTATGCATATGAGCCTCCCCCGTGAATGAGCCGCTACCGTTTCTCGTCCAAATACCAACTGCGCAGCCGCTCCAGATCCTGCGGCGCCACGTGCAGCACTGTCTTGATGAAATCGGGAACCGAACCGGCGACCTCGTCCATAGCGCGAAGCGCTGTGTGCAGCCAATCCGGCGAGACGCCCCAAAGGCCGATGATCTCCTCGAGGATTTCCTCGCGCGGCCGAGTCAGCGGATGCTTCTTCGCCGCGCGGTCGATCAGGGAATTGAGCCAGATCCGTAGCGGCACACTCTCGGCCGAGAGCATATAGTCCTCGAAAATCGTCTCCTCCGGCACGCCAAGCGCCGACAGGATCAGCGCCGCGCCAATGCCGGTGCGATCCTTTCCGCCCATGCAGTGAATGAGCAGCGGCTGCCCTTGCGCCTCCAGCAGATGACGGAACATGGTCGCGTAAACCGGCGCGAAATCGAGGGCGATCTCGCGATAGACGCCGCAGATGCGCGCCGTCAGTTCGGCGGCTGTGCGCCGGCCGCCGAGGAATTCAACCAGATCGTCGTCGGCGCTTGCGTGCCCGCCAGGTTCAATTTCGAGCTGGTGGACGCGGCCCTTCATACTCTCGGGCAAATTGGACGGCTGGCGGGTGTACTCTTCCTGACCCCGGAAATCGCAGACCGCGACAATCTCCAATTCGGCAAACTTGGCGACATCGTCCGGGGTCAGGCGATCCATCGCGCCGCAGCGGAACAGCTTGCGCCATTTCACACGGCGCCCGTCAGCGGTCTTGTAGCCGCCGAGATCGCGGAAGTTCACGCCGCGCTCGAAGGGAAGATGACGGGTGGTCATTCCAAGTACCGCGCCTGCAAAGTTTCCCGATCGCGACGGCTTAGCCCAGTCCGCGAGAGAAGGAAATCGTCCAGCGACCCGGCTTCGTCTTTCATGGCCTGCAGGACATTCTCGATCCGATGCGGCGCCAGATAGAAGACCCGCAGAACCGCAGCGAACAGCGCCTCGCGGGATTGATCGGACGGATGCGCCGCCAGGCCATGATCGATCATGCGGTTGACGATGCCGGACGCGAACGGGCAGGCCGGGGTCAGCATGTAATCCTCGACGATGCGCTCCTCCGGAACGCCGAGCGCGAGCAGGATCAGCGCCGCGCCGATTCCGGTGCGGTCCTTGCCCGCGTGGCAATGGATCAGGATGCCGCGCCCTTCGGCGGTGAGCAGCGCGCGGAACATCTCGGCATAGCGGTCCGCATGATCGATCGCGAGGATGCGGTAATTCCGGTCCACGACCTTGGCGATCTCCGGCGCGAAGCCGGGGTCCTTGATGAAGTCGGGGATGAATCGCTCCGCACCGGGCCGCTCGCTCGCCATCCCCAGCGGCAGGACCCGGCTTGCAAGCGTTGGCGAGAGCCGCGACGGATGTTCGGCCCGCTCGCTCTCGAGGCGGAAATCGCAGACCGCGGCGATGTCGAGGGCGTCGATCCGGTCACGATCCGTGTCCGTGAGGCCCGTCAGCTGTCCGGACCGGAAGAGTTTGCGCCACTTCACGCGGCGGCGGTCGGTCGTCTCATAGCCGCCGAAGTCGCGGAAGTTCACGCCGCCCTCGAACGCGAAGTGCCGTTCCATCAGTCGTCCGTGAACGGGTTTTTGGGTTTGCGCAGCGAGATGCGGATCGGCACGCCGTCGAGGCCGAAGTCATCGCGCAAGCCGTTGGTCAGATATCGCGTGTAAGCCTCCGGCAGATCGGCCGCACGCGTGGACGAGATCACGAAGGTGGGCGGCCGCGTCTTCACTTGCGACATGAACCGGAGCTTGATGCGCTGCTTATGCACCGATAGCGGCGGCGGATGCGCCTGGGTCATGTGCGACAGCCAGCGGTTCAAGGCCGCGGTGGCGACGTGGGTGTTCCACACGCGATGGATCTTGAACACCGTCTCCATCACCGTATCGATGCGCTGGCCGGTCTTGGCCGAGAAAGTGATCAGCGGAACACCGCGCACCTGGGCGAGGGATTCCGCAAGGCGCAGCTGGATTTCCTCGAGCGTCTTGTTGCGCTCCTTCACCAGGTCCCACTTGTTGACCGCGACCACCAGGGCGCGGCCTTCGTCGACCACGTGACGCGCCAGGGTGAGTTCCTGCTTGTCGAGCGGCGATTCCGCATCCACCACCAGGATCACCACCTCGGCCAGGCGAATGGTGTTGAAGGTGTCGGTCACGGACAGCTTTTCGACCGCGTCGGTGATGCGGGCCTTGCGCCGCACACCGGCGGTGTCGACCAGCCGGATCTTCCGGCCCTTGTATTCCCAGTCCACGGGGATCGCATCGCGCGTGACACCCGGCTCCGGACCGGTCAGCATGCGCTCCTCGCCGATCAGGCGATTGACCAGCGTCGACTTGCCGGTATTGGGGCGGCCGATGATCGCGAGCTGAAGCGGGCGGTTCGGATCGTCGGCGGGCGCTTCGACTTCCGTCTCGGCTCCGTCATCATCGTCGTCCGCATCTTCGCGCGGCGGGGCAAAGCGGGCCAGCGCCTCGTACAGCGCATCGAGCCCAAGGCCGTGCTCGGCGGAGATGGCGATCGCATCGCCAAGACCCAGGCGATAGCAGTCATAGAGGGCCGACTCTGTGTCCTTGCCTTCGGTCTTGTTGGCGACCAGGAGCACCGGCGTGCGGCTTTTGCGTAAGAGATCGCCGAAATGCTGGTCCAGGGGCGTGATGCCGGCGCGCGCATCCACCAGCATGAGCGCGACGTCGGAATCAGCGACGGCGCGTTCGGTCTGCTTGCGCATGCGGCCTTCGAGGGTGTCGGCGTGTGCCTCCTCGAAGCCGGCGGTGTCGATCACCGTGAAGGCGAGGTCGCCGATCTGGCCCAGGCCTTCCTTGCGGTCGCGGGTCACCCCAGGCCGGTCGTGCACCAGCGCGATGCGCTTGCCGACGAGCCGATTGAACAGGGTCGACTTACCGACATTGGGCCGGCCGACAATCGCGACGGTCAGCACGGGAGACGAAGCTTTTGCGCGTGCGCGCCGCGCCATGGGAGTGATCCTTATGGGCCGCGCAACTGCGCGGCGGCCGCTCAACGGTAGGCGCTGAGATCGCCTTTGTCGTTCAGCAGGTACATGGTGGACTTCGCGAACACCGGCGCGATCGCCGCCGGAGCCGCCAGTTTCATGTGTGACAGCACCTCGCCCGAGTACGGCGACACGGACAGCGCCTGGCCGTGCGACCCGACCACGATCAGCCGGTCGCTGGCGAGCGCAGGGCCTGCCCACACGATGCGACCCTTTTTCTTTTCCTCGTTGGTGAAGCGCTGCAGCTGCGTCACCCACACGATGCGCCCGGTGCGCACGTCGATGCCGACGAGTTCGGAATCCAGGCTCAGGGCGAACAGGAAGTCGCCGGCGACCCACGGCTCGTAAGTGCCGGCGACCGGCGCTTCCCACACGCGCTGACCGGTGCGCAAATCGATCGCCACCAGCACACCGGAATGTCCGATCGCGTAGACGCGACCGCGGTCGATGGCGGGCCGAGCAGCGATATCGGGCAAGCTGGCTGCCGCCTCGGTGCGGCGGATGGCGACGACGGTCTCATTCCACAGCGCCGCGCCGGTATCCACGCGCAGCGCGGCAAGTTCGCCGTTGGTGAACGGCGCGATCACCACGCCGCCGTCGACTGCAGGCGCAGCGCCGCCAAGCAGCACTGTCGGCGCCGTCGCGCCGGAGTAAGTCCAAAGCTTCTTGCCGGTGGAGCAGGCGTGCGCAACGACCTGGTTTTCGAGCGAGACGGCGAAAACGCGCCCGCCGTTGACCGCCGGCGCGGAATGGATCGGCGCTTCGACCCCCTCGCGCCACAGGACTTTGCCGTTCGCGGGATCGAGCGCGACGATTTGCGCAAAACCGCCGGTGACGAACAGGCGGCCGTCTTCGTAGGCGACACCGCCGCCGAGGAACGCGCCGTCATCCTCGCCCTTGGGCGCCGTCTTCACCGACCACAGATGCTTGCCGTTGTTGGCGTCGAAGGCATCGACGACGGCCTTGGCGTTGATGGTGAACACGCGCCCGCCGGCGACGATCGGCGGCGCCAGATTGCGGTTGCGCTTTCCCGACGCAAAGCCGATGCCCGCGCGCCACGCGAGCTTCGGGGTGTCGCCGAGCACCATGTGATGCATGGCGTGATGCGACAATCCGCCGGCCTGAGGCCAGGCTTCGGTGTCGTCCGGCCGCGGCAGCACGATCGGCGTGTCCAGCGCCTGGATGTCGGGGCGCAGCGAGCGCTCCAGCGCCAGCACCGAAATGCGTGTGCCCGGAAGTTTCTTCTTGTCCTTGCTCGAACCGAAGATGCCGAAGGGCCCGCCGGAGCTACACGCACTCAGCGCGCTCGCGGCAAGCCCCGCGGTCAGGGCTTTCAGGGCGTGGCGACGGGCGGAGGAACTCATGAATGGGCCTGTTGAGAGAGCGCGCGAGATCAGGGTTTGGGGGCTTCGGCGGGAGCCGCAGGCGTCGCGGGTTTTGGCAGCGCCGCCTGCGCCTTGTAGTAGCCGGCCAAATCCTGCATGCGCAGGCGCATGTACTGGGGCGTCGCCGGATCGGTCAGAACCTGGGTGGCGAGCTGGCTGGCGCGCGCATAGTCGCCCTGCTTGGCAGCCAGCAGCGCCGAAAGTTCATTCGCCACGTTGTGGTACGGATTTCCGGGGTTGGTCAGCGGCGCGAGCATCGGCTCCAGCACCTTCGGATCGTCGCGATCGAGGGTATGCTGCACCTGCAGGATCACGGCGAGATCGCGGAACACTTGGTCGGCCTTGGCATCCGCGGCAATCGTTTTGTAGATCGCCACGGCGCCGTCGATGTCGTTTTTCTGGGCCAGGATCGCAGCCCGGTTCAGCTCCGCCAGCGCTGCAAACCCTTCGCCGCGCGCCTTTGCCACGTCGGCGAAGACCGCCATCGCGTCGTCGGTTTTGCCCTGCGCGAGATCGGCCTGAGCCGCCTCGAAGCGAGCGGCGAGGTCCAAACGCTGCTCCGTCTGATGCTGACGCCAGAGTTGTGCGCCCGCCACGCCGATGACGATCGCGACACACAGCGCGATGATCGGCTTGTTGTAGCGCTCCCAGATCTTGCGCAGTTCCTGTTCGCGGAGATCGGACTCGATCTCCGACATCAGGCTCTCGAGTTCCAGGTCCTTCTCCGGTTCGGCTTCCTTCGAACCCTTACCCGGCTTGGCGCCCGGGACCGGAGGGAGAATCTCTTGGGGCGCCGGAGGGTCGGCGTCCTTGGGCTTGCTCACCGGGAGTTCCTTTACTGTCCTTCAGGGGCGCGGGCGGCTCACCCCCCTCGCGCGGTCCTCGGACGTGAAGCAGACGGGGGTCAAAAACGTGCCTGAACATAGTGAGTTGACCCTGCCAACGCAATTCCAGGCGGCCCCCAAAAGCCGGGCGGCGGCCTCGGAAAACTGCGGCCTTTGAAGCTTTCGACAAGGATTTGGTAACCATAGCGGGGTTGAATCGGTTAATTCGCCCCTTTGTGCCCGGAGGGCTTGAGCCCCGTGTCGACCGCGCCCTTGAAGCTGATCCGCCTAGCTGCGCTGGCCGTGGGCACCACCTGGGCCGCGGTAAGCCTGAGCGGCTGCGGCGGCGACCCTGCCCCGGGCTATGCCCAGGCATTCGGCTTCCACTGCGACCGCCACGAAAGCGGTGTCGCGCGCACCCTGTGCGGCCGATCCCGCGACCCGGGGGCAGCGCAGGTCAGCCGTTATTGCTACCAGACCATCGGCGGGCCGAACTGCTTCGACCGGCCGGATCCCGACAGCAAGAACCAGGCGCTGGGGTCCTCAGGTTATTGAGGCGCGAAAGGCTTGATCGGACGGCGCCGATCATGAAAAGATTGCGTATGCGCCGTGTTCCAGCAGTTCTGATCGATTGAGGGCCGATGTCCGCGGTCCTCCGATTTCCGGATATTCGCGGCAAAGCCCCGCCCCTGCACTTCACACGCGCCGAACTCAATCGCCTTCTGAACCTCTACTCAACGCGCGTCATGACCGGCGAATGGCGCGACTACGCCATTAGCTTTGGCCCGGGAATGGCGAGTTTCTTCATCTTCCGCCATACCCTCGAGAACCCGCTGTTCGTGATCTCCAAGCTCGACAATCGGGGCCGCGCGGCCCGCAGCAAGCAAGGGCGGTATCAGGTCACCAGCCGTCAGGAGCGCCTCTCCCAAGGCAACACCCTGGAGGACGTGCTGGCCGTGTTCGACCACCCCCTTCGACTGGTTACTGGCTAGATACCAAAGCTAGCTATTATTTACCGCGCAGTTACGAAGACGTGTCGGTTCTACAACACGCGTGTGAATAGTGACCGACAGGCATGCGCAGTGCGAAAAGCTGCCGTGCAGTCATGCCGCATTGCAGCAAAGCCGAAGCATACTATGTTTGGGGCCGCTGACGGACATCCCGTTCGTCCTCGATATGGAGTGCTTACTATGGAAAAGCTTGAAAATCTCTTCGACGGCACCGTTGTGATTCTGCTCGGCATCGTCACCGCCGGTATCGTCGCGGCGCTTCCGTCGCTGATGTAATAGTTGACTATGTTTATCCGGGAGGCCAGGATGAACAATAAAATAGCCGACTATCAGTGTACGCAGCAATGGTCCCGGCCGGTTGTGACCGGACATTGTTCCGGAGCGTCGCTCCAAGACGCTCGACAGATCGCGCGCCATCCGCGCCACGACGCCTGATCCCAGGCGAGTCCGCGCGTATGGCGCGCGTTTCTTTTCCCCCGCTGTAAAAAAATCCGACGCGGCACCATCCCCACGCCGTGCGCCGCAGTCCGTTGGCCGCTCACGCGAAATTGTTCGCGAGCGCCGCGCAGGCGCCGCGCGCCCTTTACAGTTGCGTCGGGCGGGCTCGTCAAAACGAATACGCAGCACAGCAAATCTTGAACTGGCCTGCTTCTTGCTTTGGTTGAGACGCGCGGTGGCCCGAGCGGACCGCTGGTCCTCGGAAGGTCGACCGCGCGATCACATCGCAGAACACGGACGTGTCTCATGGACGAATCAGCACTGATGAAACGGGCCGCCGAGGTCGAGTGGATGGCCTCCGACAGCCGCAATGCAAAATTGAAGCCCTATATTCTCGAAGTCGCGCATACCTATCGCCGGCTTGCGAAAATGGAGCGGCGCCTGCGGCCCGGCGCAACCGACGTCGTCATGCCGCTGGAGCGGCCGGCGCAGGTTGGCAACGACGCGATCTTCGAGGCGTAGCTGTGATCTGGGGGCGCCGCCAAGGCATCGCCGCGGATGGGCCAGGCCCCGGATGGCACTGGCGCGACCGGCGCGACGACCAGGCGCGGCGCACCAGCCCCACAGCGCGCAAACGACGTCAGCGCCAAGCCGCACCGGTCACGGTCACCATCAAGCTGCTCTGCGGCCGGCCGGCGCCACCCCGGCGCAGCAGCCGGCGCAAGGCATGGCGCGGCCATTCGCTCAAGCGGACCCGGCGCAGTGTCCGCCTCGCGCCGACGCTGCATTGAAGATCGCTGGGATTAGACCAGCAGGTCGCGGCCCCGCATCTCGGGCAGGAAGAAGATCGCCACCACTATGCTGATGGAGGTCATCACGACCGCGTACCAGAGGCCGAAGTAGAGATCGCCGGTGGCGGCCACCATCGCGTAGGACGCCGCCGGCAGGAAGCCGCCGACCCAGCCCGTGCCGATATGATAGGGCAGCGACAGGGCGGTATAGCGCACACGGATCGGGAAGAGTTCGACCAGCGCCGCCGGCTGCGGCCCGTAGAGCGCGGTCGCGCCGATCACGAACACCATCATCACCACGAACACGCCGAGCATGTTGGGCGCATCGGCGCGGTCAGGATATCCGGCCTGTTTGAGCGCCGCTTTCAGCGCACGTTCGACGTCGGCGCGCGTCGCTTTCAGGGCGTCTGTATCGAGCGCGCGACCGTCGGCTGACGGTACGGAAACGGAACCCACCTGCACCGCGGCGAGCGTGCCCGCGGGCGCGGCTTGATTCGTGTAGGGCACACCGGCGTTGGTGAGCACGGTCTTGGCGATGTCGCAGCTCGAGCGGAACTGCGTTTTGCCGACCGGGTCGAACTGCACCGAACATTCGGCGGGATCGGCGACCACGACCACCGGGGCGCTCGCAGACGCCGAGAACAGCGCCGGATTGGCGAAGCGGGTGATCAGGTGGAAGCCGGGGAACATGGTGATCGCCACCAGGATCATTCCTGCGAGCATGATCGGCTTACGGCCAATGCGGTCTGACAGCCAGCCGAAGAAGACGTAGAGCGGGGCCGAGGCCGCGACCACCACCAGCATCAGAAGATTCACGCGCTCCGGCGCGACCTTGATGATCTTCTCGATGAAGAACTGGGCGTAGAAGAACGTCGCGTACCAAACCGCGCCCTGCGCCACCATGACCCCGAACAGGGCAATCAGGATGCGCTTGGCACTGGCCCAATGCAGGAAGGCTTCCGTGAGCGGCGCCTGGGAGACCTCGCCGCGCTCTTGAAGCTGCGTGAAAGCGGGGCTTTCCTTGAGCTTCAGCCGGATCCACACCGACAGCGCCACCAGAATCGCCGAGACCAGAAACGGGATGCGCCAGCCCCAGGCGGCGAAATCGGTTTCCCCCATCGCCGTGCGGACGAGGAGCGTGACGATCAGCGCACCGAAGAGGCCGAAGGCCGCGGATGATCCGAGCCAGGCGCCGAGCAGACCGCGGCGGTCGGGCTCCGCGTGCTCGGTGACATAGATCGCCGCACCGCCCCATTCGCCGCCAAGCGCAAGGCCCTGCAGGAGCCGCAGGGTGATGAACAGGATGGGCGACAGCACGCCGACCTGCGCATAGGTGGGCAGAAGACCGACCGCGAAGGTCGCGACGCCCATCAGGCTGATGGTGATGAGGAAGGTCGCCTTGCGGCCGATGCGATCGCCGATGCGCCCGAAGACGATCGCGCCGAAGGGCCGGAAGGCAAATCCCGCCGCGAAGGACAACAGCGCGAAGACGTAGGCCGCGGTGTCGTTCAGGCCGGCGAAGAACGTCCGGGAGATGATGGTCGCGAGCGGCACGAACAGGAAGAAGTCGTACCACTCGACTTTCCAGCACAGTGGGATCCGAAGCTTGGAATTCACGTGACTTGAAGTCGCGGC
>JADMIO010996591.1_pt1 | contig 50649 bp, 46 predicted proteins | sample 8958161 | NCBI WGS metagenome assembly JADMIO01 (sample SAMN16585339, study PRJNA669376) | soil metagenome | isolation source: Crop rotation soil | place: USA: Cullars Rotation, Alabama | collected 2011 | reverse complement strand
GCGACAACTTGTCCACGTGGAATTCTAAGCTTAGGATCCCAATGTGCTGGAAAGCGCCAACCGGCGCGCACCTGCGGAAGCGGAATCGCCCGTTCAGGCGTAGCCGACCCAGCCGCGGAAGATGCCGGCCGCATAGAACAGGCCGACTTCATTGAAACCTGCTTCGCGCAGCAATGCTTCATCCTGCTCGGGCGCCAGCAGCGGCAGCACATCGGCAAGACCGTCGCGCCGGCGCCGCGCGTCTGCGAGCGGCATGCCGGCATCCACCACGAACGCCTCATCGCGCGCCAGCCAGCGCGTGCGCTCGTCCGGATCCGCGCTGATGCTCATGTGCGCCGCGACGAACGGGGCGCCGGGGCGCAGGCGCTGGCGGATCGCGCGCAAGGCGTGCAGGCGTTCTTACTGCGGCATGAAGTGCAGCGTCAGGAGACAGGCTGCCGCATCGAACGGTCCGATAGGGGCCGAATCCACATAGCCTTCATGCAGGGTGACGCGCCCTGCATGGGATCCAACGGCCTGGCGCGCCAACGCCAGCATCGGCGCCGACGGGTCGACGCCATCGAAGCGCCATCCTGGCTGGGAATCGGCGAAGGTCTTCAATTCCAGGCCGCCGCCAGCGCCCAGCACCAGCACGCGCGCGTCGTCAGGCGCACTGTCGGCCAACAGCACGCGCGCCATGCGCTGCATGTCGGCGAAGCCCGGCACCATGCGCGGCGGTCCCTCGGCATAGCGCGCGACCGCATCCGGATCGGAAAAATGGTTCAACATGACCTCTGAGAAGCTATTCGTAACTTATACTAGTACATAAGAATCTGCCGCGCAAGCGTTGCAGCTCCGCTCTTCGCCAGACGCGCAAAAGCTGGGTATTGCTACCGGGAACTCGTGGCACTCATGGGCGCGGCGAAGCCATTAGCCGCCCCAGCATCGGCTGCATCGCCTGCGCCCAGATTGCATATCCATGTTCATTCGGATGCAGCAGATCCGGCATGACATCCTTCGACAGCCGGCCATCGCTGTCGAGAAACGCACGGTTGATGTCGAGGAAAATCACCCGCTGTCCGTCCGCCAGTGCAGGCAGCAAGGCATTGACCTGGTCGTTGAGCCGGCGCAGCGGGGCATCGGCATCAGCGTCGCGCGGGAAGATCGCCAGCAGCAGGATGCGGGTGCGCGGCAGGCGGCGCTGCAGTTCCTCGATATTGCGACGGATGCCGGCCACCGTAACCGCGGGAGAATCGGCGCGCAATCCGGCGTTGTTGGTGCCCACCATCAGAACCGCCACTTTCGGATCGAGCCCGTCCACCGCCCCATGTTGCAGTCGCCACAGCACGTTTTCGGTGCGGTCGCCGCCGAAGCCCAGGCCGAGCGCATCGTAGCGCGCCAGTTGGCGCTGCCAGACTTCTCTGCCCTCCTTTTCCCATCCCTGCGTAATCGAGTCACCGACCAGCACCAGTTGCGGCGGACGGCCTTCGGCCACCATACGCCGCGCCTCCTCCAGTTTGGCCTGGTGACGCGGCAACCACCATGCGAGCGACCACGACTCGTTCAGGGGCTCCGGCGTGACGGCGATCGTGCGCCAGTCCTGGCACGGCGTGTTCGGCACGCCGCTCCGGGAAAACACGACATTGGCAACGCTGACCTGGCCGCTGCCGGTGCCTTCGAGCAGGAATGGCCGCGCCACCGAGTGAAAATCGTCGCCGTCGCGCGCGAAGCACGACATGGCGAGACTGATGCGCTGCCAGCCCTTGTCCTGGGCGGCGCGCCCGGGCACGACCCAGGACACCCGGCGTTCGCACCCGGCGCCGCAACCGACCTTGAACACGACCCCGCCGCGCGCGAGCTCGTCGACCTTCAGGTCGAAGGCCAGCGTGCCGGCAGCCATGAAGGGACGCAGGTCGAACCCCGCACCGTGCAGCAGCGCGCCGCTCTTCCAGATGTCCTTCCAGCGCAAGGTCAGCGCGTCGCCACCGCTTGGTCCCGCGCTGCGCGACAGCGTGATCGCGCTACCGGTAAACTTCGCCCGGATGCCTGCATCGGCATCGACCGTCGCCCCCAACAGGGCGTGTTCGGTATCCGGCGCCACGGCGGACACGGCGACGTCCTCGTGCGCCGAATGGCCGAGCAATCGAAGGTCTCCGGGTGGCGCCACCGCGCCAACAGGAAGCGCCAGGGTGGCGATCAACAGCGGTAGACAGGCAAGGACATGGCGCATCGAGGTCTCCGGTATTTTTCATTAGCGCAAAAGCAATCATGCACGTCTTTCGCGCACCCCACAATCGCTCTCTCGACACCCGCGTGCGCCGCGGCGACGTCTTGCGCCTTCGACTATAATTGGCCCCTAACTTTCTGCGAACGTAACAGCACGCTGCATGCCTTTCGATCTCAAGAAGCACCTCCCCAAGCCAGGTCACCGTTTTGCCCTGCCGTCCCTGCACGGCTCCTCCGACGCCTATGCCCTCGCCACCGCGGCGCTGGCCCTCAAGGCCAACACGCAGATGCTCACCGTCGTCGTGGCCAACGCCAGCGACGGCCAGCGCCTGCTCGACGAGATTCCCTGGTTTGGTCCCGGCCTGAAATGCCATCTGCTGCCCGACTGGGAAACGCTGCCCTACGACGCGTTCTCGCCGCACCAGGACCTGGTGTCCGAACGCCTGGCGACGCTGCACGAGATCCAGAATGGCCAGTGCGACGTGCTGGTGGTGCCGGCGACGACCGCGCTGGTGCGCCTGGCGCCGCCGTCCTTCCTGGCGGCCTATACCTTTTTCTTCCGCCAGGGTGAAAGGCTCGATGAGGCCAGGCTGAAGTCGCAACTGACGCTGGCCGGATACACCCACGTGTCGCAGGTGATGTCGCCCGGCGAATACTCGGTGCGCGGCGGCCTGATCGACCTGTTCCCGATGGGTTCCGCCCTGCCCTACCGGCTCGACCTGTTCGGCGACGAGATCGAAACGATCCGCACCTTCGACGCCGACACCCAGCGCTCGCTGTACCCGGTGCGCGAGGTGCGCCTGCTGCCGGGCCGCGAATTCCCGATGGACGAAGCGGCCCGCACCGCGTTTCGCGGCCGCTGGCGCGAGCGCTTCGAGGGCGATCCATCGCGCTCGCCGATCTACCGCGACATCGGCAACGGCATCGCCTCGGCCGGCATCGAATACTACCTGCCGCTGTTCTTCGACGAGACCGCGAACCTGTTCAACTACCTGCCCGAGGCGTCGCCGGTGGCGCTGGTGGGCGACATCGACGCCGCGATCGGGCGCTTCTGGCTCGATACCGAATCGCGCTACAAATTCCTCAAGAGCGACCGCGAACGCCCGATCCTCGAACCGCACGAGTTGTTCCTCGGCGCCGAGCAGTTCTTCACCTGCATCAAGCCGCACGGCCGCTGGGCGATCGCGCGTGACCCGGCGCTGCCGGCGTCGGAGCTGTCGGCGCCGATTCCCGATATCTCGGTGAACCGCCGCCTCGACGATCCGCTGACGAATCTGCGCGCCTTCCTGGCCCGCACCGACACCCGCGTGATGATCTGCGCCGATTCGGCCGGCCGCCGCGAGACGCTGCAGCAGTACTTCGCCGAATACCGGCTCGAACTGACGCCGGTCGAAGGCTTCGAGGGTTTCCGCGCCAGCGATGCGCGCCTGGCGCTGGGCGTGGCGCCGCTGCAGGCCGGCTTCGAGTTGAGCGAAGACGCCGCCGGCCACCTGGTGTTCATCACCGAGACCGAGCTGTATGCGGGCTCGGGCCGGCGCGCCGGCAAGAAGAAGCAGGAAGCGACCAACCAGGTCGAGTCGATGGTGCGCGACCTGTCGGAGCTCAAGATCGGCGACCCGGTGGTGCATATCAACCACGGCATCGGGCGCTACATGGGCCTGACCAGCATGGACCTGGGCGAAGGCGAGATGGAGTTCCTGCACCTCGAATACGCCAAGGACACCAAGCTGTATGTGCCGGTGTCGCAGCTGCACGTGATCTCGCGCTATTCGGGTACGTCGCCCGAAGACGCGCCGCTGCACACGCTCGGCTCCGGCCAGTGGGAAAAGGCCAAGCGCAAGGCCGCCGAACAGGTGCGCGACACCGCCGCCGAACTGTTGAACCTGTACGCGCGGCGCGCCGCGCGCCAGGGCCACGCCTTCGAATACTCGAGCGTGGACTACGAAAACTTCGCCACCAGCTTCGGCTTCGACGAAACGCCCGACCAGGCGGCCGCGATCGATGCGGTGATGAAGGACATGACGTCGGGTCGTCCGATGGACCGGCTGGTATGCGGCGACGTCGGCTTCGGCAAGACCGAGGTTGCGCTGCGCGCCGCCTTCATCGCCGTCATGGGCGGCAAGCAGGTCGCCATCCTGGCGCCGACCACGCTGCTGGCCGAGCAGCACGCCCAGACCTTCGCCGACCGCTTCGCCGACTGGCCGGTCAAGATTGCCGAGCTGTCGCGCTTCCGTACCGGCAAGGAGATCAACAACGCGATCAAGGGCATGGCCGACGGCACGCTCGACATCGTGATCGGCACCCACAAGCTGCTGTCGCCCGACGTCAAGTTCACGCGCCTGGGCCTGGTCATCATCGACGAGGAACACCGCTTCGGGGTGCGTCAGAAAGAGGCGCTGAAAGCGCTGCGCGCCGAAGTCGACGTGCTCACGTTGACCGCTACGCCGATCCCGCGCACGCTCGGCATGGCGCTGGAAGGCCTGCGCGACTTTTCGATCATCGCCACCGCGCCGCAAAAGCGCCTGGCGATCAAGACCTTCGTGCGCAGCGAAGACGGTTCGGTCATCCGCGAAGCCTGCCTGCGCGAACTGAAACGCGGCGGCCAGATCTACTTCCTGCACAACGAGGTCGACACGATCGAGAACCGCCGCGCGATGCTCTCGGCGCTGCTGCCGGAAGCGCGCATCGGCGTGGCCCACGGCCAGATGCACGAGCGCGATCTCGAGAAAGTCATGCGCGACTTCGTTCAGCAGCGCTTCAACATCCTGCTGTGCACCACGATTATCGAGACCGGCATCGACGTGCCGACCGCGAACACCATCATCATGCACCGCGCCGATAAATTCGGACTGGCCCAGTTGCACCAGTTGCGGGGCCGGGTCGGCCGTTCGCACCACCAGGCCTATGCCTATCTGCTGGTGAACGAGGTGTCGAACCTGACCAAGCAGGCGCAGCGCCGCCTGGATGCGATCCAGCAGATGGAAGAACTGGGCAGCGGCTTCTACCTGGCGATGCACGACCTCGAGATCCGCGGCGCCGGCGAAGTGCTGGGAGACAACCAGTCGGGCGAAATGCTCGAGATCGGATTCCAGCTGTATTCGGACATGCTCAACGAGGCGGTGCGCGCGCTCAAGGCCGGCAAGGAGCCCGACCTGGCGGCGCCGCTGTCGTCGACCACCGAGATCAACCTGCACGTGCCGGCCCTGCTGCCGTCGGACTACTGCGGCGACGTGAACGAGCGCCTGTCGATCTATAAACGCCTGGCCAACTGCGAAAGCCAGGACCGCATCGACGGCATGCAGGAAGAACTGATCGACCGCTTCGGCAAGCTGCCCGAACCGGTCAAGGCGCTGGTCGAGACGCACCGGCTGCGCATCGCCGCCAAAACCGTCGGCATCGTCAAGATCGACGCCCACGGCGAAGCGGCCAGCCTGCAGTTCATGGAAAAGCCGCCGATCGATCCGATCAGGATCATCACGCTGATCCAGAAGAACCGCCACGTCAAGCTGGCCGGCCAGGACAAGCTGCGCATCACGGCGAGCATGCCCGACCTGGGGGCGCGCGTGAACCAGGTCAAGCAAACCATCAAGCAACTACTCGCATAGAATCCATGACGACCAACCTGGTAGTACAAGGCCCGCAAGCCGACCACGACACGCTTGCACGCATCGCCAACCTTGCCAGCCCCGCGCGACTGGTGCCGCTCGGCGCGCATGCGCTGCGCGCTGAAGGCGTGCAATATGGCGCGGCCCTGAAGGCGCAGGTGGACGCTGCCGCCTTCGAGGCCGGCGTCGACGCCACCTTCATCGCGGCCGGCAGCAAGCTAGGCGACTTCCGCCTGGTGGCGATGGACATGGATTCGACCCTGATCACCATCGAGTGCATCGACGAGATCGCGGACATGCAGGGTCTCAAGCCGCAAGTGGCGGCGATCACCGAGGCGGCCATGCGCGGCGAACTCGATTTCTCCGAAAGCCTCAACCGGCGCGTGGCGCTGCTCGAAGGACTGGAAGCGAGCGCCCTGCAGCGCGTCTACGACGAGCGCCTGCAGATCTCGATGGGCGGCGAAGCGATGCTGAAGGCGGTGCAGGCCGCCGGCCTGAAGACACTGCTGGTGTCGGGCGGCTTCACCTTCTTCACCGACCGCCTCAAACCGCGCCTGGGGCTCGACAACACCCACGCGAATGTGCTTGAAGTCGAGGATGGCAAGCTGACCGGGCGCGTCGTCGGCGGCATCGTCGATGCTGACGAAAAACGCCGCACGGTCGAGCGCGTCTGCGCCGAACTCGGCATTTCGCCACAGCAGGCGATCGTCATGGGCGACGGCGCCAACGACCTGAAAATGATGGGCATCGCCGGACTGTCGGTGGCGTTTCGCGCCAAGCCGGTGGTGCGCGAACAAGCGAACGTGGCGTTGAACTTCTCCGGTCTGGACGGCTTGCTGACCATCCTGACCCAGCATCCAGTCTGACCCGCGCGACACTGTTCGCAGGACAGGCGCTCGACGCAGCGCAAAATCCGCAACCGCAGTCTGCCGTGCGCGCTTCGTGCCACGCTATCGTGAAGCAGCGGTCCTCCCCGGGCCGCGCCTTCATCGAAGGGAGCGCGTCATGGTTCATTCTCTTGCCCAGTTATCCGTCTCCGGTGCGCCCGCTGCCACGCCCGATCGTGGAAGGCGCCGGGTCCTGCTCGGCGGACCGGCGCTGGCCAGCGCGCTGGCGATCGCTCGCCCGATACGCGCCCAGGCGTCGCAGACCTGGAGCGCGGCGTGGGGCTGTGCGCCGGCCGGGCCGCCATCGACAGGGATGCTGTCATTCAGCGACCAGACCCTGCGCCTCATCGTCCGGCCGAGCATCGGTGGGACCCGGGTGCGGATCCGGCTGTCGAACGAAATGGGCAGCAGCGATCTGCACATCGGCCGGGTCACCATCGCAGCACGCATCGGCGGCGCCACGATCGCAGCAGGCAGCAGCCGATTCTTCACCTTTAGCGGACGTAGCAGCATCACGATCCCGGCCGGCGCGCCGGCCATTTCCGATCCGGTCGCGCTGCCGGTGACGCCGTTCGCCGACCTCGCCATCAGCATCTATCTGCCCGGCAGCGTGCAGGCGGCGACGATCCACCCATCCGCTTACCAGGCCAACTACGCGTCCACGACCGGCGACCATTGCGTCACGCCGACACTGCCGCAACAGAAAGCCTTCGCATCGTGGCCGTTTCTGACCGAGCTCGACGTCGATGGCGGGACGCCGGTGCTGGTGGCGGTGGGCGATTCGATCACCGATGGCGCCGGCAGCACGTCGAGCACCAACCGGCGCTGGACCGACTGGCTGGCGCGCCGCGCCCAGGTCGAGCTGGGCAATGGACGACTGGCCGTCGTCAACCGCGGCATCAACGGCAACCGCCTGCTGGCCGACACGCCCACTACACTGCAGGCCGGCAACGACGTGCTCGAGCGTTTCGACCGCGACGTACTGGCGACCGGCGGCGTCAGCGCGCTTGCCTTCCTCATCGGCATCAACGACATCTGCTACAGCCCGCCCTCGAATCCGATCCCGCCCGAAGTACTGGTTGCCGGCTACCTGCAACTGGTCGAACGCGCACACCTGCACGGCATCGCCGTGCTGGGGACGACCCTGCCACCGTTTTACAATTTCGTGTACTACACCGCCGCACGCGAGAACGTGCGGCAGGCGGTCAATGCGTGGATGCGCAGCGCCCAGCCGTTCGACGCGCTGATCGACGCCGACCTGGCGCTGCGCGATCCGGCGTCGCCGCTGCTGCTGCGCAGCAGTTACGACTCGGGCGACCATCTGCATCCCAACGACACCGGTTACGGGGCGCTGGCGGAGGCGGTGCCGATGGCCGTGCTGGCGACGTTATGAATGCGGCAAGCACCGTGTAACAACGTGTAATTCGATGCCGTGCTTGCCTCGGGAAGCCGTAAGATGGCTGCATCAGGAGGTGTGCCATGAAGAAAATTACCATCGTTTCCGTGGTCGCCGCGGCGGCCGTGCTGGCCGGCTGCGCCGCGCCCGGACCCCAGTATGCAACGACAGGCTACGCGCAACCGGCCGATCCCAACGGGTGGCGCGTGGTCTCCGTGACGCCGGTGCCGGTCGGCACGGGCGCGCGCGTGGCCGCATCCGGCCAGGGCGGCGTGACCACGTCGACGCCGGTCGCCACGGCGCCGTACTCGACCACGGTCGTGACCCAGCCGGTCTATGTGCAGCAGCAACCGGTGTATGTCCAGCAGCAGCCGGTCTATGTGCCGCAACCGGTGTATGTCGAACAGCCGCGCTACTGGTATCCGCCGGTCTCGATCGGCCTGGGCTTCGATTTCGGCCGCAGCAGCTGGCGCGGTCACCGTGGACGTGGCTGGGGCGGGCATATCGGGACGCGCTGGCCGTATTGAAACGGCCGCCCGGTTGGCAAATGTGAACATGCCGTTCAGCCCAGGCTGAACGGCATGTTTCATTCAGGCGAGCAGAAACAGTATGATGGCAGCCCGCCACATCGGAATCTGCCCATGCTCGACCAGAGACACCCTTGCGTGCCGACGATGACTGCCGCCGGCCCACATTATCGCCGCGCCGCCAACGGGGACATCCCCGCCATGGCGCGCATTCGGCTGGCGGTCACCGAGAACCGGCTGCGCGATCCGTCGCGCGTCACGCTCGCGATGTACGAAGACTTTCTTGACCGGGATGGACGCGGCTGGGTCGGGCTGATCGACGGCGCCACGGTCGCCTTCAGCTACGCCAACCGCACCGATGGTTCGATCTGGGCATTGTTCGTCGATCCGGCGCACGAAGGCAGGGGCCTGGCGCGGCCGCTGCTCGCGCTGGCGACGGACTGGCTGTTCTCGATCGGCTTCGAACAGGTCAGGCTGGAGACCGGCGCCGGCACACGCGCCGACCGCTTCTATGCGCACCAGGGATGGCGCCGCGCCGCTTCCGAGGGCAACGACGTCACCTACACCTTGACGCGCAGCGCGTGAGCCTGGTGACCGCGCTGCATTGGCGACTGCCTGTCAGTGACCGTGCTGGCGCTCGTACTCGTCCGCCTCGGCCTTCGTCGCATGGACGATGCCGTCCGGATGTTCCGGCGGCGTGTACAGCGTGTACAGGCGCATCGGCTCGGTCTTCGAGGTATTGATGACGTTGTGCTCGGCACCGGCCGGGATCACGACGGCGACGCCGTCTTCGAGCTTGTGCTCTTCGCCGTCCAGCAGCGCCACGCCCTCGCCCGCTTCGACGCGGATGAACTGGTCATGGCCTTCGTGGCGCTCGACGCCGATCTCGTCGCCCGGCTGCAGGGTCATGATGACCAGCTGGCTGCGCTTGGTGGTGTACAGGACTTCGCGGAAGTTGCTTCCGGCGAGCGTTTTTTCTTCGATATTGATGCTATAGCCCGACATGGGTTCCTCCAGATGGCTGCGCAGCGCCAGTCGGCGCGACGCATTGGGTCGTGGACGGCAAATGCTGTTCCGTCATGATTGTATAAGAGCCACGCAAAGCGCGTGCGTCGCCGCTCCAGTACGCAGTCAGCGCTGACCGAACAGGTCGTTCGCGTCGAGGATCGCCCAGGCGATCTCGGGCCGCGCATGCAGGCAGCGCCGCACGGCGGCAGGAATCGATTGCCGCACCTTCTTGCACAGGCCCGGTCGCTCCTCGAGGACGATCAGGATACCGCGCACCGTGCGCACCTCGTTCGGACCGGGTGCGATGCGCAGCTCGGCGCCGAGGTTACGGCGAATCACGTTCTGCACATGCTGCAGGTCGGCATAGCTGTCCACCCGCTCGATGCGGGCGATCAATTTCTGCTCTTCCTGGCGCGTCAGCAGCATCGGACGCCGGTCGGCCTGCGGGTCGAGCAGCACCAGGTCGCGCCCGCACACACAGGCGCCCGGCGGACATTCGATCCGCAGGGGCATGGCGGGCGGCGCGGACTGGTTCGTGCTCGCGCCTGTCATTGTGCTCGTGCTCATGGGGGCTGGTTGGAAGCGTCCTTCGATTCTACATCCGCCGCGCTTTCCAGCGCCTGCAGCGCGAGTGCATTCGGCACCGACGCGCCTTCCGCCGTATTGTCGAAGATGCACCAGACCCGCCGCCCCGCCGCCACTTCGTGGTCGAGCCGGGCGCGCCATGCGGCGATCTCGTCATCGCTGTAGCGCGAATAATAGATTCGCGGAACGCCATGCAGGCGCACATACACGCCTTCAAGGCTGGTCGGCTCATGCAGTCCCGGCTGACCGGCAGCCGGGTCGGCGATCACGCGCATCACGCCGTACTCGCGCAGCAGCTCGGTCGCGGCCGGCGCGAACCAGGTCGGGTGGCGCCCTTCGAAGGCGATGCTGCACCCGAAGCGCGCCTGCAGCTGCGCGAAGAAGGCGCGCGCCGGCGCGTCAAGAAAGCCCGAACGCGGCGGCATTTGCACCAGCAGGCAACCGAGCTTCTCGCCCAGCATGCCGGCTTCTCCCTGGAAGCGGTCGAGCTGCGCGTCGACATCCTCCAGGCGCGCGTCATGGGTAATGGCGCGCGGCACCTTGACCGCGAAACGAAAATCCTCCGGCACGCTGGCGGCCCAGCGCGCGTACGTCTCCGGTTTGTGCGGTTTATAGAACGAGGAATTGATTTCCACGGTGGGAAACACGGCGGCGTAGCGCTCCAGGTGGCTGCCCTCGACCGGAAACGCCGCGGCGGCGGCCTTCGGCAAGCTCCAGCCGGCGCAGCCGACGAGCAGGCGGCCTTGCGGTTCGTTATCTGGCATGGTGGATCGAAGTCGGTTTGTTTTCATGATTCTAAGAAAACCGCCATTCCTCCGGCGCATGGCTGGACGACGCGCTTCGGCCGTGCCGCTTACAATGGGCCATCGAACATCAGCCAGGAGAACCCCATGAGCGAAGCGCTCCACGTCGTCTGTCCGCAATGCGATGCGGTCAACCGGATTCCGCAGGCGCGGCTGCAGGATGCGCCCACCTGCGGCAAGTGCAGCCAGCCGATTTTTTCAGGCCGTCCGCTGGACGTCGACAGCGCCCGCTTCGAGCGCCACGTCGGCCGCAACGACATCCCGGTGCTGGTCGACTTCTGGGCCGAATGGTGCGGACCGTGCAAGATGATGGCGCCGGCCTACGCCCAGGCCGCCGGACGCCTGGAGCCGCGCGTGCGCCTGCTGAAGGTCGACACCGAGCGCGCCCAGGACTTGTCGGCGCGCTTCGGCATCCGCAGCATTCCCACCATCGCCCTGTTCCGCGGCGGACGCGAAGTGGCGCGCCAGGCCGGCGCCATGGACGCGGGCCGGCTGGTGGCCTGGGTCGAGCAGCAGATTCGCTGAACGCCGCGCACGTATTGACAGCGAAGTGCAGCCGGACTGATCATGCTGCTACAATGGCAACAAAAGGGACTGTCCCTGCACGAGGAGGAATCATTCATGTCGCAAGAACTGGTGCTCGAACGAGGCGTGGAAGACAGCAAGCAACTGGCACGCATCCTGTACGTCATCCACGCGCTGACGTTCTTCTTTTCGCTGGGCATGCTGTCGATCGTTCCGGTGATCGTCAACTACATCAAGCGCCCCGAGACCGTGGGCATGCTGGTGCACAGCCATCACACCTGGATGATCCGTTCGTTCTGGTGGTACGTGGTGTGGATGGTCGTGGGCGGCATCCTGTTCGCCACGGCGATCGGCATCCCGGTGGCTTTCCTGGTATGGGGTGTTGCCTGGATCTGGAAGGCGTATCGTCTGATCCGCGGCTTCCTCGACCTGAACAACAACCGCGCGATGCCGGTGTAAACGCATGGGGCCGATCGGCCCCATTTTTTACAGCTGCCCGAAGGCGCGCTCCAGGTCGGCGATCAGGTCGGCCGGATCTTCCAGCCCGACATTGAAGCGTACCAGCACCCCAGCGTCAGTCCAGCGGCTGCGCAGCGCCTTGATCCGGTACGGCATCACCAGGCTGTTCGGCCCGCCCCAGCTGTAGCCGATGCCGAACAGGGTCAAGGCATCGACCATGCGGTCGACCTGCTCCTCGCTGTAGCGCGCGTCGAACACCACCGAAAACAGGCCGCCGGCGCCGCTGAAGTCACGTTTCCAGTTGGCGTGACCCGGGCAATCCTCGAAGGCCGGATGCAGCACCTTCGCCACTTCTGGCCGCGCCTTGAACCAGGCCGCCACTTGGCGCGCGCTGGCGTCGTGGCGCTCGAAACGCAGCTTCATGGTCGGCAGGCCGCGCTGGACCAGGTAGGCGTCGTCGGCGCCGACACCCATGCCGAGCCGCATGTGCGCCTGCGCGATGCGGTCGTTCAGCGCTTTGTCGCGCGTGATCACCGCCCCCATCAACAGGTCCGCCCCGCCCGACTGGTACTTGGTCAGCGCATGCATGACGATGTCGACGCCATGGTCGAAGCCGCGCAGGGCCAGGCCGGCGGCCCAGGTATTGTCGAGCGCGACCAGCACGCCTTTCGCGTGGGCCGCCGCGCACAGCGCCGGCAGGTCCGGCACTTCCATCGAGATCGATCCCGGCGCCTCGGTCCAGACCAGCGTCGTGTTCGGCTGAATCAGATCACCGATGCCGGCGCCGATCATCGGATCGTAATAGCGCGCGCTGACGCCGAAATCCTGGGTCAGCCAGCGGCCGAGTTCGCGGTTGGGGTTGTAGACGTTATCCGGCAGCAGCACATCGTCGCCGCTTTTCAACAGCGCGAAATCGACCATCGCGATCGCCGCCAGGCCGGAAGGCGTCAGAAGACAATGGTTGCCGCCTTCGATCTCGGCCAGCTTTGCCTCGAGCGTAAAGGTGGTCGGCGTGCCATGCAGGCCGTAGGTATAGGACTCTTTGTCCTTCCACTCGGTCGAGCGCATCGCGGCAGTGTTCGGGAACAGCACCGTCGATGCGTGGTGGATGCCGGGAGGGAAGGCATCGAAGCCCGGCGGCGCGACGTAGTCGCTGTGGATCAGGGTGGTCTGGATCGACTTCTTCGGTTGCGACATCCTGCCTGCCTTCCTGCTGACTGGTTGAATTTAAACCGGGCTGCCCCACAGGTCGTGGGCGTCGGCCTTGGTGATCGTGACGTCCAGGAACTGGCCGGCCGCGATCTTCTGCTTGCCCGGCACCAGCGGACGCTTGATGTGCACCACGCCGTCGATTTCGGGCGCATCCGCCGCCGAACGGCCGATCGCTTCGCGCGCGCCGACTTCGTCGACCAGCACGCGCACGGTCTTGCCGACCTTGGCCTGCAGGCGCTTGGCCGAGATTTCTTCCTGCAGCAGCATCACGCGCGCGCGGCGTTCTTCGCGCACTTCTTGCGGCACCGGATTGGCCAGTTCGTTGGCGGTGGCGCCTTCGACCGGAGAATAGGCAAAGCAGCCCAGGCGGTCGATCTGCGCTTCCTTCAGGAAGTCCAGCAGGTATTCGAATTCGGCCTCGGTCTCGCCAGGGAAACCGGCGATGAACGTGGAGCGGATCGTCAGGTCCGGGTTCATGCGGCGCCAGTTGAGGATGCGATCGAGGTTCTTTTCGCCGCTGGCCGGACGCTTCATGCGCTTGAGCACATCCGGATGCGCGTGCTGCATCGGAATGTCGAGGTAAGGCAGCACGTGGCCGTCGCCCATCAGCGGAATGATCTGGTCGACGTGCGGGTACGGGTAGACATAGTGCAGACGCACCCAGGCGTCGTACTGGCGCGCCAGCTGGCCGAGCGCTTCGACCAGTTGCGTCATGTGGGTCTTGATCGGGCGGCCATTCCAGAAGCCGGTACGGAACTTGACGTCGACGCCGTAGGCGCTGGTGTCCTGCGAAATGACCAGCAATTCCTTGACGCCGGCCTTGAACAGGTTCTCGGCCTCGACCAGCACTTCATCGATGCGGCGCGACACCAGGTCGCCACGCATCGACGGGATGATGCAGAAGCTGCAGCGGTGGTTGCAGCCTTCGGAAATCTTCAGGTAGGCGTAGTGCTTCGGGGTCAGCTTGACGCCGTGGTCCGGCACCAGGTCGAGGAAGGGGTCGTGCGGCTTGGGCAGGTGCAGGTGCACCGATTCCATCACCTCGGTCACCGCATGCGGGCCGGTCACGGCCAGCACCTTCGGGTGCACCTTGGTGATGATGTCGTCGCCGTCGGCATCCTTCTTGGCGCCCAGGCAACCGGTGACGATCACCTTGCCGTTCTCGGCCAGCGCTTCGCCGATCGCGTCGAGCGACTCCTGCACCGCGGCGTCGATGAAGCCACAGGTATTGACGATCACCAGGTCGGCGCCGTCGTAGGACTTGGCGGTCTGGTAACCTTCGGCGCGCAACTGGGTCAGGATCTGCTCGGAATCGACCAGCGCCTTCGGGCAGCCGAGCGAGACGAAGCCGACCTTCGGCGCAATCACGCCCGGCGCCGGCGATGGAATGACCATGGCGGGCGCCTTGGCGGCGGCAGCGATGCTGCTGGCGCTGTTGCTCGGGTTGGCGGAAGGGTTACGACGGAGTTCGGGCATGGGCGGACGACAAGGGATTTGGGCAATCCGCGATTGTATCTGAAACCAAGGGGTCGGTGGGGGCGGTGCTGCTGGGTGTTGCTGGGCGTAACAGCGATACCGTTGCCAGTGTTGGCTTCAGCACGTCATTCCCGCGAAGGCGGGAATGACCGTTTATCTGATACAGGTGCTAATGACTGATGACTGACGACGATTATTTCTTGTCCGTCGGCGGCGTCATCCCCGGAAACGGAAACGCCCCGAACATCGCCTTGCTCTGGTTCTGCATCTGCTCCTGCATCTGCAGGAACAGGTTCTTGCTCTGGTCGATGTAATTGTTCATCATGCCCTGCATCATCGGGCCCTGGACATTCATGAACTGGGTCCACATCTCGGGGCTGAACGGTTTGCCCTCCATCGCACCCGCGGCATTGCTGGTGAACTTGTTCTGGATGTCGGTGAAGGCTTGTACGTTCTTTTCGAGGTAAGAACCCATCATGCCCTGCATGGCGTGGCCGTAGTAGCGGATGATCTGCGCCAGCACCGAGCTCGAGAACATCGGCACGCCGTTCGCTTCTTCTTCCAGGATGATCTGCAGCAGGATGCTGCGGGTCAGGTCTTCATTGCTCTTGGCGTCGACGACGGTGAATTCGTCGGCATCGAGGACCAGTTGCTTGACGTCGGACAGCGTGATGTAAGAACTGGTCTGGGTGTCGTACAGGCGACGGTTCGGGTATTTCTTGATCAGGCGTTCCGTACTTTTCTTCACACTGCTCATCTCTCGTTCCATTGGTTGCGCCGCGGTGTCAGGCATCGCGTCTTTATGATTATCTCAACCGGCAGGGCCAGTTCATCTCCCGTCCGTCCCTGGCCAGACAGGCCACGGACAGACTCCGGACACCTTACCACGCTCTGCACGCAGGTGCAGCAATTATCGGTTTAATCACATTGCTGAATTGTTTGTCAACGAACGCGATTAGTCGTTCATGCCTGTCTCACTCCGCCCGAGCCTTCACATACCGGCCCGGCGCCGGCTCCAGCGGCGGATACCTGTCATTGCCCGCGGCGCCTGGCGCCGCGACATCCGGGCCGCCGTGCTGCGCCAGGAACTGCGCCCACTCGGGCCACCAACTGCCCTTGTGCTCGACCGCGCCGTCGAACCATGCCACATCGTCCTTCGGCCGCCCCTTGCCGCCCTTGTCGTTGACCCAGTAGCTGCGCTTGTTCTTGGAAGCCGGATTGATCACGCCGGCGATATGTCCCGAAGCGCCCAGCACGAAGCGGTTGTTCTTCCGGTTTTTAGGATTGAGCAATTCCATCGACGCATAGGCCGCCGTCCACGGCACGATGTGGTCGTCACGCGAGCCATACACGAATACCGGCACATCGATTTTTCTCAGGTCGACCGGCACGCCGCAAACGGTCAGGGCGCCGGGATTCCTGAGCTTGTTCTCGAGATAGGTATTGCGCAGGTACCAGCAGAACATCGGCCCCGGCAGATTGGTGCTGTCGGCATTCCAGTACAGCAAGTCGAAGGCCGGCGGTTCCTTGCCCTTCAGGTAGTTCTGCTGGACATAGTTCCACACCAGGTCATTCGGACGCAGCGAGGAGAACGTGGTGGCCAGGTCGCGCCCCGGCATCAGGCCGCCGGCGGCCAGGGCCTGCTCGCGCAGTGCCACCTGGGCTTCGTCGATGAAGACTTCCAGCACGCCGGTGTCGGAAAAGTCGAGCAGCGTGGTCAACAGCGTGAGGCTCGCTGCCGGATGGCGCCCGCGCGCCGCCAGCACCGCCAGCGCGGTGGCCGCGATCGTGCCGCCGACGCAGAAGCCGAACACATGCGCCTTGTCCTGGCCGCTGATTTCGCTCACCACCTCGAGTGCGCGGATGGCGCCCTGCTCCACGTAATCGTCCCAGCGCAGTTGGGCTTGAGTACGGTCCGGATTACGCCACGACATCATGAACACGGTATTGCCCTGCTCGACCGCATAGCGCACCAGCGAGTTCTCCGGCTGCAGGTCGAGGATGTAGAACTTGTTGATGCACGGCGGAATCATCAGCAGCGGCACCGTGTGCACCGTGGGCGTTGTCGGCGTGTACTGGATCAGCTGGAACAGGTCGTTCTCGAACACCACCTCGCCCGGCGTGTTGCCCACATTGCGGCCTACCTCGAAGGCCGACTCGTCCGACTGCGAGATGCGGCCCTTCTGCAGGTCGGCCAGCATGTTCGCCAGACCCTTGGTCAGGCTCTCGCCATTGGTGTCGATCATCTTCTTCTGCGCTTCCGGATTCGTCGCGAAGAAATTGGCCGGCGACATGGCGTCGACCATCTGCTGGACCGCGAAGCGGATCTTCTGGCGCTCCCGCGGACCGGCCTCGACTGCATCGGCCAGCGCCATCAGGAATTCGGCGTTCAGCAGATAGGAGGCGGCCGAGAAGGCCGACATCGGATTGGCGGTCCATTCGGATGCCGAAAAACGTCGGTCATGCAAGGCGGGAATCTTGCCGGACACAAACTCCTGCCACAGTTGCGCGCCCTTGGTGAGGTATTCGTCGCGGATCGCTTCCAGGCGCGTCTGGTCGATGCCGACGCCCATGTCTTTCAGGAAGCCTGCGAGGGGGTTGGCGACTGCGCCGGCAGGCGGCGACGTCATGGGCGCCATCTGCATCCAGCCCTGCCAGGCGGATGGATCGGTGAACTGGGACATCCAGGTTGCTGCTAAAGCTTGTGGGTCAGGCATGTTCATGTAGGCATCCGTTGTTAGAATCTCGTCTCTTCTACCAGGAAACAAAACTATCAATCATGTGGATCGTTGCCGTCGCGTGGATCTATGTCGTGGTGCTGATGGCGGCGACCGAGCCGACTGTCGTCGCCGGCATCATGACGTTCGTTTTCTATTGTGCACTACCATTATCCATTCTTTTCTACCTGACCGGCGCAAAACGCCGCCGGGCTCGCCAGGCCCGCCGGGCTGGGCGCACGACGTCGGGCGGGGATGCAGGTGGTTCGGGGAATACCTTCGATGATGCTGCCGATGGTGGCGGAGGTGATGGCGGCGGCGGCGACTGATGCGCGCACCGCCGCCGATCATTTCAGCCAGATCAGGCTGGCCTGGCGACCAGTGACGCCGTCGCGTCGGTAGGAATAGAAGCGCTCGGGCGCACTGGCCGTGCACAGACCGCCGCCATGGACGCGGGTCACGCCATCCTGCGCCAGCATCAGCCTGGCCAGGGTGAACATATCGGCCAGATACTTGCCTGAACGACCGGGATAATCGACAAAGCAGGCGCGCGTCGCGGCGCCCGGCAGCGCGGCCAGGAAGGCATCGATCACGTCCTGCCCTACCTCAAACGCGTCGCGGCCGATCGCCGGCCCCATCCAGGCGGTGATCTCTCCTGCCCCGGCCGACCGCATCGCCCGCACCGTGGCGCCGAGCACGCCGCCAGCCAGTCCGCGCCAGCCGGCGTGGGCCGCGCCCACCACCTTGCCGTCCAGATCGGCAAACAGCACCGGCAGGCAGTCGGCGGTCAGGATCGCGCACACCACGCCCGGCCTTGTGGCGATGCTGGCGTCGCCGGTTCGAACAGGCTGGCCTGGCCCGACCGTGGCCGCATCGACCACATCGGCGCCATGCACCTGGGCGATCCAGGCCGGACGCCCCGGCAGGTAAGCCTGCACACGGTCGCGGTTGGCCTGGACCGCGTCAGGCGCGTCGTTGACATGCAGGCCGAGATTGAGCCCGCCGCCACCCTTGCCGTCATCGTAAGGCCCGCTGCTGACGCCGCCATCGCGGCTGGTTGCCAGCGCGCCGACCGCCGCCGGCAGATCCGGCCAGTCAGGCCAGACCAGGTCGTTTTGTTGCATCATGCGCGGTAGGTGATGACGCCGTCGTCGTCATCCTCGTCGTCGAACTCTTCGACAACGTCGTCGTCCTGCGGCTCGGGAATACCGGCCCTGGCGATCAGCTCGGCGAAATCGTCGGCCAGCGGCACCGTCCATTCGCACTGCTCGCCCGTGCCCGGATGCACCAGACCCAGACGGCGCGCCTGAAGCGCCTGGCGATGGAATACCGGCGTCAGGTGGCGCTTGCCATACACCGAGTCGCCGATCAGCGCGAAGCCGAGCGACTGCATGTGGACGCGGATCTGGTGGGTGCGGCCAGTTTCCAGGCGGCAGCGCACCAGGGATACCGGGCGGCGGTCGAGCTCACCGGTGGCGACGCGCTCGTAGTGAGTGATGGCCGGCTTGGCGAACGGGCTGGCCAGCACCGCCATCTTGACGCGGTCGCGCGGGTCGCGGCCGATCGCATTGTCGATCGTGCCCGACAGGCGCGGCGTACCCCACACCAGCGCGAAATACTCGCGCTTGACGGTGCGCGCCTGCAGTTGGCGCACCAGGTCGGTCTGGGCGGCCAGGGTCTTGCCAACCACCATCAGGCCGCTGGTGTCCTTGTCGAGGCGGTGCACGATACCGGCGCGCGGCACGCCCACCAGTTGCGGGCAATGGTGCAGCAAACCGTTCAGGAGGGTGCCGGTCCAGTTGCCGGCGCCCGGATGCACGACCAGGCCGGCCGGCTTGTTGATGACGATGATGTCGTCGTCTTCGTGGACGATGTTCAGTTCCATCGGCTCGGCCGCGAAGGCGGTGTCTTCCGGCGCCGCCTGCGGCGCGATCTCCACCGTTTCGTCGCCATAGGCGGTATCCTTGCCGCGTGCCGTCTTGCCGTCGACCTTGACGTGGCCGCCGTCGAACCACAGCTGGATGCGACTGCGCGAGAATTGCGGCACCAGGCCGGCAATCACCTTGTCCAGGCGCTGGCCGCAGTGTTCCGGCGTCAGGTTCAGCACGATCGGCGACAGGTCGACACCGGAAGCCGCGTCGAAGCCGGCCTCCAGGTCATCGTCGAGTTCAAGGTCAGTTGGCAGTTCCGCCGAATCCGGCGCAGGAGTTAATATCACGTCAGTCCCATCGGCTATAATCAGCCGTTCGTTAAATCTAGGTAAAACTTTCTTGCAAAGAGCTATGCAAAAAAAATTGTCTGTGTTGGTCGCCAGTTGCGTCCTCGTCGGCCTGTCGGCATGCAGTGTGTTGCCGAAGCCTGCCGACGAATCCAAAAATTGGTCGGCGGAGAAATTATACGCTGAGGCGCGCGAAGAGATGGCCGGCGGGCACTACGAAGCCGCGATTCCGTTGTTCCAGCGGCTGGAGACCAATTATCCGTTCGGCGTCTACGCCGCCCAGGCCCAGATGGAGATCGCCTACGCCCACTACAAGGCGCAGGACCAGGCCGAGGCGCTGGCCGCCGTCGAGCGCTTCATCAAGCTGCACCCGAACCATGCCCAGGTCGACTACATGTACTACCTGCGCGGCCTGATCAACTTCAACGACCAGCTCGGCTTCTTCAGCTTCGTCTACGAACAGGACCCGACCGAACGCGACCCGCGCGCCACCCGCGAAGCGTTCGCCGCCTTCAAGGCCCTGGTCGACAAGTTCCCGAACAGCAAATACGCGCCGGACTCGATCGAGCGCATGAGCTACCTGGTCAATGCGATGGCCCAGTACGAAGTGCACGTGGCGAATTACTACTATCGCCGCGGCGCCTTCCTGGCTGCGCTGAACCGCGCCCAGGAAGCGGTGGCGAACTACTCGGACGCTCCGGCGCGCGAAGAAGCGCTGTTCATCATGTACCGCTCGTATGACAAGCTGGGCATGCCATCGCTGCGCGACGATACGCTGCGCGTGCTGACGCTCAACTATCCTGAAAGCTACTTCCTGAACCCGAATGCACGCGGTGAAGCGCCGTGGTGGAAGTTCTGGGCCAAGAACGGGCCGAAGCCATCGCCGAAGGATGCGGTGGAGTGATCGTCTGATGCCGGCGCCCTCGGGCGCCGGTTTTCAATCCCGGCTCAGGCTTCCTGGCGACGGCGGAACACCCATTCGTTGGCGCTCGACAGGCCGGCCTCATAGGCATAGCCGTCGACATCGAATTTCTTCAGTCGTTCCGGATCGGTGATCCCCTTCTCGACTGCATAGCGCGCCATCATGCCGCGGGCGCGCTTGGCAAAGAACGAGATGATTTTATACTTGCCGTTCTTCCAGTCCTCGAACACCGGATTGATCACCGGCGCGTCGAGCAGCTTCGGCTTGACCGACTTGAAGTACTCTTCCGAGGCCAGATTGACCAGCGCGGTCGATCCGGTCGCCGCCAGTTGGCGGTTGAGCGCCGCCGTGATGGTCTCGCCCCAGAACGCGTACAGGTCCTTGCCCTGCGGATTGGCCAGCTTCGTGCCCATCTCCAGGCGGTAGGGATGCATCCGGTCCAGCGGGCGCAGCAGGCCATACAGGCCCGACAGGATGCGCACCCGATCCTGGGCAAAGCCGAGCGCCGCGCTGTCGAGCGAGCGCACATCGAACCCGGTGTACACGTCGCCATTGAACGACATGATCGCCTGGCGCGCTTCGGCGTGGTCCGGCAGCCAGTGCGCGTAGCGCCCGACGTTAAGCGACGACAGCGCGTCGGACAGCTTCATCAGGGCGCCGATCTGCGCCGGAGAATAGTCGCGCAGCACGTCGATCAGCGCGCCGGCCTGCGGAATGAATTCGGGGATGGTGTGGGCTTCGGTAGTGCTGGGCGATTCGAGATCGAGGGACTTGGCGGGAGACAGGACAATCAGCATGGACACGCAACTTTTTTCTTCAAATAAACACCCGACATGATAACCGTTCCAGCCAAACCCATCGTCATCGATACCAATGTCCTGCTCGACCTGTTCGTGTTCCATGATCCACGCTGGGCCACGCTCTTGGGGGCGATCGAAAGCGGCGCGGTGACGGTGCTGACCCGCGCCGACTGCCGCGACGAATACCTGGCCGTGCTGCGCTACCCGCACCTGCCGCTCGACGACGCCGGACGCGAACAGGCGGCGGCGCGTTTCGACAGTCTCTTGACGCTGGTCGCGCCGGGCGCGATGCCGGTGCGTCTGCCAATCTGCACCGACCGCGACGACCAGAAATTCATGGAACTGGCGCGCGACGCCGGCGCCGACATCCTGATTACCAAGGACAAGGCGCTTCTCAAGCTCGGGCGCAAGACGGCTCAGGCAGGGCTGTTTCGCATCATGCTGCCCGAAGCCTGGCTCAAACTGCAAACGCCAGCCGCGTTAGAATAAGGACAATTCAATCCACGTCCTCGATCCATGAACCTCCCCGCTCCGGTTTCGCGTTTGCCGCTGGTCGGCACCACCATCTTCACGCAGATGTCCCAGCTCGCCGCCCAGCATGGCGCGGTCAACCTGGGCCAGGGCTTCCCCGACTTCCATTGCGATCCGAAGCTGGTCGACCTGGTCAGCGAAGCGATGCGCGCCGGGCACAACCAGTACCCGGTCCCGACCGGCGTGCCGGCGCTGCGCGAAGCGATCGCCGCCAAGATCGCGGCGCAGCATGGCCACGCCTACGACGCCAACGCCGAGATCACCGTCACCGCGGGTGCGACGCAAGCCTTGAGCACGGCGATCCTGGCCACCGTGCATCCGGGCGACGAAGTGATCGTCATCGAGCCGGCCTACGACAGCTACGCGCCAGCGGTGCAACTGGCCGGCGGCGTGGTCGTGCCCGTGACGATGGCGTTCGGCGAACAGGGTTACAGCGTGCCGTGGGACCGGGTGAAAGCCGCGGTCACGCCGCGCACCCGCATGGTCGTCATCAACTCGCCGCACAATCCGACCGGCTCCATCCTGCGCCAGGCCGACCTGGATGCGCTGGCGGCAATTGTTGACGGCACCGGCATCATCGTGCTGTCGGACGAGGTGTACGAACACATGGTGTACGACGGCGCGCCGCACGCCTCGGTCGCGACCCACCCGCTGCTGGCGGCGCGCGCTTTCGTCGTGTCGAGCTTCGGCAAGACCTATCACGTCACCGGCTGGAAAGTGGGCTATGTGGCGGCGCCGGCGGCCCTGATGCACGAGTTCCGCAAGATCCACCAGTACGTCGTGTTCAGCGTCAGCTCGCCGATGCAGCATGCGATCGCCGCTTATCTGCAGGACCCGGCGCCATGGCGCGACCTGCCGGCCTTCTACCAGGCCAAGCGCGACCTGTTCCGCGCCGGACTGACCGGTTCGCGCTTCACGCTGCTGCCGGCCGACGGCACCTACTTCCAGTGCGTGCGCTACGATGCCATCTCGGATCAGTCCGAGGCCGAGTTTGCCAAATGGCTCACTAGCGAGATCAAGGTGGCGGCGATTCCGGTGTCGGCCTTCTACAGCCAGCCGAAGGAGTCGCACGTGGTGCGCTTCTGTTTTGCCAAGAAGGACGAGACGCTGCAAACGGCGCTGGCGCGGCTGACGCAATTGTAATCACTCTTGCAGTGCGACCCGGCATGGGTGAGTTCGCTAGACTGATGCGTTGTCTGTTGACCATCATCGAGAGGACTTTATCCATGCTTAAGCGGCTCGCCCTGTTCGCTTCCACCCTGCTCTTTGCCCTGTCTGCTTCCGCAGCCGACGTCAAGCGCTCGATCACCGATCTCGGCAACAACATCTACCGCTTCCAGAACGACACGCACCATGCAGTGTTCATCGTCGGCAAGCAGAGCATCCTGATGACCGACCCGATCAACGCCGACGCCGCGCGCTGGCTCAAGGCCGAGATCGGCAAACGGTTCGGCAAGCTGCCCGTTTCCTACCTGGTGTACTCGCACAACCATGGCGACCATGTGTTCGGCGGCGAGGTCTGGAAGGAAGCAGGCACCCGCGTGATCGCCCACGAAAAGGCGGCCGACGACCTGGCGCGCAACCGGGCGCCGACCGCCCTGCCTACCCAGACCTTCAGCGACCGGATGACGATCGATTTCGAAGGCCGCCCGATCGAGTTGCGCTACCACGGCCCCAACAACGGCGCCGGCAGCATCAGCATGCTGGTGCCGGACGCGAAATTCCTGTTCGTGGTCGACTGGATCGTCCTGAAACGCCTGCCGTGGAAAGAGATGTATTACTACGACCTGGACGGCATGATCGCATCGCTGCGTGAAGCGCTGCAGATGGACTTCGACAAGGTCGCGCCCGGACACGGCCCGGTGGGCGCCAAGGCCGACGTGCGCGAATTCCTGTCCTACCTCGAAGACTTGCGCGCGGCCGTGCTCGACGGCATGAACCAGGGCAAATCGCTGGCCCAACTACAGAAGGAGATCCGGCTGGACAAGTACGCCGCATACGCCAGCTACCAGGAATGGCTGCCCCTGAACATCAAGGGCGCCTACGAGCAACTGGCGCGCACGTCCGGCCGCTTTGGACAGGAAAAGTAAGACGACGGCGCCGCGTCAGCCGCGCGGCGCGGCCAGCGGCGAAGTTTCCGGCGCAGCACAGCTGCGCACACAACGCTGCAAGGCATCGTCGCAGGCGCCCAGGCGCGCCATCCGGCGGCCGTCGTCACCGGCGGCGCCGAGCACGCGCGTGCCGTGGCTAGCGACCGCGCCTTCGGCCACGCGCGCCAGCGGATTGCGCACCGGCGCCACATTATCCGAAGCGAGGCGCTCGGCTTTCGGCTGCAACTGGGCGTTCGCGCGGCATTCGCGCTGGCTGGAATCGCACATCGACTTGCAGAAGGCGCCGTCGTCTACCGGAACGGCGTCTTTCGGTGCGGCGATGGCCGCGGTCACGTTCAACAACGCAAACAGCAAGACAAGACGTTTCATGCAATTCCCTTGAGATGACATAATGCTATCAAGTGTAGCGCAGGCAGCCCGTCAGCGCGAGCATCAGCGTCCCAGTTGCCTGAGCCGACGCTCGACGAAGGCCTGCAGCTCCGCCGACAGCGTGCCAGTCGCGCGCGCCTGCCCGAATGCGGTGGCGGCGTCGGCATCGCGTTTCTCTGCCTGCAGGGCCAGGCCGAGCCCCATCCACCAGACGCCGTTCTGCGGATCGGTGCGCAAGGCGGCGCCGTAATGCTCGGCGGCTTCGCGCTGGCGCGCCGCGCGCGCGAGCACGCCGGCCAGGAAGGCGTGGTACTCGCCATTGCCCTCGGCGTAAGGCAGCGTGCGGGTCAAGGTCGCGATGGCGTCTTCGCCGCGCTCGACCTGCAGGCGCGCCAGCAGCATCGCCATCGACGGCTGGCGCGCATCGAGCGCCAGCGCGGTCTTCAACTGTCGCATCGCCTCATCCAGACGCTTCGCTTCGATCAGGAGGCCGACCAGCGTCTGGCGCGACGGCTCGTGCCCGGGATCGATGCGCAGGCCGCTCTGCAGCGTTGCGATGGCTTCGGTCACACGGCCGTCGTCCAGCACCAGCAGCGCACGCCGGTAGTAACCTTCAGCGCCCTGCGCCGTCGGTTCGATGCGGCCGGCGGTGACGGGCGCCTTCGACGGCGCGGGCGATGCGGTTTGCGGTTTCTGTGCAAGCGGTTTGGCCGGAGTTGGCGCGGTTACAGGCGCCGGTTCCGCTTCGACCGCTGCTGCGGCAGGCGCGATCGGCACCGGCGGCGCGACATCGGCCACCTGCACCGGCGCCGATGCCGGCATGTCGGGCACAGGCACCGGCACAGCGACAGCCGGCGCCTGCGCCTGCGCCACGATCGGCGCCGGTACGGGTGCAGGCGCCGGCGCGCGTTCGAGCATGCGCCACCCCACCGCGGCCGCGCCGGCGACGGCAACTGCTACGCCACCGGCGAGCGCCGCGCGGCGCCACTGCGCGCGCGGCTCGGCCGCGAGAACCGGCCGCACATCGCCCGGCATCGGCGCGGCGCCGGGCTGGCCGGCGCGCGCATCGATATCCTGCAGCATCTTGTTAATCAGGCTCATGGCGCCACCGCCAATGCGATGCCGGCGGCCGCACCAAGCACCACCACGCCGCCCGCGAGCCAGGTCCAGATGGTGCGAGCGACGCCGACCGTGTCGCGCGCGGCGACGGCGACATGGCCGCCGCCGACCTGCTGCTTGCCCTGGCCATAACTGAGCATCAGCGCCTTGTGCGCCATGATGTTGACCAGGCGCGGCACGCCGCCGCTGGCCTTGTACAGGCCCCGGATCGCCGCGCGCGAGAACAGGCGCGCCCCGGCAAAGCCGGCCACACGCAGGCGGTGCGCGACGTAGAAATCGAGGTCGTCCCGGCTCAAGGGACCGAGGTGATAGTGGAATGTGATGCGCTGGGTCAGCTGGCGGATCGCGTCGAGCGCCAGCTTGCGGTTCAGTTCCGGCTGGCCGAACAGGACGATCTGCAGCAGCTTGCGTTTCTCGGTCTCGAGATTGGTCAACAGGCGCAGCGCCTCCAGGCTCTCGACCGGAATCGCCTGGGCCTCGTCGAGGCACAGCACCACGCGCTGGTCCTGGCCGGCCAGCTCCAGCAGGCGTTCATTGAGTGCCTTGAGCAACTGGTGCTGGTCGACGTCGCGCGCCAGCCAGATCCCGAGCTCGTCGGCCAGCGCCAGCATCAGTGTGCGCGGTTCCAGGTACGGGTTCGGAATATAGGCGGTGACGAAGCCGCCGCCCGCTTCCAGCGTCGCCATGAATTTGCGGCACAGGAGCGTCTTGCCGGTGCCGACTTCGCCGGTGATCTTGATGAAGCCTTCGCCGCCGCGCGTGGCCACCAGCAGTGTGTTCAGCGCTTCCTGCGAACGCGGACTGCCGAAAAAGAAGCTGGTGTCGGGCGTGATCCCGAACGGCAGCTCGTTCAGGCCGAAGTGGGCGGCGTACATCAGCGGCTTCCCGGGGCGCGGCCGCGGCTGCGCGGGTCCAGTTCGTCGATGCGGCGGCTGGTGTCGAGCAAGTCCTGGCTCCAGTCGCTGGCGCCTTCGACGATGGTCGGCTTGATCAGCACCACCAGCTCGCGCTTCTGGGTGGTGCGGCTGCGGCTGCCGAACAAGGTGCCCAGCAGCGGGACCTTGTCGGCGCCCGGCAACTGGTCGGTGTCGCCGCTCGCGGCCTGGCGCATCAAGCCGCCGATAGCGACCACCTGGCCGTTCTGGCCGCGCACGATGCTGTCCAGTTCCGACGTCGCCGACGCCGCCAGCGGCAGGCGCAGGATGCCGCCCGAGCCCAGGTCGACGTCCTTGTTGACGGTGGTGACCTGGCTGACCGACGGATGCACGTGCAGCAGGATGTTGCCCTTGTCGTCGATCTGCGGCGTCACGTCCAGCACCACGCCCGAGAAGAACGGCTGCACCGTCACGGTCGGGCTGACCACGGTGCTGTTGTTGGTCGTGTTGATGTTGTTGGTGATCCCGGTGACGAAGAATTCGTCGGTGCCGATCTTGAGCACGGCCTTCTGGTTGTTGACCGCCGCGATGCGGGGGCTCGACAGCACGTGCACCGAACCCTGCGATTCGAGCATCGAGATCAGGGCCGCGAAGTTATTTGACTGGAAGGCGAACCCGAACAGCGAGCCGGCGGCAGTTGCGGCGTTCGACAGCGAGAAGCCAGCGTCGGACACCAGCCCGGATCCGTTCTGCAGCGGCGCCGACAGGCCGGCGCCGGGACGCGGGGTCAGGCTGGCGCCCGGCCCGATCATGCCGCTGGTAACGCGGTTGGCCCGGCCATTGCGGAACACCGCCCAGTTGATGCCGCTCTGGAAGCTGTCGTTCAGCTCCACCTCGAGGATCTTCGCTTCCAGGATCACCTGGCGGTCGACCGACAACTGGGTCGCCTTCAGGTAGGCGTCGACGTTGCGCAATTCGTCCGGCATGGCGCGGATCACCAGCACGCCCGAATGCGGGCTGACCACCACGCTGCGGCCACCCTCGGTCGAGCCGACGATGGCGCCGATCGCTTCCTTCAGGTCGCCCCAGAAGTCGATCTCGGAACGGGTGCGCACATCGGTGCTGTCGCGCTGGAAGTTCTGGCCGTTGGCGCCATTGCCGCCGTCGTTGTTGCCGTTGCCGGAATCCTGGCCGCCGTTGCCGCTGCCGTTCTGGTTGTTGTTATTGTTGTTGCTGTTGCCGTTGGAGTTGATCGACGTCGAGCTCACGCGCAGGTTCGACAGGCCGCGCCGCTGGGCGGTCAGGTAGTTCACATGGAACATGCGGGTCTGCATGGTCAGCGGACGGATCGTGATGCGCGTGCCGTCGATGCGGTAGTCATAGCCGTACATGTCGCGCACCGCTTCCAGCGTCTCGACCAGGGTCACGTCCTTCAGGTTGGCGCTGATGGTGCCGCTGACGTCCGGATGCACCAGCATGTTGTAGCGGGTGCCGGCCACGATCGAGCGGAAGAACTGCTGCGCCGGGACGTTGTTGAAAGCGACATTGAAACGCTCTTCCAGCGCCGGACGCGCCTTCGGCAGCTGATTGGCCAGGGTCGCCGCCGGCGGCAGCAGCGCATCGGCGACGGCGTCGTCGACCGCGGGCGCCACGGCCGGCTGGCTGGTGGCCTTCGCCATTTCCTGCTTGACGGCGTCGTAGGTGGCGTGCGGCGGCGCGCTGGCGCAGCCGCCCAGGACTGCGGCCAGCGCCAGCAGGGAAAGCGTCGGGGTCAACCTGGTCATCGTCATCCTCACTTGGCGACCGGCGTCATGCCGGCCAGCGGTGCTTCCATGCGCAGCACCTGGCGCTCGGCGCCGCGCTCCAGCACCACCTCGCCCGCGGTCATGCGCGCCACGCGCGCGCCCTTGAAGGTGTCGCCCAGGCGCACGGTCTCGCCGTCGATCACGGCCACGTGGCGGCCGCCCGCCTTCGGCGAAATCAGCACCGACTGCAGGCGCGGCGCGCCGTCGCCGGCGGCGGTGGCGTCCACCTGACCCAGGCCCGCGGGTGGGCGGGTCGGGTCGAGCAGCTCCTGCGCGGATGCAGGGAAATGGGCCAGCGCGAGGCCGGCCAGCGCGGTCAGGAAAAGGGTCTTCACAGCTTCATCCATTGTCGGTCAAGGCTCAGGGTATGCAGGGTCAGCGTCAGGCGCGCGGCCGGGTAGGCCTCCACGTCGAGCTGGGCGCGGCCCCAGAACATCCGGGTCGGCAGCGCCTCGAGTGCGCTCATGTAGTCGACCATGTCGAGGTAGTTGCCGCTCACGGTGACTTCGACGCCGTGGCGGTACAGCAGCGGCACGCCCTTCGCCGCCGTCGCCTGCGTCGGTGCGCCGGGCTGCCCTGCTTCGTTCGGCGCGGCCAGCGGCTCGGCCGCCAGCGTGCGCATCGAGACCAGCTTCAGGCGGCCATTGGCGCGCAGGATGCCGTCCACCAGAGGCCCCATCCGTTCGGGCGGCACCAGGCCGTGTTCGATCGCCAGCAGTTGCTGACCGAGTTCGCCGGTCTCCTGGCGGATCGCGTTCAGGCGCGCGCGCGCGCGGGCGTCAGGATCGACCTGGGCGCCCTGCACGCGCGCCGCGATTTCGCCATCGATGGCGACGCCGGCTTCCTGCTGCTGCGCGATCTGGGCGCGCAGCAGTTCCTGCGTTCGTTCCATCGGCGCCAGCACCAGCGCATTGCCGATGAAGACCAGAGCCGCCGCGGCGGCGGCGAACACCATGGCGCGCTCACGCACGGTGAGCGCGTCGACACGCGCCGCCAGTTGCTGCAACTGCTGCAGGCGCTGTTTCATGGCTTCGGCTCCTCGGCCACCGACTGCAGGCTGAATTCGACGTAGGGCGCGGGCCGGGTCGCGGCCGGCTGTCCTTCGGCGGCCGGCGCCGCCAGCGGCGCGGCCTGGCCGATCTGCAGACTGGAGAACGATTTGCCCTGCATCAGCGGCTCGCTCGTCAGGCGGTTCAGGTAGCCCGGCACCGTGGCCGGATCGAGGCTGCGCCCCTTGATGCCGATCTGCGCGCCGCCGCCGGCCACCGACACGCCGGTCAGCCACAGGCCCTGCACGCTCTGGCGCGCGAGCGCCTTGAAGTAGCCGGCAAAGCCGCTGGTGTCACCCAGCTCGCCGCGCGCCACCACGCCCGAGATATGGCGCAGCGACGCCAGCTGGCGCTCGGCCTCGACGATCTGGGCGTCGACCGTCGGGTCCTTGCGGCGCGGCGGGAATTCGGCGTTCGCCGTGACCAGGCGCGCCTGGCTGGCCTCCAGCTGGCGCGCGCCGGCGTCGGCCTGGCGCTGCAGTTCGGCGGTCTGGGTGCGTCCGATGACTGCCAGCACCGCAATGCCGGCCACCAGCAAGCCCAGCGCCGCAGCCATCGTCCGCGCCGACAGGACCTGCTTCTGCGGCTGGAAGGCCGGGTTGAACAGGTTGATCTGCTGCTTCATGCGCCGGCCCCTTCGCGCAGCGCGGCGCCGATCGGCAGGAAGAAACGGCCCTGCTGCGTCTTGTCCAGCAGGTCGGGCACGCGCGACAGGTCGAACAGCGTGGCCAGGTCGAGCGTCTCGACCGGCGTGTACAGGTTGCTCGACAGGTACTCGTCGAGGCCGGTCACGCCGGAGGGACCGAGCACCAGCTTGGCGATGCTGATGAAGGCATACTGGCGCTCGAAGTTGTCGAGCGAGCGCTGGAGTTCGAGGGTGATGCGGTCGAAGCTGGCGTGCTTGCGATCGTGGTCGGGCTCGAGCAACTGGGCCAGCGGCACCTCGACGCGGCGCGACAGGTACAGCTCGCCGCGGAAGGACACCGTCAGCAGGCAACCGTCCTCGCCGAGCGACAGCATCGCGACGCCGCGCCCTTCCGGTTCGAGCATGGCCGACACGTTACGCTGGGCCATCTCGGGAATGTCGATCGCGTGCAGGTCGACCTTCGCATCCAGGAACAGCTTCTGGCGCGGCTGGATCACGCTGTTTTTCGCGGCCACGACGAACATCGACGGCTGGGCGCGCGCATTCGGGTCGAGCGGAATCTCGAGCACGTCGATGGTGGCTTCGGCGGCCGGGAAATCGAGGATGTCCTTCAGGCGCCAGCGCAGCGCGGTCCTGGCTTCTTCGCGTGGGACGTTCGGGGCTTCGACGTTGAGGATCTGGTAATCGCCACCACCAAGCAGGTTGACGCAGTGACGGGTAGCGGCCTGGCCGTCGCGGCCGGCAGTCACGACGAGGTCGATGCTGCCCTGCCCCGGCAACAGGCTGGCGACATGCACGATCGGCCGGGCATCGGCCAAGCGCTCGACTGCGGCCGTCAGCACACCGTCGCGAACGATGGCGATCGACATCCAGCCATGTTTCTTCTTTGCTCTGTTAAACAAACGCATGCGAATGGCTTCGAAGGGACGCGAAATTGGGCGGTACCAATGGGGACTTGATTATAGACAATACCGAGCGGGGAAATCACGAAAAAGTCGCTAATTCGGCAGAGTTAGGCTGAGGCTGTGGTCAAGCTGCACGCCCAGGGCATAGGCGACAAAGCCGGTCATCGAAAGGACAGGCGCCGTGGCACCTGTTCCTTTCGATGAGATTTAAGGTTGCTCGCAGTTGCCGGTCGGACGCGCGACGACCGGGGCGGCGCCAGCCGCCGCTTCGTTATAGGTCAGCACGCAAGTTGCATTCAGATTGGCAGGCAGGTTGCGCGGGCGGATTTGCGTCTGCTGGCCGAGGACGGTCACTGCGTAGTCGTCGCCCAGACCGGCGGCGATGCCGATGGAGGCGGAGTTCGGGTAGCCGTTGACCATGTTGACGGTCACACCGTCGGAAATGATCTGGTTCTGGGCACTGATCAGGAAGCGGCCATGGTACATGCTCGAGGCCGACATGACGGCACCACGCGCAGCCTCCAGAGAGGCCAGGCGCGCATCGCCGGTCAGGCCGCCAAAACGTGGCAGCGCCGTTGCTGCCAGGATGCCGAGGATGACGATCACGACGATCAGTTCGATCAGGGTGAAACCGCCCTGTGCGCCTTTATTGAAACCTTTATTCATCAACTACTCCATTGTATAAATTGGACGTGACCGGGTGCTGTTCTTCATATAGAGCACCAGAGAGAGAGTCTTACTGCGCCCCGACCAAACATATCTACTCGGCAACGCACGAAGAAATTCTACCTTGAAGTTAAGCAATATTGATATCTTCAGTGCAAAGCTGTCATGTTGTCTGCGGGATTTTTGATATCCATGCATCAGAAAGACAACACCTTGTTAAACCGAATACAACGACGGCATGACAAACGCAGCTATTTGCCATGCAGCGCTGCGTTTCCGAGGTCCCAGATCGGCAAGAAGATTCCCAACGCCAGCACCAGCACCATCGCGCCCAGGAAGGAAATCAGGATCGGCTCGATCTGGCTCGACAGGGTCTTGAGCTCATAGTCGACTTCGCGCTCGTACATCTGCGCAATTTCGTCCATCAAATCGTCGATCGATCCTGTTTCTTCCCCTACCGCGATCATCTGCAGCACGATCGGCGTGAACACGCCGGCCGCGGTCGAGGTACGCAGGATGCTCTCGCCGCGCTCGACACCGTCGCGCATCAGCTCGATCCGCATGCTCAGGTAGGCGTTGTCGGCGGTCTGCGAGACCACGGTCAGCGCCTGCACGATCGGCACGCCGCTACGCATCGACAGCGAGAAGCTGCGCGCAAAGCGGGCCATGGTGCCTTTCATGATGATCTTGCCAGCGATCGGGATCTTCAGCTTGTAGCGATCCCAGGTCAGGCGTCCCTTGACGCTGCGGGTCCAGGCGCGAAAGCCGAACACCGCAGCCGCAAGCACTCCGAGCAGCGTCGGCCACCACGCGACCATGAATTCGGACGTCCCGAGCAGGATCCGCGTCATCAGCGGCAACTCGGCCCCGAACGACTTGAACACGGTCGCGAACTTCGGGATGACGAACACGTTCACGACCACCATGGCAATCGCCATCGCAATGACCACGAAGGTCGGATAGCGCAGCGCCGTCTTGACCCGGTCGCGCATGTCTCGGTCGAACTCGAGGTGGTCGAACAGACGCAGGAACACTTCTTCGAGGCGCCCGGTCATTTCTCCCACGCGCACCATCGACAGGTAGAACGGCGTGAACACGGCCGGATGGCGCATCATCGCGCTGGACAGCTCACGGCCCGCGTCGAGCGACTCGCGCAAGTCCTTGATCACGCGCCCGAAAGCCTTGTTGACCGCCGACTCCTGCAGCCCGGCGAGACCGCGCATGATCGGCACGCCGGATTTGAGCAGCGTATAGATCTGGCGGCTGAACAGCTGCACATCCATCGACGTGATCTTCTTCTCGAACAGGCGCTCCTGCCACGACAGCGCGCCGCCCGCGCCGCTTGTCGCGGCCTTGCGGGTGACGTTGATCTCGAGCGGCGTGACGCCGCTGCCGAACAGCAGGTCGGCTACCGCGGCGCTGTCGGCGCCTTCAAGCACGCCCTCTACCCGTTCTCCGCGGCCGTCGCGGCCCTTGTAGGCAAAATATGGCATCAGTCGTCGAGCTGATTACTGATGCGCATCGCTTCGGCGATGGTGCTGCGGCCCTGCACCGCCAGGCTGACCGCGTGGCGGCGCATCGTGTCGCCGCCCATCTGGGCCTGCGCCACTTTCAAAAAATGGCCCGGGTCGGGATGGTTGACGGCTTCCAGCACCGGGCGCGTCATCTCCAGTAATTCGTACACGCCGGTACGGCCGCGATAACCGGTGCCGTTGCAGTGCGAGCACCCTTTGCCGTGATGGAAGCGCGTGGTCGCGGCGTGCTCGCCCAGTTCCGAACGCAGCCAGTCGATCTCGTTGGTGGCCGGCTGGTACTCCACCGTGCAGCTCTCGCAGTTCACGCGCACCAGGCGCTGGGCCAGCACGGCCTGCAGCGAGCCCCCGACCATATAGCGCGGCACGCCCATGTCCATCAGGCGCAGCGGGGTCGAGGCGGCGTCGTTGGTGTGCAGCGTCGACAGCACCAGGTGACCGGTCATGGCGGCGCGCAGGCCGATCTGGGCGGTTTCCTGGTCGCGCATCTCGCCGACCAGCACGATGTCCGGGTCTTGCCGCAGCGCCGAGCGCAGCACGCGCGCAAACGTCAGTTCGATCTTTTCGTTGACCTGCACCTGGTTGATGCCGGTGAGGCGGTACTCGACCGGGTCCTCGACCGTGATCAGCTTTTTCTCGACCGAATTCAGTTCGGACAGCGCGCTGTACAAGGTCGTGGTCTTGCCGCTGCCGGTCGGCCCGGTCACCAGCACCAGGCCGTTCGGCCGCGCGACGATGGAGCGGAAGCGCTCGACCAGGCGCGCCGGCATGCCGATCGCATCCAGCTTCAGAGCTGTGCCCTGCTGGTTCAGCAGACGCATGACGACCGATTCGCCGTACTGGGTCGGCATGGTCGAGATACGCACGTCGATGCGCTGGTTGCGCACCTTGACCGCGAAGCGGCCGTCCTGCGGCAGGCGCTTCTCCGAGATGTCCAGGTCGGCCATCAGCTTCAGGCGCAGCGCCAGCGGAGTCGCGACCTTCAGGTCGGCCTCGGTCTGCAGGTGCAGCACGCCGTCGATGCGAAAGCGGATCTGCAGGCGTCCGTCCTGCGGCTCGATGTGGATGTCGGAGGCGCGCACCTGGGCCGCGTCGTCGAACACCGACTGCAGCAGCTTGACGATCGGCGCTTCTTCGAGCCCCGGGTTGGCGGCCAGCGCGCCGAAGTCGATCGAGGCGTCGCCAAGGTCGGCCTCCACCTCGCGCGCCAGGCCCGTGATCTCGCCGGTGCGGCGGTAGATGCGGTCGATCGCGGCCAGCACCTCGGTCTCGTTGACCACCGCCAGCTCGACGCCCTTCTTGAGCAGGCGCGCGATCTCGTCGTATGCGAACAGGTCGGTCGGGTCGGACACGCCGACCAGCATCGTCTCGCGGCGGTCTTCCAGCACCAGCGCCCGGAAACGCCGCGCCGCCGTCTCGGGCAGCAGGCGCACCAGGTCGGCGTTGATGTTGTAGAACTTGAGGTTGATATAAGGGATGTTCAGCTGGCGCGCCAGCGCGCCCGAGATCTGGTCCTCGGTCACGAAGCCACTCTCGACGAACACCCGGCCCAGCTTGCGTCCGGTGCGCTTCTGGTCCGCCAGCGCCTGCTCGAGCTGTTGTTCTGTCAACAGTTGCTGCTGCATCAGCACTTCGCCGAGGCGGACTTTTTCTGGCCTTGCCATACCAACCCTTGTCGTTGTTTCTTGCAGCAGTAATTCTATGCCATATAGAACAAATATTGATTACCGGCATTATTATTCCATGAGGAATCTGTCTCCCTGTTGCGTCGTCGCCGCGCCGCGATGATGACAACACGTCAACGCGGGACGCATGCGCTGCGTTCCAGAGTGATAAATATGGTCAACAAACCATGTTGCTCGAGAAAGACGCGATGATGCCGAGAATCATCGCCAGCGCTATGCGATCCGGGTCGCAACCGCTACCATGACGCCTCGCCTGCCGTCCCCTCTCTCTGATTCCCGACTACTGGAGCCCTGAATTGTCGTTTGCCCGCCTGCCGTTGCCCTCGATCCGCGCCAAGCTGTACACCCTGGTGCTGGCGTGCGCGCTGCCGATCCTGGCCGGCTACTTCGCGCTCGCCCACGACGCCGCACTGCGCGAACGCAGCCACGTGTCGAACGATGCGCGCACCGTGGCCGAGGTGCTGGCGGCGGCGGTCGACCGCGATATCGAAAGCGGTGAAACGGCGGCCCAGGTGCTGGCGCACACCACGATGGTCGAACGCGGCGACCTGGCCGCGATCCACGCCGCCACGCGGCGCATGCTGCGTCCGGACTTTCCGGCACAGGCGTTCGTGCTCAGCGATCCGGACGGCGCGCCGCTGCTCAATACGCGCTACACCTTCGGCGACCCGCTGCCGCTGGCCGGCAACGAGGAAGACCTGCGCCAGGTGGCAGCCGGCGGCAACACGGTGGCGTCGGGCCTGCAGCGCATGGATGCCGGACGCCAGTTCGCGCTGGCCGTGAACGTTCCGATCTGGAAGGACGGCAAGGTGCGCTACGTGCTGTCGGTGCACCTGCGTCCGCGCCGCCTGGCCGAGCTGCTCGACAGCCAGCACCTGCCGCCAGGCTGGGTCGCCGAGATCTACGACCGTCGCCTGCGGCTGGTCGCGCGCAGCGCCGACGGCGGCGTTCATCCGGGCGCGCAGATGAGCGACGCACTGGCCGCGGCGGTCAGGAAGCAGACCAGCGGCAGCCTGCTGCCCGGCGCGCCCGACCTCGACGGCCAGCCCGGCCAGGCGGCCTTCTCGCGCACGCCCGACCACGGCTGGGTCACGGTGATCCGCTATCCGGGCGACGCCGCGCGCGAACTGCTCGGGCATTCCCTGGCGACGACGGTGAGCGCGATCGCCGGGCTGCTGGCGGTCAGCCTGTTCCTGGCCTGGGTGCTGGGCGGCTCGATCGCGCGCGCCGTGCAGGGCCTGGCCCAGCCGGCCGAACAGCTCGGACGGGGCGAACCGATCGACCTGCCGGACGCCGACATCCGCGAAGTCGACACGGTCGCGAATGCCTTGCGCCGGGTCGACGCCGAACTGCAGGACTACCGCCACGGCCTCGAAGGTCTGGTCAACCAGCGCACCCGCGAACTCGAACGCTCCAAGGCCCAGCTGGAAACCGTGTACGCCGCGATCCCGGTCGGCCTGTGCTTCATGGACACCGAACTGCGGGTCGTGATCATCAACGACTACCTGGCCGACATCAACGGCCGCCCGGCGCGCGACCATATCGGCCGCAAGCTGTCCGAACTCCTCGGCCCGATCGGGGCCGACTTCGAGGTCAATTACCGGCGCGTACTGGCCAGCGGCCGGCCGCTGGTGGAAGTCGATTCCAGCGGCGAAGCGCCGTCGGCGCCGGGCCAGCTGCGTCACTGGCTGTCGAGCTACTACCCGGTCTACGGGCCGGACCGCCAGCTGATCGGCGTGAACGCGGTGGTGGTCGATGTCACCGAGCGCAAGCTGCAGCAACAGCGCGAACGCGACCACCAGGAGATGTTCCGCGCCCTGTTCGAAGCCTCCGGCGACGCCCACCTGCTGGTTGCCTATGGCGGCAGCTATCTGAACGCCAACCAGGCCGCGGCCGCCCTGTTCGGTTTCACCGACCCGGCCGGGCTGCTGGCCGAGTCGCCGGCCAGCCTGTCGCCGCTATTGCAGCGCGACGGCCGCGCGAGCAGCGAGCTGGTGATCGAACACATGCGCCGCACGCTCGACGAAGGCGGCGACAACTTCGAATGGCTGCACCGGCGCGTCGACGGCAGCGTGTTCCACGCCGACGTGCTGCTCACCCGCGTGGACATCGGCGGCGAGCCGCTGATCGAGGCCACCATCCGCGACATCAGCACCCGGGTCACGTCCGAGGCCGCCCTGCGCGCAACGGGCGCCCAGTTGAAGGAGGCGCTGGTGCTGGCCGAACAGGCCAGCCGCGCCAAGGGCGAATTCCTGGCCAATATGAGCCACGAACTGCGCACCCCGATGAACGCCATCGTCGGCCTGGCGCGCCTGCTCGAGGAAGGCCAGCTCGGCCTGCGCGAGCGCGACTACGTGGCGCGCATGCACGTCGCGGCCAGGTCGCTGCTCGGCATGCTGAGCGACCTGCTCGACTTCTCGCGCATCGAGGCCGGCCGCGTGACGCTCGAGCGCATCCCGTTCCGCATCGACGAAGTCCTGGCCAGCATCACCGTCATCAATGCGCCGAATGCCTGGGCCAGGGGCGTCGAGCTGGTGTTCGACATCGCGCCCGACGTGCCGGCGCTGCTGCGCGGCGACCCGCTGCGCCTGAACCAGATTCTCCTGAACCTGGTCGGCAATGCGGTCAAGTTCACCGAGCACGGCGAAATCGTGCTCAAGGTCGCGGTGCGCCGCCACGAAGACGGTCATGCACGCCTGGCGTTCTCGGTCCGGGACACCGGCATCGGCATCGCGCCCGACGTCCAGGCCCGCATCTTCGAAGTGTTTTCGCAGGCCGACACCTCCACCGTGCGCAAATACGGCGGCGCCGGCCTGGGGCTGTCGATCTCGCGCCGCCTGGTGGAACTGGCCGGCGGCGCGCTGTCGGTGGAAAGCGGCCCCGGCCAGGGGGCCGAGTTCCGCTTCGAGATCGCCTTCCCGGTGCTGGAAGCCGCCGATCCTGCGCTGGCGCACGACGCCGATGCGCTGCAGGTGCTGATCGCCGACGACAATGCCAGCGCGCGCGCGGCCCTGGCCGCGGCCTGCGCCGCTTTCGGCTGGCAGGTCGCGCAGGCGGGCAGCGGCGCGCAGGCGCTGGACTGGTTGCGCCGCGAGCGCTGCGATATCGCCTTCATCGACAGCGCCATGCCCGACCTCGACGGCCTGGCGCTATTGGCAAGCGTGCGCGCGGCGGGCGGACCGCTGCCGCGCTTCTGCCTGCTCGCGCCCGATCCCGACACGGTGCGCTACACCGAGCTGGCGCCCGAACTGGGTCTGGCGGCGGTGCTGGGCAAGCCGTTTACCACGGCCAGCCTGAACGACTGCGCCAACCGCCTGATGGGCGGCGCCACGGCGCCGCTGCCGGCGCCGGGCGCGGCGCGCCTGCCGCTGGCCGGCGCGCTGCAGGGCATGCGCGTGCTGCTGGTCGAGGACAACCAGATCAACCAGGAAGTCGCCGGCTACATCCTGTCGCACGCCGGCGCTAGCGTGGCGATCGCCGCCAATGGCCGTGCTGCCGTGTCGATGCTGCAGGAACGGGCAGACTACGACGCCGTGCTGATGGACCTGCAGATGCCTGTGATGAACGGCTTCGAGGCCGCCGAGGCCATCCGTGCGTCCGGCCTGGCAATCCCGATCGTGGCGATGACCGCCAATGCCCTCGACGACGACCGCGCGCGTTCGCTGGCCGCCGGCATGCAGGCGCACCTGGCCAAGCCGATCGATGTCGACGCGCTGGTGGAAACCCTGATGCGCCTGACCGGACGGCAGCGCGCCGAGCTCGTCGCGCCGGCGCTGGCGGCGCCGGCGCCGCTGCACCTGCCCGGCATCGATCTGAAGTCCGCCCTGCCCCGTTTCGCCGGCAATGTCGAGCGCTTCGCCGAACTGTTCGCGCGCTTCGCCGAGAGCCAGGCGCACACGTTCGCCGAACTGCGCGAGCAGCTCGATGCGGGCGATCGCGGCGCGGCCGGCCTGCTGGCGCACCGCCTGCGCGGCGTGGCCGGCAATATGGGCGCGCTCGACGCCGCCGAAGCGGCGCACCAGCTCGAACTGAGCCTGCGCGACGCCGACGACGGCACCGTGCGCCTGCGCCTGGCCGACCTGGCGCGCACGCTCGACGCGGTCACCAAGGCGGCGCGCGAACTGGAACGCACCCGCGCGGCCGGCGCGGCCGCGCCATCCGGAGGCGAATCCGCCCCGGACGACGGGGCCGCACTGCACGATTCGCTGGCGCAGCTGCTGCATCTGCTCCAGCATTACAATATGAAGGCGCTCGCCGACGTCGAAGCCATTCGTCCCGCCGTGGCGGGTGCGCACGGCGCCGCGGTGGCGCAACAACTGAGCGAAGCGGTGGCCACGTTGCGCTTCGACGCCGCCGCCGGCCAGGTGAAACTACTCATGGAGCGAGGGACCGGGGCATGAGCTGGACCGAGATGGCGCTGAACGGCCGCATCCTGGTGGTCGACGACGCGATGGAGAACGTGCAGATCCTGCACAATGCGCTGCAGGACGAGCAGGAAGTCCTGTTCTCGCTGGACGGCGCGCGCGCCCTCGAACTGGCGCGCAGCCAGCAGCCCGACCTGATCCTGGTCGACGCCGTCATGCCCGAGATGGACGGTTACGCCGTGTGCGCGGCGCTGCGCGCGGCGCCCGAGACGCGCGACATTCCAGTCATCTTCGTCACTTCGCTCAAGAGCCCCGAGGACGAAACGCGTGCGCTCGAAGCCGGCGCCGCCGACTTCATCTCCAAGCCGGTCAACGCCGCCGTGGTGCGCGCGCGCGTGCGCACCCAGCTCACCGTGAAACGCCAGGCCGACGCCCTGCGCGCGCTGACCCTGACCGATCCCCTCACCGGCGTGGCGAACCGCCGCGCCTTCGACGAACGGCTCGAATCCGAATGGCGCCGCTGCGGACGCGCCGGCCAGCCGGTGGCGCTGATCCTGGTCGATGTCGACCACTTCAAGATGTACAACGACCATTACGGTCATCAGGGCGGCGACGCGGCGCTGGTGCAGGTGGCCGCGGCGCTGCGTCGCGGCGCCGGCCGCAGCCATGACGTGGTTGCGCGTTACGGTGGCGAGGAGTTCGCGGTGCTGCTGCCGCAGCTCGATGGCTCGGGCGCGGAATGCGTGGCGCAGCGCCTGCAGGCTGAATTGCTTGGCCTGAACCTGGCGCACGCCGCGTCGCCGACCGCAACGCAGGTCACGGCCAGCATGGGTGTGTGCAGCCTGGTGCCGCGCGACGCGCAAGGGTCGGATACGCTGGTGGCGACGGCGGACGGTTTGCTGTATGCGGCGAAGGCCGGTGGGCGCAATGCCTATCGGGTCGGATGACCGGCCCCGCCGCGCCATGCGGCAAGACGCATCGTTGATACGACCGTGCCGCCACCGAAGGCGGCACGGTGCAGCGCCGGGCTGTGAATCAGCCCTTGCGACGACGCTGGAAGGCGCCCGCGCCGACCAGGCCGGCCAGCATCAGTGCGATCGTGCCCGGTTCCGGCACGGCGCGCACGTCTTCCGGCAACTGGCCGATCGGATCGGCTGCCGGGGTCTCGAGCGCCGGATTCGTGCCTGGCGGTGGCAGGATGACGCTGCCGCCGCCGGTGTCGCCACCGGTACCGCCCGAACCGCCGCCGACCCCGCTACCGCCGCCGGACGAACCGCCGCCGCCGACCGGTGCGCTGGCGCCGCCACCGGCCACCGGCGAACCGCCCGCGCCCGGCGCCGCGGCGCCGCCGCCCGCCTGGCCGCCCTGGCCCGGCACGATCTTCACGCCGTCGCCGTCATTGATCACGGATACTGCGTTGCCGTAGCGCGCCGCCAGCAGGCCGTTGCCGGCGCTGAGCACGTAGTTGGCGTCGATCCCCTGCTGGACGAACAGTTTCTGCGCGTCGGCCGTCGACAGGTTGGCGCTCGCGTTGCCGACCAGGGAGGTGGTCAGGTCGCTGCCGGCGCTGTGCGAGACGCCGCCGACCAGGCTTACGCCGTTGCCCAGCACGCCCGAACCGATCACACTGGTGCCGTTGCCGGCAGTCCAGTTATTCTGAAAACCCGAGCTCGACGTCGCCCCGACGACGCCGGCCTGGGCAACACCGGCGCTTGCCAGCAGAGCCGCAATAACAAGGTGGCGAATTGCCATGATGATAACTCCTAAAGAGAAGAATGATTATTATTATTACAACTACGGAGTTATCGTATCACAAAGATTATTTGCCTAATTTCTGCGACTGGTCAAATTGTGCGCACATGTTTATTGTTGAGTTGTAGTATATACCAACCACACATCTCGTACACAGTAGCATTTTTATACTATAAATATGGGATTTAATAGAAACGATAGCTCGGCCGTTTATACATTTGAATACAATATTTTCCTGTTAAGGTTAATAGCTATTCCGATAAGAAATATTCTTTTTTGCAATACTCAATCATGGAAGAAAAAGGGCCGCATCCCGAAGAATGCGGCCCCATGCATGGCGACCAGAGACGCCGTCCGACATGATGCGCGCCGTTTATTTCACGGTCGGCGCCGGCATATACGGCATGACGCGCGACGCCATCCGGGTATCCGTCTTCAGCATGCCGACTTCATCCGCGAGGATATTCGCCGCCTCTTGCAACATGACATCCTTGGCGTCCTTGGCCGCTTTTTCGGCCGCCAGTTCGGCCTGCAGATTGCGCTCGTCGGCTTGCAGGCCGTCATCCTGGCGCGGGGTGCCGCGCACGGCCACGACCGATTTTTCGGGCTTGGTCGGATCCGGCGCCTCGGCGCGCTTCTCGGCACTGCCCGGGCCGGATGCCGGCTCGTCCTTCGTAACCGAATTGCCGGCCAGACGCGCCTCACGCAGCTTCGAACGGGCATCCTGGGCATCGCGTTCCTTGCGGCGCACCGCTTCGTTCAGCGAAATCGCGTTTTCCTTGCGCAGACGCTGGACTTCGGCGATGTCTTCCTGCAGAAACTTGAAGTCTTCATCCTTGGCGATGCGCGCCTCGTGACGCTGCTGCAGCGGCGCCACCAGTTCCTTCAGGTCGCCCAGCGGCATGTATTGCGCCGGTTTGATCGCCACCCACGGCAAGGCATTGTCATACGAGGACTCGCCGAAGCTGTCCAGGTCGGTCATCACCGGCAGCTTGATGTCCGGCGTCACGCCGCGCAGCTGGGTGGTGCCGCCATTGATGCGGAAGAACTGGGCGATGGTCATCTTCAGCTCGCCATAGCGCATCTTTTCGTTCGGCGCGAAGCGGTCCAGGTCGATCAGGGTCTGCACGGTGCCCTTGCCGAAGCTCGGCTCGCCGATGATCAGGCCGCGGCCATAATCCTGGATCGCCGCCGCAAAGATCTCGGACGCCGAGGCCGAACCACGGTTGATCAGCACGCCGACCGGACCATCCCAGGCCAGGCCCGGCTTGATGTCGCTCTCGACTTCGACCCGGCCCTCGGCGGTACGCTGCATCACCACCGGGCCCTTGTCGATGAACAGGCCGGTCAGTTCGACCGCCTCGGTCAGCGAACCGCCGCCGTTGTTGCGCAGGTCGATCAGGACATTGTCGACCTTCTCTTTCTTTAGTTCGGTCAGGATGCGCTCGACATCGCGGGTGGCGCTGCGGAATTCCTTGTCGCCCTTGCGGCGCGCTTCGAAGTCCTGGTAGAAGGTCGGCAGCGAGATCACGCCGATACGGCGTTCGACGCCGCCTTCCTTGACCTTGATGATCGACTTCTTGGCCGCCTGCTCTTCCATGCTGATCTTGTTGCGCACCATCGAGACGGTGACGTGCTTGGCGTCGACGCCACCGTCGCCCGGGATCACGTCGAGGCGCACGGTGGTGCCCTTCTCGCCGCGCACCAGCGCCACCACGTCGTCCAGACGCCAGCCGAGGACGTCGACAAAGGCCTTGTCGCCCTGGGCCACGCCGACGATGCGGTCGCCCACCTTCAGCTTGCCCGACTTGTCGGCCGGGCTGCCCGGCACGACCTCGCGGATCACGGTGTAGTCGTCACGCGACTGCAGCACGCAACCGATGCCCTCCAGCGACAGGCGCATCGCGATGTCGAAGTTGTCGGCCGAACGCGGGCCCAGGTAATTGGTGTGCGGCTCGATCGCGGTGGCGTACGCGTTCATGAACATCTGGAACACGTCCTCGTTGTTCAGCTTGCGGATGCGGTTGACGTAGTTGTCATAGCGCTTGTCGAGCGTTTCGCGGATCGATTTGTCGTCCTTGCCGGCCAGCTTCAGGCGCAACCAGTCGTTCATCACGCGCTTGCGCCACAGGTCGCGGATCTCTTCCTCGTTCTTGGCCCACGGGGCTTTCTCACGGTCGAGCTGCAGGGTCTCGTCGGTGGTGAAATCGAATTTGGTCTTGAGCAGGCCGCGCGCGTAGGCCATGCGCTCGGCGAAGCGCTTCTGGTACAGATTGTAGATAGCGAACGGCGCAGTCAGGTCTTCGTTGTTGATCGCGTCGTCCATCTTGGTGCGCAAATCGGCGAAGCCGTCCAGGTCGGCCTGCGTGAAGTACAGCTTCTCGCCATCCAGGCCTTCGAAGTACTTGTCGAAGATCTTGACCGACATCGCATCGTCCAGCGGCACCGGGCTGTAGTGGTAGCGTCCGAGCACCCGAGAAGCCCACAGGGCCGCCTGGGTCTGGGCGGCGATGGGCTGCATGTCGGTGGAACCGCCCTTGGCGGGGATGGTGGCAGGTGCTGCGGCCGGCTGGGCGGGCGCGCTTGGCTTGGCCGGGACCGGCGGGGTCGCGTTGGCGCCGGAACGGTCCGGCTGGGCGGTCACGACATGGGCCGACATGGCGAATGCCACGGCGGCGATGAGCACGTGCTTCTTCATTCTCTGTTTCTCCGAACGGGAATCCTGTTGCGGTTGCGGCAGGTCCGGGGTAACCCATCCATACCGCGCTTTGCGACCCATTCTACAGGATACAAAGGCGCGGCAGAGGTGGGTTGTCCCGATTGACGCCCTTGAAACGGCCGAAATTAAGGTTCGCGTAAGCCAACAGTTCAACCTTTGACAACGACCAGCAACCCGTCCTTGAAATACCAGCAAGCCAGTGCAGCGGCGATCACCGGCACCCACGGCCACGAGCGCGCGGCCAGCCTCCAGTCGACCGGCGACGGCCAGAACGACAGGAACTGCGGGGCCAGGAAGAACATGATGGCCAGGTCGACCGGCGCGAACGTCCAGTCGCCGCGCGTACGCCACCAGGCCACGCCGAGCGGCACGAACAGCACCAGCAGCGGCGCCAGCGCGGCCGGGGCGGCGTTATACCAGCGCAGGTTGGCAAATGACACCGAACCGAGTTCCCAGTTGTGTCCGCCTGCCTTGCTGCCCTTCGTCCGCTTGATGCGGCGCGGCAGCACGCTCATCCCGACCGGCTCGGCATTCGTCAACAGGCCGACCGAGAAATGGGCCAGTTCGTGGCACAGCGTGCCGGCAGTGGTAAAGACGAAGAAGGCGGGATGGGCGCGCGACCCGATCCACAGCAACCAGGCCAGTGCGGCCGACGGGATCAGGTAGAGAAAGATGTCGAACGCCGCCGGCGCCAGGGCGCAGGCCGCGGCCGGGAGCCAGGCGCTGCAGCCATCGAGCGGCGCCATCGGGATGTTACTGTCCGTAGAAGCAGCGGCCGCAGGCTTGCCGGTAGCTTTCGTTGCCGCCGATGCTGACCTGCTCGCCTTCGCGGATGCGCTTGCCCTCGGCGTCGACGCGGATATTCATCGTCGCCTTCTTACCGCAGGTGCAGATATTCTTGATTTCCTCGATGTCGTCTGCCAGCGCCAGCAGATAGGCCGAGCCGGGAAACGGCTCGCCGCGAAAATCGCTGCGCAAGCCATAGCAGATCACCGGCACGCCGCGCATCTGCGCCAACTGGTGCAACTGGCTGACCTGGGCCGCCGACAGGAATTGCGACTCGTCGACCAGCAGGCAGGCCACGCCGCTCACGGCTTCCAGGAAGTTGGTGTCCGGGTGGAAGACCTCGGCGGCGCGCTGGGCGCCCAGGCGCGAGGTGATCAGGCCGACGCCGTAGCGGTTGTCGATCGCCGCCGTGTACAGCTTGACCTGCTGGCCCTGCTCTTCATAGTTGTGGGCGACCTGCAGCAAGGCCGTCGATTTTCCGGCGTTCATCGCCGAGTACCTGAAATAGAGTTTGGCCACTGCCTGTCCTGCCTTGGGGCGATAAAACGAAGGCTGCGATTATAGCAAGCGGGAAACTGCCTCCGCCAGCCAATCGCAGCCCTTGTTTCTCGCGCCAGGCCTACATCCCGGGGTGATACTTGCGCTCGAGATTGCGCTCGATATCTTCCTTGTAGAACAGCACGTCCTTGAACTCGCCGCGCGCATACATGGCGGCCTGGTCATTGAAGTGCGGCGAGCGTGGATCGCTGCTCTGGCCGCCGGCCAGGATGCTCTTGGCGCGCACCTTCGGACCGAACTCGACCGCCGCAACGAAGCTGTTGCCGCGGTCGCCGTAGATGCGCTTGGTGTTTTGCTTGGCCGACATGCCGAACGAGGCCAGCGAGCCCCAGTTGGCCGACGCGAACGCCACCGGCAGGCTCGGCTTGCTGTCGTCGTACTGCAGCTCGACATCGCCGCTCAGGCGCTGGAAGCGGTTGATCTCGCCCCATGGCGTATTCCATTTGCCGAAGTCGGCTTTCAGTTTGTCGGACGCGCGCACCAGCGCGTCCAGGCGGTCGGCCGGGCTGATGGCGCTGCCGTTGATGAACTCGACGGCCGGGACGCGCTCCAGACGGGCGCGCGGGCCGAACTGCGCCACCAGTTCCTGGCCCCAGTAGACCGCCAGCGACGTCGGGACCGAGTCGATGGCGTAGCGCAGGTTCCAGCCGCGCAGCACGGCGACCTGCTCCTTGAGTGCGGCCTTGCGCGGGTCGCTGGCGTGCAGCGCTTCGTAGTCGGCGACAACTTTCGGGACCAGTTTCTCGAAGGCTTCCAGGCGCGTGTCGTATGACGCGGCGATCAGGCTGTCGAGGTCGAGCCCCTTGGCCTGCGAGAACACGCGCCCGGCATTGCGGCCGCGCGCATTCTCGGGCAGCGACCACATATACGCCGGATAGTCCGCGCATTTGGGGCTGCTCTTGCCGGCCGCCGTGCATGGCCAGTTATTGGTGTTGCTGATGTAGCCGCTAGCCGGATTGAACAGCGTAATCGTCTCTTTGACCTGATGCAGGCCCTGCCAGTCGGTAGCCGGATTGCTGCCGTCGACCGGCAGGGTCCAGTCGAAGCGCGGATCGCGTCTTGGAATGAAGTTGCCGTGGAAGTAAGCGATATTGCCCTGCGCGTCGGCGTACACGGTATTGTTGGACGAATTGGTGCGCAGTTCCATTGCCTTGTAAAAGGCGTTGTAGTCGCGCGCCTTGGTGCGGATATAGGACTGGGTCAGCGCCTTCAGGGGCTCGGCCATCATCTGCACCGACACCCATTTGCCGTCCTGGGCGCGCACGACCGGGCCACGGTGGGTGAAATAGGCCGTGACGATACGGCTGTCCATCTTGCCGGCCTTCGTCTTGTACGGCAGCGCGATCGGCACCGCGCGCATGGCCCGTTCTTCGTCGCCGTACTTGTAGAAGAACTTACCGTCGCGCTCGGTCACGGTTTCGAGGTATTCGTCGATGACGTCGCCGCCGCCCGAGGTGTGCATCCAGCCCAGTTTGTCGTTGAAGCCCTGGTAGATGAAGAACTGGCCCCAGGTCACGGCGCCGTAGGCATTCAGGCCTTCTTCGCTGACCATGTGGACTTCGGGACGGAAGTAGAACGAGGTGTGCGGGTTGATCATCAACAGCGGATGGCCGTTCTTCGTCAGCCTGGGCGCGATCGCAAAACCGTTCGAGCCGCGCGGCTCCGGGTCGAAACCCTTGTTCGCGTCCAGTGCGGCGACCACGGGCCGCTTGCCGTAGAACGCTTCCAGGTCCTTGAGGTCGATCTCTTCGATGTCGCCGCCGATACTGCCTTCGCTGAAGCTCAGCGCCATCCACGGCTCAAAGCGGGTGATCAGCTTCGGCTTTACTTCGGGGTGGGTGTGCAGGTAGTAGTTGAGGCCGGCAGCCCAGGCGTTCATCAATTCCTTCAGCCAGGGCGGCGCGGCGGCGTACTGGGCCTGCATGTCCTCGGACTGGATGTACAGCTTCATGCGCAGGTCGCGCCAGATTTCCTTTTCTCCCTCGACCTCGGCCAGCCGGCCCATCGCGTTGATGAAGTTCAGTTCGACGCGGTTGAAGTCGTCTTCGGCCTGGGCATACAACATGCCGAACACGGTGTCGGCGTCGGTCTTGCCGAAGCTATGCGGGATGCCCCATTTGTCGCGCATGATCGTCACTTGCTGCGCAGTCTGCTTCCAGCGCGCGATCTCGTCGGTGGTGAACGGACGGGCTGCGCTGGCAACGACGGGGGTCTTCTTCGGTGCGACCGCGTTTGAGGGCGTGGCGGCGGCAAGCAGGACGGCGCCGAGCAGGAGCGGCGTGAGCGAACGGGCGTGGACAGGCATCTTCAGGCGGTCTCGGAGGTGGATGGAAACGTCAGTCGGCCGACAGGCCGGCGTTGAGCAGGCGCTGCTTGAGACGCTCGTTCTCGGTCAGCAGCGTGGCCATGCGGTCTTTCAACTTGGCCATTTCGCCGCGCAACGCGGCCGGGTCGTCGCTGTCCTCGGCCTTTTCCTTGCGCGGACGGGTCGCCATTTTCTGTTCGCGCACCTGGCGCGCGGCCTGCTGTAGTTCCTTGCGGCCACCGGCCACGGCAGCGATCTGTTCCGACTCGGACAATTGCGCCACGTTGGCGGCGGCGTTGATCGAGATGGCGCCGGTACGTACGGCTTCGCGCAGTTGCGGAGTGGCGGCTTTCTGGATGCGTTCGATCTGGCTGATCGTGTTGCTCGACACACGGGCGGCGCGGGCGACATCCTCGCGCGTATTCCAGGGCGGCGAGCCGTCGTCGGCCGGGGCATTCTTGTCGCCCTCTTCCTCGACCGGCGGACGTTCGGCCACGCGGGCGGCGACGATTTCCTTTTTCTTCAGCGCGAGCACGCCGCGCTGGAAATCGGACACGCTGCGACGCGCCAGGTGATTGTCGATCATCCACAGCATGACGTCCTCGAGCGAGGCGAAGTTGTTGTTGTGGACGGTGCGGAAAGGGATGCCGTGCTTCTGGCAGATTTCGTAGCGGTTATGACCGTCGATCAGCGTATCGCGCCACAGCACCAGTGCGTCACGGCAACCTTCGGCTTGCAGACTGCGCTCGAGGGCGGCGTATTCGATATCGGTGAGCGGGTCGACGAAGGAGCGCAGTTCGTCGTTGATCGTGATGTTCAATTGGGGTCCTTGCGTATGGCTGACATGATGCGGCGCCCGATCGGGGCACAGGCAGGCATGGTATACCATTCCGACAAGCATTCCAAAGGCGCGGTCCGCGCGTCGTCGACGATGCTGGAAAAGAAACAGGACGGGCAGATCCGCGAAACATCCATTCTCGTTACAACGGATCGGATTGCTGGTGCCCGGAGCCGGAATCGAACCGGCACGCCATTACTGGCAGGAGATTTTAAGTCTCCGGTGTCTACCAGTTTCACCATCCGGGCATCCCCGGGATTCTAGCACAGGCGTGCTCGTTTCGGAGCTGTCCGGCAACATTGCGCTTCTCGCAAGCAGCAAGGTGGTGTGGCCGGCAAAAAAATGCCGCTGTCACACGCGGTGAACAGCGGCCGAGTCCTCAGCGAGGCTGAGATGGAGACACAAGAGAACCGACCATCGTCGGCATGAAATCCATGTAGGGCCACCAGCGCCGTGTACAAGTCCTGACACAGGTAATCCTCGTCGCGTCGTTGCGTCGGACAATTCGTACGTACCGGGTCGGACGGCCTCATCGCTGACTGGCCTTCCGGAATCTTTCTAGTTTTTTTGATTCACATCAATCACCTTCGAGACATGCGCCATGGAGCGGAATAAAGTCATTCCTGAGCAGTCCAAGCGAACGATAGCGTCCCGTTACCGCACCCGGCCGCGCGCGTAGCCATCGCTGCCTGTTCGATCCCGCAATCCGCAAGAAAGGAAGAGCATGTACAAGACCATCGTGGTTCACGTCGACGGCAGCCCCGAACAGCCACACCGCCTGCGCGCCGGCGCCCTGCTGGCCAACACCTTCGACGCCCACCTCGTCGGCAGCGGCGCCACCGGCATCTCGTGGTTCGACTATTCGCTGCTGGTCGGTTCGATGGGCGCGCCGATGATGCCCGAATCCGATTTCAGCGGCGTGCGCGACGCCGTGCAGGCGCGTCTCGATGCATTCAGCACCGCGGTACAGCGCCAGGGCGTGGCCTCGTTCGAAACCCGCATGCTCGAAGACGACGCCCGCTTCGCGCTGCTGCTCGAATCGCGCTACGCCGACCTGGTCATCGTCAGCCGCGAAGCCGAGCCGGTCACCGTGCCCGGCATCCCCACCCCGGCGCGCGGCCTGCCCGAATACGTCGCCCTGCACGGCGCGCGTCCGGTGCTGGTCGTCCCGCCCGGCTGGCAGGGAAGCACCCTGCCCGGCACCGCCGTGGTCGGCTGGGATGGCAGCATGCAGGCGATCCGCGCCATCGACGCCGCCCTGCCGCTGCTGCGCCGTGCCGATGCGGTCAAGCTCGCGCTCATCAATCCCGACGCAACGGCCGAGCTGCACGGCGAAGAGCCCGGCGCCGACATGGCGCTGTACCTGGCCCGGCACGGTGTCGAAGTCGACGTCATCGTCGAGCACACCCGGGCCAATATCGGCGACGCCCTCATGAAGGTCGCGCACGACGCCGGCGCCGGCCTGCTGGTCACCGGCGCCTTCGGACACAGCCGCTACCGCGAATTCGTGCTCGGCGGCGTGACCCGCTCCCTGCTGGCGAAGAGCGGCATACCGCTGCTGCTGGCCCACTAGACGGGCGCTTGCCATAGGTTGCCCAGTGTCATGCCTGCTGACAGCCGTCCGGACGCCGTTGCCAGCGACCACCGGATCGAGGGCAGTGCCTGGCAAGGGGGCGCCCACCGGCATGCGCGGGTTGCCGGTGGCGGCCAGTATCATGCCGACCTGGCGCTGTGGGCCTGGTTGGGACGGCTGACCGGCAACCTGTCCCCGGCGGCGCTGGGCATCGCATGGTTCGACTGGGCCAGCCACCTGTTGATGTCGCCCAACAAGCAGCGGGAATTGCTCACCGACGCGGCAGGCTGCTGGGTGCAATGGCTTCGTTACGCGTTTGCGCCACAGAGCGACGTCCCTGATCCGGCACGGCCGCTGGCACAGGACAAGCGCTTTGCCGATCCGGCCTGGGGCGGCTGGCCCTGGCATCAGCTCAGTCAGGGTTTTCTGATGAGCCAGCAATGGTGGCATCGCGCCACCTCGACCGTCCGCGGCGTGGCGCCGCACCATGCCGACGTGGTCACCTTTGTCGCACGTCAGTTGCTCGACGGGGTGGCGCCATCGAACTTCCTTCCCACCAATCCGCTCGTACAGCGTGCGACCCTGGCCAGCGGCGGCATGAACCTGATTCATGGCGGCCTGCGCGCCTGGCAGGATGGCCGGGATAGATGGTTCGGCGCGGCAAAAGCAGTGACGTACCGGCCGGGTCGCGACGTCGCCATCACGCCCGGCAGCGTCGTGATGCGCAACCGCCTGGTCGAATTGCTGCGCTACGAACCGGCAGGCGCGACAGTGCACGAAGTACCGCTCCTGATCGTGCCGGCCTGGATCATGAAATACTATATTCTCGACCTGTCTCCGGAGAATTCGCTGGTGCGCCACCTGGTGACCAGGGCCATACCGTTTATATGGTCTCGTGGAAAAATCCAGACAGTGCCGACCGCGACCTGACGATGGACGACTATCGCCAGCTCGGCATCATGGTCGCGCTCGACACCATCACCGCCCAGACCGGAGCAACCAGGGTCAACGCAGCCGGATACTGTCTGGGAGGAACCCTGCTGGCCATCGCGGCAGCGGCGCTTTCCAGCACAGTGGGATCCGAAGCTTGGAATTCACGTGACTTGAAGTCGCGGC
>JADMIO010548954.1_pt1 | contig 50662 bp, 47 predicted proteins | sample 8958161 | NCBI WGS metagenome assembly JADMIO01 (sample SAMN16585339, study PRJNA669376) | soil metagenome | isolation source: Crop rotation soil | place: USA: Cullars Rotation, Alabama | collected 2011 | reverse complement strand
GGCGGGCTGAAGCCCGCCTCTCCACTTTGCGCTATCGTCACCTGCATGCGCACCCTCGGCTCCTACTCCGTCTTCCCCCTCGCCCTCGGCTGCATGGGTATGTCCGGCATGTACGGCGCGGCAGATGAAAGTGAAAGCATCGCCACGATTCATGAGGCGATCGATCGGGGCATCACGCTTCTCGATACCGGTGACTTCTACGGCATGGGCGCGAACGAGCTGCTCGTCGGCCGCGCCATTCGCGATCGGCGCGATCGCGTGCTGCTCTCGGTGAAGTTCGGCGCGATGCGCGGCCCCGATGCGTCGTGGGTCGGCTACGACGCGCGTCCCGCGGCGGTCAAGAACTTCCTCGCCTACTCGCTGACGCGGCTCGGCGTCGATCACATCGACATCTATCGCCCGTCGCGACTCGACCCCAGCGTGCCGATCGAAGACACGATCGGTGCGATCGCGGATCTCGTGAAGGCCGGCTACGTGCGCGCGATCGGCCTGTCCGAGGTCGGCGTCGACACGATCCGCCGCGCGAACGCCGTACATCCGATCACCGATCTGCAGATCGAGTATTCGCTCATCAGCCGCGGTCCCGAGCGCGAGATCTTTCCGCTGCTCCGCGAGCTCGGCATCGGCGTCACCGCGTACGGCGTCCTCTCGCGCGGCCTCCTCAGCGGGACGGTTCCCGCGGCGAAGGGAGACTTCCGCCGGAACCTTCCGCGCTTCCGCGACGAGAATCGCGAGCGCAATCAGAAGCTCATCGACGCATTGCGCGAGATCGCCGCGAAGCATGGCGTGACGCAGACGCAGCTCGCGATCGCGTGGGTCTTTCGCCGCGGCGACAACATCGTCCCCGTCATCGGCGCGCGTACGCGCAAGCAACTCGAAGAGTCGCTCGGCGCACTCGACGTGCAACTGACGGACGCGGACTTGCAACAGATCGCGGATGCGGTTCCCGCCGACGCGGTGGCGGGCACGCGCTACGACGAACAGCAGATGCGCAATCTGGACAGCGAGAAATGATGCTCGTCGCCGCACTCGTGCTCGCGCAGGCCATCGCGCTCGATCCGCAGTCGGGCGTCTGGTTTCCACCCGACGGCCGCCGCGACGACTATCTCGATCGCCGCCGCAGCTATTCGCAGGACGTGAAGCATGCGTTCGAAGACGCGAAGGTGATGAACAACGTTTGCCACGCGGTGAGCGCCGCGCCGAAGCCGGGCAATGAAGTGGATGCGCACTTGCGCATGCTGCGTTCGATGCTCGACCAGATGTGCATCGCCGCGATGATCAATCAACGCGAGCAGCCGGCTCGCGAACAACGTGCTTCCGACATCGAGTCGAAGCTCGGCAAGTATCTCGACGACGCGACGACGTACGCGGCCACGATTCCCGCCGGCGAGCGCAAAGCCACGCAGCGCAAGTTGCTCGGCGAGATCGACGCGATGAAGGACTACGGCCCGATCCGGCTCGAGGCCATCGTCCGCGCGATCTTGCTGCGACCGCAGGACGCGCGCGGCGCATGGCTCCTCATGCGCGCCGGCATGGATACGAACATGAGCGCGCGCGAGAGCGCCGAATTTGTCGAGCGCCTCTATCGCGCACGCGCGGCCGCGATCGGTCCCGACGCGCCGAACTGGGAAGCGGGACTTCGCGAGATCCTCCTCTACCTCGGCAAGGAAGACGAGGCGCTGCAGCTCACGCGCGCGAAACACGATCGCGGCGATTACGACCGCATGCTCCTCGCGACGCTCGAACAGCTCCGCGGCGACGGCGCGGCGATCGCGAATGCACTCGGCCACTGCGACGACGTGAGTCTCTGTCATGCCGCGGTGTGGAGTCTCGCGACGCGCACTGCACAGATTCGCGGGCAGCTCACGCCGCCCGCAATCGCGCCGATCATTGCGAGCACGCTTCCCTGGTACGAGCATGACTGGCCGACGCGGCTCGAGACGACGCGCGTGCTCGCGTCGATCGACACGAAACGCGCGCGCCAGGCGCTCACGACGATGTATGCGGACGCGGACATCCCCGACGGCGCGCTCATCGATGCGGTGCAGATCGACGCGACCGTCTCGGCCGCGGAGCAGGATCATCTCCGCACGATCGCGCTGCACGATTGCTGGCTGGCACTCCGCGACGTGACGATCCCGCCGCTCGCACCCGACGCGTGGACGCGCCTCAGCGCGACGGCGGAGGCGGTTGGTCCCGCGAACGACGGCTGCGGCGAGACAAAAGACGAGAACGTGATCCTCAGCGATTGCACGACGCGCCTCCTCACGCAGCGCATGTACGCGGCGATGTACATCCGCGACTGGCCGCTCGCGCAGCAGTCGATCGAGAAACTGCTCGCCCACGTGCAGGCGCACAAGCTCGGCCCCAGCGTCGTCCGCGCCACCCTCGGCGAGCTCGCCGGCGTCATGGCGCGCGAGGGAAACGCGAACGACGCCGCGCGCATCGTCCGCTATCTCGACGCGCAGCCGCTGCCGGGCTTCGTCAAGTTCAAGCTCGACGAGTTCCGCGCGCGTCTCCCGCAATCGAGCGAGGTGACACTCGAGCCGTGGGATCGCGCGGCGGAGGATCCTTCATCACGATTGCCGCACGTGTGCGGCAACTGATCTCGAGACGACGCTACGCTTCCGTCGCGCCGATCACGCCACCCATCACCGGGATGATCGCGCCCGTGATGTAGCTCGAGCACACCGGTGACGCCAGAAAGACGTATGCGGGCGCCACTTCCTCCGGTTGCGCGGGACGATGCATCGACGTGCCCTTGCCGAAATCCTTCACCTTCTTCGCGGGCTGATCGGCAGGATTGAGCGGCGTCCACACCGGTCCCGGCGCGACGGCATTCACGCGAATCCCTTTGGGCGCGAGGTTCGTGGCGAGCGATTTCGTGAACGCGTGAATCGCGCCCTTCGTCGACGAGTAGTCGAGCAGGATTGGCTGGCCGAGGAGACCGGTCTCGCTGCCGGTGTTGATGATCGAGCTTCCTTCGCGCAGGTGCGGAAGCGCTGCTTTGGCCATGTGGAAGTACCCGTAGATGTTCGTCCGGAACGTCAGATCGAGATGTTCCTCGGTGATGTCCTCGAGGGACTCCGCATGCTCCTGGAACGCCGCGTTGTTGACGAGGACGTCGAGCGAGCCGAGCTCGGCGACCGTGCGCTCGACGGCGCTCGCGCAGAACGTTGCGTCCTTCACGTCGCCCGGAATGAGGAGACAGCGGCGGCCTTCCTCTTCTTCGATGACACGCTTCGTCTCGTCCGCGTCGATCTGCTCGACGTCGAGATAGACGATCGAGACATCCGCGCCTTCGCGCGCGAAGAGCACGGCGACGGCGCGTCCGATGCCGGAGTCGCCGCCGGTGATCAGCGCCACTTTCCCTTCGAGCTTGCCGCTGCCGCGATAGTCCGGATTGCGGAACTGCGGCCGCGGTTTCAACTTCGCCTCGATGCCCGGCTTCGCCTGATGCTGCTTCGGAAACGGATTCTCAGGCTGCTTGCGCGCGCCGGCCTGAATCGGCTTCTGCGATTTCTTCGACGACGTCTTCTTGGCGTCGATCTCTTTCTGAATCTTGCGTTGTTTCGCGACGGTTGTTTTCGTGGAAGCCATGCACCCGGAAGTTTGCGCACTTCATGCCGAGGTGGAGAGGCGGGCTTCAGCCCGCCGTCGCGGGCGAATGCCCGCTCCGGTCCGGCGGGCTGAAGCCCGCCTCTCCACTTACATCCTCATGCGGAACGCCCGCTCCGGTCCGGCGGGCTGAAGCCCACCTCTCCACCTACACCACTGCCGCGTCCGTGATCTCGAGCGCGCGGTCGATGATCGCGAAGGACTCGTGCAACTGCTCCTCCGTGATGCAAAGCGGCGGGTTCGTGTGCAGCATGTTCCAGTGCGCGAACGCGTACATGCCCTGCTCGCGGAGGAAGCCGACGAGCTTCTGCATCTCCGGACTCGTGCCGTTGAATGGGGCCATCGGTTCTTTGGTGGTGCGATTGCGGACGAGCTCGAGCACGCCGAAGAGGCCGATCGAGCGCACGTCTCCGACGCTGGGATGCTTCTCCTTCATCCGCGCGTGCAGGTCCTTCATCACCCGGCCCATGCGCTGCACGTGGTTCATCGTGTCGTCGTCGATCATCACCTGCAGACAGGCCTCCGCCGCCGCGAGGCTCATCGGATGCGCGTTGTACGTGAGGCCGCCGAAGTAGACGTTGCGATCGAAGTAGCTCGCGATGCGATCGCTCACCGCGACCGCGCCGAGCGGCAGATACGCCGACGTCAGTCCCTTGGCCATCGTGATCATGTCGGGAACGACGTTCCAATGATCGGCGGCGAACCAGCGGCCCGTGCGGCCGAGGCCGCACATGACTTCGTCGCAGACGAGCAGGATGCCGTGGCGGTCGCAGATCTCGCGCAGGCCCTGCAGATAGCCGTCCGGGGGCACGATGATGCCGTTCGTGCCCGTCACCGTCTCGACGAACATCGCCGCGATCGTGTGACCGCCTTCGTACATAATGATCTCTTCGATCTCGTCGAGGCAGCGCTGCGCGAACGTCGCGTCGTCGTCCCCTTCGTGATGCGTATGGCTGCGATACGCGTACGGATCGAAGAAGCGCACGACGCCCGGAATGCCCGGCTCGTTCGCCCAGCGCCGCGGATCGCCGGTCAGCGAGATCGCGCCCGCGGTTGCGCCGTGATACGACCGATAGCGGACCATGATCTTCTGCCGCCCGCTGACCATGCGCGCGATGCGAATCGCGTTCTCATTCGCTTCCGCGCCGCCGAGGGTGAAGAAGAAGCGGTTCAGATCACCGGGGGTGAGCTCGGCGAGCATCTTTCCGAGACGCGCGCGCACCGCGGTGGCCATGCCGGGGCCGGCGTACGCAAGCTCTTCGGCCTGACGCTTGATCGCCTCGATGACGCGCTTCTCGCCATGGCCGATGTTCACGCACATCAGCTGCGAGTTCATGTCGATGTAGCGCTTGCCTTCGGCATCCCAGAAGTAAATGCCCTCGCCGCGCACCATGGCGATCGGGTTCACACTGGCCTGTGCGGACCAGGAGAAGATCGAGTGCCGTTTGCTGAGCGCGATCATCTCCGCGGCGGACATGGTTTCCGTGATTTCGGCTGTCGTCATGGAGTGCAATACTACCCCTCATGAACATCGGGATCATCGGTGCGGGACACATCGGCGGCACGACGGCGCGGCTCCTCGCGCAAGCAGGACATCGCGTCGCCATCAGCAACTCGCGCGGACCGGAAACGCTCCGCGACTTCGCCGCGGAAATCGGCGCGGAAGCGATGACCGCTGCCGAGGCCGCGCGCTTCGGCGAGGTCGTGCTCATCGCCGTGCCGCTCAAGGAGTACACGAACCTGCCGGCGGACGCGCTGCGCGGCAAGATCGTCATCGACGCGAACAATTACTACCCCGACCGCGACGGCCACATCGCGGACCTCGACTCGAACACGACGACCTCCAGCGAACTCCTCGCCTCCCACCTCGGCAACGACACGCGCGTGGTGAAAGCGTTCAACACGATCTGGGTCGAGCATCTGAAAGTGCAGGCCCGCCCGGAGGCGCCCATCGACGAGCGGCGCGTGATCCCGATCTCCGGCGACGACGCGGACGCGAAGCGCATCGTCGCGCAACTCATCGAAGACATCGGCTTCGGCCCGTACGACCTGGGCTCGCTGCGCGAGAGTGCCGCGCAACAACCCGGCGCGCCGATTTACAACAAGGACATGACGGTGGCGGAGGCGCGGCGCCGTTAGTCGCGGGCTTTCGCCCGCACGGCTTTCACCGAATCCGTCCCGCGTCCACTGGCTCCATCGTGCCGTCGTCCCACGGCAGGATGCCGCGCTCGATGTAGATCGGGCGCACGTGCTCCGCGAGTTTCTTGCGCCGCAGCGCGAACCACCCGCCGCCGAGGAGGCAGGCCACAGCGCCGGCGGTGATGGTGCGCGGCGCGCCGATGCGATCTGCGACGGCGCCCGCGAGCAGACTGCCGAGAGGTTGCGTGCCGAGGACGGCCATCGTGTAGAAGGCCATCACGCGGCCGCGCAGTTTTTCGTCGACGACCGTTTGCAGGATCGTGTTCGCCGACGCCGACTGCAGCATCATCCCGGCGCCGACGAGCGGTAAGACGAGCACGGAAAGCCACAACGTCCGCGAGAACGAAAACGCGATGAGGCCGATGCCGAGCGCCATCGTCGCGAACACGATCACTTTGCCGAGGCCGAGGACCGTGTGCCGCGCGGCGAGATACACGGTGCCGATCAACGCGCCGAGTCCCGATGCGGTCATGAGAATGCCGTAGGTGTGCGGACCGCCGTGGAGCACGCGCGCGGCGATGACCGGCATGAGCACCGCGTACGGCATCCCCATCACGCTGACGAGCGCCACTTGCGTCAGCAGCGCCGCCACCGGCGCGAACCCCGTCACGTACTTTACGCCGGCGCGCAGCTCGTCGATGAGATGCGCCTCGCGTCGCGGCCGCTCGCGCGCAACGAACTTCATCGCCAATAGAGAAAGGATGACGGCGACGTACGAGATCGCGTCGAGCAGGAAGCACCACGACTCGCCGACCGCGGCGATCAGGATGCCGGCGATCGTCGGACCGATGATGCGCGAGGCGTTGAACATCGACGAGTTCAGCGCGATCGCGTTCGGCAGATCCTCCGCGCTCTCCACCATCTCCACCACGAACGCCTGGCGCGCCGGCGTATCGAACGCGTTGATGATTCCCTGCACCACCTGCAGCGCGATCACGTGCGTGACCGTGATGCGGCCGCTCATCGCGAGCAGCGCCAGCGCCAGCGACTGCAGCGCCGACAGCACTTGCGTGATGAGCAGAATCCGCCGGCGATCCCAGCGATCGCCGAGGACGCCGCCGAACGGCGCAAGCACGAGCAGCGGGATCTGGCCCGCGAACGCGACGATGCCCAAGAGGAGCTCGGATCCGGTGAGCCGGTAGACGAGCCAGCTCGTGGCGACCCGCGTGATCCACGTGCCGATGAGCGACAGCGTCTGGCCGCCGAAGAAGAGCCGGTAATTGCGATGGCGCAGCGCGCGGACGAGTCGCGATCCGGTGCTCGCCTCGGCATCATTCATCGCCGGCCGCTGTTGCACGTTACGAACCGCTGCGCTCCCAGCGCGCGAATATACTCCCGAGTCCGTTGGAGGAAAGGTCCTGATGCGCCATCGATACTTGATTGCAGTTGCATTGATTTCAATACTTTCTCTCTCCGCCTTCGCCGCAGACAACAGCTCCACCACCGCCAAACGCTACGGCACCTGGGGTGTCGACCTGGAAGGCATGGATCGCACGGTCAAGCCCGGCGACGACTTCTTCCGTTACGTGAACGGCAAGTGGGCCGCCACGACGCAGATCCCCGCCGACAAGACCAGCTACGGCGCGTTCGTCATGCTCCGCGACCTGTCCGAAGCGCGCGTGCATGCGATTCTCGACCGATGGGCGGCCGACAAGAGCCTGAAGCCCACCTCGGACGAAGCGAAGGTCGCGACGATCTATCGCACGTTCCTTGATGATGCCGCCGCGGAGAAGGCCGACGTGAAGCCGATCCAGGCGCAGCTCGACGACGTGAAGAAGGCGAAGACCGCCGACGACGTCGCGAAGCTGATGGGCCGCTCGAGCTCCGGATTCGGCCGCGCGCTCTTCAGCGCGAACGTCTCCGACGACCAGAAGGATCCCACCAAGTACACGCTCTATCTCTCCCAGTCCGGCCTCGGCCTCCCCGACCGCGAGTTCTATCTGCGCGACAACTTCAAGGCGCAAAAGGATCGCTATCAGCAGTACGTCGCGGACATGCTGAAGCTCATCAACTGGGCTGAGCCGGAGAAGAACGCGGCCGACGTCGTGGCGATGGAAACGAAGATCGCCGAGGCGCACTGGACGCGCTCCGAGGGCCGCGATCGCGACAAGACGTACAACCCGACGACGCTCGCCGACCTCGAGAAGAACGCACCCGGCTTCCCGTGGCGCGTCTACTTCAACGAAGCCGGCCTCGGCAAAGTCGATCACGCCGTCGTGCGTCAGAACACAGCGTTCCCGAAGATCGCGAAGATTTACGCGGACACGCCGGTCGAGACGCTGAAGGCGTGGGAGGCGTTCCACATCGCGGACGACGCCGCGCCTCTTCTGTCGAAGCGCTTCGTCGATGCCGAGTGGGAGTTCCGCTCGAAGTTCCTCAACGGCGCGCAGGAACAGCGCCCGCGCTGGAAGCGCGCCATCGACGCCGCGGAAGGCTCGATGGGTGAAGCGATCGGCCGCACTTACGTCGCCGAGTACTTCCCCGCGGAGTCGAAGGCGAAGATGGAGAAGCTCGTCGCCGACCTCCGCGCGGCATTGAAGATGCGCATCGAGAAGCTCGACTGGATGCAGCCGGAGACGAAGGCGAAGGCCATCGAGAAGCTCGCCAAGTTCGGCGTGAAGATCGGCTATCCGTCGAAGTGGCGCGACTACTCGAAGCTCGTCGTGAAGAGCGGCGACATCGTGGCGAACGCGAACGCCGCCGCGAAGTTCGAGTGGAATTACGACGTCAATCGCATCGGCAAGCCGGTCGATGAAGACGAGTGGGGCATGACGCCGCAGACGATCAACGCCTACTACTCGCCTCCCAAAAACGAGATCGTGTTCCCGGCCGCGATTCTGCAGCCGCCGTTCTTCGATCCGAACGCCGACCCGGCCGTGAACTACGGCGGCATCGGCGGCGTGATCGGTCACGAGATCACGCATGGCTTCGACGATCAGGGACGCAAGTCCGACGGCGACGGCGCGCTGCGCGACTGGTGGGCGCCGGAAGATGCGAAGAAGTTCGAGGCCGAGGCGGCGAAGCTTGGCGCGCAGTACGAGGCATTCAACTTCGCGACGCTGCCGGGCCTGCACATCATCGGCAAGCAGACGATGGGCGAAAACATCGGCGACCTCGGCGGCGTGCTGCTCGGCCTCGAGGCGTACCGCGTCTCGCTCAACGGTCAGCCCGCGCCGGTCATCGACGGCTTCACCGGCGAACAGCGCGTGTTCCTCGGCTGGGCGCAGGTGTGGCGCACGATGATGCGCGACGACGCGCTGCGCCAACAGATCATGACGAACTCGCACTCGCCCGGCACCATCCGCGCGATGGCGCCGCTGCGCAACGTCGACGCGTGGTACGAGGCGTTCGACGTGAAGGAGGGCGACGCAAACTACGTGAAGCCCGAGGATCGCGTCCGCATCTGGTAATGCAGTAAGGTGGAGAGGCGGGCCTGAAAAGGCCGCCTTCCCCACCGATCAAGTGGAGAGGCGGGCATTCGCCCGCGACGGCGGGCTGAAGCCCGCCTCTCCACCTCAATCCAGCGCATCGACGAACGACACGAGGAGCTGCCCCGCATAGGGTGCCGGCGCGGGCTCGAACGACCACGCGCTCAGCGCATTCGTCGCCGCCTCCGTTCCACCGAACGGAAGGTTCGATGCACGAGTGCAGAGGACGTGGCCATCCGAAGCAACCAGCACGTCGACGAGCACGGAGCCGCGGATGTTTGCTTTGATCATGAGCTCCGGAAATGCAGGGAGCGGCTTCGTCGTCGCACGAGCGTAGAAGGCGTTGGTCTCGACGCGCGTGATGTTGGGATCGTCCCACTCGGCGGCACATCGTGGCGGTGGCGGCTGCAACTCGCGAAAGGTCGTTGCGGCGCTTGCGTAGACGTGCGGCCACGGAAAGACTGGCGTTTTCGGATCGAGCATTTGCGCCGTTGCGAGATCGATGCGCCGTTCGGTACCACCGGCGGCGATCACCACGGCGCCTTCGCGCAATGCGAACGTCACCTGCTCACGCCGCATCACGTGAACGTCGTACGGAGTGAACACGTCGCCGAGGGTCAGTGCACCGATGCGTCGGTTTCCGGAGTACACGGAAAGCAGGTTGTCGCCCGCGATCGGTGGATAACCGCAGAACCCCAGCTCGTTCACCACGACGACGAACACGCCATCATCTGCGACGAGCAATTCCGCGACCGCTTCGCGCGCTGGAGGGAGCTTCCGAATGCGGTGCCGGCGACCTCGCCGAACTTCATACAGCACAGGGGTGCTGCCGCCGCGCAAGCGCGCGACGTAGTGGCCATCGGCAGAGGTGAACGTCGGGTCCGGCTCTGCGCGCGCGTACGGTCGGACCATCGCCGGCTCGCACGCGCTCGCGACACTCGCGAACGCCACGATGAGCGCGAGGACAGCAGCGCGGAACACGCAAGGCAGCGTAGCGCGCGCTCCGAACATCACTCGTGAACCTTCCTGTACACCTTCCTCCCCCTCCCGCGTATTCACGGGCATGAAGCGACTCACGCTCCTCATCCTGCTCCTCCTCCCGCCCTGCGTGTTCGCGCAGGAAACGACCACCACGACCACGTCGGACGCCGCGACGACGACCGCCGCCGAAGCAGAACGACCGTCGGCGCTCACGAGCGACGAAGTGCGCAATCAGTTCACCGCGCTGCTCTCGCACACGCCATCCGAGGTGTCCACGATCCTCGTGCTCGATCCGACGCTGCTCTCCGACACCGCGTTTCTCGCCCGTTATCCCGAGCTGGCGACGTTCGTCGCCGCGCATCCCGAGGTGCGGCACAACCCGCGGTACTACCTCGCGGACTTTCGTGTGCCGGGAGAGCGCAACGGCATGCTCGACGATTTCATGCAGGGCTTCGTCATCTTCTGCACGTTCCTCGTGATTGCGCTGGCGTTCGCGTGGCTCGTTCGTACGCTCATCGAGCAGAATCGCTGGAGCCGCCTCGCGAACACGCAGAAAGAAGTGCACCAGAAAATCCTCGATCGTTTCGGCACGACCGCCGAGCTCCTCGAGTACATGGGCACTCCTGCCGGCGCGAAGTTTCTCGAGTCCGCGCCCATTCCGCTGCACGCGGACTCGGCGCCGAAGAATGGTCCACTCTCGCGCGTGTTGTGGTCGATCCAGATCGGCGTGATCGTCGCCGCGGGCGCGGTCGGCATGCTCATCGTCAGCGGCCGCTACACAGATGAAACCGGCCAGGGTCTCTTCGCCCTCGGCGTCATCGCGCTCTGCGTCGGCGCGGGCTTCATCGTTTCGGCCCTGGTCTCGATGTTCCTCTCGCGCCGCCTCAACGCGGCGGACCAGGCGTGACATGATCGGAGACATGCATTTGCCTCTGGTGATCGGCGATGCGGCACCAACGGATGCTCTCGATCGCGCCGGTGCCCTCGCGGTGATGGACGATGAGGAGTTCCGCGCGTTCTACGACCGCACGGCGCGTCCGCTGTGGTCGTACCTCTCGCGCATCACCGGCGACGCGCATCGCGCGGACGACGTGATGCAGGAGACGTACTACCGCTTCTATCGCGCGGGCATGCAGTACGAGAGTGAGTCGCACCGCCGCAACTCGCTCTTCCGCATCGCCACGAACATCGTGCGCGACGCGGCACGGCGCGCGAAGAGGGTCGAGAACGTGCCGCTCGAAGACGTGCACGCCGCGGCTCACACGCCGTCGATCGAAAGCCGCACCGACCTGACGCGCGCGATGCAACAGCTCGAGCCCGCACAACGCGAATTGTTGTGGCTCGCGTACGGACAAGGGCAGTCGCACGAAGAGATCGCCGCCATCCTTGGCTTGCGCGCGATCAGCATCCGCACGCTGTTGTTGCGCGCGCGGAGGAAACTCGCGGTCATCCTGACGAAGGAGCCACAGCGATGAACTGCCTTCGCGAAGACGAGCTCCTCGACGCCCTCACCCGCGGCTACGTCGGTCCCGACCTCGAGGCACACATCGCGGCGTGCGAGTCGTGCGCGGAACTGCACATCGTCGCCGGCGCGGTGCTCGAAGATCGTGCGCATGCGATGGCGGAGGCGCCGGTACCTTCGTCCGCGACGATGTTGTGGCGGATGAAAGCGCGCCACCGCCAGGAGCTCGCTGCACAGGCGCGACGCACACTCCTCTTCGGCCAGGCCGCAACGCTCCTCGTCGCCGTGACGCTCGCGCTCGCATTCTTCGGCCGCAACCTCGCCGCGAGCATGTACAACGCGTGGGCGGCGATGTCGCTCAGCACGCCGCTCATGCTCGTGCTCGCGTTGTGGATCGTGGCGGCGCCGATCGCGGGATGGGTCGCGGTACGGCAGCGCTGAGCGTCGGTGATAGATTTCGCCGCATGATTCTGTCCTGCCCGAAGTGCGAAGGTCGCCAGCTCACCGTCATCGCGCGCGGCGTGTCGAAATGCTCGGCATGTGGCGGCAGCCTCGTCGCACCGGGCGCGAGCGCGGACGTACTCGCGGAACCGGCCGCGAAAGACGTCGCGCAGAACGATGCACAGGGCGCGCGGTGTCCCGCCGACCATTCGATCATGACGCGCACCGAAGTCTTCCTCGGCGATGACCGCACGGTTCATCTCGAGCGCTGCAGCTCATGCCGCAACGTGTGGTTCGACGCGGGCGAATGGAACGCGCTCGCCGAGCGGCATCTCGTCGACAACCTCGACGAGCTCTGGTCGCTCGAGTGGCGCAACCAGCAGCGCCGCGCGCGCGAGCACGACCAGCACATGGAACGCATCCGCGAGGAATTCGGCGCGGAGTTGTACGGCGAGCTCGAGGCCGTGGCGAAGAAGCTTCGCGGCCATGACCGGAGGTCGCAGGCACTCGCCTTTCTGCGCGAGATGAGCTCCTGACCGCGCGGGAGCAGACCGCGCCGCTATACTCCGGCGCGTGAACTACTTACGCGCGATCTTGCCGGCTCTGCTGCTTCTTTCCGTCGTTCCGTCCGCGGCCGCGCAGGAAGTACGCGTGGGATTCCTCGGAGGGAACCAGAAAGTCTTCACCGGGACGCCCATCACGATCATCGACTGGAGCAGTCCCTCGACCACGTCCGGCGTCGTGAACACGGCGAGCGTCGGCTGGACCGATGCCACGACGCCGTGCGACAACATTTACTACGTTCGCTTCTTCGCCATCCCGGGGAACGCCCTGGCGATCGTCATGGTCGCGGAGCGCGGCCCGTTTCGCGCGGTCAACGGCATCAACACGGTCGCGCTGACGCCCCTGTCAACGTTTCGCCGGACACGTACATCGGCATCCGCCGCGCGGAAGGTCCGGAGAGCTGCGGCAGACCGTACGGCACGTTCACGCGCAACCCGGGGCGGGCGCTTCTCACGGCGGAAGATTTCAAGGGCAGCGCTTTCGCGTCGCTCAGTCCGGCCCAGAACTACCGGCTGCAGGCGCAAGCCTCCACTTCCGATTCGGTGCGCGTGTCCACGATCCCGGTCGTCGGGTCGGTGCACGGCGGGCAGGGCTCGTTCTTCCGCACGTCTCTCACGCTCACGAATCCGACGGCCGATGCGATTCACGGCAAGTTCGTCATGCGCCTCGCCGGACGCAACGGCACCGATGCCGATCCGTCGCTCGACTTCGCGCTCAACGCGAATGAGACCCGCAACTACGCCGATATCGTCGACGCGATCGGTCAGTCGGGCCTCGGCAGCATCGACATCTACACGACCGCCAGCGCGGCACCGATCGCGAACGCGCGCGTGTTCAACGACCTCGGCGACAAAGGGACGAGCGGACTGGCCGAGGATGCCGTGCCCGCGGGCCAGAGTTACCTCGGAGTGGCGACGGTCCTCGTGCCAGTGGACCTCACCAACTTTCGCCTGAACGTCGGCATTCGCACGATCACCGCGGTCGAGCTCCAGATCCAGACGTACGACGCCACGGGCGCGCTCCGGAACACGATCTACAAAAGCTACGGCGCGAATTTCTTCGCGCAGGTCGGCGCGACGGACTTCGCGGGCGGCGACGTTTACCCCGGCGGCAAGATCGTCGCCTCCGCCTTTGAGCGCGAGTTCATCGTCTACGGCGCCGTGACGGACAACCGCACGAACGACCCAAGCATGCGCATCGGCCTCGACTAAGGTGGAGAGGCGGGCTTCAGCCCGCCGGGCCGGAGCGGGCTTCGCCCGCGACGGCGGGCTGAAGCCCGCCTCTCCACCTCGCTTTTCGCGCCCGGATGAGCACATCGGGCTTGCCGGAATTCCGCCGAGCGGCAGAGGTTTCTAAACCTCAACCTTCCAATCCAGCGAGCCCACTTCCGAGGAGAGCGTTCGAACGATGAATGTCCGCCGTCCTTTTGTCCTGCTGTTGCTTTGCCTTTTTGCCATCGCACCTCTCGCCCACGCAGCGTCTGACGTCGTCATCAGTCAGGTGTATGGCGGCGGCGGCAACGCCGGCGCGCCGCTGAAGAACGACTTCATCGAGCTCTTCAATCGCGGCACCTCGCCGGTCAACCTCGCGGGCTGGTCCGTGCAGTATGCGAGCGCGGCGGGCACGTCGTGGCAGGTGACGCCGCTCAGCGGCACGCTCGCTCCGGGACGGTATTACCTCGTGCAGGAAGCAGCGGGCACGGGCACGGCGCCGGCGCTGCCGACTCCGGACGCGACGGGCAACATCTCGATGAGCGCGAACGCCGGAAAGGTTGCGCTCGTCTCGACGACGGCAGCGCTCAGCGGCGGATGTCCGGCCGCGATCGACTTCGTCGGCTTCGGCGGCGCGAGCTGTTTCGAAGGCGCGGGACCCACGGGCACGCTTGCGAATGCAACGGCCGCCATTCGCGCGTCGAGCGGTTGCCAGGACAACGACAACAACGGTGCGGACTTCGCCGTCGCGACGCCGACTCCGCGCAACACCTTCACCGCGCCCCACGTCTGCGACACGTCGAATCAGCCGCCGGTCATCATCGCGCCTGCGGATCCGATCACGACGGTCAGCCAGAATCCTCCGAACTTCACCGTCACGCTGAGCGGCACGGATGACCACGACGTCTTCACGTGGTCGGCGAGCTCCGGCAGCGGCATCGCCTCCGCCGCGGTGACCGCGGGGCAGGGCACCGCGAACGTCACTTACACGATCTCCATCATCCCGAACTTCTCGGGCACCGCGACCTTCACCGCGCGCCTTTCCGACAGCGTGAATCCGCAGGTCTCGCGCGCGGTCAACATCGCGGTCACGCCGACGGTCACGAACAATCCGCCGTCGATTCTCGGCTTCGTCAATCCCGTCGCGACCGTCGCGCAGGATGCGGCGCCGTTCCAGGTGAGCTTCAACGGCTCCGACGACAACAATGTCTTCAACTGGTCGGCGAGCGCAGGCAGCGGCATCTCCAGCGCGGTCGTCAGCGCAGGCCAAGGCACGCCGAGCGTCACGTACACGATCACGCTGCAGCCGGGCTTCTCCGGCACCGCGTCGTTCAACGTGCGTCTCTCCGACGGCGTGAACGCGTTCGTCAGCTCGACCGCGAACGTCAGCGTCACGGCCGCGCCTCCCCCGCCGCTCGACCACATCACGATCAGCCAAATCTACGGCGGCGGCGGCAACACCGGCGCGACGTACAACAAGGATTACGTCGAGCTGTACAACCCGACGCTCTCGCCCGTCGATCTCGGCGGCTGGACGATTCAATACGCATCCGCTACCGGCACCAGCACCTGGCAGGCGCAGCCCCTCGGCGGCATCATGCAGCCGGGCGAGTACTACCTCATCGCGCTCGCATCCGGCGGCGTGACGGGTGCTCCGCTCCCGCTCGCGAACGTTGACGGCTCGATCAACATGAGCGGGACGGCGGGCAAGGTCGCGCTGTCGCGGACGGGCGATCCGTTCGACGGCTGCCCGATCGGGGACGCAGCACTCGTCGACATGGTCGGCTACGGCACGACGGCGAATTGCCGCGAAGGCGCGACGAATGCGCCAGCCGCGTCGAACACCACTTCGCTCTTCCGTAAGAACGGCGGCTTCACGGATACGAACGTGAACGGCGCCGACTTCTTCAGCAGCGCGCCGAATCCGCGCCGCACGACGCCGATTCAGGAAATCGGACCGGCCGTGCTCACGACCGATCCGCGCAACAACGCCTCGAGCGCGCCGCGCGACGCGAGCATCACCGTCAACTTCACCGAGTCCGTCGACATCGCGGGGCCGTGGTACGACATCACGTGCGCCACGACCGGCAATCACAACGACGCCACGATCGCGGGCGGCGCGAACGCGTGGATCATCACGCCGAACGTCAACTTCGTCGCGGGCGAGCAGTGCACGGTCACGATCTTCAAGGCCTTCGTGCACGACACGGATCTCGACGACACCGGCCTGAACGCCGACACGTTGGCGAACGACTACGTCTTCACCTTCACCGTCGCCACGGGCACGGCGCCGGTCGAGCCACCCGACGTGCATCTCACCTTCGGCAATCCCTCGGGCGCGACCGCGGATCTCTTCACGCCCGACAACTACCTGATGATGAAGCCCGAGTTCGCGCTGTCGTACAACCGCGATCACGGCACGCCGAACTGGGTGAGCTGGCATCTCACGGACGAGTGGATCGGCAGCCTCACGCGCGTCGACACCTTCCGTCCCGATCCTGCCGTTCCCGCGGACTGGTATCGCGTGCTGCACACCGACTATCTCAACTCCGGATTCGATCGCGGCCACATGACGCCGAATGCGGATCGCGACTATGAGAACTCGATCCCCATCAACCAGGCCACGTTCCTCATGTCGAACATGGTGCCGCAGGCGCCGGACAACAATCAGGGCCCGTGGGCGCAGTTGGAGTCGTACCTGCGCACGCTGCTCCCTTCGAACGAGTTGTACATCGTGTCGGGTCCGGCGGGCGTCGGCGGCACAGGCTCGAGCGGCTTCATGACGACGGTTGCGAACGGCCACGTCACCGTTCCCGCCGCGACGTGGAAAGTCGCGCTCGTGATTCCGAAGGCGTCCGGCGATGACGTCAGTCGCGTCACGGCGGCCACGCGCACGATCGCGGTGATCATGCCGAACGTCCAGGGCATCCGGAACAACGACTGGACGACGTACCTGACCACCGTCGATGCGGTCGAGGCGCTGACCGGCTACGACTTCTTCGCGAACGTGCCGGACGCGATCGAGAACGCAATCGAGGCCGGCACGAACGGCGTGAACCCGCCGGGCGTGCAGAATCAGTCTGTCTCGGTGACCGAGGATGTGGCGAAGGAGATTGCGCTCGAGGCGGTGAGTGCGACGACGGGCCCGCTCACGTACAACATCGTCTCCACGCCGGCGCATGGATCGCTGAGTGGCAGCGGCGCGAACCAGACGTACACGCCGGCGCCCGACTACTACGGCAGCGACTCGTTCACCTATCGCGTGAGCGACGGGACGCTGACGTCGAACACGGCAACCGTTTCGATCGACGTGCAAGCCGTGAACGACGCGCCGGCGGCCGTGGACGATGCGACGAGCACGGACGAAGACGTCACGCTCGCGTTCAACGCGAATGAATTGAATACAAACGATTCCGCCGGACCGGCGAATGAGAACCAGACCCTGACCATCACGCACGTGACCGCGGGTGCGGACACGCATGGCAACGTGGCGTTGGCCGCCGGCGTCGTCACGTATACGCCCGCCGCGAACTTCAACGGCAACGCGAGCTTCGCGTACGAGGTCTGCGACAACGGCGGAAGCTGCGCGACCGCCAATGTCTACATCACGATTCGTCCCGTGAACGACGCGCCGGTCGTCAACCTCACCGCTCCTGCGTCGGGCAGCGAAGGCAGCGCGATCTCCGCGTCCGCCGCGGTCTCCGATGCGGATGCGGGCGACACGGCGACGATCGCGTGGTCGGTGACGAAGAACGGCGCACCCTACGCGAGCGGCAACGGCGCGTCGATCGCGTTCACGCCGAACGACAACGGTTCCTACGTCATCACCGCGACGGCAACCGACTCGGCGAACGCGTCCGCCAGCGACGCGAAGGCGGTCAACATCAGCAACGTCGCGCCTGTCGTCACCGCCATCACCGGACCGAACGCACCGTTCGCCGTGAACGGCGCCGCGACGGTCACCGTCGTCTTCGGCGACGCCGGCACGGCCGACACGCACACCGCGACGTTCTCGTGGAACGACGGAGTCACGTCCACGGTCGCATGCGCGAGCGGCACGTGCAGCGCGTCCCGCGCGTTCACCGCGGCCGGCGTCTACAGCGCAGCGATCGTCGTCAGCGATGACGACGGCGGCACCGCCACGGCGACCTTCGCCAGCGTCATCGTGTTCGACACCAACGCCGGCTTCATCACCGGCGGCGGCTGGATCACGACGCCCGCCGGCAAGGGCAATCTCAACGTGAACGCGAAGTACAACAAGAACGCGGCGACACCGACGGGCAACACGAAGTTCGATCTCGCGGGCTCGAGCTTCACGAGCACGTCGACCGACTGGCTCGTCGTCACCGGCACGAGCGCGCAGTACCAGGGCAGCGGCACGATCAACGGCGCCGGCAGCTACGGCTTCTTCGTGAGCGCGACCGACGGCGGCGCAACGGATACGTTCCGCATCCGCATCTGGGACAAGACGACGAACGCCACGGTCTACGACAGCGGCACGACGACCCTGGGCGGCGGCAACATCACGATTCACCAGTAAGAACGAGCGCGCCGGCGTCCAGCCGGCGCGCTCCGATCAGGTGGAGAGGCGGGCTTCAGCCCGCCGGCACTAACTTAGACGAAGTGCAGTGGAGCGCCGGCGACGCCGCCCTTCGGCATGCGATCATTCGAAAACACGATCCATGCATCAGTTTCTCGAATACATCACCGCGTTTGATCCGGACTTCGCCTCGCGCATCGAAGGCGCTTCCGCGTCGGAGATCGAGCGCTTCGAGGACGTCGCCGGCGGGCCGTTTCCTTCCGACTACCGAGTCTTTCTCGAGTTGATGGGCCGGAAGGACGATGCGATTTTCGGCAGCGACGACATCGTCTCGTCGGCGGCGCATTTGACCGAGTTCTACGAACACGACGTCCGATCCGATGAGGTGACCATTCCTCCGAACTGCGTCGTCTTCGGCATCAGTGGCCTTTCGATCGAGGAGCTCTTCCTCGATCGAAGCGACCCGCATCGCGTACTGCAACTCGCCGGTGAAGAGGATGAAACGCTCTGGGCCTCGTCCTTCCGCGCGTTCCTCTACCAGCAGGCATTTGCTCGAATGGCTCGCCTCGATCACTCGGTCGTCTTCTTCAGCCGCGATGCAAAGCCTCGACACGATCGCGCTCAGCGCCTCGCCGAGGATCTCGATCTCGAGCGCCAATGGTTCTCCGACGAAGTGACTCTTTGCTATCAGTCCGACGAGACCAGGGTGATGGTTCGGCAGTTCTCGGGACATTCCGCGCGAGTGGACCTGTCGTGCCGCTCGATCGTTCGCTTGTGGCGTCTCGCCATCCGTCTCTCGCGCGTACTCGATCTTCCTTTGCCGCCGCAGCGCGGTCTCGCACCCGCATCCGCGAAACGCCGCGCACTTCGATAGCGGCCACCCAGCCCACCTGTACAATCACCCCATGAGCACGAATCCGCTCGTGCCGCTTCCGGTCGAGCAGGCTCCGGCCGCACGGGCGCACATCGCATGGGAAGAAGTGACCGCGTACGCGATTCTGATCGCGGGCGTGTTCTTCGTCCTGCTCCAGCATCTCGTCTCCGCGCTCATCGTCGGATTGGTGCTGTATCTCATCCTCGATCGCGTCTCGGCGGGCATTCAGGGACGCATGGCGCGCGGCTTCGTGCGGCCGCTCGCGCTCCTCATCGTCACCACCGCCACCGGCATCATCGTCGCCGCGGCGATCACGCTCGTCGTCACGCTGCTCCGCCGTGGCGCCGCCAACGTGCCCGCGATGATGGAGCAGATGGCCGAGATCCTCGGATCCGTGCGCCTGTGGCTCGGCGGCCTCGGGCGTCAGGCGATCCCCGAGGTGATGACGGATGCGGAAGATTTCAAAGTGATGGCGATGGACTGGCTCAAGACGCATGCGCAAACCTTGCGCGCGGGCAGCGTCTGGCTGGGCGTCGGACTGGTGCACATGATCATGGGCGGTCTCCTGGCCATCCTGGTCTTCTTCCGCCACGCCACGAAGCACGATGCTGTGAACCGCGGGCCGCTCGCGCGCCATCTCGTGGAGAAAGTCGACCGCTTCGCGCAGGCCTTCGCGCGCATCGCCGTCGCGCAGATCAAGATCTCCGGCGTCAACACCGCGCTGACCGGACTCTATCTGCTCGTCATCCTGCCGATCTTCGGCATCCGCGTGCCGTTCGGCACGACGCTCGTCGTGCTCACGTTCCTGTGCGGGCTCATCCCCGTCCTCGGCAACCTCATCTCGAACACCGTCATCACCATTCTGTCGATGGGTGTTTCGATGGGGACGGCCGTGGCCTCGCTCACCTTTCTCGTCGTCATCCACAAGCTCGAGTACCTCATCAACTCGCGCATCGTGGGCGGCGAAACGGATTCGCAGGCGTGGGAGATTCTGCTCGCCATCATCATCGGCGAGACCGCGTTCGGCGTCGGCGGCGTCGTCCTCGCGCCGATCCTGTACGCGTTCCTCAAACGCGAGTTGCGCGACCGCGGACTCGTGTAGGAGTTTTCCGTGCGGCATAATGCCGTCGAGGTCCGAAATGAATCGACTCCTGAAATGGACGGCGGTGGTGTGTGTGGCGGTGTGCGCGTTGCGGCTGAACGCGCAGAGCGGAATGGCCATCGCGGGCGCGGTCTTCGAAGACCGCATGGCCCTCGCGGTGCGGCCGCACTTCATCGGCACAGCTGGCGTAACCGTCAAGCTCTATCGCGATGATGGCGATCACGCGCCGTCCGCGGGCGACGCGGCGGTCGCGACGACGAAGACCGATCGCTCCGGCACGTACGTCTTTCGCGTCGATCGCGCGGGCGACTACTGGGTCGCCGTCGACTCGCACACGTTCGCGCCGGGCACGTGGCCGGAACAGACGTTCGGTGCGGCAGGCTCGTTGTGCGCGCATCCCGATCGCACGACGTTCGCGACGATGTACGAAGGTCCGTGCTTCGGCGGCAAGACCGCGCGCGGCGGCGACGACGCATCGACGCTGATGACCTCGGAGCACGTGACGCTCGTGACGCTGCGCGATTCCGCGACCAACGTCGACTTCGGTTTCAGCTACGACGCCGTCGTCTCTACCGCGGATTCCGGCCAGGGCACGCTGCGCCAATACTTCCTCAACGCGAATGCGCTCAAAGGTCCGAACCACATGCGCTTCGTGCCGCTCGAGCGCGCGCCGGAACAGCGGCAGACGAACTACGGCCTCCCGCCGCGCTGGTGGATGATCACCCTGCAATCGCCGCTGCCGAACGTGGCGGACGACGACACCGCCATCGACGGCAACGCATACAACTTCCTCTCGCCTGCCACTCCCGCGGATGCTTTCCCGGGCCACTTCGGTGAGCCGCCCGTGATGGTGAGCGGCGAGCGCCAGATCTCCCGGCTCCGCAGGCCGGAGCTCGAAGTCGTCGCCACCGGCGACACGGCAATCACGTGCGACGCGTCGTGCGGCATTCGCGGAGTTGCATTGCACGGCACCACGAACGGCATCATCACGCGCGCTGATGCGCAACTCGAACATGTCCTCATCGGCGCTGCACCCGACGCGGCGCCATCGAACGATGCGGGCGTCAACGGCGTCCAGGCGGAGCGCGGCACACTGTCCGCGCATCACCTCATGGTCACGAGCCAGTCGCGCAGCGGCATCATCATCGGACGCGAGGCGAAGTTCGACGCCGATCATCTCGACGTCAGCCACTGCGGCCAGCCGCTCGCGGGCGCAGGCGTCGTGCTGCTGTCGTCCGGTTCCGCGATTCGCTCGTCCGTCATCACGTCGAACCCTGGCGCCGGCATCGTCCTCGGCGCGCCGGATGGCTCGCTGCCCGCGACGGGCAACACCATCGACGGCAACACGATTGCCGGAAACCAGGCCGGCGTCGTCATCGCGCCCGGCTCTTCCCGCAACGTCATCACGCGCAACGACATCATGTGGAACCGCCTCGGCGGCGTGACCGTCACGCCGTTCACCGTCGCGCCGCGCGAGAACCGCATCAGCGCGAATCGCTTCGACGAAAACGGCCTGCGCCCGATCATTCTCGACACGAAGACCGATGAACCGAATCGGCTGAACTACGGCGCCGACACGTGCGAGCGCGCGACCGGCGCGGCCAATCAGGGCATCACCTCGCCGCGTGTCACCGGCGTGCGCGTCGTCGAGGAAGGCGGCCTGCGCGCCGTCGTCACCGGCCGCGCGTGTCCCGGCCAGGTGATCGAGGTGTACCAGTCGTTCGTTACGTCGGGCGTTCGCGAGAAATCGGCGGAGACGCCGAACGTGCGCGACAAGAACATCGAGCGCGAGACGATGACCACCGAAGGACGCACGCTTGCTCTGCCGTCGATCGGCGAGTTCAACTACCTCGGCGCAACGAACACCGCCGGCGACGGCACGTTCGAAGCGACGTTTCCGCTGCCGTCCGTGACCTCCGTGCCCGTCGACGAACGCAATCGCGAGGACACCGACATCTGGGCGACGCAAGTGCTGTCGAGCGCGAAGCCGCAAGACCGCGCGTTCTCCGCGATCGCCATCGACGCCGCGGGCAACACGTCCGAAATGAGCGTGCGGCGGCGCGGCGAGTAAATGGCGTAGTGGAGAGGCGGACTTCAGTCCGCCGTCCGCGGCACAGCCGCGGGCTTTTCGCCCGCGGAACGGCGGACTGAAGTCCGCCTCCCCACTTTGATCCACGGAGGAATGCACGCATGAGCACGATCCTCGACGCCATCGGCAACACACCGCTCGTCGCGCTGCGCCACGTCGCGCCTGGCCTGCTCGTGAAGCTCGAATGGGAGAACCCGACGGGCTCGATGAAGGACCGCATGGCGAAGGCCGTGATCGAGCGCGCCGAAGCGGATGGGCGGCTGAAGCCGGGCGACACGGTCATCGAATACACGGGCGGCAGCACCGGCGCGTCGCTCGCGATGGTTTGCGCCGCGAAGGGCTATCGCATCCGCATCGTGAGCTCGGACGCGTTCAGCCGCGAGAAGCTGACGCAGATGGCCGCGTTCGGCGCGGAGCTCACGCTCGTGCCGAGCGAAGGCGGGATGACCACGAAGAAACTGATCCTCGACATGATCGACGCAGCGCGCAAGCTGAGCGAAGAGCCGAATACTTACTGGACCGATCAGCTCAACAACCACGACAGCATCGCCGGATACTTTCCGCTGGCGGAAGAGATCTGGGAGCAGACGGGCGGAAAGGTTGATGCGTTCGTGCATGCGGTGGGCACCGGCGCGTCTTCGCGCGGCGTGGCCACGATCCTCAAGCAGCGCAATCCGAAGATTCACATCGCCGTCGTCGAGCCGGCGGAGTCCGCGGTGTTGTCGGGCGGACAACCGGGGCCGCACAAGATCGAGGGCGTCGGCATCGGCTACCTGCCGCCGCTATGGGACGCGTCGCTCGTCGACGAGGTGATCGCGGTGAAGACCGACGACGCGAAAGAAATGGCCCGTCGTCTCGCGCGGGAAGAAGCACTGTTCGCGGGCACGTCCTCCGGCGCAAACGTGATCGCCGCAATGCAAATCGCCGAGCGCCTCGGGCCGCACGCGACGGTCGTCACCTTCATGTGCGACTCAGGCCTCAAGTACGTCAACACGGACGTCTACAGGCGGGATTAAAGCGCGTCGATCTGGCGCGTCAGTTCGTGGTCCTTCTCCGTGATGCCGTTCGCCGTGTGCGTCCACAGCGTCAGCCGCACTTTGCCCCACGCGAGGTAAATGTCGGGATGATGATTCGCGGCTTCCGCGAGCGCAGCCACGCGGTTCGTGAATGCCAGCGCAGACGCGAAGTCCGGAAAGGTGAACTCCCGCTCGAGGTGGTGGTTGTCGATGACGGTCCAGGCAGACATGCCGATACGTTATAACGTCGCCGCCATGACCGCATTGAAAACGACTCCCTCGAAAACGAAGATCGAGCTCCACGGCAAGGTCGCGCTCATCACCGGCGCATCCCGCGGCATCGGACGCGAGATCGCTCTGCGCATGGGCGAAGCGGGTGCGCAAGTAGCGGTGAACTACAACAACAGCGCGCCCGAGGCGCAGGAAGTGGTCGCGGCGATCGGCGACGCGAATGCGATGAGTGTGCAGGCCGACGTATCGGACGCGAAGCAGGTCGAGACGATGATCGACGCGGTGCTCGCGCGCTTCGGGCGCATCGACATCCTCGTCAACAACGCCGGCTGGCACGACTACAACCGCTTCGAGGGCGATGATTACGAGGCGTGGCAGCGCGGGTGGCAGAAGACGTTCGCGCTGAACCTCTTCGGCGCGGCGAACGCGGCGTTCCTCGCCATGCGGTCGATGCGGCAGCACGGCGGCGGCAAGATCATCAACGTCGCGTCGCGCTCGGCGTGGCGCGGCGAGACGGAGTTCGCCGACTACGGCGCGTCGAAGGCGGGGCTCGTCAATCTCACGCGCTCCATCGCACGCGCTTGCGCGAAAGACAACATCGTCGCCAGTTGCGTGACGCCGGGCTTCGTCGACACGGAGATCGCCCGCGCTGAGCTCGAGCGCCACTACGACGAGATCGTCGCGCAGATTCCGTTGCGGCGCGTCGGAACCGTCGACGACGTGGCCGCCGTGGTGCTCTTCCTCGCCTCACCGATGGCGGACTACCTGAATGGCGTAAGTATCGACGTTAATGGAGGTTCGTGGTTCCAGTGAAGCCGCCCCGACGATGGCAGATCGTTTGCTAATCCTCCGGCCCGGAGGGCCCTCGTGGCCGAGCAGCAAAAGAAGAAAATCCTCGTTGTTGACGATGATGACGCGATCCGCACCATGGTGGAGCGGGTCCTCAAGCGGGAGCAGTTCGAAGTCGAGAGTGCCCGGGACGGGTTCGAGGCGATCGAGAAGCTGACGCGCGGCGATTACGCGACCGTTCTGCTGGACCTGATGATGCCCCGCGTGGACGGTCACGGCGTGCTCCGCTTTCTCGAAGAGAAGGTACCGGCGCCGCCGCGCGTCATCGTGATGACGGCAAACGCGCACGCGGCACCCGCGGCTGCCGAGGCGGCGCCCGTGTTTCGCGTGCTGTCGAAGCCGTTCGACATCCGCGACCTGATCACGCACGTGCAGGCGTGCGACTCCCTCAACTAAAACCCCGGCACAACCGCGGCGTCGAGCGTTTCCCGGCAGGGCGTTTGCTCTCCACAAGAACGGATGTCAGTACTCACACTCATCGGTCTTTTACTCGCTCTGGCCGTCGCGCTTGCCATCGGCATCGCCCTCGCCTGGCTCCCGATGCGTCTGCTCCTCGGACGCATGGCGCGCGACATCAGCCAATTCATTCAGAGACAGCGCGACCGTCGCCGCGTCTCGCGGGAAACACCCGACCGCCGGCACACGTGATTACAGCGCTTTCGTGAGCGCCGCTTTGAGCTCCTGATCGTTCTCGAGGATCGGGCCGTACTTTTTCCAGAGGATCTTGCCGTCGCGTCCGATGAGCACCGTCGTCGGCAGCACCGAGGTCTGGAGGATCGCGGCGATCTGACCTTGCGGATCGATGGCGACCGGATACTTCATCTTGTTCTCCGCGACGAAGTCCTTCACGACGGACACATCGCCGTCGTCGACGCTCACACCGAGCACTTCGAATCCCTTGGCCGCGTTCGCATCGTGGAGCTTCTGCAACTCGGGGATCTCGAAGCGGCAGGGACCGCACCAGGTGGCCCAGACGTTCACGAGCACGACCTTGTCGCGTTTGCTGGCGAGATCGAATTTCGTTCCGTCGAGGGTCGTCGCCTCGTAGGCCGGCATCATCGCGCCGATGTCCGTGCTCGGCGCCGCAGGCGCTGCGGACGATGTCGTCTGCGCCGTTTGGGTGGCGGTGGTCGTGGTCGCGGTCTGCGTGGCGACGGGAGTCTCGCTCTTCTTGCAGCCGGCGACGAGAGCGAGGAAAGCGAGAGAGGTGACGATCTTGCGCATCGCCGCGCATTCTATCGCCACGCTGAAAAACGAAACGCCCCGCGGGTTGCGCGGGGCGTTTCGAAAAAGTTCGTTGTGGGGAAGGACTACTTCTTGGCGTCCTTCTTCTCGTCCTCGGGCTTGCCCTTCTTGATGACCTCGGGCTCGGCCACGGTCGCCGCGGCTTCCGCGGTCGGCTCGACGGCTTCAGCCTTCGCATGCGTCACACCGACGACCACACGCTCCGGATCATCGAGCGCCTTCACGCCCTCGGGGAGCTTGAGATCCTTGACGCGGTAGTAGTCGTGATTGCCGAGCGCGCTCACGTCGACGTCGATCGTGTCGGGGATCGCCGTCGGGAGGCACTCGACGTGAAGCTCGCGGACCTGGAAGTCCAGGATGCCGCCTTCCTTGACGCCGATCGCGGTGCCGACGACATGCACCGGGATGGTGACCTTGATCATCTCGTCCATGACCACGCGGACGAAGTCGATGTGCTCCATCTTGCGCGACATCGGGTTGATGGTGATCTCTTTGATCATCGCGTGGCGCTGCTGATCCGTTCCCGCCATCTTGAGCAGGAAGATCGAGCGGATGCCGTGCTCGCTCTTCTGCACGAGCTCGGAGACGGCCTTGCGATCGACCGTGATCGCGACAGGCTCTTTGTGCCCACCGTAAACGACCGCGGGGACCTTGCCGTCGCGGCGCAGCTTCTTCGCCACTTCCTTGCCGGTGCTCTCGCGGCGACTGACTTCCAACGTGACCTCAGCCATGATGCTGACTCCTTCGGTTTCTGGTTCGCAAAACGCGGTAAAGGCAAGCAAATACGGGGATATTCCCGTGTGTGTCGAGGGCCGAATTGAAAATGCCGCTCCGTGAGACTTTTTCAATTTTCAATTTTCAATTTTCAATTTAGCCCCGCGAACAACCTACATCTCGAAAAGGGAAGACACCGAGTCCTCGCTATGGATGCGCTTGATCGCCTCGGCGAGCAGCGGCGCGATCGACAGCGTCTTCAGCTTCGGGCAATCCGCCTGCTTCTCCTCCGTCGGGATGGTGTTCGTGGTGATGACCTGCGTCAGGGTCGAGCTGTTGATGCGCTGCACGGCCGGGCCCGACAGCACCGCGTGCGTGCAGGCCGCCGAGATCGAACGCGCGCCTTTTTCCGCCAGCGCCTGCACGGAGTGAATGAGCGTGCCGGCGGTGTCGATGATGTCGTCGACGATGAATACGTTCCGCCCTTCGACCTCGCCGATGATGTTCATCACCTCGGTCTGATTCGCGGCGAAGCGGCGTTTGTCGATGATGGCCAGCGAGGCGCCGAGGCGTTTGGCGTAGGCGCGGGCGCGTTCGACGCCGCCGGCATCGGGAGAAACGATCGTGAGGTCGTCGAGCTCGAGCGACTTGAGATGTCCGACGATCACGGGCGCCGCGAACAAGTGATCGACAGGAATGTTGAAGAAGCCCTGAATCTGCGCGGCGTGCAGATCGATCGTGAGCACGCGATCGGCGCCGGCAGCGCCGATGAGATCCGCCGCGAGCTTCGCGGTGATCGGCACGCGCGGCTTGTCCTTGCGATCCTGCCGCGCGTAGCCGTAGTACGGAACGACCGCGGTGATGCGCCGTGCGGAAGACCGCTTGAACGCATCGAGCATGATCAGCAGCTCCATCAGGTGATCGTTCACCGATGGAGGACACGTGGGCTGGATGATGAAGACGTCCGCGCCGCGCACGTTCTCATCGATCTGGCAGTAGTGCTCTCCGTCCGAGAAGCTGTAGAGCGTGACGTGTCCGCGCGGCTCGCCGAGCGTCGCGCAGATCTCCTCGGTGAGCGAGGGGTGGGATCGGCCGGAGAAGAGTTTCAAGTCCGCCAAAGCGGCGTGATTATAGCGACAGGACGCGTCACTTGCCGTCGATCATTGCTCCTCACGCCGTCGCCGTCGTGAAGTAGATCGTCGCGCCTTTGTCGACCTCCCCTTCGGCCCAGGCGCGGCCGCCGTGGCGCTCCACGATTTTCTGCACCGTCGCGAGGCCGATGCCCGTGCCTTCGAACTCCCGCGAGGAGTGCAGCCGCTGGAAGGGGCGGAACATTTTCGCCGCGTGCGACGGGTCGAATCCCGCCCCGTTGTCGCGGACGTAGAACGTTCCGTTGCTCTGCCCGAACTCGATGCGCGCATCGTTGCGGTTCCGCGTGAACTTGTACGCGTTGCCCATGAGGTTCTCGAGCACCGCGCGCAAGAGCCGCTCATCCCCGATCGTCCGCACTCCGTCGCGGATGTCGAACGTCACGTTGCGCGCAGGGTTCTTCTGTTGCAGCGTGTCGGCGACGCCGCGCGCTACGGCGCTCAGATCCACCGCATCGCGCTGGATCTCCGTGCGCGCGAGCTTTGCCATCTGCAGCAAGCCTTCGATCAACTCCCGCATCTGGCGGCAGCCTTCATGGATCCAGTGGAAGTACTCGCGCGCTGGCTCGTCGAAGAGATCGCTGTAATCCGTTTCGAGCGCCTGCACGAATCCGTCGACCGACCCGAGCGGCCCGCGCAGATCGTGCGAAACCGAATATGCGAACGCCTCGAGCTCTTTGTTCGCGGATTCGAGCTCCGTCGAGCGCCGGCGCAATTCCACGTCGCGCTCGTGCATCTGCGCGAGCAGGTCATTGAGCGACGCCGCCAACCGCCCCGCGTCGCCGCCCGCCGCTTGCGCGCGCAGGGAGTATGCATGCTCGCGCGCGGCCTTGTCCGCGATGTTCGCCATGCCGCGCAGCGGCACGCTCACCGTCCTCGCGATCAGCATGCCCGCGAGAAAGCCCAGGACGACCGACGCGGCCGTGCAGATCGCGAGCACGTTCAGCGCGGAATGCAGGCGTATCGCGAGCGGAGCGGCCGTCGGCTCGATGCAGACCGTTCCGTTGGCCGTCGTTTCGCAGGACACCTCTCCCTGCAGAAACCGGCTGGCGGTTTCGAAGAGAGGAGGGCGCGCCAGATTGCCTGAGCGTTCGGAGAGCAACGTTCCCTTCGTGTCGTACACCTTCGTCGACGCCACGTACGCCGGAGAATGCGCTGCCGCTTCCGCGCGCGAATCGCGTACGATCATCCAGAGAGAGGCGCCGCCCGCGATGAGGGAGACGAGCAGCGCGACCAGAGCGACGGCGACGGGTGCGACTCTCTCGATGGAACGCATGAAAAGAAACTTGCGCGCGAGTCTGCAAGAACTTGGCCCCGGCGTCAAAGCAATGCTGCTTTGCATGACGCTGCTCGTCGGCTGCCGGAGCAAGCCCGAGGCCGCGGCGGATGAGACGCCGCAACTCGAAGTGCGCGCGGCGGTTGGGCCCCCGCAAACCGCCACGGCGATCACGGCCGTCGACGGCCGCGTCTCCGCGGTCACCGTCAGCGAAGGAACGAAAGTGCAGAGCGGCGGTCCGATCGCGACACTCGTGAATCCCGCGATCGATCGCGACATCGCGTATGCGAAAGCGCAACTGGCGATCGCCGAGATGCGGCTCCGCGACGCCCGCCGCCCCATCGCCCAATCCCTCATCCTCGGCGACGCGGGCGCACGCGAACGCGCCTCGGCCGAGATCCTCAAGAACCGCGAAGCCAAACGCGACCGCTATCGGCACCTCTTCGAAACGCATGACATCTCCAAGCAGGAGCTCGAAGACGCCGAGAACGAATATGCGGCCGCGCTCCGGGACTGGCTCGCCGAACACGAACGCGCGTCGCAGAAAGTCATCCAGACCGATACGACGGTGCTGCAGCTCGAGCTCGAGCGCGCCCGCGCCGAGGTTGCGTTCACCGAGGAGCGGCGCGGGCTGCTCGAGGTGAAGGCGCCGATGACGGGCACGATTACGCGCGTGGTCGCGCGGCCCGGCGAGAGCGTGTTCGCGCGCGACCCGGTCGCGGAGATCAGCAACACCACCACGGTGGAAGTGCGTGGAACCATCGCACCGGAATTGCAGCGCTACGTCCGCTCCGGAATGCCCGTGGAAGTCAAAGTCTTCACAGTGCCGCCGCGCCGCTTCACCGTGCCGGTCAAGAACATCCTGCCCGGCGCCGGCGGCGCGACCCTCATCGTCGAACTGCCGAATCCCGACGGCGTCCTGCAGGAAGGGCAGACCGCCACGATCACGGTGAAATGATGCGAGTGCGCAGCGCCGCTGTCCTCGTCACGTTCGGAACGCTCCTCGTCACGCTCGCGGCGCACGCCGAGATCGTGATCACCTTTCCCGTCGCCATCGAACGCGCGATGCGCACGCGCGCGGGCGCCACGACGTACGCGGATCACGCCGCGATCCTCGACGCCCTTCCTCTGCGCACGCTGCCGACCGTGCGCGCCGAAACCGCGTACAGCAGCGCCGAGAACCTCAATCTCCTCTCCGAAAGCGTCAATCACTTCGACGCGTTCACCGCGCTCGTCTCCGTCGACTATCCCCTGCTCGACGTCGGTGCCGATCGCCGCCGCGCGCTCGAACTGCGCGCCGATGCCCAGCTCCTCCGCCGCCGCGCGCTCGATGAAGCGGACGGCGTGTTCCGCGAGACGCTCGAAGCGTTCGCCGCGCTCTACACCGCACAGGAGCGCATCAACCTCCTGCACGCCGGAGCCGAACGTGCCGCCGAGTTGCGCCGCCGTGCGAACGTGATGCTCCAGAGCGGCGAAATCTCGAACCTCACCGCGACGCAATGGCAGGACCAAGCACTCGCAACGGAGTCCATGCTCGTCGACCTCGAACTGCAGCGCCTCGAATCCGAGACGCGCGTGCGCCAGCTGATCGGCGATACGACCGGTGAGCCGCTTCGCGCCTCGCTCGTCCTCGAAGACGACGGGCCGATGTTGAAGGAGATCAAGGTCGAGCAGATCGTCCAGGCCGACTCCGCCGTCGCGCGCGCGTCGCTCGTGCAGGAACGCCAGCGTCTCGCGCTGCAGGAAGCGGTCTCGCTGCGCAGGCCGCAGCTCATGCTCTCCGCATTCGGCGGCGTCGCATCCGTCCCGAGCACCTATCGCTCGAACATCGAGGACGGCACGTTCGGCATCTACGGACTCCGCGTCTCGCTCTCGCTTCCAATGTTCGACGCCACCGCCGCGCGGCGTCTCGCCGAGGCGCGTCTCGAGCTCGACGAGGCTACGCGCGTTCGCAACGTCACCGAGGCCGCGACTCGCAATCGCATCGATCTGCTCTGGCTCGCCGTCGCCGCGGACGAGAAGCGCATTCAGTTGCTCACCGACGCCGTCGCCGTCGCCAAACAGCGCCAGGACTCGATCACGCGACTGGTCCTCGGCGGCGTGCGTCCGGAGGCCGATCTCGTCGAGGCCGCGAACAATGTCGCGCGGCGCGAGAGCGATCTCCTCGCCGTCCGCGTCGATCGCTGGAAACTGCAGCAACAGGTGCGCTATGCGTCGAAGCCAGCAACGGAGTCCGGAGGCCGGAGCACGGTGAGCGGCGGACGTTGATGCTGTCCGTGCTCATGACCACCGAGGGGACGTATCCGTACAGCGCGGGCGGCGTGAGCACGTGGTGCGATGCGCTGTTGCGCAATACGCCGGACGTTCGCTGGACCCTCCTCCCGCTGATGATGAATCCGCACATCGAGCAGAAGTTCGATCCGCCCGAGAACGTGCGCCGCATCATCAACGTGCCGCTGTGGGGCATCGAAGAGCCCGCGGAGTTCAGCAGCGACATTCCGTTCGGCCAGCTCTACGACCGCAAGCGCCGCACGTCCATCGAGACCATCGAGCGTGAGTTCCTCCCTCCCTTTCGCGAGCTCCTCCGCGTCATCTGTACGAATCCCGCCGACTCTCCCGCACTCGGCAACGTATTCGTGCAGCTCGAGGACTACTTTCGTGTCCACGACTACAACGAAACGTTCAAGTCGAAGCCGGTGTGGGTGACGTTTCGGGAGATCGTAGAAAAGGCTTCGGCGGGAAGCGCGCATCAGCCGACGCTCTTCGATCTCACCGAGACCTTGCGCTGGCTCTATCACTTTCTCGTCGTGCTCAACGTCCGGGTGCCGAAGACATCCGTCACGCACGCAACCGCCGCTGCGTTTTGCGGCATCCCCTGCATCACGGCGCGCATCCGCAACGGCACGCCGATGATCCTCACCGAACACGGCGTCTATCTGCGCGAGCAGTACTTGTTTCTCTCGCGCTTCCATCGCCTGTTTTTCTGCAAGCAGTTCCTGCTGAATCTCATCACGGCGGTGGTGCGCGCGAACTATCACTTCGCCGACGTGATCGCGCCCGTCTGCCACTACAACACGCGCTGGGAGCTCGCGCACGCGACGCCGCCGCAGAAGATTCGCGTCATTCACAACGGCGTCGATCCCGATCTCTTCGCCGCCGTGCCGAACACGAATGCGGAGCCGCATGTCGTCGCCACGGCGCGCATCGATCCGCTGAAAGACATCGAGACGCTGCTGCGTGTCGCGGCGCGCATGAAGACCACGCATCCGCGCGCGCGCTTCACCGTCTACGGCGCTGTCGCCGACGAACCCTACTATCGCCGCTGCCTCGCCCTGCGCCATCACCTCGGCGTCGAGGAGACGGTCACCCTCGGCACCGCGACCGAGGATGTCGTGGCCGCGTATCGCGGCGCGGATGTCGTGCTGCTCACGAGCATCTCCGAGGCATTTCCCTACTCGGTGATCGAGGCGATGTCGTGCGAGAAGGCGGTGGTGGCGAGTGACGTCGGCGGCGTGAGCGAAGCGCTCGAAGGATGCGGCGTGCTCGTGAAGCCGCGCGATGACGAGCGCTTCGCATTCGAAGTCGGCGCGCTGCTCGATGACGCCGCCCTCCGCCAGCGCCTCGGTGCGAAAGCGCGCGCGCGGGTCATGGAGGAGTTCCGCCTCGATCACACCATCGGCCGTTACCTCGAGCTCTATCGGAGTGTGGCGGCGTGAGCGCTGCATCGCAGTCGTCCGGCGATCGCATGCTCGTTCTCGGGCAGCAGATCATCGATCTCATCGGCGAGCCGAAAGACAAGTGGGAGATCGCCGCGCAGATCGAGGTTCTGGGCATTCGCGATGCGGATGCGCGCAGCGACTATGACGCGCGCGATGTGTTCGATCTCGCGTCGCGCATCTTCGACGGATTTCGCGCGGGCTTGTTCCGCAACGAGCTCGAAGGCGAGGATCCGACTGAAAGCTCGGCGTTCACGCGCTTCGTGCGGAACTACTTCGCGGGCCTGCTCTTCTCGCTGCCGATGGCGCTGCAGGCCGTGACGATGATCGTGTGGGGCTACGGCGTCTGGGGCGCGATCGACATCGATCTGCGCATCGGCAGCTCGATCGCGCTGGGCTTCATCGCCAGCTACATCGTCACCGGCGGCTTCATGCAGACCATCGTCCGGCGCGGCTTGTTCTATCTGTATCAGGAAGAGCATTGGCTGGCGCGGTGGACGGCGTTGCGGGCGTGGTCGATCTCGTTGCGGATCGTGCTCGCGCTGCTCGTGCCGGCGCTTTTGATCAACGCCATCTTCGCGTTGCTGCCGTGGTCGATGGTGTTCACCGCGGCCGGCTACTACGCGGCGCTGTCCGTGCTCTGGTTGAACTGGGCGCTCCTGTACCTCGTGCGCAAGACGTGGCTGTTCGTCGTGACCACCGCGGCGGCGTTGGGCTGTGTGCTGCTTGCGGCGAAGGGCTTCCACGCGTCGCCCGTCATGGCGAATGCGATCGGTCTGCTCGTCGCGGACGCGCTCAGTTTCGCGCTTGCGCTGCGGCACCTGAACAAGATCGGACGCGCGGCGCAACGGCGGTACGTCGTCAATCCGCCGCGCATCACGGTGCTCGTCTACAGCACCTCGCGCTTCTTCGTGTACGGCCTCCTGTACAACACGTTCCTCTTCGCGGACCGCGTGCTCGCGTGGACGTCCGGAACGGGACGCGAAGACTTTCCGCCGTATGGCTTCTGGCTGAACGTGCGCTACGAGCTCGGGATGGACCTCGCGCTCATCGTCGTGATGTTGCTCAGCGGCATCGTCGAGCACGCAACGCAGCGCTTTTCCGAGCGGCTCGTGCCGGCGCAGAAGAGCGTGCGCGGCATCGACGGCGCGGACTTTCTCGCGCGCGTGCGGCGCGATCAACGCATTCGCCTCATCGTGCTCGCGTGCTCCGCGGTGTTCGCCGTGGCCGCGACGTATGGCGTCGTGACGATGCTGCGCGGCATGCCCACGCTGCGGATTCACGAGGCACTGCAGACGACGACCACGACGAACGTGTTTCTCGCGGCCACCGCCGCGTACGTGATCTTCATGTTCGCGCTGCAGAACATCCTGATGCTGCTGACGCTTTCGCGGGTGGAGATGGTCGTTCGCGCCGTGGGACTCGCGCTGATCGTCAATCTCGCGGTGGGCTTCGTGTGCAGCCGCGCGATTCACTACTCTGCCGCGGTCGCCGGTCTCGTGGCCGGATCGATCACGCTGGCAGCGATGACCTCGCGGGCCATGCACAACGTTCTTCGCGAGCTCGACTACCACTACTACGCGGCTTACTGACATGTACGCGCTGCTCGGCATCGACGCGGTCCTGCGCATCACGGCGGCGCTCGTGGTGTTGTTCGTGGCCGTGCCCGCGCTGGCGCGCCGCCGGCCCGCATCGCTCGACCGGCTGCAATGGTTCTGGTGGTGCCTCGCCGCCGGAATCACCGCGCTCACGCTGCTCGGCCAGCTCGCCACCCTGGTGAATGCGCTCAGTGCGCCGACGCTCATCCTCGTCATTGCAGTCGTGATCGTGCTGGTGCGCGCACACACGAGCGGACGGCTGCCCGCGGTTCTTCTGCGGGATTGGTATCGCGGTCTCGTGCGCGTGTCGCTGCACACGCTCGAAGGGCGCGTGAGCATCCGGCGACGCGTGCGGCGGCGCATTCGCCGCACACGGGCTGCACTCGCCAGCACGTCGCCGGCGGAACGGCGTCACGCGATCGCGTGGTTCGTGCTCATCGCGGTGGCCGCCGCGTTCCGCTTCTACCGGCCCTTCGTCACCGCGAACCTCGGCTTCTCCGACACGTACGTGCACCTCTATCTCGTGCGGCTGCTCGAAGAAGGACGGCAGGTCGATCCCGCGTGGGGCCCATATCCGCGCGGCATGCACTTCCTCCTCATGGCGATTCGCGAACTGACGAACGTCGACGCGAACATGCTCCTCAACTTCTTCGGCGCGGCCGTCGGCGTGCTGATGACGCTGAGCGTCGCCGACACCGCGCGGCGGCTCGCACGCAACTTCACGGCGGGCATCGTTGCAGGCCTGCTGTTCGCGACGATGATCGGGGGCGGAGCGCAATACTTTCTGCTCGGCGGCAGCATCGCTACCGATCGCGCGGCGGAAGCGCGCGAGTTCCTGGGGCTTGCTTACGATCAGATTCCCGCGACGCGCGGCGAGTTCGACGTGCTCCTTACCGTGTTCCAGCGGCAGACGGCCACATTGCCGCAGGAGCTGGCGATGGTGCTGCTCTTCCCTGCCGCGATGTTCTTGTTCATGTACATCCGGCAACGGGAAGGCTGGTGGTGGTCGATCACCGGCTACTTCTTGTGCACGAGTGCGATCGCCGCGACGCATCCCGGCGTTGCCGTGCCGCTCGTGTTGCTCAGTCTTGTCACCGTGATCGCGGCCCGAGCGTCGCTGCGTGATGTACGCAACGCGATCCTCGCCGGACTCGGAGGACTCGTCCTCGGCTCGACGTGGATGCTCGGCTTCATCGCGTATCCGCCGAATCCAACACGCACGGGAGGAGCGGCGGCGTATTACTTCCCGTTCCTGCGCAACGCCGCGGATGCGCAGATCGTCACGTGGGTCGAGGTCACGCCCTTCGTGATCGCGTGTGCGGTGATCGCCCTCGCGCTCCTGGTGCGCAGCGTGTTCATGAAAGAACGGCAGGCCGCGTATGTCTGGACCTCGCTCGCGGTGCTGCTCTTCACGTTCACGCATTTCGCGTCGCGCTACGGCTGGCCGGAAATCGTGGAAGTGCGGCGCAACGCCTCCTGGCTGGCGATGGCAATCGCGATCCTCCTCGGCGTCGCGAGCGTGGAGCTGTTGCGCACGCGCGCCACGAAAGTGCTCGCCATCCTGCTCGGCGCGCTGTGGCTGTGGCGCGTGCCGATCGCGGGCGCGAACGAGAAGCTGATCAACTTCTCCGGCTACAACGCCACGGCGTACGCCGTGCTCGAGATCCAGCGCGAGTACGAGCCGTTCACCTGGACCATGGTCACGTACGGCCAGGAGTTCCCCATGGTCCTCGGCAAGGGCTTTCACATTCCCGCCGTCGATTTCCTGGAGCGCTACGATCCTGTGGCCGCGAAGCTGCAAATCCCGACGCCGTACGTGTTCATCGCCGTGGAAAAGAAAGCGCATCCGTTCCAGATCAACACCTGGGCCGCGCATTTCTCGCGCGAGGACATCCAGCGCCGTCTGCAGACCTGGTGTTTTCTGTACGAGCGCACGCACAAGGACATGCGGATCTTTCTCGACGACGAGAACGTGCGTGTGTACGTGATCCACAGGCCGGTCGAGGCGGTGCCGCGATGACGCGTCCGCACATCGCCGCCGTCGTGCCGGCGTACAACGTCGGCGCGCATCTCGCGGACGTCCTGCGCGAGATGCCGCTGCTGTTCCGCACGATCGTCGTCGTCGATGACGCCTCGCGCGACAACACGGCCGCCATCGCCGAGCGCTGTGCGCAGCACGACCCGCGCATCGTGATCATCCGTCACGACGAGAATCGCGGCGTCGGAGGCGCGATGCTGACCGGGTATGCGATGGCGGTCGACGCCGGCGCGGACATCCTCGTGAAGATCGACGGCGACGGCCAGATGCCGCTGCAACTCGTCCCACAGCTCATTCAGCCGCTGCTCGACGGCACCGCGGATTACACGAAGGGCAATCGCTTTCGCGACTTCGAGGCCATCCGCTCGATGCCGTTCGTACGCAAGGTCGGCAATGTCGTGCTGAGCTTCGGCTCGAAGGTCGCAACGGGGTATTGGCAGTGCTTCGATCCCGCCAACGGGTTCGTCGCGATCCGCGCGGACGTGCTCGCACAATTGCCGCTGAACCGCATCGATCCCACGTATTTTTTCGAAACGTCGATGCTGAGTAATCTGTATTTACTGGGCGCGGTCGTCAAAGAGATTCCGATGCCCGCACGCTACGCGGGAGAAACATCGAGCCTTTCGATCGCCGGCGTCGTGTCGCAATTCCCCGGGAAATTGCTGTCCGCGTTCCTGCGGCGCATTGTGCTCAGGAATTTCGTCTACGACTTCAACATGGCGTCGTTCCATATCCTCATGGGCCTCCCGCTCGTGCTTGCAGGCGTTGGCTACGGCAGCTACGAGTGGTGGTCTTACAGCAGCCGTCACCTCGCCGCTCCGACCGGTACCGTCGTCCTGCCCGCGCTGGCGATCGTGCTGGGCATGCAACTCCTGCTGTCCGCATTGAACCTCGACCTGCAGAACATCCCGCGCGAGCCGATCAACAGCGGCGCGCTCGGCAGAACGGCGCAGGAAGACGCGCGAGCGGCGAGTGTGATGGGGCGTACAAAGGATTGATGTTCCGCGCCCGTACAATGCGCGCTCGATGAACGCTGCAGCGCGGCTTTACGTGATTCTCGCTCGTGATGCGCCAAGAGGAGTGATCTTCCGCCGAGGACCGTCGAAGCAGGTGCTGCTCATCGGGTGGGAGCTCGAGGGCGATACGTTCGCGGTCGGTCAATGGCTCAATGGCCGCGTTTATGAGGATCGCTGCGATCTGTCGCCGAGCGGCGATTTGCTCCTCTACTTTGCGGCGGATCAACATCCTCCGTATTACACGTGGACCGCGATCAGCAGGCCACCGTTTCTCACGGCCCTGGCACTGTGGCCCAAAGGCGATACGTATGGCGGAGGCGGTCTGTTTCTCGACGAAACGACTGTCGCCTTGGATCATCTCGGTGTCGAACCGAAGCTCGCGGACGATTTCGCATTGCCCGATTGGCTCGGAGTGCGCCAGTTTCATCGGGACGCCTCGAAGGCGAACTCCGTCTGGGCAGCGCGAATCCGGCGAGACGGCTGGGAATTGACGTCTGCTCCGGGACAACTCGTCACGGAACGCCGGGGCGACAGTCTTGCGCGGTGGGATCCGCCGCAGGTGTGGGAGAAGCGCGATCGGTGCGGACAGCATGTGCTCCGCATGACGCAGGCCAGCGTGAGCAAAACGCGCGCGTGGTATGTCCCGAAGTACGAGCTCGTTCACGGGTCGTCCATCGAATCGCTGGGCGAGTTGGAATGGGCGGACTGGGATCGATCGGGCGATTTACTGTTCTCGCGCGAAGGTGCCCTCTACCGTCGTCGTCATGACGACGGCGACGCTCAGGTCATCGCGGATTTCTCGCCGTTGCGCTTTGAAGCGCTCGCGCCTTCGAGCGACGCGAAACTGTGGCCAGCGCGCTGAGCGAGGTTGTGAGTGGAACGCCGGCGTCCTCGCCGGCTGGCCCGCAGGCGTCCCGCGCCTGCGTCCCCACGGCGGCGGGACGCCGCCGCGCCAGCCGCCGGGACGGCGGCGCTCCGCTCGCGCTAACTTACTTTACGCGAGCTCGCAACGGCGCATGTCTTTGTAGAGCGGCGTCAACCCCGCAATGCGGCATTCGTTGTTCGAGAGGTCGTACGCCGTGTCGAAATCCTCATAGCTTCGCGCGCGCCAGACGCCGCCGTCCGGATCGACGACGATCGAACGGCCCGTCCCGCCGCGAAAGATCCGCGAGCCGTCCGTGCCCGTGTGCGCCGTGAAGGTCCACGGCCGTTCTTCCGGGTGCTCCTTCATGAACGCTTCGATGCCGGTGAGGAGCTCCTGCATCCGATCGCCGCGCGTGGAGGGCTCGGCACGCAGCGTGGCCTCGATGGCCTCGCGCAAAAGATCGTCGGCCAGAGAGCTCGATACGCACGACGCGGGCGGAGCATCCTCCCCTGCGACGTAGGAAGGCGCGGTATCCTCGGAGCCCACGAGCACTATCGTACAACGGAGGAGTTGTCCAGCGAAGGTCGTCGATCGACCAAGGAGCTTGCCGAAGATCGAACGGCGCGCCCCCTGCTGCGAAGCAGCTTCGCAACAACCAAGTCAAAACTTGTAAAGGCAGTTGGGTCGCGCAAAGCATGAAAGTATGCAGGTGCCGGCCGAAGCCGACAACACACCGTTACGCGGCGTTGAGCTTTCGCTGCACTCTCTTGAGAAATTCGCGGCGTTCCGCTGGTGCGCGTTCGTGAACGCCAGCTGCACGTTCAAGGTAATAAAGAAGCATTCCGCTCTTGAACATCCAATACACGACACAATAAAGCAGTAACTTCAGCGCGAGTGCCAGGTTAACAACGACAATCCGGGTCAGCGGACCGTTATCCAAACTAGCCCATGCAGTCTGTATCACGCTGTACACGAACAGCGCGGCAATGACGGGCGACGGCAAGCCAATATAGCGACTATCAATGCGCCCGACGAAGAGAGCGATTGCTAAGCCAGCCGCGATTCCTGTGATCCAGTCAAACATTGCTGCAAAGTTATGCGGGAACCAATCGATGAGTCGGGGAGTCACGGCTTGATTCAGGCGAACGGCCACCTCGGCCACTGCCAGTAGCAACCCGATGGCGACAGCTTTGTCCCACGGCAATCGCATCGGCTCGATAGCTTCTTCGGTGATGCGTACCGTCTTCGTCGTCAGTATGTAATAGCAAATCAGTATCGAAATGGTCGTCAAATTACTCACGGGGTTGAGTGCGCTTCGCCCTAGCGCCTCTACCCATGATGGGAGTTGGTTGGGCAGCAGCGCGATGTACAGTTCGTGGCCGAACATAACCAGATATTGGGCGAGCCAAAAAAACCACAAGAGCCGCCACCAGTGGCTGAACTGTTCGGCGGCAACGGTGGCACGAGGCGATTGAGTCTTATCCACTGAAGGGTGTGGCAGCAAAATGACTAAGACGGCTATTGTGAAGGCCTGCAAGCCGACAAGCATCGGGTTGAGCCATCGCCAGTCTTCTACGGGCGGCACGGATCGGACGAGCGAGAGCACCAGCGGCAACGCCACGCCGGCCCATGAGAACAAGCGACGACGGCGGGAGCTGAGTAGCCACGCGCCGAGCTGATCCGGAATTTCTAGGCCCGCCATGTTTGTGTTGCTGAAGTGGAGCAGCACATCGTGGCATAAGCTCCCGGTTCCGGCAAGACGGAAGTCCTCAACGCCACTGGGTGCATGTCGTTCTGCGGCTTGAGCGCGGCCGAACCCCGCTCGTGGCTTCGCCGGCACTTTGCGCGTCCACACCAGCCGTCCGCGACTGCCATCTGCAGCCGTTGTCTCGCCATCGCTGAGGACCTCATCGCCTGACGCGCGCCAGCACGAGCAGCGCATCCGATCGTCCGATCGCGTGCAGCGCGCGAATGAACGGCGCGGCCAGGAGCGCACGCCAGCGTGGCAACGAGCCGTCGATCGTGAGCCGGTCGACGATCGTGCCCGGGACGATTTCCGGCAACGGCAACTCGTCGATGACCTCGAACGATTGCGATGCGAGGAAGCGGCGCAGTGATGTGCGATTGAAGTACACGACGTGCGGATCGTGCTCGTCGCATTGCCACAGTCGCCGCAGCGCGTTCTTCGCGCGCACCGCGTGCGCCACGCGAAAGAGAATGCCCTCGGTCGTCGGCACCTTGATCACCCACAGTCCGCCGTCGCGCAGCCGCGTCCGCACTTCGCTCGCGAATGCGGCGAGGTCGTTCACGTGCTCGAGCACGTCGAGCGTGGAGATCACGTCGGCTTGCGCAACGGGCGCATTCGCGATCGTTCCGTGCGTGACGTTCGCGGCAGCGGCGGCCGTCGCGTCAGGCTCCACTCCGTATGCCGTGAAGCCCGCGCGTTGCGCCTCGCGCACCGCGTACCCGAAGCCCGCGCCGACGTCGAGCCACGTGCCGCGCGCGCCGAAGCGGCGGGCGCGTTCGACGAGGAAGCGCGCCTGCATCTCCCGCACGCGGCCGATCGAGTTGCGATACCGCTCAGGATCGACGCGCGCGTATTCGCTCGCACCGCGGCGCTCGCCGAGGTGGCGGGCGATGCGGAGAGTGCAGACGGGGCAGCGGGCGACGTCGAGATCGCGAAGCAACCTCTTCGCAGCGAGGCCGGTCGCACCGCAGCCCGGACACGTCACGCGTTAAAATCCCGCCGAGCCATGGCCATCGATCTCTCGAAACTCTATCAGGTCGACGATGACGGACGCCTGTTCATCTCCCCGGTCATCACCGACTGGCAAATCGTCTCGTCGTACGGCGTCGACACCGTCATCGATCTCGAAGGCGGCCTCGACGAATGCATCCCGTCCGTGCCGAACGGCTGCCTCTACGTCTATTTCCCGATCTACGACGAAGAACTCCCAGACCCCAACAAGCTCGAGGCCATCGTCCGGCTCGGCGCTCATCTCGTGGAGAGCGGACATTCCGTGCTGTCGCATTGCGGCATGGGTTTCAATCGCTCCGCGCTCATCGCCGGCCGCATCCTGCACCGCCTCGGCATGCCCGGCCCGCGGGTGGTGGAACGCTTGCGCGAGCGCAGACCCGGCGCGTTGTTCAACGAGATTTTCGCGGAGCATTTGCGCGGACTGTAGAGCTCGCGCGCGTGACGATCCCGGCGAAGTAGTGTATGGTGGTCGTGCTCGGAACCTTCCTTGCCCTTCAGGATCGCTGAACTAAGTCAGTTTTCCTGGACCTACCTTTCTTAGAATCTCAAATTTCCGTTCGATGGCCTTTGTGCGCGCAATGCGTGTGCAGGTCATCCGTCCGGCAAGGAGTCTCTCAATGAAACTGCACATCGGAAATCTCTCCAAACAGACCACGGAAGCAGAACTTCGCGACATCGTGACGCCGTTCGGTTCGACCACCTCGGTCGAGCTGGCGACTGATCGCGGCGGCGAATCGAAGGGCTTTGGCTTCGCGCAGTACGAGAACGCCGATCACGCCCGCGCCGCCATTGCGGCCCTGGACGGCAAAGAAGTCGGCGGCAATGTTCTCAAGGTCAGCGAAGCGCGTCCGCGCAAGAGCTAATCCTGCCGGCGTCGCGGCGAGGAGCGCAACGCTCTTCGCCGCGCGCCTCATTGGAACGAGGAAAAAACATGGCGACGACAAAGAAGGCCACGGCAACGAAAGCCCCCGCGGTGAAAAAGCCCGGCAAAGTGGCTGTATCCGAATTGAATCTCCGCAAGGCCGCCGGCCGCTTACTCGCCGCAAAGCTGGTCTCGACCGAGATTTCGTATCTGCAGCGCGTCCTCGGCAATTCGGCGACACAGGAAGAGCTCGACGAGCGCGTCCTGGGCGTGCGCAAGCTGCCGTGGTCCGCGATCGCACTGCCGGACTAGCGCCGCGAGAACACGAACGGCTCACCTGACACGAGCTCATAGAGCCGCAGGTAGAGCGCCTCTATGTCGTCGCTTTCGAGGTTCATGGCGAAGGCGATGCACAAATGCTTGCCGGGAACGTTGAGAATGAACGTGCGCGTCTCCTGCTGGCCGCCGTCATTCGCATAGACGAGCCCCGACGGCTGCTTCATGACGTTCCACCCCATCGCATAACCTTCCGTGCCCGGGAAACCGGTGCGCTCGCCGCCGCGCGTCTTCATCGGCGTCTGCATCGCCACAATGGATTTCTGCGATAGTAATTTGCCGTCATTGAGCGCCTGCATGAAGCGCAATAGATCGCGAACCGTGCCGCGCGTCCCGCCCGCTGCGAACCGGCTGCTGACGTCGATGAACTCCGAATTGCGCAATTGTCCGTTGACGAGCTGATAACCGCGCACCCGATTCGGAATCAATGCGAGCGGATCATCCATCCGCGTCGCCGTCATGCCCGCGGGCTCCCATACATGCTCGCGCATGTAATCCCCATAAGACTGCTGCGAGACCTCTTCGATGGCCGCGCCGAGCAGGTCATAGCCGTAGCTCGAATAAGACCATTTCGTTCCCGGCTCCGCCACTAGAGGAAAATTCTCGAAGATGGCGATCGTCTCGCGCGTCGTCTTGTGCTCCTTGATGTGCTGTTCTTTTGCGCGATCGACGTAATGCGGAATGCCGCCCAGGTGGCCGAGGAGCTGGCGGATGGTGACGGGGTACGGCTTGCGGGGGAAATATGGGACGTACGTCTGAATTTCGGCGTCGAGATCGATCTTCCCTCGCTCGACGAGCTGCAGCACCGCAACCGCGGTCATCGATTTCTGCACGGAGGCATACCGATAGGCGGAATCCGCGGTGGCGGCGACATGATTTTCGAGATCGCTCGAGCCGAATCCTTTGACCCACACGTAGTCGTCTTTGATGAAGCCGATCGTGAGACCGGGAATGTGACTCTTCTCCATCTCGGCGAGGACGGACGTTTCGAAGGCGCGGAGTTTTGCGGCGTAGCGATCGCCGGCTTCGGCGATCGGCGTCAGGAGAACGAGGGCGAGGATGAGGAGCCGGCGCATGACGGCAAATACGCCGCGTGATGGATGGCGGTTGCAGCGTGAGCCGTCTTGCTCTTGTATCGTGTGCCGCGATGACGCGAGACGACGTGCGCCGCTATCTCGACGAGATGCGATCCGTAGAAGGCTGGTTCTTCCCCATCGACGCGTACCTCTTCGGCTTCATCGATGACGTGCAGAAGCGCGAAGGGATCCGTGGCAACCTCTTCGAGGTCGGCGTGCATCACGGCAAGACCGCCCTCTTCCTCGCCCGCATGAAACTGGCCGACGAAACCCTCGGCGTTTGCGATGTGTTCGAGCAGCAGGAGCTCAATCGCGACCGTTCGGGCGAGGGCAACCGTGCGATCTTCGAGCGCAACATGCAAGGCATCGACGTGCGGATCTTCGCGCAGGAGTCGAGCACGCTGACGAGCATCGACACGAGCACGCGCTGCCGCTTCGTGCACATCGACGGCGGCCATCGTCCGGAGGATGTGCTCGGCGATCTGATGATGGCGGAGCGCGCGTTGTTGCCGGACGGCATCGTCGCCGTCGACGACGTCTTCAATCCCAACTGGCCCGGTGTCAGCGAAGGGTTCTATCGCTTCGTCGCGACGCGTCCGAACGCGCTCGTTCCGATCCTCATCGGCGGCAACAAAGTGCTCTGCGCGCGTCCGGCCGTGGCCGCGCGTTACGAGACGTATTTCGGCGAGGTCGCGGATCACGTCGACGCGCCGTTCACGTTCGATCGCAAGGAGTGGCTCGGACGGAGCGTGCTCACGGCGATCCGGCTGGCGTGGGTCGATCTCGATCCGATGGGCGCGGCGCGGCTGCACGAGCGATGAAGCCGCGCGCGTGACGCTGGAACTCGTCCCACGGAAAGCGAAAACGTTTCTCGTAGAACAACCGTCCGCCGTGCGGCTTCGCGCCGAGACGCCGCACGTCGACGGCGCGCGACCACTCGCGACGGCTGAGCAAGAGTCGCAGCGATGCCGTCGGCAGCAGCGCGAGCCATGTCGTTCGCTGCGATCGATAGAAGCGGCTGAGCGCGAGCACCGCCATGCCTTCGCGGATCGAGATCCGGCGTCCGTCCCACGGCGCGCCGACGCGCAGCGGCGCGAGCGCGTGGAAGTAGCCCTGATACAACGGCAGTTCGTAGCACCGGTCGAGCAGACCGCGCCGCGTCGCGAACGCCACGGCCACGAGATGCGACGCATCGTGATCCTGATGGCCGCCCTCCCAGGCGAGACACCACACCTCATCCACGGCTTCCGTCACGCGCTGCTCCAGCAACTCGAGCGCGCGATCGAGATGGCGCACGAGCTGCCCGTCCGGAATGCACGCGTCGGAACCGATGAAGTGCACGCGCGCGAGGTCGACGCCGAGGTGGGTGAAGACGCGGCGGCTTTCTTCGTCGCGGATGGACGAGGCGCAGCGGCCACCTTCTCCGTTCGTGAGAAAGACGCACGTGATCGTCGCGCCGTCGCGGACGAGATGCCGGATGCGGGCCGCCGCCGCAACCTCGTCGTCCTGATGGGCGAATACGAAAAGCGCGTGCATTACAGATGATCCGTGTCCGCCCACGTCAACGCCCAGCGGACGCGCCGTGGATCGAGCCGAGCATCAAAGACATTCACCAGGAAGCGGAAACGATGCGGCGACGGCAGAAATCCCATCGCCAGCAATTGCGGCACGCAAGGATGTCGCCAGGACAGCAGCGCCGCGGCCAGAGGTTCGTCGCTTCGCGCAATCGCATCGCGAATGAGCGCACGCGCGTCGCCCGCGAGGTCGACGATCGCCAGCGTGCGTTTGCCGCGAAGAACCGTTTGTCGCGTAATGAGATACGCGTCGTCCGCGCCGGTGATCGCATAACGCCCGTCGAATCGCGACGCGTGCCGCACATGCGCGTAACGAGCGAGAAAATTCTCTCGCAATTGCAAGGACGCATCGCGTCGCGTGACTCGCGGCCGGCCGCGCAACAGCACGGGCTTGACGAGCACCGGCGCACGCAGGACGGGCTGCCATCCACCCGTGCGCATCGCGGGAAGGACCGCCTTGCGGATTTGCCACGCCGTGCTGAGCGCGTAGTCGTTGCGGATCGCATCACTCGTGAATCGCGTCACGTCGCGAAACAGACCGCGCCGCCGGAACGCGGGATCCGTCATCGCATCGCACGCGAGCGCGCCTTTGTACGGCTGTCCGTCGATGACGTACGTCTGTTCGATGAGCCCGAGGTGCGCGACGGGACGGCCGTCCTCTTCGGCGATGAATGCACGCGTCGTCGCGAACTCGCTCTCATGCCCCGGAAAGCAGCGACGCCGCAGCGCGGCGATGGCGTCGCGATCGGCCGGCCGCGCCTCACGGATCACGGCTCGCGCCTCAGGATCCGCGCCGCGTGTGGCGGGACGACGATCGCTCCCCGCACCTGCGCACCGGTGACGGCGTCGATGTACGCCTTGTGATTCGCGATGCGCCTCGTCTTCGACGTCGGGTTGTAGGCGACGAAGCCGCGCTCGAAAAACCGATGCGTATTGTTGCCCTCGAGCGGCTCGCCGAAGTCGAGGAGGAGGAGGTTGCTCTCGATCGTGGTGGCGGCGTCGCTCCGCGCAACCACGGCCTGCGTGTCGAACAATCGCGCGATGGCGACGACCGCGGCGACCTGGCTCACATCCGCCGGATCCACGTAGTTGATGTGCGCGAAGCGCACCTGCGGAAACTTCCGCCGGACCGGCTCGATCATGTGCTGCATCAGGAACGCGATGCTGTTCCACTGATCGTCGGGATCGTTCCAGGGCCGCAGGACGAATTTCTTCGCGCGCGGAAACGTGATCAGACTCTCGCTCACATCCCAGTCCACGTACGGCAGCACCGCGTCCGCGCTGCGATAGCCCTGATTGGTGACGATGACGCGCACCTCGCTCCGCAGATGCGTGAGAAACGTCGCGAAGGCCTCGTCATACGCGCGACCGGGATGGCGACGCTCGTACTCCGCGAGCGCTTCCGGATGCACGCTGCGGAACGTCGTCGTATCGAGGAACACGCCGTCATACCCGATGGCATGCAAGCGCCGCGCGATGGCGGAAGCGCGGTCCCGCGGATGCTCGCGCGACGCGGGATCGTAGTAGTACGCGTCCGCGTCGCTCGCGCCAAGATGGCCGCGCAGCGGATGCGAGTTGAGGAGCGCGGATGCGGGAAGCGACGCCTGCCACGGAGTCTTGAGCGATCCATAGAACGCCACGGCCCATTCGTACAGCACCAGCCGCGTCCCGCGCGCATGCAGCGCGTCGACCTGCGCGCGCGGCAGCGGATCGTGCGTGACGAGCACGTCGAAGTGCGCATAGAACGCGAGCTCGGACGCGGTCAGCGGCGTCGCGTAATGAAACGCAATTCCGCCGCGCGTCTGCGCGGAGAGCGGGAGAGTGAGGAAGAGTGCTGTCGTCACGACGAATCGCAGGCGCGACACCTCCGCTATTGTGGACTACGATTCATCGCATGCCGACCGAAGTCTCTTCGCAGCCCGCGCCGCAACCCCCGCCTCGCCCGCGTCGCACAGGCCGCAACTTCCTCATCATTCTCCTGCTCCTCATCGCCGCCTTCCTCGGCGGCTACGTGCCGCAGTGGCTGGAAGTGCGCACGCTGCGCGCGGAATTGCAGACGACGGACCTGCAGCTACGGCTCGCCGAGCTCCATCAGCTGCTCGGCCTCGCCAGCCATGAAGCGCAGCGCAACAACTACGCGAGCGCCGCCGAAGACGCACGGCGCTTCTTCGACCAATGCGCGACGCTCGCACGCAGCGGCATGTTCGACGCCGAGCCCCGCACCCAAACCGCCCTCCTCGGCTACGCGGCCCAACGCGACGAAGTGATGACCCTCCTCACGTCCGCCGACCCCGCGTCGCACGAAAGGCTGGCCGGCATGTACCTCGCGCTGAACGGAGTGATCACCCGCCGCGGCGAATGACGCGCGCCCCGCCGTCATCCCCAATCCTCAATCCCGCGAAGCGGCAAGGCACGCGTCCTGCTCCGTTCGCCAGCGTGGAGATTCGTTCGGTCTCGTCTGCAGCGGCGCTGCGCGTCACGGCGATCGTCTTCGGCGTCCTGATCGCGCTCCGTTTTCTCTGGCTCGCGCAATCGATCTTCATCGTCGCCTTTCTCGGCATCCTCCTCGGCCTTCCGGTCGCGCGCGCGACCGACTCTCTCGAACGCATCCGCATCCGCCGCGCGATCGGCGCACCGCTCGTCATCTTCGCGGGTGTGGGATTGCTGATCGCCGCCGGCGGGTGGATGGCGCCGTCGTTGCGCTTCCAGACGCGGCAACTTTCCGAAGAGCTGCCTCGCCTGCTCGAGAACGCCGACCGGTGGCTGCAGAAAACGCCGGCCAAGGCGCTCGTTCCAAGTGGGCCGAAGAACGAGTCAGGCATTCGCGGAGAGCTCGCGCGGGAGATGCGCTCGACATCGCACTTCCTCTTCCCCATCGTCACGTCCGTTGCCGGCGCCGCCGCGGGCTTCGTGCTCGTCCTGTTTCTCGCGATGTACATCGCCATCGCGCCGGGTCTGTATCGCGAAGGCATCCTGCATCTCGTTCCGCATCGCGCACGCGATCGCGCGACGGAAGTCGTCGCCACGCTCGGCACCACGTTGCGCAAGTGGCTCATCGCGCGTTTCATTGCGATGCTGCTCATCGGCGTGATCACCGGCATCGCGCTCTCGCTGTTGCATGTGAACGGCGCGATCGCGTTGGGCGTCCTCGCGGGTCTGCTGGAATTCGTGCCGTTCTTCGGACCCGTGGCGAGCGCCGTTCCCGCGGTGGGCGTCGCGTTGCTCGACTCGCCGGAGAAAGCGCTGTCGGTGGTCGTGTTGTACGTGCTCGTCCAGCAACTCGAAGGCAACGTAATCACGCCGCTGCTCCTCGAGAAGCGCCTCGACATTCCGCCCGTCCTCACCGTCGTCACCGTGGCAGCACTCGGCGCGGTGTTCGGTGTGCTCGGCATGCTGATCGCGGAACCGCTGCTCGCGGTGGTGCTCGTCACGACGAAGATGCTCTACGTGAATGACGTCGTCGGCGATGACGTGAAGGTGGCAGCGGAGAAAAAGGAGTGATCCCGCCGGCAGAGCGCTCCCTGCGCGAACGCGTTGGAGCACTGCGCAACCTGCCGCCGTTCCTGCGTCTGATCTGGCAGACGAGCCACACGTTGACGATCGCGAACGCGTCGCTCCGTTTGCTTCGCGCGTTCCTTCCCGTCGCCACGCTCTTCGTCGGCAAGTTGATCATCGACGAAGTGATCCGCCTTGCCGCGAGCAGCGCCGCGCCCGGCAGCATGAGCGCATGGTGGTCGTCGGGCCGGCTCGATCGACTGGCGACGTTGATCGCGCTCGAGCTCGCGGTGGCGATCCTCTCCGACGTCGTAGGCCGCATCGTCTCGCTCGTCGAGTCGCTGCTCTCCGAGCGCTTCACGAACGAGACGAGCATCCGTCTGATGGAGCACGCGGCGATGCTCGACCTCGAAGACTTCGAGGACAGCGAGCTGCAGGATCAGCTCGAGCGCGCGCGCCGCCAGACCACCGGACGCAGCACGCTCATGACCCAGCTCCTCGGCCAGGCGCAGGACGTCGTCACGATCATCACCTTCGCCATCGGCCTCGTCGCGTACGCGCCGTGGCTCATCCTCCTCCTCGGCATCGCGCTCATCCCGGCGTTCATCGGCGAAGCGCATTTCAACGCGGCGAGCTACACGCTCAACTACCGCCGCACGCCGGAGCGGCGCGAGCTCGATTACGTGCGCCAGACCGCGGCGAGCGTCGAGACCGCGAAGGAAGTGAAGATCTTCGGCCTCAACGCATTTCTCATCGAACGCTATCGAACGCTCGCCGATGCTTTCTACCGCGCGAACAAAGCGCTCGCGCAGCGGCGCGCGTTCTGGGGCGGCGTGCTGACCGCCGTCGGCACGCTCGGCTACTACGTCGCGTACGCGTATCTCGCGTGGGGCACGCTGCGCGGCCGGTTCACCATCGGCGACCTCACGTTCCTCGCCGGATCGTTCCGGCGATTGCGCACGCTGCTCGAAGGCCTGCTGAGCGGATTCTCGGAGATGGCCAGCCAGGCTCTCTACCTCGACGATCTCTTCTCTTTTTTTCTCATCCAGCCGGAGATCGTGTCGCGCGAGAACGCGGTGCCGTTTCCGCAGCCGATGCGGGAAGGATTTCGGTTCGAGCAGGTCGGCTTTCGCTATCCGGGCGCGGAGCGCTGGGCCGTGCGCGATCTGTCCTTCACGCTGCGCGCGGGCGAAGTGCTCGCGCTCGTCGGCGAGAACGGCGCGGGCAAGACGACGCTCGTGAAACTGCTCGCGCGCCTCTACGATCCGGACGAAGGACGCATCCTCCTCGACGGCCGCGATCTGCGCGACTACGACCTCGCGTCGCTGCGCGCCAACATCGGCGTGATCTTTCAGGACTTCGTCCGCTATCACATGACCGCCGCGGAGAACATCGCCGTCGGCCGCATCGAAGCGGCGAACGATCGCGAGCGAATCGAACAGGCCGCGCGCCGCAGTCTCGCGGACGAAACGATCCGCAAGCTGCCCGACGGCTACGACCAGGCGCTCGGCAAACGCTTTCGCAAAGGCATCGATCTCTCCGGAGGCGAATGGCAGAAGATCGCCATCGCCCGCGCCTACATGCGCGACGCACAACTCCTCATCCTCGACGAGCCGACCGCCGCCCTCGATGCGCGCGCCGAATTCGAAGTCTTCCAACGGTTCCGCGAACTGAGCGAAGGCAAGACCGCGGTGCTCATCTCGCACCGCTTCTCCAGCGTCCGCATGGCCGACCGCATTCTCGTCCTCGCTGACGGCCGCCGCGAAGCCAGCGGCACACACGAAGAGCTGCTGGCCGCGGGAGGCCGCTACGCGGAGCTCTTCGAGTTGCAGGCGGACGGCTATCGGTAGCGCGGGCTATCCGGGAATCTCGGCTTCGACGAGCAGCATCAAAAGCGTGAGCGATTCCTGCCAGCCGAGGTAGCAGGCCTCGGGGGGAATGGCCTCGGGGATGCCTTCCTGGATGATGTCCAGCTCCGTACCGACCGATACCTGCCGCAGAGAAATCGTCGTGCGCATTTCTCCAGGCAGATTGGGGTCGTCGAATTTGTCCGTGTGGCGAATGCGCTCATTCGGTACGAGCTCCAGGTACTCGCCGCCGAACGAGTGGCTGTTGCCGCTCGAGAAATTCGTGAACGACATCTTGTACGTGCCGCCGACGCGCGCGTCGAGGTGGTGCACCTTGCCGGTGAATCCATTCGGCGGCAGCCACTTGGCCATCGCATCCGCATCGAGAAATGCGCGATAAACCCGCTCGGGAGTGGCTCGAAGTACACGATGCAGCTTCTTTCCAGCACATTGGGATCCTAAGCTTAGAATTCCACGTGGACAAGTTGTCGCG
>JADMIO011251654.1_pt1 | contig 50667 bp, 34 predicted proteins | sample 8958161 | NCBI WGS metagenome assembly JADMIO01 (sample SAMN16585339, study PRJNA669376) | soil metagenome | isolation source: Crop rotation soil | place: USA: Cullars Rotation, Alabama | collected 2011 | reverse complement strand
GCCGCGACTTCAAGTCACGTGAATTCCAAGCTTCGGATCCCACTGTGCTGGAAAGTCCTTGGCCACCACCCCCAGAAATTCACCGTCGAGCGACATATGAACGATGCGTCCATTAGCCCGATCACAGCCGATGATGCGAGCCGGTTCGAACCGCGTATCAATCGCAATCTTGTGCAGCGTATTGAAGCTATAGGGCGCTGCCTTGCCACCAAAGGACTTGAGGTATTTTCCCGTCTTATCGAAGCGATGCACATAGTCGCTGGAGTAGCCGTCGGTCACGTAAAGATCGCCATTGGGCGCAACATCCATGGCTGTCAATTTCACCACGCCCTTGCCGTCCTTGCCCTTGGTCTTGAACTCTTCGGGAATCGCGGACGGCGGAATATTCAGCACTTCTTTGCCATCGAGCGTGAGTTTCACGATGTTCCCCGCGTTGAGCCGCGGGCCGTAGATGAACTCGCCCTCCGCATCCTTGTGAATGACGAACCCGTGGAAGTCCGCCGGCGCATTCGGCACGTTGCGCACCCATTTTCCGTCCGGCGAATACACCTGCAGTGCGGCCTTCGGATCCATCACACTGACATACACCTCCCCGTTCGACGCCACGGCGATGTCGCCATGCATATTGCCCATTTGCGGGCGGCCCGCCTCGAGATGATACCAGTTGGGAACTTCTTTGTATTCCACCGCCGCAGCCGGCTGCGGCAGTGCGGCGAAGAGGGCGAGGGATAGGACGGAGAGGATGGATTGGCGCATGGTTGGATTGGTCGAGATTGGTCTGGAGTCCGCGGCTCAGGCAAGAAGCCCTTTAACGATTTGCGCGGGCTCGACGCCGGTGAGGCGCTGGTCGAGGCCCTGGGCTTTGAAAGTGAAACGTGAGTGATCGATGCCGAGACAATGCAGGATGGTGGCGTTGAGGTCGTTGAGATGAACCGGGGAATCGACAACGTTGTAGGAAAAATCGTCGGTCTCGCCATAACTGATCCCGGGCTTGATACCGCCGCCAGCCATCCACATGCAGAAGTTTTGTGGATGGTGATCGCGGCCATAGTTGGTCGCGGTGAGCGTGCCTTGCGAGTAGGCCGTGCGCCCAAATTCACCGCCCCAGACCACGAGCGTATCCTCCAGCAGGCCGCGCGTCTTGAGGTCCTGGAGCAGGGCGGCGCAACCGCGATCCGTATCCGCGCATTGATTGCCCAGCTGCGAGGGAAGATCGGAGTGGGAGTCCCAGCCGCGATGCATGAGTTGGACGACGCGCACGCCACGCTCGACGAGGCGCCGCGCCATGAGGCAGCTCTGCGCAAAGGAGCCGGGGCGATCCAAATCCGGCCCATAAAGTTCGCGCGTGGCGGCGTTTTCGGATTTGAAATCGACCAAATCCGGCACGCTCATTTGCATGCGAAAGGCCATCTCGTATTGCGCGACGCGCGTGAGGGTCTCAGGGTCGCCGAGGCGCTCGTGTTGGCGCTGGTTGAGTTCCCCGAGGGCATCGAGGAGCACGCGGCGGTCGGCGCGTTCCACGCCATTGGGATTTGGGAGGTAGAGGACCGGATCGGCGCCACTGCGGAAAGCCACGCCGGAATGCTGGCCCGGCAGAAAGCCGCTGCCCCACATGCGCGAAAAGAGCGCCTGGCCATTCGAGGACTCCGGCCATTTCGGAGTGAGTACGACGAAGGCGGGCAGATCGTTGGATTCGCTGCCGAGCCCATAGGAGAGCCAGGAGCCGAGGCTGGCCTTGCCGGGAATTTCCGCACCGGTGAAGAGAAAGGTGCACGCCGGGTCGTGATTGATGGCGTTGGTGTGGACGGTCTTGATGAGCGCGATGTCGTCCACCATCTTCGCGGTGTGCGGGAGCAATTCGCTGACCCACCGTCCGCAATTGCCATGCTGCGTGAATTTGAATTTCGAGGGTGCAACGGGAAAGCGCGCCTGGCCCGAGGTCATCGTGGTGATGCGGCCATTGCCGCGGACGGAAGGCGGCAGATCCTTGTTGAAGAACTCCGCCAGCCCGGGCTTGTAGTCCCAGAGATCGAGCTGCGACGGCGCGCCGTTCATGTGCAGGTAGATGAGGCGCGTGGCCCGCGGCTTAAAGTGCGGAAATCCCGGCAGCGGCGGATGCACGCGCCCGGCCGGAGCCGGCGTCGGGGTAGCGCCAAAAGCCTGCTGACCCAGCATCTGCGCCAGCGCGAGGCCGCCGAGGCGAAGCCCGGCCTGGCCGAAGAATTGCCGGCGGGTGAGGTTGAGTTCGTGTTCGATAAGCGGGTGCATGGCGATCAGTTGAGCGAGACGTTTTCGTCCAGATTCAGCAGGAGGTTGCCGACCTGGGTCCACGCCGCGAGTTCGGCAGGGTCCAGGTTGGCTGGCGGCTTGGAATCGCCATTGGCGAGCACGGCCTTGGCGGCGGCCGCATTGGCGCGGTATTTCGCCAGGAATTGCTCGAGCAGGCCGCGAAGGCGCTCCGCCTCGGCGGGCTCAGGCGCGCGGGCCAGCACGATGTGAAAGGCCGTGGTCAGCCGGGTTTCCGTGGTGGCGCCGCCTTCGGTGAGGATGCGCTGCGCGAGTCCGCGGGCCGCTTCGAAGAACTGGACGTCGTTCAGGAGCTGGAGCGCTTGGAGCGGGGTATCGCTGCGCTCGCGGCGGGTGCAGAAACCCTCACGCGAGGGCGCGTCAAAATTCGCCAAAAATGGGGCGGGCGCGGTCCGTTTGAGGAACGTATAAATGCTGCGCCGGTAGAGAGCGTCGCCATTGTCGCGTTTGTAGTTGCGGGTGTTGCTATCCTTGTAGCCCACGGGTTCCCAGATATTCGGCGGCTGATAGGTTTTGACGCTCTTGCCGCCCGCCTTCTCGACGAGCAGCCCGGAAACAAAGAGGGCCTCATCGCGCAGGGCCTCGGCATTCATGCGCATGCGCGGACCGTGGGCGAGCAGGCGATTTTCCGGGTCGCGCTCGAGAAGCTCGGGCGTCGTGCGCGAGGACTGGCGCCAGGCAGCGGAAGTCACCAGCGTCTTCACCAGCCGCTTCATGTCCCAACCGCTCTCGCGAAAACTGACCGCCAGCCAGTCCAGCAATTCCGGATGGCTCGGCGGTTCGCCTTGAGAACCGAAGTCAGCCGATGTCTTGACGAGGCCAACGCCAAAAAACTGCTGCCAGAAACGGTTCACGGTCACCCGGGCGGTGAGCGGATTCTGCGGGGAGACAATCCATTGCGCGAGGTCAAGCCGGTTGGGGCTCACTTTGTTGGGCAGCGGCGGGAAGATCGCCGGGACGTCCCGCGTGACCTTTTCGCCCGGCTTATCGTACGCCCCGCGAAGCATGATGAAACTGTCGCGCGGCTTTTCTCTCTCCCCCATCACGAACGTACCCGGGATGGATTTTTCGAGCTCGGCGCGTGCGGCGCGCAGCTTGGCCAGATCCGCTTCGAGCGGGGCAATAGCGGGCTTGGTCGTCGCGCAAACATTGCCGAGATAATAGTCGCGCACTTGCTTGAGCTGCGCCGGCGTGCGTTTGGCGGCGGCTTCTTTGAGGATTTTGTTGATCGGTCCCGGTACGCCCTGCGTGTCCTTGCCCTCGTGCGTTTTGGTCCAGGCGATCAGCGACCTGGCCGGGTCGTTGGCTTCGTCGATATGGGCCACCACGCCGAGATTGTCGAACGTGACCGTGCCCCCATCCTGGGTAAAGGCGATGCCGGCGATCTGGTCGCCGGCCTTGAGCCCCATTTTCGCGGCATCCACTTCCAATTTCACCCAATCCCCTTTTCTCGGCAGCGGGCCGGCGACAAAGCGCTCCGTGGTCCCCGGCTTGCCAAAACCGGGGATGGCTGCAGGATCACCCCACATGGCTCGATGCTTCCAGGCGCCGGTGTTAAATTGAATCATGATGGCGCGGGAGGGCTCCGCGGGGTCGATGAAGACGCTGAGCGTGAAGCGCGCGCCGGGCGGCACCGTAATGGGTGCGGCGCCACCGTCGTAAAAAAACTGGGTCATCCCCGGGCCGCTCACCCGCAGCGCGCGCGCACCACTCGCCACCGGTCCGGCGCCCTGCTTGATCCACGTGGGCGCACGGCCGGCCGGCGCGGCTGCCAAATTGGCCCCGGCCGGAAAATCGTCATCGATCAGCGAGGTTTCCTGATCCACGGCCGGCGGAAGCGGAACGACGCTCGCGGGATCTCGGTAGGCGAGTTTCTCCACGGTCGCCAGCAGGCGCTTCTCCGCGGCGGGCATTTGGGCATCGAGCTCGGCGAGGCCTTTGGTTTGTTCGGGCGTGGGCACCTTCAAGGTGGGGGCGGTGAGCAGCGCATTGCCGTCCATGCCGGGATCGGCAGCGCTGTTGAAAAACGCGTACAGTTGATAGAATTCCTTTTGCGAGATCGGATCGAACTTATGATCGTGGCAGACCGCGCATTGGGCGGTGAGGCCCAGCCAGGTCTGGGCCGTCGTCGCCGTGCGATCCACCGCGTAGCGGAAAAGAAATTCTTCCGCGATGGCGCCCCCCTCCCCCGTCGTCACGTTGCAACGATTGAACCCACTGGCGACAATTTGGTCCGGCGTCGCCTTGGGCAGAAGATCGCCCGCGAGTTGCTCCACGGTGAATTGATTAAAGGGCAGATTGCGGTTGAACGCCGCGATGACCCAATCGCGGTAGAGCCACGTTTGCCGCTCGTTGTCCAGGTGCATGCCGTGGGTGTCGGCGTAGCGTGCGAGATCCAGCCACCAGTGCGCCATGTGCTCGCCAAAACGAGGCGAGGCGAGCAGGCGGTCGACCAGTTTTTCGTAGGCGTCTTTCGCGGGGTCCGCCAGGAAGGCGGAGACCTCTTGGGGCGTCGGCGGCAGCCCCGTGATGGCGAGCGTCGCGCGGCGGATCAGCGTCGCCCGATCCGCCTCCGGGGAAAACGTGAGATTCTCTTTTTCGAGCCGCGCCAGCAGGAAGGCGTCGATGGAATTGCGCGCCGCTACTTGATTCCGAATTTGGGGCGGCGCCGCTTTCACGGCCGGCTCAAAGGCCCAGTGCTTTTGATAGGGCGCGCCCTGCAGGATCCATTTGCGAATGGTTTCCTTTTCCGCGGCGGAAAGGGTCTTGTGCGACTTCGGCGGCGGCATCACCTCCTCCACGTCCGTGCTCACAATACGCGCCCAAGCTTCGCTCTTCTCCAAGCTGCCCGGCTTGATCGCAATGAACCCATCCGTTTCCTTGTAGGCGCCGTCCGCCGTATCCAGCCGCCGGCCGGAGTCCCGGTGCTTGGCGTCCGTCCCGTGACAGGCGAAACACTTATCCGAAAGAATGGGCCGGATATCTCGGTTGAAGGTGATCTTCTCCTCCGCCGCCCGCAAGGGCAGAACGAGCGCGAGGAGCAGAACCGGAGTACGGTGGCGGAAAACAGACATTGTGCGGTTTAGAGGAAGTGTATCCAAGATATCCCTACGTGTGCAAAACTTTCGAGACAATGAGTATTCCAAAATCGTGCAAACCGATTCCGGAATTGCGCAAGCGAGGCCGGCCCACGCGGATTGCGCTCTTGTGCGGGGCGCATTCCAGAATTAAGGACGGGGAGTGCAAATGCCGCTGACTGGGAAACCCGCATCCGTCTCCAGGGGGCGCCGAAATATTCAGTTCCTCTGCGACTTCTACCTTCCGGAAGTTCACGCCGGGGTCCTCGACTACGCGCGGTCGGCGGGCTGGGCCTTGTCGGATTTTAAATGTTTCGCCCAGAACCGGCTCTTCGATGAGTCGGAACAATTTCATGGTTTTCTCGCAACCGTTACCGACGCCAAGTTGAGCGACTGGCTCAAAAGGCAGAGCCGACCCATGGTGCGACTGCTTTGTTCAGAGCAGGATTTGCCATGCCCCTCGGTCGAGCCCGATAGCCTGGCCATCGGGACGATGGGAGCTGAACACCTCCTTGGTCTCGGCGCTCCCACTTTCGCTTTTTATCGGGGAATACCAGCGGGTGAAACGGACCGGATGTGGACGGGCTTTTCAGAGAGGCTGAAAGCGGCGGGACGTGCCGCTCATTTCATTGATTTTGGGCAGGCAAACTTGCCGGACCCTGGCACCACCAGCCGGCGCATCCGGTGGGATTGGCTGAGGGATCAAATCGCCGCGCTACTCCGGCCCCTTGCCCTGCTGGTGGAGGATGACCGGTTTGTGAATGATGTTTTTGAGGCCGCGGATATGCTCGGCCTGCGCATCCCGGATGACGTGGCGGTCCTCGGGATCGACAATCGGGAAATCGTCCTCCGGAAATATCCCCTGCCGGTTTCGTCAGTGGATTCCAATCTGCAAGGCATCGGCTGGGCAGGAGCGGCCTTGCTGGACCGGATGCTCAATGGGGAAGAGGTGCCGGCAGAGCCGGTGCTCATCAAGCCCAAGGAAGTGGTGGCGCGCCAATCCACGGCAACTTTTGTCTGCGATCATGTGGGAGTGGGCAAAGCCGTGAATTTTCTGCGGGGGCACTACGCGAACCCGCTTCGCATCGAGGAGATTGCCCAGGCCGCGGGGGTGTCGACGCGGACCTTGCAGGCGAGTTTCAAGCAATATCTTGGGTGCACGATTTCCGAGCAACTGTCGCGGCTGCGGCTGGCGCATGCGGTTCGACTGCTGCGCGAATCGGACCTGAAATTGGAGAGCGTGGCTTACGAATCGGGGCTGAGAAATGCAAAGTACCTTTGCGAGATGTTCCGGCCGGTCTTTGGGGTGACGCCGACGGAGTTTCGGGAGATGGAGCGGGCGTCCAGCGCAGCGGAGTAAGCCGCCGGAGAATTGGAGCGTAATCTCATCGCGTGAAGAGGTTCCTAAGGAAAAACGTCTCATGCGGATTTCCGGTATATCGGGCGACGTTTGCGCAATATCGGAATACGACTGCGCGATCCCGGAATAGGTCCCAGTTGTATTATATTCGCAGAAACGGGATTGAATTCTCCATATAGCAATCCGTTCCCCCTGGGATCCGACCCAGTTCCTCACCAACCACCACGCCACCTTTCATCTTTTTACTCAGGAAAATCCACCATGTCCTTTTCTAAATCCACCCTTCGCCGCCAGAGTATTTCCGTGTTCCGCCGGGGGGCCGCCATGGCCGCGCTGGCGACCATGATTGCCGTGCCGGCCTTGCGCGCGGCCACGGGCGACTGGCTTATCGATGCCAACCTCGCCGGCTGGGGCGATGCCACGAATTGGGCCGGTGGCATTATCCCGAATGGCCTCGATGACAGCGCCAACTTTGCGTTCGATCTCACCGCCGCACGCACCATCAACCTCGACGGCTCGCGGGTGCTCGGCGCGATGACGGTGGGCGATCAAACGGCGCCGTTCTTCGGTTACACCTTTAATGCCAACGGGCAGGGCGGTGTGCTGACGTTCGATACGAATGCGGGAAATGCGAACCTCACCCTCTCCGCCGCGTCGACTGCCGCGACGACTTTCAACGTGCCGATCCAGCTCAACGACACGCTCAACATCCATGCGTTCAACACCGCTTCCAACGCGTTCAACGGAAACATCAGCGGGACCGGCGGTCTCATTCTCGACGCCGGCGGTACGCATGGATCGGGCAGCGCCAGCTCCATCGGCCAGGTGGCGTTGAATGGCGTCAACACCTTCTCCGGCGGAATGACGGTTTCCGAAGTGCGCGTGCTCGTGGCGGCCCCGGCGTCGCTCGGCACGGGCGCGGTGACCGTTAATGACGGCGGATCCATCTTCCTGGCCGGCGCCGGCGTCTACCGGAACGATTTCACCCTTAATACCCTGGGCTGGAATGAGGGCACGCACGGGCAACTCGGGGCATTGCGTTCGGATGTGAACGCCACGTTCACCGGAGCGATCACGCTCGCCAGTAACAGCCGTCTCGGCGGCACGGGCGGGACCAACCTCGTCAGCGGCGCGATTGGGGAAAGTGGTGGCGCCCGCAATCTGGAGATCAACCGCCTGCTCAGCGGCGGCGCCGCGGCCAATTCCACGTGGGTCTTTGGCAACACCAATACCTACACCGGCAAGACGACGGTCTATTCCGGCACGCTCCGCATCGGCGACAGCGGCACGACCGGCAGCCTCGGCGCGACCTCCGGACTGGAGTTCGCCAACGCCAACATCGAGTACCGCCGGAGCGATAGTGTAACCGTCGCCACGCCGTTCACACAGCTCACCGGAACCATCGGTGGCGTCGCGGTCACGGGCTCCAACTTCGTCCACAGCGGCGCCGGCGTGCTCACGCTGGACAACGGTGCGAGCGGCTACACCGGCACCACCGTGGTCAGCGGCATCAATGGCAAACTCACCATCGGCACCGGCGGCGCGTACACGTTTTCCGGCACCGGCACGATCACCCTGAGCAATGGCGCCGACCTGGAATTCAACACGTCCAGCGCGGTCAATCTTGGGACCATTAGTGTGGCCGCCGCGGACTCGGGAAAATCCATGCTCATCCAAAGCGGCAGCGGCACCACGACGCTGGGCGGCGCGGCGGACAACCCATTCAGCGGTGCCATCGTGAATGGGGGCACGCTTGTCCTCGGCAAGGCCAGTTCGTCGTCGGTGCATGCGATTGGTGCCAACAATAATCTGAACCTGGTGATCAACGGCGGCACGGTGCAACTCGCCGGCACAGGCGGCGACCAAATCTACACGCAGGTGGATGTGCAGATGAACGGCGGCACCTTCGATCTCAACGGCACGAGCGAAGGCTTCGACGTGCTCACCGGCGCGGGCGGTATCGTCACCAACACCAACGCCGCCGCGAGCACGCTCACGCTCGGTGAAAATAACTCCACCGTAAATCTCGTCAGCCCCATCGCCTACAACACCACGTACGGCGGAGTGATCCAAAACGGGGCCGGCACCGTGGCGGTGACAAAATCCGGCACGGGCCTGCAAACGCTCTCCGGCGCCAATACTTACAGCGGCGCGACGACGATCGGCGCCGGCGTGCTTTCGGTGACCGGTAGCACGTTCAGCGGCGGAGCGGTGGCGGTAAATTCCGGCGGCACGCTCAGCGGCACGGGCTCCGTCGGCAATGTCACCCTGAACACCGGCGGCGCCATCCGCCCCGGTGCGACCAACCTTGACCCGTCCACCGGCACGCTCACGATGAGCAGCCTTTCCGTGACCGGCGGCGACATCCGCCTGAATGTGGGCGCGAGCAGTGACCTCATCAACGTCACCGGCACGGCCAATTTCACCGCGGCTTCCACGCTGACTCCCACTTTTTCCGCGCCCCCCGTCGTCGGTTCGGTGACGCTGATCAACGCCACCGGTGGTTTGACCGTGGGCGTCGCGCCGACGCTGACCGCCACGCCCGCAACCACACGCTCCACCTTCGCGCTCACGCCGACGTCCAATGCGCTCAGCCTCACGATCGGCGGCGCCTCGGCGAAGTCGCTCACGTGGACTGGTGCGACTTCCGGCGCGTGGGATCTGAACACCACGGCCAACTTCAACTCCGGCGGGGCCGAGAAATTCTTCAACCTCGATGCCGTCACCTTTGGCGACGGCCCCACCAACCGCGCGATCACGCTCGCCGCCGGCCTCGCGCCGACCACAGTGACGGTGAGCAACAGCGCGGGCAACGATTACACTTTCCAGACCGGCACGCTCACGGCGCCCGGCACCAGTCTGCTGAAGACCGGCAATGGCACACTCTTCCTGAACACCGCGAATACCTTTAGCGGTCCAGTGACCATCACTGGTGGCACCATCAAGGCCGGCAATGCGGCGGCGCTCGGCGATGCCAATGGGCAGACCTTCGTCTCGGGTGGCGGCACGCTCGACGTGAACGGCCAGAACCTGGGCGCGGAAGTGGTGAATATTTCCGGCACGGGCCTGGGCGGCAATGGCGCGCTCATCAATACGGGCGCTGGGCAGACGCAAGCCCTTCGCTTCGTCACACTCACCGGAGATGCCACGGTCGGCGGGAACGGCCGATTTGATATTCGCACCAATGGCGGCAATGAAACCCTGGACCTCGCGGGCTTCACCCTGACCAAAACGGGGGTGAACCAATTCAGCCTGACCGGCGTTTCCTCGGTTACCAATGGCAACATCGTTGTGAACCAGGGCCTGTTCTCCATCGAAACGACGAGCGTCGTGCAAGGCAGTGGCACCATCACCTACAATCCGGGCACGACGGCGCAATTCTACCAAACCGTCGCCGCCAACGTCACGCGCCCGATGGTGTGGAATGGAAACTTTGTGGAGACCTCCGCCCAAAACAGCGGCGTCGCCAGCAACATCACGCTGGCCGGTGACACGACGTTTGTCGCGACGGGCAATACGCTCACGCTCAACGGCAACCTGGTGGAGACGGGCGGCCCTCGTTCGATCATCAAGAACAACGGCGGTACGCTCACGCTCAACGGCAACAACACCTTTACCGGTGGGATTACATCGACGGGCGGCACGATCAATTTGACTGGAACCAACACCGTTGCTGGCCCAGTCAGCCTCACGACTTCGGCCCTGCAAGTGCTCAGCACCACCACAACGAATGCCACGCTCGGCAATGCGGCCTCGATCGCCCTGAACAGTTCCACGCTGCGCCTGAATCTCCTGAACAACTACACGCTTCCCGCCACGACGATCGGCGGCGTCAATCTCAACAGCGTGATCACTTTCTCCGGGCAGACGCAGGCCGCCACGCTGACGATCAATTCCCCCATTGGCACCGCCTCGACCTTCCTCGGCTCCTTCAATATCGAACAAGGTACCGCGACGCTCGCCAGCGGGGCGAATATCACCGCGAATGGCTTCACCGTGGGCCAGACGGCCCTCGCCACCGGCAACGTTGGCACACTGAATGTCATGCCCGGGGCGGCGCTCACCGCCGCCTTTCTCTACATTGGTGAAGGCGCCGCCGGGCGCGCGGGCATCGTGAACCAGAGCGGTGGCACCGTCACCATCACGGGCGGGGATCTCGGCAATGATGGCTCGCTCCGCATCGGGCATTGGAGCGGCACGGGCAGCACCTACAACCTCTCGAACGGCACGCTCAATGTGCCAAACGCGACGACCTCGATCGGCGTCGATGGCATCGATCCGTCGTTGAATATCAGCGGCGGAACGGCGGTTTTTTACCGGCTGCTCGTGGATGGACGGCTGAACAATACCCAGCCCATCGGCGGCACGCTCAATCTCAGCGGTGGCGAATTGTCGATCGGTCCGGGCGGAATCACGAATGGCGGGGCTGGCCAGACGAATCTCAGCGGCGGCACGCTGTCGGCATTCGCGTCATCGACGTGGGCGGTGGGGATGAATCTCATTAACAACTCCCCTACCCTCGACACGCGTGGCAACGTGGTCACCCTGAGCGGCGCGCTTTTCGGTGCCGGCGGTTTCACCAAAGCCGGCAATGGACAGCTCACCCTCACCAATGTGGCCAGCCCGCTCCGCGGGACCATCAACGTGAATGCGGGTGCGGCCTACCTCACCGGCTCGCTGACTTCGCCGTCGGCAATCGTCAACGTCAACAACGGCGGCGCACTGTTGCTGGACGGCACCTTCGGCAACACGGGCGTGATCAACGGCACCGTCAATGTGAACAACGGCGGCTTGCTCTCCGGCTCGGGCGATGGCTTCGGGACGGGCAAGGCGGCCACGGTCGTCGTCGCCGCGGGCGGCGAGGTCCGGCCCGGCCTCAGCGTCGGCACCCTGCTGGCCGATGCCTTCACCATGAATGGTGGCGTCCTGCGTTTTGACTTGAATCCGCTGGACCCCACGCCCGGCAGCGGGGCCAATGATTTCGTCGCCGTGACGAATGCGCTGACCTTCACCGGCGGCACCATCATCCCGAGCTTCAGCAGCGCGCCCATCAGCGGGAACGTCTACGAGCTATTTACATCCACCGTACGCACCGGCTTGCCGACGGTAGATGCGAACGCCGCCGTCTCACGCCTGAACTACGTGGTGGGATCGGACGGAACCAATGTGACGCTCGCGGTGACTGGTACGGCCAAGGCACTGACCTGGACCGGCGCCAATGGCAGCACGTGGAACCTCAACACCACGGCGAACTTTGCCGCCCCAGCCGCGGAGAAATTCTTCCAGCAAGACGCGGTCACCTTCAGCGGCGCCGCTCCCGGCACCATCACGCTCGCCGGGGTGCTCCAGCCGAGTTCCACCACCGTGGATGCCTCCGCGGATTACACCTTCTCCGGCGCCGGTTCGATCGACTCCGGTTCCTTGACCAAGACGGGCACGGGCACGCTTACGCTGACCAACCTGAATAACTATGCCGGCGGCACCTTCATCAATGGCGGCACGCTCGCCTTCTCCGCCGGCAGCCTGGGCCGGCTCGGTCCGATCACGATAGGCGGCGGCACTCTGAAATGGAACGGCACCAACACCCAGGATATCTCGGCGCGCCTCGTCATGGCCGATGCGACCGTCTCGAGCTTGGACACCAACGGCAACACGGTGGTGCTGGGCAACGCGTTTGGAAATAACTCGAGCGGCGCCCTCACCAAGGTCGGCGCGGGCACTCTCGCCTTTACGGGCGCCAATACCTACACCGGCACGACGACCGTCGCGGCAGGCACGCTCTCCATCGGCAATGGCGGCGCCACCGGTTCGATCAGCAGCGGCTCGCCTGTCTTCATCGCTCCCGGGGCGACCATGAAGTGGAACAACGCCAACGCCTCCACCTTCAACGTCACGATTTCCAATCAAATCAGCGGCTCCGGCAACTTGCTGTTGCAAAGCCAGAACGATGTAGCGGGCGGGATTCAAATCGGCGTTTACGACCTGGCCGGCAACAACAGCGGCTTCTCCGGAACCGTGCAAATCAACCGGTCCATTTTTTGGAACAACCTCACGCCGTCGGAAGTCGGCTCGGGGCTCATCGACGTTCAGGACCGCGGCACGATGACTTTCAGCGGCAACAACTTTACCAATCCGGTCACCATCGAACCGGGAGCGGGCTGGCATCACAGCCTTGGTGGGGATGTGGTGCTCGGCGCGATCCGTCTCGTCGGTAACAACGTGCTCTCGGGAAACATCGTCCTGAACAACACGGCTTCCGTGGTCCTCGGCGACAACACCGGCGCGAACAGCACCATCGGTTCGTACAATACCAGCGACAGCATGCTCTCGGGCGTCATCTCCGGCCCCGGCGATTTGGCCATGAGCCGCTACACGTCCTGGAATGGCGGCACGCAGCAGGCGGTGCTCATTCATCTGACGGGTTCGCAGAGCAACACCTACACCGGCAAGACCGTCGTGGATGGTCAAGGCAGCGGCACGGCTCAGGCCAGCTTGTGGCTGGAAAAGACGGGTGGCGCCGTGGCCATCGCGCCAAATACCGTGGTCCAGATGGGTAGCGGCACGGGTGGTCAGTTCAACTTGCGCATGGGCCAGAACGAACAATTCGGTGCCGGCGTAGTGATGAATTGGGTCAACGCTTCCGGCCAGTGGGGGCGCTTCGATCTCAAGGGAACGACCCAGACGCTGGCCGGCATCAACTCCGGCACGCTGACGGTGCAGGGCAACGGCATTGTCCAAAACCAGGGCATCGATCTGGTCGTCCCCGCCACCGACGCCACCCTCACGCTCACCGGCAGCGGCACCTACCTCTACAACGGTTACCTCCGGGATCAGGACAATAGCGGCACCATCCGCAAGATCGGCCTGATCAAAAACGGCAGCGGCACGCAAACGCTCGCTGGCAGCGTGATCACTTACACCGGCCCCACGCTGCTCAACAACGGCACACTGGCCTTGGTGGACACCACGGCCTACGTCAGCCCGACGACGATCAATGCGGGTGCGACCTTGACCACCCAGCGCACCGTACAGGGCTTCGCCTCGCGCTCCGCCATGATGGGCAATGCCCTCACGCTGGCTGGGGGCACGATCTCCATCAACAACGACGGCGCAGGCCTGACAGGCGGCTGGACGACGGTCGGTGGAGCCGTGGGCTCCCTCAATGGCGCGGGCACGATCAATATCAATACGGGGGTCTTCAGCCGGGATAATACCCAGCTCAACACCATTAACACGACCGCCACCGTCAATGTGGCGGCGGGCGCCTTCTTCGGCGCCGGCCGCGGAGGCAATTCGGTCATCGGCGCACTGAACGGCGCTGGGGTGGTTTCCACGCTGTGGAGCGGCGTGAACGCCGGCAGCATCACGCTGGGCAATGGCAACGGCTCCGGGACCTTCAGCGGCACCTTGAGCGGCAGCGGCACCAACGCCACCGATGGCACGCAGGAAGGCGGCATCTTCTCGCTGGTGAAAATCGGCACCGGCACCCAAACGCTCACCGGTGCGAACACTTACTCGGGCGGCACCACCGTCAACGGCGGCACGCTGGCGCTGGACTTCTCCGCCGCCGGCGCGCCGGCTGCGAATATTCTGTCGTCTTCCACGGCGCTCACCGTGGGAGGCGGCACCCTGCGCATCACCGGCAAATCCGGCGCCACCAATACGCAAACCTTCAACGGCACCACCGGCGCCGGCACCCTGCAGTTGGCGCAAAATGGAGCCGCTTCACTCGATGTCAGCCTGGGCGCCATTACCTCGCGCGGGATGAATTTCTCCGGCGCCACCGGCCTCACTCCCGGCGCGCGTTTCGTCACCACCGCGACCGCGGGTTCCAATGACGGCACCACCCGGATCACCGGCGGGGCCCTGTGGAATGGCACCGACTGGGCCTCCATCAATACCGTCTCCGGCACCAAATACGTGGTCCAGTGGGCCGGCACCTACACCGATGCTTACAACGGCACCGACAGCGGCTCCGTGGTCGTTCCCAATACCGCCGCCGCGGAACTGCGCATCAACGAATCTACCGGCGGCTACGCCAGCAACACGATCGCGGCCAGCAGCACCACGGTCAATTCGCTCCTGATGTCGGCCGGCGGCCATGCGGCCTCCATCAAAATGAACGCCAACACCGCCAACGACACGCTCGTCGTGGGGAATGGCGCTGCGGTGACCGGGGATGTCGCCGTCGGCGCCAGCGCTCAGGCGCTGACCATCGGCACTGCGCCGAATGAAGGCGTCCTCACCGCGGGCGCATCCGGCGCTTCGACGCTGAATCTGATCACTTACAATGCGGCGTCCAACCTCACCGTAAATTCCGTGATCGCCAACAATCCCGGCGCCGGCGCGGTCTCGGTGAACGTGTCCGGGATTGCCGGCGGCGTGGTCGTCTTCAACGGCAACAGCACTTACAGCGGCACGATGCGGATCGCGAACACCCTGCAAATCGCGGGCTCCGGATCCCTCGGTGCGTCCAACCTCTACGCCGGCGCCATCACCAATACCGGGACCCTGCAATTCAGCAGCAGCGCCAATCAAACCCTGAACGGTGCCATCACCGGCACCGGCGGCCTGATCAAGGACACCAATTCCGGCAACACCTTGACCCTGTCGAGCACCGGCACGAATTACACCGGGGATACCATCATCAACGCCGGCACGCTGCGCCTCAACCTGCCCTCCGGCTTCGCCTCCACCGTGACCGTCAATCCCGGCGGCACTCTGGCGCTCAGTGGCAACAACTCGAACAACGGCACTTCGCAAACCATCCTCAACGGCGGCACCTTGCTCACCGACGAAAACGTAGGCTTTTTCACCAATGCCCGGACGATCAAAGTCACCGCGCCTTCCACCATCCGCGTGCAGGGCACGGGCACCACGGGCAACGTCAGCCAGTTCTTCATCGATGCCGGCATGAGTTCGACTGGCGCCCAGACGTTGACCGCCAACTTCACGACGGTGAGCAACGGTCTGGTGTTCCGCAATTCAGCCGGAAACTTCAATGGCGCGTTCATCGCCAACGGCCAGGGTCAGGGTCCCGCCCAGCGCGAGAATCTCAACATGGCGGACGGCACCACCATGACCTTCGCCAACACCGACCTCACGCTCAACAACGCGTCGTGGAACATTGGCCTGAGCGCCTCGGCCACCAATACTGCGGGGAATAACTTCCAGGTGCGGAGCTTGAATGGCAACGGCTTCGTGGTGTCCGAAAGCCGCGCGAACATGCTCACCGTCGGCAATGGCAACGGCAGCGGCTCCTTCTCCGGAATCATCGCCAACGGCACCGGCGGCTCACTGACCTTCACCAAGGTCGGCACCGGCACGCAAACGCTTTCTGGGACCAACACTTATGATGGCGTGACGACGATCAACGGCGGGGTACTCAGCGTGTCCACCATCAACAATGGCGGAGTCGCCGGCAACCTCGGCCAGGCGGCGAACACCCCCGACAAACTCGTGCTCAACGGCGGCACGCTGCGCTATACCGGCGCCACGGCCAGTACGGATCGCAACTTCACCGTCGGCACGAATGGCGCCGTGCTCGATGCCTCCGGCGCGGGCGCTGTCACCTTCTCCGGCACGCCGACGCTGACCGGCACCGGGCCCCGCACGTTCACGCTCACCGGCACCAACACCGATGGCAACACCTTGCAAGGCGCCATCCCGGATCTCGGGACCAGTGTGACCACCTTGGTAAAGAGTGGCGCTGGCGCCTGGTTACTCACCAGCTTCAATACCTATAGTGGCACGACGACGGTCAGCGGCGGTACTCTGTCTCTGACGGGACCCAGCGGAAGCATTCCGAATTCCATCGCGATTTCCATCGCTTCTGGTGCGGAGATGGATCTTGCGGGAGGCAACAACAAGCTCGGTTCCGGTTTGGCCCCAGGCAGCGGATCGGTGGCCATCTCGGGCATCCTGAACGTGACGGATGCCACCATCCAACCGCTGTATGCCAGCACTTGGACGCTCAATAACGGCGGCACGATCACTTCCAGCGGCCCCGGCGATGCCACCTATGGCGCCTTCTACGTCGCGAACTCGCGCACGATTTCCGCGAACGGGTCCGGCAATACGATTGGCGCGCAGAGCTTCGCCATCGAGGGCGGGCAAACGCTGACGCTTAATACGCCGCTCTCGGCCGACACGCTCCTGGTCAGCTCGCCCCTCATGGACCGCGTGGGCAGCACCGGGGCCGGCGTCACGAAAACCGGGGCGGGCACGGTGACGCTCACTGGCCTCGACCCCTACACCGGTGCGACGACGATCACCGCCGGCTCCTTGGTCGTCAACGGCAGCATCGGCGGCAGCGCGACCTCGGTGAACGGCGGCACGCTCACGGGCAGCGGCACCACCGGTCCGGCCACCCTCACCACCGGCACCATCGCTCCCGGCAACGGCCCTGGCATCCTCACCACCGGCGATCTCGCTTTCAACGGGGGGACGCTGGCCGTGGATCTCACCGGCACCACGGTGGGCACCGGCTACGACCAGCTCAATGTCTCCGGCTCCGTAACCTTCAATGGCTATGTCGCGCTGACGATCAACCTCGGCGCCTTCGACCCGCTCGACAACGGCTCGCAGAGCTTCACCATCGTCAGCAACAATCTGTCGGATCCCATCGGCTTCGATTTCGCTGGCGGAAAGGCGTTCACTTACGCGGGCCTCCCCCTCAACGAAGGCTCCCACCTCTTCGCCGGCGCACAGGATTTCACCATCAGCTACGCCGGCGGTTCAAACAACAACGACGTCGTCCTTACCGCCGTCCCCGAGCCCGGCGCGGTGCTCAGCCTCCTGGGTGGCTTCGGCCTCCTGCTCAGTCTCCGCCGCCGCCGCTCGGCCTGACCATTCTCAATGATGTTGGGAGCTGGCGGCTCATGACGGGGGCCGCCCTTGCAACCCATGACAAAAGGAGCCGCGCGATGGAGGTCGCGCGGCTCCCAGCCATTTCCAAATCTCTCGCGGCCCCGCTATTGGGCCTTCGGCTGGGCCGCCGCCGCGCTGCGGGCCGCATTGAGGGCCGACAGCTCCCGCAGCAGTCCATTGTATTGCGCGAACAGCGCATCGAAGTCCCGCCGGAGCTCATCCGTCGCCGTCTTCAGCGCTTGATCGAGGTCGTTGGCCTCTTTTCCGCCGACAGCTCGCGTCGGCGTCTCCACGGGCGCCAGGGCCGTGGCGAGTTGCTTCCGGCGTTCGGCCAGCAGCGCGTCGTTCTTCGCAATTTCCGCCGCCGCCGGCGCGCCCTGCGCCTTCAGGGCGCGGTTTTGCTGCTCAATGCGGGCGATGCTCTTGCGCAGACCGTCTTCGATTTCCCGGCGCTGTGAATTCGTGTAGTTCGTCACGCGCTGGTTTTGTTTGTAATCCTCGTTCATGACGTACGTCGGACCAGCCCACGTGCTGCCGGTCTCTCGGTAGCGGTCGAAGTCTTGATGTGTCGGCAGGGATTTTTGCACGGCCAGGATTTGCGCCACCCGTTTTTCGATGTGCTCGTCAAACACGGTAATGGCCTTGCGTTTTTGCTCTTCGGTCAATTGCACCGTAGGCCGGCGGAGCTCTTCCACCATGGTCGCCCGGCGCCCCTGGTAGTATTGGATCGTCTTCTTGAGGCTCTCGATGGTCCGCTCCTTCATCCGCGCGACTTTGGTGCGGGAATCCTTCGAATCGCCCACGGCCTGGAGCGCGCCCAGCAGGGAAGCAATCCTTCCTTCAATGCGGGCGTCGATGGCCTTCATCTCATCGCGCAGCAAAGACACCCGCTGTTCGCGTGCTTGAAGCGTGGCCCCCGGAGCCAGTGGCGGTGGTGGGGGCGCAGCCTGGGCCATGGTGGCAAACACGCTGCACACCAGAATGGCAGCGGACAAAGTCGGGCGGGACAGGAGGTTCTTCATGCGTTGGAGTTTTGGGTTTGGTTTGGAGATAATTTCTTTCGGGGTCCGAATTGAAGTCTATTTCACTCTCTGCAAATCCGCACCGGTCGCGCGCAGGAGGCTCGCCCGCGCGACGGAGTAGTTCCGCAAGGCGTCCACATAGGATCCGTGGGCATCGGTCAACGCCGTCTGCGCGCTGAGCACGTCGATTTGGGTGCCGGCGCCCTCCTTGTAGCGGGTGTCGGCCAGTTCGAGGGCGCGCTTGGCTTTCTTCACATTCTCCGTCTGGGCATCCAGGACGGAGCGCGCGGCGCGCAAGTCAGACCACGCGGTGCGCACTTGCAACTGGACGATGCGCGACGTCTCGGCCTTCGCCTCGCTCGCTTTGCCACGTTGCGCGACGGCTTCCACCACGCGGCCCTTGGTGAGGAATCCGTCGAAGATCGGCCATGACATTTGCACGCCGACCAGGCCGCCATGCAGTTCCTCGCCGGCATTGCGCGTTTCCGTCCGGCTGGTCAGCTCGTAGCCGGCAAAGGCTTGCACACTCGGCTTCAGGCCGGCTTTGGCGGTGATAATCGCTTCGTCGCGCAAATGTTCTTCCTTTTCCAGCGCGGCAATTTCCGTCCGGTTTTCCAGCGCCTCGGCCAGCGCCGCCGACAGGCTCTGCCGATAGGGTCGCGCCTCCAGTGGCGTCGTCAGCTTCAGGGGAAGGTCGTCGGTCGCAGCTTGCGGAACATTGTAGCCCAGCAGCTCGACGAACTTTTGCTTGGCCACGCGGTAATCGCCCGTCGCCTGCACCTGCTGCGCAATTCCGTTGGCAAGTTCGACTTCGTTGCGGAGCACGTCGAACTGCGGCACCGTCCCGGCCTTGAATCGGGACTCCACATCATCGAGGTACGCCCGGAGGAACTTCACCTGGGCGTCGCGCACTTCGATCTGCTTGGCGCCCCGCAACACGTCGTCGTAGGCGTTGACCACCGAAAGCAGCGTGTCGGCTGCGGTGCTCTGAAAGGCGAGCAGGGCTTGCTCGCGAATGAGCTTCGAGCTCCGTACCGCGGAGTGCATGCGTCCGCCTTCGTAGATGGATTGCACGACCTGGATCTCCGTGCTCCACGCCTGGTTGTTCAGCTTGGACAATTTGCCCCCGCCGACATCCACCGGACCGAGACGCGGGAGATCGATGGTCTTCGACGGAAGATTGAGATCCTGGTTTGCTTCGATCAGCGAATCCTGTCGGGCATTATAGCCGGCGGTATTCGTGATGTGCGGGTACAGGATCGCCTTGATTTGGAGCGAAACGCCGGCCGCCGCCTCCACATCCTTCTGCGCCTGAAGAATGGTGCCGTTGTGCGCAAAGGCGAGGTTGACCGCTTCAACTTTGGAAAGCGGTCGGCGGAGAACGGTGAAGTCGGATTTTCCATCGCCACCCGCATGCAGCGAGGGGAGCGCAGCGAGGACGATGGCGGCAGCGAGAGCGGTGGAGCGGTTCATGATCAGTTTGAAAACGGTGAGCATCGGTCGGTCAGTGCGCGGGAGCCGCGGGGGGCGCAGGGCTTGCGGGGGTTGTGGGGGCGTCAGGTTTCTTCGCGTGGATCCTTTTACCGGTGATTTTTTCGATGAGGTAGTAGAGCACCGGAATGAGGAAGATCGCGAGGAAGCTCGCGGCCAGCATGCCGCCGATCACCACGAAACCCATCACCTGGCGCGAGAGGCCGCCCGCGCCGCTCGCCGTGGCCAGCGGGACGCAGCCGAGGATGAACGCAAAGCTCGTCATCAGGATCGGGCGCAGCCGCAGTTTCGCTCCCTCGAGCGAGGCCTCGACCAGCGACATCCCCTCCTCGTGTTTCATCTTCGCAAACTCCACGATGAGGATCGCGTTTTTTGCCGAGAGGCCAATGAGCATAACGAGGCCGATCTGTGCGTAGATGTTGTTTTCGAAATGCCCAACCATCAGCCCGGCGAACGCACCGCAAACCGCGATGGGCACGCCGAGCAGAACGCTGAACGGCAGGCTCCAGCTCTCGTATTGCGCCGCGAGGATGAGAAAGACGAAGAGCAGCGAAAACGCGAAGATTACGCTCGACGACACACCTTCCTGCGCGCGCTTTTCCTGGTAGCTCATGCCCAGATAGGCGAACCCCATCTCGTTCGGCATCGTCGCGTGAAAGACTTCCTCCATCGCTTTCATCGCCTGCCCGGAGCTGTAGCCAGGGGCGGGCGTGGCGTTGATTTGCGCGCTGCGGTACAGGTTGTAGCGCATGGTAAACTCGGGGCCGCTGATCGCCTTCGAACTGGTGAGTGCGCTCAGCGGTACCATCGCGCCGTCCTTGTTCTTCACGAAGAATTGCCCCACCTGCCCGATGTCCTTGCGGTAGTCTCCCTCGGACTGCACGAACACCTGCCACTGCCGGCCAAAGCGGTTGAAATAGTTCACGAAGTAACTGCCCATGAACGTCTGCAGCGTCTGGTATACGGCGCCCAATTCGACGTTCTGCTTCAGCACCTTCTCGCGGTCCACGTTGAGGAAAATCTGCGGCACGGCGGGCGAGAACATTGGCGTGACGCCCGCAAGTTCCTTCCGCTCTCGTGCGGCGGCGACCAGCTTCATCACGTTCTGCGCGAGGAATGCCACGTCTCCGCCGGAGCGGTCCTGGAGCATGAAGGTCACGCCGCCGCTGGTGCCGATGCCCGGAATCGCCGGTGGCGAAAATGCGAACGCGCGCCCCCCGGGGACTTTGGCAAACGCATCGTTCACGTGCTTCATGATCGCGGCGTACTGCTCGTTGGGCGCCTTGCGCTCCCCCCACCCCTTCAGCGAGATGAAGAAAATGCCGCTGTAGGTCGTATTGACGCCGCTCAGAAAGTTGAGGCCGGTGACGGTCGAGTAGTATTCGACGCCGGGCGTCGCTTTCAAAATCTCCTCGCATTGCTTCATCACGGCGTCGGTCCGCTGGAATGACGCGGCGTCGGGCAGAATGACTTGCGCGAAGAAATAGCCTTGATCCTCCTCGGGCAAAAAGCTGCCGGGAATGCGCTTGCCGAGCATACCGGTGAGCACCACGACGCCGCCGAGCAGGATGATGGCCACGAGCGATTTGCGGATGAGCAGGTGGCAGGTGGAAACGAATCCATTCGTCGCCACGCCGAAGACGCGGTTGAACCAGTCGAAGAATCTTTGCAGCAGCCCGGTGCTCTTCTTCTTTGGTTTGAGCAGGATTGCGGAGAGCGCGGGCGACAGCGTGAGCGCGTTAAACGCGGAGATGAGCATCGACACGGCGATCGTCACCGCGAACTGCTGATATAATCGCCCGGTGATTCCGGGGATGAACGCGGTCGGCACGAACACCGCCGCGAGTACGAGCGCGATCGCGATTACCGGTCCGCTCACTTCCTGCATCGCCTTGAGCGTCGCCTCGCGTGGCGAAAGACCATGCTCGATATGATGCTCCACCGCTTCCACCACGACGATCGCGTCATCGACCACCAGCCCAATCGCCAGCACCAGGCCGAAGAGCGAGAGCGTATTCACGGTGAACCCGAACATCGGGAACAGCGCGAAGGTGCTGATCAGCGAAACCGGGACGGCCAGCAGCGGAATCAGCGTCGCCCGCCAGCCCTGCAGGAAGATGAACACCACGACAATGACCAGGACCAGCGCTTCGATCAGCGTGTGCTGGATTTCCACCATGCCCTCGGTGACCGCGAGCGTGGTGTCCAGGCAGACCGCATAGGAAAGGTCGGAAGGAAATTTCTCCGAGAGCTCCTTCATCCTCTTCTTCGCGCCATCCGCGGCGGCGATCGCGTTCGAGCCGGGGAGCTGGTAGAGCGCCACGAGCGCCGCGGGCTTGCCGTTCAGCCGGCCCGAGAGCGCGTAGTTCTGGCCGCCCAGTTCGATGCGGGCCACGTCTTTCACCCGCAGCATCGAGCCATCGGCGTTGGCTCGCACCACGATCTCGCCAAACTCCTCCGCCGTCTGCAAGCGCCCCTGTGCGCGCACGGCGTACGTGAATTCCTGCCCCTTCGGAATCGGCTCGCCGCCGATCGTCCCCGCGGGATTCACCGTGTTCTGGGCGTTCACCGCATTGATGATCTCGGGAATGGTCAGGCCGAGTTTCGCGAGTTGGTCCGGCCTCACCCAGATGCGCATCGAGTACTGGCCTGCGCCAAAGACCGACACGCTCGCGATGCCCTTCACGCGGGTGAACTCGTCGTTCAGGTTGATGTTCGCGTAGTTCGCCAGGAAAATGTTGTCGTAGGTGCCGTTCGGCGAATAGAGCGCGAACATGATGAGCGGCGAGGAAGTCGACTTCGCCACCGTCACGCCGAACTTGTTCACGTCCTGCGGCAGCTGCGACGACGCCTGGTTGCTCCGCATTTGCGAAAGGATCTGGTCGGTATTGACGTCCGTGCCCACCTCGAAGTTCACCGTCAACTTCAGCGTGCCGTCGTTCCCGTTCACGGACTGCATGTAGTTCATGTTGTCCACGCCGCTCATCTGCTGCTCGATCGGCGTCGCCACCGACTGCTCCACCGTCAGCGCGTCGGCGCCCGTGTAGGTAGTCTTCACCTGGATCTCCGGCGGGACAATATCCGGAAACTGCGCGACCGGCAGTCGCAGGTACGTGATGACCCCCACGATGGTCATCACGATGGAAATGACCATCGCCACGATGGGGCGGTTGACGAAGAAAGAAGCCATGGTGCGTTATTTCTTTTCCGATTTGGGTTCGCCGGCCGGTTTGGACTCCGGCGCCGCCGGCTTGGATTCAGGCGCGGGCGGCGTCGGGGGCGCTGGGGGCGCCCACGGTTTTGCCGCCACCGGCGCGCCGGACTTCACTTTTTGCAGACCTTCCACGATCACCTTTTCCCCTGCCTTCAGCCCCGACGAAATCACCCAGTCGGAGCCGGTGCGTGCGCCCACTTTCACCGGGCGAATCTCCGCCTTGCCGTCCCCGCCGACGATCCCGATTTGATAGCTGCCCTGCACCTCGTACACCGCGCGTTGCGGCACCACCACGGCGTCCTTCAAAACCTGCCCGACCACCCGCGCCCGCGCAAAAAATCCTGGCCGCAGCACACTCCCCGGATTCGACAGCAGCGCCGTCACGAGGATCGTTCCCGTCGACGCCTTCACCTGCCGGTCGATCGACAGCAGCCTCGCCTTTTGGGCGAAAGCCGAACCATCCGCGAGAAATACCTCAATCGACTCCGGCCGCTGTTCGAGCGGCTTGGCCAGCGTTTCCTGCACTCGCTCCTGCGCTTGGAGATAATCCGATTCGCTCACCGGAAAGAGAATCTTCATCGGGTCCAGCGTCGAGACCGAGGTCAGCACCATGCTGTTCGCCGTGCCCACGAGATCGCCCACCTGCGCCTGCGCCACTCCCACAATGCCTTCCACCGGCGAGGTGATCTTGCAGAAATCCAAATTCAGTTGCGCCTGCGCGACGCCCGCCTTCAGCGCTTCAACTTTCGCCAGGTTCGATTCATTGAGCTGCGTCTTGTTGGTGAACTCCCGCTCGGAAATTACCTTCTTTTCGGCGAGTTCCTTGCTCCGCTCGTATTCCGCCTGCGAGGCGAGTTGAATGGCCTTGCCCTGCTCCAGCTGGCTCTTGGCCTCCGCCAGCGCTGCCTCAAACGGCCGGGGATCAATCTCAAAGAGCAGCTCGCCCTTTTTCACCAGCGATCCTTCCGCGTAGGCGCGCTTGAGCAGATATCCGGACACGCGCGCCCGAATCTCTGCGTTCTCCGAGCCGTCGAGCGTTCCGATCCACTCGCGATAGACCGGCACATCGCGCGCCGCCGCTTCGGTGACGAGTACCTCCGGGACGACCGGCGCCTTGGTTTCCTCCTGGCGATCGCAGGCCGGCAGAAGGAGGGCTGCCATCGCCAGCGCGATGAAGCCCCTGTTGAATTGCTGTCTTGGTCTCATAGTGATGGGTGCAGGATTGGCGGAATGGTTAAGGGACGAGCATGGAGATGCTCATGGAGGCGGGCTCTGGTGCACCGCCCGCAGGATCGCATCGAGCAGCGCCTGGTCGTCCACGGGCTTGCGAAAATACGCCACCGCCCCGAAGCGCTCTGCCAGGTCATGCGTCTCGGGCGTGTCGTAGGCCGTCACAAAAATTACGGGCAGGAGGTGCCCGGCGCGGCCCAGCAGTACCGGCAGCTCCAGCCCACTTTTCCCGGGAAGTTGAATGTCGGAAATCACGCACGCATTCTCGTCGGCAAAGTCGGCCCGCATGAAATCCTCCACCGAGGCAAACGTCCGCGGCTGCATGCTCACCGAGCGCATCAGCCGCGCATACGCCGCGCAGACCGATGGCTCGTCGTCCACGATATAGACTTGGATTGGTGGATGTGGCATCGCGTGGTGACGTTCGATACTTCGTCATCCCCTCGCCTCTCGCCTATCGGACCTTGGTCCTACGTCCCCGAAAACCAAAAGCCGCCGCGCCAGTGACTTGCCGGAGGCGCCCGCAATGCCCGCGCCCTGCGGACCCGGACCGTGCTCCGATCCATGACCCGCGCCCCGATCACTCGCCGGTTCGTCCACCTACGAGGGCACCGCCGCCGGCGCAATCCCCGCCGCCTGCGCCACGCGCACCAATTCGGCCACCGAGTGCACCCCCATTTTTTCCATCACCCGCCCCCGGTGGATCTTGATCGTTTTCTCTGCGGTCCCCAGTTCGTCAGCGATCTGCTTGTTGAGGAAGCCGGCGATCACGTGCTGCATCACCTCAAATTCCCGCGGCGTCAGCGCGTCCAGCCGCCCGCGCACTGCCGCGCGTTCCGCGCGCACCTTCCGTATTTCGGAGGAACGTTCCAGCGCCCGCGTCACGGCGCCCAACAGTTCCTCGTCCTCCACCGGCTTGGTCAGAAAATCAACCGCCCCCGCCTTCATCGCCCCGGCGCACGTCGGCACATCCCCATGTCCGGTCAGAAAAACAATCTGCACTTCGCGACTCCCGAGCGCCTGCTGGAGCTCGAGCCCATCGAGCCCGGGCATCTGCACATCCAGCACCACGCACAGCGGCCCCTCATACGCCGGGCGATCGAGAAACGCCTGGGCCGACGCAAACGACTCCGCCGCCAGGCGTGCCGAGGAAAACAGCCGCATCAGACTGCGCCGGATGGACTCATCATCATCGACGATGCAGACCAAACCTCCTTTGGGAGGCTGGAGAAACTGGTGCGAGGGGCGTAAATTCACGGCGATTCAATTCCAGGCCAAAGCCTTACGCGCCCTCACGTCGGCCGTCAAGCTCTCCCCGGTTCCTTCATGAGACCTTGGTCCTATGGACAGCGCCAGAGCGCTCCCCGCACCATGGCGTCTCGAAAACACATGCTACCCGCGAATATTTCCGCCCTCTGTGTTTCCGTCGTCCGCGTGCTCTCCATGGCCGGTCTGGCAGCGATTCCCGCTGACGTCCTGCCCGGGAAAGTCGGCTGCCTCGAAATCAACCGTGCGAAAGAAAACTGAATCCATGCGCTCCCCACTTTCTTCCATCTTGCTCGCGGCCTTGGCCCTCGCGGTTTTTTTTGATCACAACCCCGCCTTCGCGCGGGGCGGTGGGCGCGGCGGCGGTGGTGGTGGCCGGGGCGGAGGCGGCTTTTCCCGCTCGTCCGGCGGCGGGAGCTTCTCCCGGCCCTCCGGCGGCAGCAACTTCTCCAGCGGGAGCTACTCCCGGCCTTCCGGCGGCAGCAGCTATTCCGGCGGCAGCGGCTTTTCCAGCGGGAACTACTCGCGGCCTTCGTCCTTGCCCTCCGGCGGCCGCGTCCCGTCCTCTCCTGCGCAGCGTCCGGCCAATGGATCCTTTGGCGGAAGCATGACTCAATTGCCTGCCTACGGCGCCGCCTCCCGATTGCCCTCCGGCAATCGCCCGGCGCAGCCGCCTGCTGGCCGCCCCGGCGTTGCCGCCCGGCCCGGCACCGGCGCGGTGGCGGGGAATCGTCCGGCCACGCAGCCCGCCCGCCCGGGCGCTGGCGGAAATTTCCTCGGTGCCGGCGGCGTCGCCGGCGCGGGCCAGCGCCCGGCGCAACTTCCCGCCAAACCCGCGCGCCCCGCCAATCCGGCCATCGCCGGCCAGCTTCCCTCCGGCCGCTCCAGCCTCGCCAATCGTTCCGCGGCCGCCCAGCGGCCCGAGCAGCGGCCCAACTGGAACCAGCGCTCTCAGAATCGCAACCAGCCGTGGCAGCAACGCGTCGATTCTCGCAGCACCGCCTGGAACAATTGGCAGCAGAATAATCAAACCCGGCTCAACAACTTCCAGAACAACCAGGAACAGCGCTGGAACCATCTCGACAGCGCCCGCAACGATCGCCAAAACTGGCGCAACCAGAATCGCGAGGACTGGCAGAAGCACCGCGAGGACCTGTGGGACTACCGCGCCGATCGCGCCGACGATGTCCGGGACCATGTGCGGGATCTTTACGACGACGTTTTCGACGACCACTGGTGGGGCTCCGTCGGCTGGGGCTACTACTACGGCTACGGCTCCTATCCCGCCGATCCTTGGTGGTGGTGGGCACCCGCCACCTACGAATCCGCGGAAGTCTTTGTCGAAGGCGTTTCGTCGGAACCCGTCTACATCGATTACGGCATGAACGTCATCTACGAGGACGAAACGGTGTATGTCGACAACCAGCCCATTCCCGCCGAGCAGTACACTCAGCCGATGATCAACCTCGCCACCCAGATCGAGCAGCCGCCCCTGCCGGCGCCGCCCGCGGAAGGCCAGCAGCCGGAATGGCTGCCGCTCGGCGTCTTCGCCCTCGCCCAGGAGGAAAAAGGCGACCCCATCATGTTCTTCCAGCTCTCCGTCAGCCGCGCCGGCTTGCTCAGCGGCGGCTACACCAGTGTGCTCACCGACGACGAGCGTCCCGTCGCCGGCGAAGTCGACAAGACCACCCAGCGCGTCGCCTGGCGCATCGGCGAAAACAAAGAGACCGTCTTCGAAACCAGCCTCGCCAACCTCACCAGGGATGTCTCCCCGGTCGCCATCCATTTCGGCGCCCGGCGCTCCCAAACCTGGCTGCTCGTCCGCATGCCCGAGCCCGCCGGGGCCGGTAAACCGGCAGCCATCCCCGAGATCGACCGCAAGCCACCGCCACTCAAATCCGCTCCCGCCAAGCCTCCTGTCGCCAAGCCCGAAAAGCCTGCCACCACACCGCCGAAGTAAGCGGCTGGTGCCCGCAAACTCTTTCGCCTCCGCCGTTGCCGCCGCCCGCAAAACCGGATGCTTCGAACAATTTAAATGGAACTGTAGTCACTCGCGGGTGACTCCGAAGCATTGTCGCCGCGGCCGGGAGGCCGTGGTCGCACTGCGGAGCGGCTACAACTTTTCGAAAAATGCTCTAGCTGAAGTCCGCCATCCACCATGAACCAATCATCCATCGTCCTGGCCCGAGTCTCCGCCGCCTTCGCGCCGCTCGCCTTTCTGGTCTGCGCCACGACCAGCTTCGGCCATTCACCGGACTATATTGCCCTCGCGCCTTCCCCGTCCACTTCCACGCCCGACGGCTCGGAAGCCATCACGTCCACCGAGCAAGGTCAAACCCCCCTCAGCGATTCCTTCACTCAGGAGATGCGCGAGTGGCGCCTCGAGAAGCGCCGGGAAGCCTTTCGCGATACGACCTTCAGCATCAATCTTCGCTCCTACTACTTTGACCGGCAGAAGTACGACGGCACCGAGAGCCAGGCCTTTACCATCGGCGGATGGGCCGGATTGAAAACCGGCTACTTCCTGGAACACGTCGCCTTTGGAGTCACGGGCTACATGTCTCAGCCGCTCTACGGAGAGGAGGATAAGGATGGCACCCAGCTCCTGAAATCCGGGCAGCAGGAGTATTACGTGCTCGGTGAAGCCTACGCCGATGTGCGCTTCGTCGACGACTTGCACCTCTACGTCGGGCGCAAGGAATACGATACCCCTTACATCAATCGGGACGACTCGCGGATGACGCCCAAGACCTTCGAAGCCATTACCCTCGTGGGGAAGATTGATCTCGGTCGCGATGGCGGCATCCTGAAATACGGCGCCGGCTATTTTGATCGCATCAAGGAGCGCAACTCGGATCGCTTTGTCTCGATGGCGAAGGACGCAGGGGCCACCGTCAGTCGCGGCGTCTACACGGCCGGCGCCCTCTACCAAAAGGGCGATTTCTCCATCGGCGCGATTGATTACTACTCTCCGGATATCCTCAACATCGCCTATGCCGAGGCCAAGGTCGCCATCCCGGTCAGTCAGGACTGGCGGCCCAAGCTCGCCTTCCAATTCACCGACCAGCGCAGCGTCGGCGGCGATCTGCTCAAAGGAACGGATTTTTCCGCCCAGCAATTCGGCCTTAAGGTGGATTTGCCATGCAAAGATGCGCTCTTCACCGTGGGCTACACGCAGACCGCAAACGGTGCCAGCATGCAAAACCCATGGAGTTCCTACCCCGGCTATACCGCGGTGCAGGTGGAGGACTTCAACCGCGCCGGCGAAGGCGCCTTCCTGCTTCGCGCCGCTTACAAGTTCACCTGCATCGACGGCCTCAGTGCTTACGCCCTCTGGGTGCATGGCAGCGACCCCGAGGAATTCGGCCAGTTTCGCAAGGACGAGGGCGATTTGAACCTCGAATGGGCCCCCACCAAGGGCAAGCTCCAGGGCCTCGGGATCCGCGTCCGCTACGCCGGCGTCCGCCAGCACGGCGGCAACGTCGACGACCTCCAGGACTTCCGCGTCATCTGCAACTACGCCCTCAAATTCTAGCCCCCGCAACGTAGCTGCGAGCGGAACAGACTGTGTAAAAACTCCCGCGTGGAGCGGAGTGGCAAAAACACGACGCTCTAAAATGTCCGCCAGCGCGTTTTTATTTTCCGGGAATGGTTTTGCTATGGCGATTTTTCGCCGGTTTTTCGCGGGGGCGGAGTTTTTACACAGTCTGGGAAGCTCGCGGGCACTTCTCCTTGCGGCTGCAAAGTTACTGAAAAGCCGCGCGCCGTGAACTGCGGCAGCTCGCTCTCAACATTACCCACCAGTCGACAGCATGACGACGGAGAAGGAGTGAGCGCCGTAGGCGCGACATGTTTATAGCTCGAGATATTGGATCCCGCCAAAGCTCCGTAGGAGCGGCATGTGCAAAGCTCGCTGCCGCTGTGTGGCGGACGCAGTTTGCTGCGTGCGGCAGGCACCCGCCTATCGGCCCTATTGGTCCCATTGGCCCCCCGCTCCCCTCTCGCTGTCATCCTGAGCGTAGCGAAGGACCCCTTCTTCCTTCACGATGATCTGCACCTCTCGCCCCACTGTGGCCCCAGTCCCTCCTGTTGGACCCACAATCTTTGCATTCTGCGCGAAAACCATTGCCGCTATGGCCACTTTGTGAGATATTGCCGAAGTATGAACAACCCTGACGCCACCCTCTCCCACCCGCCCTCCCCGGCGGACGGTGGCGCCATGCCTCCCACCGGTGACTGGACCACCGCCTACTTCCGGGCCCTGCAAAAGCACCGGCAAAAAGCCCGCGCTGCCCTCGCCGCCGGCCAGAAGTTGCCGGTCGTCATCCGCCGTCGCCGTGCCGACCCCGCCTTCGCCCAACACGAAGCCGAAATCCTCGAATGCCTCGCCGACGTCCTCGAAAGCGAAGCCATCCGCCGCGCCACCGCCACCGGCCCCATCCACAAACCCTGCTCCGACGCCCTCCTCAACCGCCTCCTCAAAATCTTCCACCCCAAATACGACGACCTCCTCAGCCGCGAGCACAAGGCCTTCGCCGCCCCGCCCCAGTGCAAGCCCCAGAAACCCATCCGCGCCAAAGGCCCCTTCAACTTTGACACCGCCCTCCAGCGCCTCGAATTCCATCAATGGGAGCGCGAGCAAGCCATCGCCTGCGCCATCGACCTCTTCTACATGACCCCCGAAGAGCTCGACGCCCTCTGCCCCATCCCCCGCCGCCCTTACCGCCACCTCACCCCCTGGCCCGGCAACTACGAAGAATACACCGCAACCGAAGCGAAGCCCCTTAACGTAGCTGCGAGCGCAGCGGCTCAGCCGCGTTCGCCGAAACCTTCACTTGAGAGCTCGCGGACCAACCTCCCGCTTAGCCAAGCTGCGACCGAACTCGAGCCGAGCCAAAACAATCCGGCAACTGGGTGCGAGCGCGAGCGCGCCTCAACCTCCACCACCGTCCCAGCGCCCTCTCCAAAGCCTGCAGCCTCCGCGATCCCCACGCCTTCCACCCCCACCACCCCTCCCGGAAAATCCGCGCCCTCCGCGGTTCCCCAAAAGGCCGCCCCCTCCACCACACGCACTTCTTCCCCCACCCCTTCCGCGGCCCTCCCCCGTTCACCGATCCCAGCCCCCAAAAAACGCCGCAGCCCCATCCGCGGCCTCGCCACCCCCAAAAAGCACGTTCCCAAATCCTCACACCCCCTCTCCCCCGACTTCCTTTCCCAACACCAGGTCATCGACGAAATCACCCTCCGCCATTTCGCTGCCCCCGAACCCGACACCTCCTGACCTCAAGTCCGCCGGAGGTCATCGACTCCTGCCCGTTACAAATATAGGATTGCCGTATTGTTCCCAGCCCGTTACACGTCGGGTCTATGAGTTGGCCATCCGCAAAGCCATCTCCTGTTCTCACCCCCCTGCTGAGTCGAATTGTGGTTTGGGTGATCGGGATCTCCGTACTCACGAAAGTCGTCGTCATCGGTTTTATGGCGTCGATTCTTTTCGCAAGGCTCGCGCATGCCGGGGAGGTCACTTCCTCTTCCTCCTCCGATTGGGTGACTCGTTCGTGGCAGACCGGGCACGGCCCTCCGCAGAACACCGTGAATGCCATCCTCCGTCCCCGCAACGCCTGTCGCATCGCGGCCTCGGAGGGTCAGCCCCCTGGGACGGAACTGCCGGCAGGGTTGGCCTTCGCGGTGCAGGCGCATTTCTGGGAGCCGTCTTGGTTTCAATCCGGCGCGGCGTATCTCTTCATCGGCGGCAGCGCCCTCACCGTCTGGTGGCTGTTGCGCCGCAAACACCTTCGTACCCTCGCAGAACTGGAACGCACCCGCGCGCATGAAGCGGAGCTGGCCCACGCCGGTCGCGTCATGCTTCTCGGCGAACTCTCGGCCTCGATCGCGCATGAGTTGAAACAGCCCCTCACCGCCATTCTCAGCAACGCTCAAGCCGCCCTGCGCTTTCTCAAGGACGGGCCGGGGCAGGAAAACGAGGTGCGGGCCATCCTCACCGACATCGCGGAGGCCGATCGCCGCGCCAGCGAGATCATTAGCCGGATGCGAGCCTTGGTGAAAAAGGGCGCGGCACAGGTGGAGTCGCGCGATATCAATGCCGACATCGAACATGTGCTCTCGCTGCTCCACAGCGATCTCCTGACCCGCAACATCTCCGTCGCCACTCAACTCGCCCCCGACCTTCCGCCGATCAGCGGCGACCATATTCAACTCCAGCAAGTCCTGCTCAATCTCATCGTCAACGGTTGCGACGCCATGCACGCCACCCCGCCGGACGAACGCTGCCTGCGCATTGAAACGGAACGCGACGATTCCGGCCTCGTCCGGGTTTCCGTCGTCGATCGCGGCGCCGGCATCGCCCCCGAGAAGCTGGAGCACATTTTCGATCCGTTCTTTACCACCAAGGACACCGGGCTCGGCATGGGCCTCGCCATTTGTCGCAGCATTATCAACGCCCACCACGGTCGCCTCTGGGCCTCCAACAACCCCGATCAGGGCGCCACTTTTCACTTCAACCTCACGGCCGGCAACGGAAAACCCGCCTGAGCGCGTCGGTGGCCGTCCTCCCGGGAACCGCGCCGGCCTCCCTGCGTAAGACCAAGGTCCAATAGACGGTTCCCCGTCGCAGTGGTTGAGAAGACGAGATGACTTGGAAACGCCGCTCCTGCCCCCGGCCGCTGCCTCCGTCGCTTTCTTCCACCCTCAAACCAACACCAAACCATCCACCGTCATGCCAACCGAAAATCTGAACATGGACGAGATCTCTGAAGCGCGGCGCAAAGCCATCGCCGAATCCATCGAAGTCATCAGCGTCGAGGCGCTGAAAACCCTCGGCGAGGGACTCTTCCCCTACTTCGATCACCCCTGGCGTGAGACCTTTTTTGGCTTCATCGCCGAGAACTCCAGCGCCACCTTCCACCACGCCACGACGCACGACCGCGTCCATATTATCTACTGCCACGCCAAGGACCGGGGCATGTGGTTCCTGCCCGGAAGCGGCATGGGGCCGCTCCAGCCGAAAGGGCTGAAGACCTTGAAAGAGATCGTCGAACGGTTGCCCTGACCTGCGTCCGGCCCGCATCCCTCCAATCCATGAACACCCAACAAGTCATCGCGGCCGCCCGCAGATTCTCGAAGCCTTACCGGGTCACGAACGGGAAAAAATTTCGCCTCAAGGATGTCGACCCCGGTGACACCGGCGATCTGAAGTCCGCGGACAAGCCGCGTGCGAAGGAAGCGCTGCAGGCGGGCGTCGATGCCCTCGCCGAGTTGCAGGGCGTTCTCTACGCGCAGGACTGCTGGTCCGTGCTGCTCGTCTTCCAGGCGATGGATGCGGCCGGGAAGGATGGGACGATCAAGCATGTCATGTCGGGCGTGAATCCGCAGGGCTGCCAGGTGTCTTCGTTCAAAAGCCCGTCGAACCTCGATCTCGATCACGATTACTTGTGGCGGTGTATCAAGGAGCTGCCGGAGCGTGGGCGTATCGGGATCTTCAATCGGAGCTACTACGAGGAGACCCTCGTGGTCCGCGTGCACCCGGAGTTCCTGGCCGCGCAAAAGCTGCCTCCGGAATGCTTGTCGAAGAAGATTTGGGACGAGCGCTTTCAGGACATCCGCGGCTTCGAGCGCCACCTGCGCCGCAATGGCACCATCGTGCTGAAATTCTTCCTCCACGTCTCGAAAGCCGAACAGCAGCGGCGTTTTCTCGAACGGCTCGATGATCCCGACAAAAATTGGAAATTCTCCGCCAGCGATGCCCGGGAACGCGGTTTCTGGAATGACTACATGAAGGCGTATGAGGAGACGATTCGCGAGACGGCCACCGACGATGCGCCCTGGTATGTGGTGCCGGCGGACAACAAGTGGTTCACGCGCGTGATCGTCGCCGCCGCGATCATCGACGCGCTGGCCTCGCTGGATCTGCACTATCCGAAGGTCAACAAGGCGAAGAAAGAGGAACTCGCCGCGGCCCGGAAAGCCTTGCTTGGGAGCAAATGAGCGCCGCGGCCCCCGGCAACGGCTCACGCTGGCACGGAATCATCCCGGCGGCGAAATGGCTGCGAAGCTATCAGCCATCCTGGTTTCGCGCGGACCTCGCGGCGGGCGTGACGCTGGCCGCCTATCTGCTGCCGGCGGCGCTGGGCGATGCTTCGCTCGCCGGGCTGTCACCGGAGGCGGGACTCTACGCGTGCTTGTTCGGCGCGCTGGTGTTCTGGCTGTTTTGCAGCTCCCGGCACACGACGGTCAGCGTGACCTCGGCGATTTCGCTGCTCATCGGCTCGTCGCTCGGAGCGATGGCGGGCGGCGACCCGGGACGGTTTGCCTCGCTGGCGGCCTGCACGGCTCTGCTCACGGCGGCAATCGCCTTCCTCGCCTGGCTGGCGCGCGCCGGGTCGGCCGTCAATTTCATCTCCGAAAGCGTGATGACTGGCTTCAAGGCCGGCGTGGCCCTGCATCTGGCCAGCACCCAGCTGCCGAAGCTCATTGGCGTGAAAGGCGGTCATGGTGATTTTTGGGAACGCCTGGCCGAATTTTTCCGGCATGTGGGTGAGACCAATACCGCGTCGCTCCTTCTCGGCTGCTCGGCGCTGCTCCTGCTTATCCTCGGGAAGAAGTTCCTGCCCCACAAGCCCGTCGCCCTGTTCGTGGTGATCGCCGCCATCCTCGTGGCCACCTGGGTTGATTTTGGCGCCTGGGGCGTGAAGCTTCTCGGTGAAGTTCCCCGCGGGCTGCCGGTGCCCTCGCTGCCCGCCGTCCACTACGAGGACGTGCAGGACCTGCTCCCGCTCGCCCTCGCCTGCTTTCTCCTCGGCGCCGTCGAGACCGCGGCCATCGGGCGGATGTTTGCGGAGAAGCATGGCTATCGGCTCGACAGCAATCAGGAATTCCTCGCGCTGGCCGCCGCGAACCTCGCCGCGGGCGTCGGGCATGGCTTCCCCATTAGCGGCGGCATGTCGCAATCGCTTGTGAATGAAAGCGGCGGCGCCCGCACTCCGCTCTCCGGCCTCATCGCCGGCGTGCTGATCCTGGTGGTGGCGCTCTTCTTCACCGGGCTGTTGCGCCACCTGCCCCAGCCCGTGCTCGCGGCGATTGTGCTTATGGCGGTCGCGAGTCTGGTGAAAGTGAAGGTGCTGCGCCGCTTGTGGGCGGTGCATCGCAGCGAGTTCCTGGTCGCGGCGACCGCGCTGCTCGGCGTCCTCTGGGCGGGCCTGCTCAAAGGGGTGCTCGTCGGCGCCGCCATTTCCATCGTGTTGCTCATCCGCCGCACCTCCACGCCGCACGTCGCCTTTCTCGGGCGGATCCCGGGCGCCCGCCGGTACTCTGACCTCGAGCGTCACTCCGACAATGAGCCGACCCCGGGCATCGTGGCCTTCCGCGTTGAGTCGGGTATCGTTTACTTCAACGCCGAGCATGTCTTCGACCATGTGCTGGCGCACCTCGACGCAGCCCCTGGGCCGGTCCGCCTCGTCATCTGCGATCTCTCCACCTCGCCAAGCATCGACATGGCCGGCGCGCGGATGTTTCTCACGCTCGAGGCGGAAGTCGCCAAGCGGGGCGCCGTGTTTCGCCTGGTCGAGGCCCGTTCCGGCGTCCGCGACATGCTGCGCCTCGAAGGCGTGGAGGAGAAGGTCGGGCGCATCGACCGCTTCACGATGCTGGCGGACGCGATCGACGATTTTCAGAAGAATACCCCTCCCCACGCATGAACGAGCGAGCCGAGCGACCTAGAATCCTCAATCCCTTCGAGCGTTTTTCCGAGATCGTCTTCGGGCTCATCATGGTGCTTTCCTTTACCGGTGCGCTGAGTGTCACCGAGGCGGGGCGCGGGGACGTCCATGCGATGCTCATCGGCGCGATCGGCTGCAATTTCGCCTGGGGCATCATCGACGCCACGTTCTATCTCCTTGGCTGCATCACCGAGCAGAACCGCGCGGCCGCACTGCTCCGCCAGGTCCAGCAATCCACCAACCCGGAGAACGCGCAGCAGCTCATCGCCGGAGCCCTGCCGGCGGCCGTCCGCCACGCTCTGCAGCCTGCGGACTTCGAGCGCCTGCGTGGGCATTTGCAGCAACTGCCACCACCCGCCGGGCGGCCACGGCTGACCGGTGAACACTGGCGCGGCGCGCTGGGCGTTTTCCTCCTCGTCTTCATTACGACCTTCCCCGTCGTCGTGCCTTTCTTCTTCGTCCACGACCTCCACCCCGCCCTGCGGATCTCCAATGGCATTGCCATCGCCATGCTCTTCGGCGCCGGCCGCATGCTCGGCTCCTACGCCGGTCTGCGGCCGGTCTGGACCGGTCTCCTCATGGTGGTCATCGGCGCGCTGCTCGTGGCCCTGACCATTGCCTTGGGTGGATAGGACCAAGGTCCGATTCCACCCACCGCAGAGGACAGACAAACTGCCGATCGCCATGCCAACTCCGTCACGCGCTCTCACCAATAATTACAGTGACTGCAAGCTGATCCGGCTCGACTCCAACGACCCGAAGAGCCCGCTCATCGTGACGCAGGAGGGCTACATGCCGGGGGATCCCACCTGCCGGATGCGCCTGTTTTACCTCCAGCGCGACGGATTTTGGATCGAAGAAGTTGCCCGCAGTACCCGGCCCGACACCGAAGCGGGCGACATCGTTTTTGAAACGTCCGCCGAAGCTCTCACTACGCTCTCCGGACTTTTTGGAAAACCCCTCATCCGGGCCCTTCCCGTCACCGAGGCCGACACCCAGGCCTACCTGTCACGGGCCAGGGGCGGCTCGCCGGAAGACCTGTTGCGCGAGTTTCTCGCCCGCTACCGCGCCGCGAAAGGCAATGGGTAAGCCATTTCCGCATCTCTTTATGACAAAACTCGCCCACTACCTCGCTGCCGCCATCGCGCTCGGTTCCACCCTCCTCCTATCAGGCTGTTCCACCGACGGCGTTGCCGACGCCCGCCAGTCCGCTCTCGAGCGCCGGCAGGATCGCATGGACGCCCGCACCTCCGCCCGCCAGGAGCGCTGGAGAACACGCGGTGAACACATGGATGCCCGGGCCAGGGCGACACTCGACTCGTGGTAGAGTCCCCAGTTCGGAGCGCCCGGAATAGGACGTTGGTCCGATAGGCAGCCGCGCTGTGGTCGCCCATCGTGCGCTCCGAAAACTTACAGACCATGAGCACGACACCCGCATCCTTCGACCTTACCGCCCACGGCCTCACCGTCACCGAAGTCCATCGCAACCTCCCGCCGAGCACGCTCTATGAACACGCGATCCGTTTTGAGAAGGATGCGAGCATCGCCGACAACGGCGCGCTCGTCGCCTACTCCGGCGCCAAGACCGGGCGCTCGCCGAACGACAAGCGCGTGGTGAAAAACGCCGCGTCCGAGAAGGACATTTGGTGGGGCAAGGTGAACGTGCCGATGGACCACCACACCTTTGAAATCAACCGTCAGCGCGCCCTCGATTATCTCAACACGCGGGAGCGGTTGTATTGCTTCGACGGCTTCGCCGGCTGGGACCCGCGGTATCGCTTCAAAGTGCGCGTCATCTGCTCGCGGCCATACCACGCGCTCTTCATGCACACGATGCTCATCCGCCCGTCCAAGGAGGAACTTGCGAGCTTCGGCACGCCTGACTTCGTCATCATCAACAGCGGCGCCTTTCCCGCGAACCGCCTCACCACCGGCATGGGCTCGGCCACGAGCATCGACGTCAGTCTCGAGGAGCGGCAACTCGTCATCCTCGGCACCGAATACGCCGGCGAGATGAAGAAGGGTGTCTTCACCGTCGCGAACTACTTCGGGCCGAAGCGCGGCATCCTCTCGATGCACTGCTCGGCGACCGCCGACAAAAAGACGGGGGTTTCGTCGCTGCTCTTCGGCCTCAGCGGCACGGGCAAGACGACCCTTTCCGCCGACCCGAAGCGCCATCTCATCGGCGATGACGAGCATTGCTGGAGCGATGACGGCATCTTCAATATCGAAGGCGGCTGCTACGCCAAGGCGATCAACCTCACGCCCGAAAGCGAGCCGGACATCTTCCAGGCCCTGCGTTTCGGCGCGGTGCTCGAAAATGTGGTGCTCGATGACGACCACGGTGTGGACTACACCGACACCAGCATCACGCTCAATACCCGCGGCGCCTATCCCATCGAGTTCATCGCCAACGCGAAGGTCCCCTGCACCGCCGGGCACCCGACCGACGTGATCTTCCTCACCTGCGACGCGTTTGGCGTGCTGCCGCCCGTCAGCGCCCTCTCCCCCGGCCACGCGATGTATCATTTCATCAGCGGCTACACCGCGAAAGTTGCCGGGACCGAGATGGGCGTCACCGAGCCGCAGACCACGTTTTCGCCGTGCTTCGGCGGGCCGTTCCTCGTCTGGCATCCGAGCAAATACGCCGAGCTGCTCGCCGAGAAAATGAAGAAGCACCAGGCGCGCGTCTGGCTCGTGAACACGGGCTGGGGTGGCGGCGGCCCCGGAGTGGGCAAGCGCATCAGCCTGAAAAACACGCGCGCCATCATCGATGCGATCCACGACGGATCGCTCGCGAAAGGGAAGACGCAAAAGGACCCGGTGTTCGGTTTTGATGTCGTGACGGAGTGCCCGAACGTTCCCTCGGAGATTCTCGTCCCACGGAATGCCTGGGCCGACAAAGCCTCCTACGACGCCACCGCCAAAAAGCTCGCCGGCCTTTTCAACAAGAACTTCGAAACCTACGCTCCCGGCGCCAGCGCCGAGGTAAAGGCGGCAGCGCCGATCGCCTAACCAGCGCATTGTGGGACCAAGGTCCTATTCCTCGGAAACGCTCCTTCTGTTTCCATCGCACCCACTCTTCACGAAGCTCCGCATGAAATTCCTCACGGCTCTGGCCATCTCCATCACGGTCCTCACCTCTTCGCACGCGATGGAAAGACCATCGTTCCACACGCAGGGCACGCCGACGGGCAAGCCTTACGGCGCACTCAAACCCGGCGAATATTGGTGGAAGCCGAAGCTTTCGCCGAGCGGGCCGATCGTCGTGCTGGTGAGTGTGCCGGAGCAACTGATGCACGTGTATCGCAATGGCATCCTCATCGGGCGCTCCTCGGTGAGCACGGGATCGAAGGGACACGCGACGCCGGGCGGCGTCTTCACGATCCTCGAAAAGAAGGAAACCCATCGCTCGAAGAAATATGACAATGCGCCGATGCCGAACATGCAGCGGCTCACGTGGACGGGCATCGCCATGCACTCGGGAAATCTGCCGGGTTACCCGGCCAGCCACGGCTGCATCCGGCTGCCATATGATTTCTCGCAGCTTCTTTTTAGCGCGACGGCGAAGGGCGGCACCGTGGTGGTGGGCGATGGCAAGGTGCCGGTGCCGCACTTGGCGTCGAGTCCCGGGCTGATGCTCGCGCCAAAGGATTTCACGCCCGAAATGCTGCGGCCACTGGCGCGCGGCGATTATGACTGGCACCCCGAGCGCAGCACGAGCGGCCCGGTCACCATCGTGGTGAGCAGCGCCGACCGCGCGCTCTACGTCTATCGCAATGGCAATCCGATTGGCCGCGCGGCCATCGAAGTGAGCGGGCGCGGCGGGCTGGGCAACCAGGTCTTCACGCTGCTGGAAGGGACCACCGGCCGGATGAGCTGGCTCGTGCCGGGCCGGGCGGCCCGGCGGTGGGCGAATGTGGCGAGCGCGGGGCGCGCGGCCAGTGCCGAGGACATCGCCTCGCGGATCCGCTTCAACCCCGAGCTGGCTGGGAAGATCTACGACACCATCGCGCCGGGCACGACGGTCATCGTCACCGACGAGCGAGTGGCCCGGAACCAGAACAACCCGGCGTTTTTCGAAAACTGACGGCCATGCTGCGCGCCTGCATCCTTGGGGCGGTCTTCCTGCTGGCCGGCTGCACGCCATATGGGCAGGTGAAGCCGAAACGGCCTGCGCTGGAAGGCCCGCCCGGCCATGAGCCGCTCGCGAGCGCGGAGATCCAACTGGCGCACGCCCTGCGGCATGAACACTCGCAGCCGCTCATCGCGCTCGGGGAAAGTGTGGAAACAGTCGACCTCGCCTGGCGGGAACTGCGCCGCGATCCCGGGGACACCTCCGCGAGGCGCGACTACAATTTCGCCCTCAGCCGCGTCTTTGAGATCATCAAAGAAGCGAAGCTGGATGCGTGGTCCAAGCCACTCCTGGTCCATGGCCCGCATGGCGACTATGAGCTCTCGGCCAAGCCCGATCCGCGCCCGGAATGGAATCCCGCGCACTACGATTTCACACCGGCGGATCAGTTCGATGTCGTCGGAAAGTATGTCACCGAGCGCACCGTGCGCGAGGGCCTCGGCGCGCCGATTGTCGCGGCCGAGCGCAAGCCCAACCAAAAAGCCCGGGAGAACTTTGCACCCTCGCGGCTGTTCTACAGCGTCACCGCACTGGCCCGCTTCGAGGGAAACCGCTGCATTCTCTCCGCCGAAGATCCGCTCGCGAGAGAAACCGTCACGCTCGGCGGGCATACGTTTCCGCTCGCCGCCGACTTCACCGTGCCGCTCGCGGTCATGCTCCAGCAGACCGACCCCGGGCGCTACGAAATCAGCCGCGTGTTCAATCCTGAGAAATACGCGCACACGGCCGCCATCGAGCGGCTGCAACCTTACGATCCGAACAAGACCATCGTGCTGGTTATCCACGGACTGATGGACTCGCAGGCCACGTGGACACCGATGATCAACAAACTCCGTGGCGATCCGGCGATCCGGAAGCACTACCAGTTTTGGTTTTACAGCTACCCGAGTGGCTATCCGTATCCGTATTCCGCCGCCATCCTGCGCCACGAGCTCGACGAGGTGGAGAAGCGCTATCCCGCGCGCAAGCCGATGGTGGTCATCGGCCACAGCATGGGCGGCTGCATCAGCCGGCTGCTGCTGACCGACAGCGGCGACGAGCTCTGCCTGAAGATCTTTGGGAAACCGCTGGCGCAGGTCCCACTCTCGCCGCACACGCGGGCATATTTTCAGGATGAATTGTACTTCCACCACCGGCCCGAAATCGGCCGCGTAATCTTTATCGCCGCTCCGCTGCGGGGCAGCGACCTGGCCCGCGGCTGGCTCGGCCGCCTGGGCGCGAACCTCATCCGCCCGGCGCGCCTCGCCGCCGAGGCAAGCAGCGAAATGCTGCACCTCACGAGCATCCGCGAAAACGAGCTCAAGCCGAAACGCCGCGCCAACGGCGTGGACACCCTCTCGCCCGAGAGCCGCTTTGTAAAAGCTCTCAACACCCTCCCCTTCGCGCCCGGCATTCCCTACGACACCATCGTTGGCGACCGCGGCAAGGGCGGCCACAAAGATAAGACGGATCCGGTCATGTCCGACGGAGTCGTGGCCTATTGGAGCGCGCACCTGGACGGCGCGCAGACCGAGCACATTGTTCCCTCCGACCACAGTGCGCACCAGAATCCGCAGGCGATTGCCGCGGTGCTGCAGATTCTCAAAGCGCACGCACAACCATGAACACGACCTGCCCCAGGTTAGACGAATTGGCGAGGCCATGAATTACGAACTCCTTGGCCTCGTCGGCGCGATTGGCCTCTCCATAGGCGTTTTCGCGTCGATCGCCATCGGGCGGCGCATGGGCGCCCGGCGGCGCGCTGCGGAGGGCGAGGACTACTCGAAAGGCGTCGGCGCGATCGAGAGTGCGGTGTTCGCGCTGCTCGGCCTCATCCTGGCATTCTGTTTTTCCGGGGCGCTCACACGCTTCGACGCCCGGCGACAGCTCGTCATTACCGAAGCGAATAACATCGGAACGGCATGGCTGCGCATCGACCTCCTTCCGCAAGATTCGCAGGGCCCGATACGGGATCTGTTTCGGCGCTACCTCGATTCGCGCATCGCGGCGTACCAGCAACTGCCGGATTTCGCCGCGTTTCGAAAAGAGCTCGCGCAAACCGCAAAGTTGCAGGGCGAGATCTGGTCGCTGGCTGTCCCGGCGACGGCGAAGGCCACCACCAATGGAACCCCGATGCTATTTCTCGATGCCCTGAACAGCATGTTCGACATTGTCACGACGCGCACGGAGACCTTTCTCCTCCACTCACCGCCAGTCATTTTTTATCTGCTCGCCGCGCTGGCCTTCGCGTGTGCGCTCTTTGCCGGCTATGAAATGGCGGCGCGCACACGGCGAAACCTGCTCCATTCGATCGCCTTCGCCGGGGTGCTGGCCGTGACGGTCTATGTCATCGTGGACCTCGAATATCCCCGCGTAGGCCTCATCAATATTTCCGATTCCGACCAGGTGCTCATCAATCTGCGTCAGAGCATGCAGTAGCGCGCCGCGACCCGTCCCATCCGCAATGAGCGCAAACCAAGAGCCCCCCTTCACCGCCGACGAAGCGCTGGCCCGATTGAAAGCCGGGAACGCACGATTCATCGCCGGGACGGCGCGATTTCTGACCGTGCAAAAGGAAATCCTCGCCGAGCTCGCGAAGGGGCAGCATCCCTATGCGACGATTCTCAGTTGCAGTGATTCGCGGGTGCCGCCGGAGCTGGTCTTCGATGCGGGCTTTGGGGAGCTGTTCATCATCCGCGTGGCGGGAAATGTGATGTCGCCGGAAGTCGCGGGAAGCCTGCAATACGCGGGACGCCATCTGCAGACCCCGCTCTTCGTCGTGCTCGGACACACGAGTTGCGGAGCCATTGGCGCAGCCCTGGAGACGAAGCTGCGTGGGGCGCGGCAGCATTCACGGATTCAAATCCTCATAGACTCAATCGTGCCGGGACTGTCCGAGATCGATCCGCAAGTCAGTCCCGAGACGATGCTTGCACAGGCCGTCGAAGCCAACGTGCGCTGGAGCATGCGCCAGATCCTCGATACGCCCGAAGGGCGAGAGCGCCAGGCCGAAGGACGGGTGAGGCTGGTCGGCGCGGTCTACGACATCGAAACCGGTGGCGTTCGGTTTCTTTCGTGACTTCGCCGACAACCGATAGGACCAAGGTCCGATAGCCGGGGAATCCCCGGCTGGGCGAGATTGAAGGACGCGCCGATGAAATGGCTTTTCGACCTTTCCAAAACTCAACCGATCGCACACGCCGTAGGCATGCTCGCGTTTGTGTGCGTGCTGGGGATGGCGCTGGGGAGTTTGAAATTCAAGGGCATCGGGCTGGGGACCGCGGGGGTGCTGTTTGCGGGGATCTTTGTCGGACACTTTGGCGAGCAGGTGGATGAGCACACACTGCATTTTGTGAAGGAATTCGGGCTGATCCTGTTTGTCTTCACCATCGGGCTCCAACTTGGGCCGGGATTCATCGCGGCGCTGCGACAGCAGGGGGTGAAACTGAACTTACTCGCCGCGACGATCGTTTTCCTCGGTGCAGCCGGCGCACCGCTAATCGGCTGGATCGCGGGGTTCGACCCCGCCGCGGTGCTCGGCATCTTCTCAGGCGCCTCGACGAACACGCCGTCACTTGGCGCGGGCACGCAGACACTCGGCACGCTGCCGGGGATCGCGCCCGATCGCCTCGCGCTCCCGGCCCTGGCCTATGCCGTCACCTATCCAACGGCGATCCTCGGCATCATCGGCACGCTCCTCTTTCTCAAGCAGGTCCTCCGCATCGATCCGGCACGCGAGGCCGCGGAGCTCGCGGCGCGGAATCAGCGGAAGAACGAGCCGCTCGAGCGGCGGACGCTCGTGGTGACGAATCCGAATCTTGAGGGCGTCCGTCTCGGCGCCATTCCCGGGCGGCTGGAGGCGGGCGTGACCATTTCCAGGGTCCGCCACGACGGAGAAACGCACGCCGGCACCGAGGCGACGATTCTTCATCGCGACGATCGGCTCTCCGTCGTCGGCACACGTGCCGGGCTGGAGCAGTTTGAACGGGTCGTCGGCACACGGAGCGAGGAAGATCTCACGCTCGTCGAGGCGACGCTCACCTTCCGCCGCGTGGTCGTCACCGACCGGGATGTGCTGGGTAGGACCGTGGGCGAACTGAATCTGGACGGCCGCTTCAACGTCGCGGTCACGCGCGTAACGCGCGCCGACATCGAGATGTCGGCCGTGCCGGGGCTGCGACTGCAATTTGGCGATCAGGTGCAGATTGTCGGCACCGAAGCCGAGCTGGAGAAAGCCGCACACGCCGTCGGCAACTCGTTGAAGGAACTGAACGAAACACACTTCATCCCATTCTTCATCGGCATTGCGCTCGGCGTCGTGCTCGGCATGATGCCCATCCCCTTCCCCGGCCTGCCGCAGCCGCTCAAGCTCGGCCTCGCGGGCGGCCCGCTCATCGTGGCGCTCATTCTCGGCCGCGTGGGCCGCATCCGCCGCCAGGTCTGGCACATGCCGGTAAACACCAACCTCGCCTTCCGGGAGTTCGGTATTGCGCTCTTCTTTGCCGCGGTGGGACTGGGGGCCGGTGAGAAATTCTTCGCCACCGTCTTCAGCGCCACCGGCCTGCGGTGGCTGCTGGCCGGCGCTGCCGTAACGGTGCTGCCCCTCCTGCTCGTGGGCATCCTGGCGCGTGTCGCCGGGAAGATGAACTTCATGGAACTGAGCGGGCTACTCGCGGGCAGCATGACCGATCCGCCGGCGCTGGCGTTCGCGTCGAACATCGCCAAATCGGATACGCCCACCGTGGCGTACGCCACCGTCTTTCCCCTGACCACGCTCTTGCGCATCCTCTCCGCGCAGATTCTTGCCATCGCTCTTTTCCGATGAACACACCCACCCTCGGCGAAGCACGCTTCGCCTCCACGAGAACGCACACCATCAGCGACGATATCCGCATCCCTGAGCGAATCGAGGCCGGGGCCGAACCAGGCCTGCAATTCGAGCTAGCCGGACCTCGCAAGAAGCTTTTTTTCGCTCCCGAGCAGACGCGCGCCGGCATCGTGACGTGCGGTGGGCTCTGCCCGGGACTGAACAACGTCATCCGCTCGCTTTTTCTCGAGCTGCACTATGGCTACGGCGTAGCCGAGGTGCTCGGTTTTCGCGGTGGCTATGGCGGACTCGATCCGGCGAACGGCGTGGAACCGGTGGTGATCACACCGCGATTCGTGGATGGCATTCATAAAAAAGGAGGCACGATCCTCGGCACGTCACGCGGGCCGGTGGATATCGGGCGTGCCGTGGAAAACCTGATCGCACGCGGCGTGAACATCCTCTTCACCGTCGGCGGCGACGGCACGCAACGCGGCGGAAACGATCTTTTTCAGGAAGCGCGCAAGCGCGGCCACGCGCTCTCGGTCGTCGGGGTGCCAAAAACGATTGATAACGACGTCGGCTTCGTCTCGCGCACCTTCGGTTTTTTCAGCGCGATCGAGGAAGCTGCGCGCGTGCTCGATTGCGCGCACACCGAGGCGCGCAGTGTGCCGAGGGGAATCGGACTGGTGAAGCTGATGGGCCGCCACGCGGGCTTCGTCACCGCCGGGGCGACGATCGCGAGTCAGGATGTGAACTTCGCGCTCATCCCCGAGGTGCCCTTCAAGCTCGAGTCGTTTCTCGCGCTACTGAAGCAACGGATGCAAGCGAAGTCGCACGCGGTCATCGCCGTCGCCGAAGGCGCGGGCCAGGATCTGCTCGCCGCCGACACCAGCGCACGTGATGCCTCGGGCAATGTAAAGCTGGCAGACATTGGCCGCTGGTTGCTCGAGAAGATCGAGGCGTTCTTCAAAGCCGAGGGGATGCCGGTCGTCACACGCTACTTCAATCCGAGCTACCAGATCCGCAGTTGCCCGGCAAATTGCGAAGATACAGTGCTGTGTGATCTCTTCGCGCGCCACGCCGTCCATGCGGCGATGGCCGGCAAGACGGGCGTCGTCATCGGTTTCCTCCACGAGCGTTTCATTCATGTGCCGATCGAACTCCTCGCCACCCACACCAAGCGCCTGGACCCAGCGAGTGGCTGGTGGCGCTCGGTCCTCGCGGCAACCGGACAGCCGGAGCGATTCTCCTGAACATCGACCACCAACAAACCCATTATGCCTGCAAATATCCGACACGAGTCCGACGATACCTACGTTCTCCGCATCAGCGGGACGCTGCTCCGCTCCGAATTTGGCAACGCGCAAGACGCGGCTGCCATCGCCATCGACGCCGGCGTGAGGCCACGCATCCTCGTGCTGCTCGAGAACTTCGAGGGCTTTGAGCGCCGCGCCGACTGGGGTGACCTGGAGTTTCTTTTCTCCCACAGCAACGAGATCGCGAAGATCGCAATCGTCGGGGAGCCGCGATGGGAGGCGGACGCGCTGGCCTTTGCTGGAGCGAACCACCGGCGCGCCCCGGTGAAATATTTCCCCGGCGGACAGGAGGCGCAGGCGCGAGCCTGGCTCGCGGAGTAACCCAAGTTCCAGACGGGACGGCGACGCCAACCAAGCCGCGGGCCGCGAAGTCTTCCCGCCGATCGCTGGTGGCCTTGACTCCCATTCCGCGCGCGGACAGACATGACCATGCCACTTCGAAAAACGCGCGGCGGTTGGATCATATCCACACTCGTTTGCGCTGGCCTCGTCTTGCTGGCTGTGACGGCGAAGGCCGCGCCGAAGCGCGTGCTAATCGTTCATTCCTTTGGGAATGCCGCGCCACCTTTCACTACGCACTCGACCGCGTTCGAGACCGAGCTGGCCGAGAAAATGAAAGAGCCAGTCGATCTCGACGAGGTCTCGCTGGATGTGGCCCGCTACGCCTCACTCGATATGGAGGAAGCGCTGGTGGCGCTCATGCACGCCCGCCAGGCCAAGTGGCAACCGGATTTGGTCGTACCGATTGGGTCGCCCGCGGGAATCTTTGTCGCCCGACACCGGGATCGTCTTTTTCCGGAGAGCACACCGATTGTCTACACTGGCATGGACATCAGCCGGCTGCCCGCAGGCGCCATTGAGCGGAATGCCGCATTTGTCGGGGAGTCGTTCGACGTCCGGGGCTGGGTGGAAGATATTCTGCAGATCGCACCGGATACCACGAACATCGCGGTGGTCATTGGAGATTCTCCACTCGAGCGCTTGTGGGCCGACGTTCTGAAAAAGGAATATCAACCGCTGGCGGGTCGCGTGAGCTTCACCTGGCTCAACGATCTGTCGCTCGAGGGCATTTTGCAGCGGACAAAGAATCTGCCGCCGCATTCATTTATCCTCGACGTGCTGATGCTCCGCGATGCGAGTGGAGTGACGCACGATGGAGATGAAGTGCTGCGACAAATTCACGCCGTGGCCAACGCGCCAATCAACGGGATCTATCAACATCAACTGGGCCTCGGCATCACCGGAGGACGGCTGTACCAGGGCGAGGCCGAGGGCGTGGAGGCGGCCCGCATCGCGATTCGGATCCTTCACGGCGAGCCGGCGTCGAGTTTCCAACCGATGATCATTGGGCCTCTTCCACCCCGCTACGACTGGCGGGAGCTGCAGAAATGGAATATCGACGAAAAGCTGCTGCCAAAGGGCAGCACGATTCTCTACCAAACGCCAACCGGCTGGCAAAAATACCGCGTGTGGATCATCGGATCGCTGGCGGTGATCCTCGTTCAGGCGGTGTTGATCGGGGTGCTCATCACGAATCTGGTACGGCGCCGGCGCGCCGAGCGTTCCTTACGCGAGAGCGAAACCCGAGTCGCGCTCGCGACCAGGGCCGCCCGTCTGGGTGTTTGGGAATTGAATACGAAAACCAGCGAGATGTGGATTTCCGACAGGATGCGCGAACTTTTCGACCTCGAGCCCGGGGCGGTCGTCGATCTCAATACGATCGGAAACCGGGTGCATCCCGAAGACCGGGCGGCCAGGGAAGCCGCCATCGACCGCGCCATCCACGGCCTGGGCGAATACGAGATCGAATACCGCATCCTGCGGCCGGACAGAACGGTCCGCTGGATCAGTGGACGAGGCCGGCGCATGGACGACGCTCATGGAAAGCCGACACGGGTGTTTGGGGTTTCGATGGATATCACGGAACGAAAGGAAGCCGAAGAGCTTTTTCGGCTCGCGACCGAAGCATCGCCCAGCGGAATGCTGCTGGTGGAGCAGGGCAACCGCATCGTGCTGGCGAATGCGCACGTGGAAGAGATGTTCGGCTACGGGCGCGAGGAGTTGATCGGCAGGCCCGTGGAAACGCTAGTCCCGGGGCCATTCGTGAGCGGGCCAGCAGCGGGGCGAGAACTGATGGCGCATCGAAAAAATGGAAGCGAGTTTCCCATCGAACTAGGCCTGAACCCGGTCAAAACCCCGGGCAGCACGCTGGTGCTCGCAACCGTCACGGACCTCTCTTCCCGAAAACGCGCGGAGGAGGAAGCGCGGCGGCAGCGCGAGCAAATCGGGCTCCTGGGACGGGCCAGCCTGCTGGGCGAAATGACGGCGTCCCTTGCGCACGAACTCAAGCAACCGCTCGCGGCGATTGTGGCCAATGCGAGCGCCGGCGTGCGTTTTATCGACGGGGGGGAAATCGAGCCCAGCGCCTTACGCGAGATGTTTGCCGATATCGGATCGGCCGGACGCCGCGCGTGCGACATTATTCAAAGCGTTCGGAATGCGATCAAGAAAGGCAGTTCCGTCCGAGGCCAAATTGGCATCAACAGCGTCGTCACCAATGTCGCGCTGATGGTCCGGCCCGACGCGGCGGTCTATTTGTGCGAAGTGGAGACGTCGCTGACGGAAAATCTGCCGGTGATCGAGGCGGACCCGATCCAGATGCAACAGGTGCTGATCAACCTTGTGACCAACGCCTTCCACGCCATGAGCGAGACGCTGGTCGCCCAACGCAAAGTGGAGATCGCAACCGGGCTGGACGATCATGGGTTCGTCCGGGTGACCGTCCGCGATCACGGAACGGGAATTTCGGAGCAAACGCAGGAGCGGCTGTTCGAGCACTTCTACACGACGAGGATGGACGGATTGGGGATGGGGCTGGCGATTGTGCGCTCCATCATCGAGGCGCATGGCGGGAAGATCACCGCTGGCAATGCCGAAGGCGGCGGTGCCCGTTTCGACTTTCGATTACCGGCGGTTGCGAAACCCCGTGGGTGACGTTATACATGGGGCGGCGTGCCTCGTTCTATTTTCGATGCAGCCGAAATCCCCGTGAAATCCGAAATCCCTGTTGAGTCCCAATCTCCTCTCCCCGGCGATACCATGGACGAATCATCTCTCACCGTTTCGCTACTCGACGATGATCCCTCAGTTTTGAGAGCAATGACCAGGCTCCTGCGCTCTGCGGGCTGGATGGTGGCGGCATTTGAAAGTCCGCCCACGTTTCTGGAGCACGCTGCGACGCACTGTTTTCCAGTGGCAGTGATCGACATATGCATGCCGGTAATGGATGGCTTTGAAGTGCAAACGCAAATGCGGAAGCTCTCGCCGGGCACGCAAATCGTCTTTTTGACCAGCCGGGATGATTCCTCGACACGCGAAAGAGCCCTCACCTCGGGGGCGTTTGCCTTTTTGCTCAAACCAGCGAACGCGGACGAACTACTATCGATCATCGAATCCGCGGCCAGGAAAAAGGGCTGAGCGGGCGATGCGCGGCCGGTCGTCCGCCCGTGTTTGCGGGCGGAAAAAAGCAGCGTAAACGCGCCACTGCGGGCTCTCTGCGAAGAGCCAGCGACGGAGCCGGAGCGGTGTAAGACCAAGGTCCTATGGGACAACGCAGGGGCGAAGTGCATGCTCGGCGCCTTAAGACCATGCTCCAAAGAGCCACTCTCCTCGCTGCCGCGCGTGCGCTGTCCGCATGCTATGCGGTAACCGCAACGACCGGCCTGAAGAAGATGGCCGCCGTGCCGCGGACCGCGACGGCGCACTGCGCATCGAGAGTTTCCAAATCCGTAATTACTCATCACATGAAAACGACAATCCTCATCGCTGTATTTGCCGTCATATTGCTCACGGCCGGATGCGCCGGACCCGCAGCTCGTCACGAGGCCCGTGTGGATCGCCGCTCCGACGCCGCCGAGCGCACCGAACAGCGCGTGGAGAACCGCCAGGGCAATCGTTACGACCGCCGAAGCGATCGCTACGAACGGCGCGATGCGCGCTACGGATACTAACGCGATTTCGATTCGCGCTGGCAAGTGACCGAGGGTCTGTGCCGCGAGCACGAGACCAAACCCTGCCGCTCCGCCAACCATATCCGAAACTTCAGCCACAGCTCCAGCACCATGAAACCTCCGTCTTCTTCCTCCAGCCCCAAGGCCGGGACATCCAAAGTCCGCACCGGCGTCACCGCCGATGAAATCCGGCAGGCCTTTCTCGACAACCTTCGCTGCGGTCTCGGCCGAACCGAGCGGGTGGCGACGCCACACGATCTTTACGTGGCGCTCGCCCTCACCGTGCGCGACCGCATTTTTCAGCGCAGCGTCGAGACGATCGAAGATTACGGCGGGCGCGACGCCCGACGAGTCGCCTATCTTTCGGCGGAGTTTCTGCCGGGGCCGCATCTCGCGAATAATCTCCTGAACCTCGGCATCACCGATGCGGCGGGCGAAGCGATGCGGGCACTCGGCCACGACCTCGACACCATCATCGCACAGGAGGAAGAACCTGGGCTGGGCAACGGCGGACTGGGCCGGCTCGCCTCGTGTTATATGGATTCGCTGGCGTCGGTGGAAGTGCCCGCCTTCGGCTACGGCATTCGCTACGAGTTCGGAATCTTCGACCAGAGCATCTACGACGGCTGGCAGTTTGAAGCGACGGACAAATGGCTGCGCAATGGGAACCCCTGGGAGATCGCGCGGCCGGATTATTCGTACGCAGTAAAATTCGGCGGACGCACCGAGGCCTTCACCGATGAGCAGGGCCGCTACCGCGTCCGCTGGATTCCGGAAACGGAGGTAAAGGGCCTTTCCAGCACATTGGGATCCTAAGCTTAGAATTCCACGTGGACAAGTTGTCGCG
>JADMIO010799958.1_pt1 | contig 50676 bp, 46 predicted proteins | sample 8958161 | NCBI WGS metagenome assembly JADMIO01 (sample SAMN16585339, study PRJNA669376) | soil metagenome | isolation source: Crop rotation soil | place: USA: Cullars Rotation, Alabama | collected 2011 | reverse complement strand
CTTTCCCTCGCCGCCGTCGCGGCGGCCTCCTGCCGGGCGATCCGCCAAGCCCGATGGCGATTCCCGCCGGCTGCCGGTTCCAGACGCGCTGTCCGGCGGCGACCGCCCTATGCCGCCGGAGCGAGCCGGAACTCCTCGCCCTCGCGCCGGGCCATGGCGTGGCCTGCCATCACGCGACGCCGCCCTGACGGGCCGCCGATTGTTTCAGCCATGCGCGGCCCGATCCGTCGAACATCGGCGGCGATTAACACTCAAAGACGCAGCCCCGCCCGCCTTGGAACGGTATCGGCAAATCCTGCTGGCTCGTTCGACGTCATTTTGCGTTATTGTTCGCACGGACCGGAACGGGAAGACCGGTCCAAAGCGCTTGCGGATGCCGGTTGTACGATGAACGGGATGAGCGACGCTCGGAAGATGGATATCGCGGCCCTGCGCCAGGCGATCGGGCGCGAGACGACTGCATCGGACGTTGTCACGGCGCAGATATGTCGGGCGCTCCAGGCGACGCTGGACGGGGACGAGTCGGCGTTCGCGGATGGCGACGCGGCGCCGCTCGCCATCCACTGGTGCCTTGCGCAGCCCGCCGCGCCAACGCGCAAGCTCGGACCGGATGGACACCCGGCCAGAGGGGACTTCCTGCCGGCGGTTCCGCTGCCGCGCCGCATGTGGGCGGGCGGGCGACTGGCGCTGCGCAACGCTCTTCGCGTCGGCGACAGGATCAGGCGCATCTCCCGTGTTGAGGACGTGAAGCTCAAGGAGGGGCGCACGGGTCCGCTCTGCTTCGTGACCGTCAGCCATGTCGTCTCCACCCCGCGCGGAATCGCGATCGAGGAGCGGCAGGACATCGTGTATCGGCAAGCCGAACAGGTTTTCGCGGCGAAAACTCCAGACTCGCCGGCGGCGGCGACCGAAGCTGTGCGAAAGCCGGAATGGAGTCGCAGCCTCATGGCCGACCCGGTGCTGCTGTTCCGCTACTCAGCGCTGACTTTCAACGGGCACCGGATTCATTACGATCGCGACTACGCGACGCGGGAAGAAGGCTATCCGGCCCTTGTGGCGCATGGTCCCCTTCAGGCTACCTTGTTGCTGCATCTGGCGGGCGAGCTGCGCGGCGCGCCGAAAATCTTCGAATTCCGCGGCGCCAGTCCTTTGTTCGACGGCGCGGCCTTCACGATCAACGCGTCCGCGGGTGGCGACGGCCTCGACCTTTGGGTTGCGGATCGCGGCGGCCGCCGGACCATGACCGCGAGCGCGACATGGTGAGAAGGGGAGAGATCGACGGCGGATGGAGCGCGCACGACCCTCGAACGGCCATGCGATAACCGATGTATGACGTCCTGAAAGGCATGCGCGTCGTCGAGGGCGCCTCCTTCATCGCGGGGCCGATCTGTTGTCAGCATCTCCTGCAACTCGGCGCCGAGGTCATCCGCTTTGACATGATCGGCGGCGGCCCGGACTTCAATCGCTGGCCTGTCGCCGATGAAGGCGGGAGCCTTTATTGGGAAGGGCTGAACAAGGGCAAGAAATCGATCGCCATCAATCTCGCAAGGAGGGAGGGGAGGGAGCTCGCCATCCGGATCGCCACCGCTCCGGGGAAGAATGGCGGTCTTTTCGTCACCAACTATCCGGTCGGGGGCTTCCTCGCGCACGAGCGCCTTGCGGCGCGGCGGCCGGACATGATCACGATCCGGGTGATGGGATGGGCCGATGGACGCAACGGCGTCGACTACACGGTGAACGCCGTGACCGGATTGCCGAGCATGACCGGCATGACCGACTTGCCCGAGGACCAGCCGGTGAATCATGTTCTTCCGGCCTGGGATCTCATCGCCGGCTCTTATGCCGCCTTTTCGCTCATGGCGGCCGAACGCCATCGCCGCCTGACGGGTCAGGGCGGAGAAGTGCGCGTGCCGCTGAGCGATATCGCTGCGACCACGCTCGGCCACACCGGGCAGATCGCCGAAGCGATTGTCGGCGGCGGCGACAGGCCGCGCCTCGGCAACGATCTTTTTGGCGCGCTGGGGCGCGATTTTGTGACGGCGGACGGCAGGCGCGTCATGATCGTGGCCATCACCGGCAGGCAATGGGCGTCCCTGGTGCAGGCCTTGGCTCTCGGCGCGCCCGTCACGGCGATCGAAACCGAACTCGGCGTGTCCTTCGCCCGGGAAGGGGAGCGCTATCGGCATCGCGCGCGCCTGTTCGACCTGATCGCGCAAGCTCTTTTGCGGCTCTCTTTCGCTGACGCGGCGGCCGCCTTTGACAGGACAGGGGTGTGCTGGAGCGCCTATCGCAAGCTTTCGGACGCGGTCGCCGGGGAGCCGGGCTTCGTGCAGGGCAATCCGGTCTTCACGCCGCAACGTCATCCCGCGGGCTTCACCTATCCGACGCCCGGCGCAGCCGCGACCTTCACTGGCCTTAACCGGGGCCCGGCGCGGCGCGCGCCCAGGCTCGGCGAACATACGGACGAAGTGCTCGGCGACATGTTGAAACTCTCCGCCTCGGAGATCGCAGCGCTGCATGACGATGGCGTCGTCGCCGGGCCGGGCGCATAGGCGTCCGCAAGTACGAAAGTCGCCGCAGGGCGCTTGCGCGGGTTTGCGCAGGATCGCCGGCGGTGTCTTCCTCACGGCGCGATGGCGATCAGTCCTCGCGCCGCCATCCGCGGCCCGAGCCCACGCGAACGGAATGATGAATCTCAGCCCCTACGACAACGACCAGTACGCCGACATCCGCGCGGCCGTGCGCAAGCTTTGCGCCGAGTTCCCCGGCGACTACTGGCGCAAGCTGGACGAGACGCGGGAATATCCCACCGCCTTCGTGCGCGCGCTCACCGACGCCGGCTACCTTTCGGTGCTCATCCCCGAGGAATTCGGCGGCTCGGGCCTCGGCCTCTCGGCCGCGGCCGCCATCCTCGAAACCATCCAGGCTGAAGGCGGCAATGGCGGCGCCTGCCACGCGCAGATGTACACCATGGGCACGATCCTGCGTCATGGCAGCGAACAACAGAAGCGCCAGTATCTGCCGCTGATCGCTTCGGGGGAACTGCGGCTGCAGGCCTTCGGCGTGACCGAGCCGACGAGCGGCACCGACACCACCGCGCTGCGCACCTTCGCGCGGCGCGACGGCGATGATTATATCATCAACGGCCAGAAGATCTGGACCAGCCGCGCCGAACATTCCGACCTGATGCTGTTGCTGGCCCGCACCACGCCGAAGGAAGAAACGACCAGGAAGACCGAGGGGCTCTCCTGCTTCATCGTCGATATGCGCGAGGTGGTCGGCAAGTCGCTCAGCATTCGTCCGATCCGGACGATGATGAACCACGCCACCACAGAAGTTTTTTTCGACGACATGCGCATCCCGGCCAAAAACCTGCTCGGCGAGGAGGGCAAGGGTTTCCGCTACATCCTCACGGGGATGAACGCCGAGCGTATCCTGATCGCCGCGGAATGCGTCGGCGACGCGAAGTGGTTCATCAGGACCGCCGCAGCCTATGCGAACAACCGCATCGTCTTCGGTCGCAAGATCGGCGCGAACCAGGGCGTCGCCTTCCCGATCGCCAAAGCCTACGCCGGGATGCGCGCGGCCGAACTGATGGTGCGCGAGGCGGCGAGCCGCTACGAGGCCGGCGAACAGGCGGGCGCCGAGGCGAACATGGCCAAGATGCTGGCGGCGGACGCGTCCTGGGAGGCCGGCAATGTCTGCGTCCAGACGCATGGCGGCTTCGGCTTCGCCGAAGAGTACGATGTGGAGCGCAAATTTCGGGAGACGCGACTCTATCAGGTCGCGCCGATCTCGACCAATCTCATCCTCTCCTTTCTCGCCGAACATGTCCTCGGCCTGCCGAGGAGCTACTGATGCGTCGCGCCGCCATCGTCAGTCCTGTCCGCACGCCGGTCGGCGCCTTCGGCGGCGCATTGCGTCCGGCCGGACAGCGCACGACCCTGCGAGCGCGATGCGCCTGCCCGCGGTTTGGGCGTCGCGACAGCCGCGTTTCATCGTTCGCGAAGTCCGCTGTTGCGGCGCGAAGGCGCTTTCATCGACGCGTCGGACCGTCTTTATGTCGTGGAAAGTCGGGCGGATCGCGATCGCCGCCCGCGCCGGACGGGTGGTGGAGCTGAGGGGATTCGAACCCCTGACCTCCGCAGTGCGATTGCGGCGCTCTCCCAGCTGAGCTACAGCCCCGGACCCCGGAACGGGGGCGTCTTTAGGGGCGCCCGCGGCCCCCGTCAACGCCGCCTTCCCCTCGCGGCGCCATTCCGGCCGCGCGCAATCCCGCCCGGGCGCCGCCGCCGGCCTTATCGTTGCGGTGCGCCACCGCTGGCCCGCACGCGGCTGCTGACGCCCCGGGCTGCGTAATCCCGCCGCAGGGGTTCCGGCTCCAATCCGCCAAAACCGCGTCGCGCTTTCCCGCGCTTTGTTCTAGCCTTGCGTCAGCCAGATAGCGGAGCCCGCCATGCCGAAGCACGACCGTTCCTTCAATCGTCCCGACCGCCGCCAGGTCATCGCCACGGCCGCCGCCGCCGGCGCGCTGGCGCTTTCGCCCGCCGCCCGCGCGCAGGGGGCGGCGCGGCTCAAGCTCAGGATTCTGGAAACCACCGACATCCATGTGAATGTCGCGCCCTATGATTATTTCCGCGACGAGCCGGACAACACCGTTGGCCTTGCGAAGACCGCGACCTTGATCAAGGCGGCGCGCTCGGAAGTAAAGAACAGCATCCTGTTTGACAATGGCGACTTCATCCAGGGCTCGCCGCTCGGCGATTACATGGCCTACAAGAAGGGGCTGAAGCAGGGCGACATCCATCCCACCGTCGCCGCCATGAACGGGCTCGACTACGCCTGCGGCACGCTCGGCAATCACGAGTTCAACTATGGCCTCGATTTTCTCGGGGCCGGCGTCGCCGGCGCGACATTTCCGATGGTCTGCGCCAATGTGCTGAAGGCCGACGGCGCGACGCTTTTGAAACCCTGGCTGATCGTCGAGCGCGACTTTGTCGATGAGGCGGGCGCGACGCAGAAGGTGAAGATCGGCGTCATCGGCTTCGCCCCGCCGCAGATCGTGCAATGGGACAAGAGCAATCTCGACGGCAAGGCGACGGCGCAGGACATCGTCGATTCAGCCAGGAAGCATGTGCCGGAGCTGCGCGCCGCCGGCGCCGAGCTGGTCGTCGCGCTCTGCCATTCCGGCATCGCCGGCGGCGAGCGCCGCGGCGGGGAGGAGAACGCGGCGCTCTATCTGGCGATGGTGGACGGCGTCGACGTCATCCTCACCGGCCATCAGCATCTGGTCTTTCCCGGCAACAAGGCCTTCGACAATATTCCCGGCGTCGACAACAAGCGCGGCTCGCTGAACGGCAAGCCGGCGATCCAGCCCGGCTTCTGGGGTTCGCATCTCGGCGTCGTCGATCTCGATCTCGAAAGGCGCGGAAACGCTTGGGCGGTCGCCGGTTTCAACGTCGATCCGCGACCGATCTATGATCGCACGCCGGATCGCAAGATCGTTTCCAAGGCCGACGCCGACGCCGGCGTGCTCGCCGCGATCAAATCAGACCATGAGGCGACGCTCGCCTATGTGCGCACGCCGGTTTCCGCGACGACGGCGCCGATCACCTCCTATTTTGCGCTCGTCGCCGACGATCCGTCCGTGCAGATCGTCACCAACGCCCAGACCTGGTATGTGAAGAAAATTCTCGCCGGCACGCCGCACGCCGCGCTGCCGATCCTTTCGGCGGCGGCGCCATTCAAGGCGGGCGGGCGCGGCGGCCCTTCCTATTACACCGACATCAAGCCCGGCCCGATCGCCATCAAGGATCTCGCCGACATTTATATCTATCCGAACACGCTGCAGGTGGTGCGCGTCAACGGCGCGCAGCTCAGAGGCTGGCTTGAGCGCTCGGCCGGCATGTTCCACCGCATCGATCCGGCGAAAACGGAGGAGCAGGCGCTGCTCAACGACGCCTTTCCGGCTTTCAATTTCGACGTCATCGACGGCGTCGCCTACCAGATCGACCTGTCGCAGCCCTCGATGTTCGACGTCGAGGGCAGGGTGGTTGCGCCCGACGCGAAGCGCATCGTCAATCTGTCCTTCGAGGGCAAGCCGGTGACCGAGGCGCAGGAATTCATCGTCGCCACCAACAATTACCGCGCCTCCGGCGGCGGCAATTTCCCCGGCACGAAAACCACGGTGATTTTCGAGGCGCCGGATCTGAATCGCGACGTTATCATGCGCTATCTGATCGATCAGAAGAGCGTGAACCCTTCCGCCGACGGCAACTGGAGTTTCGCGCCCCTGCCGGCGACGACGAATGTGACGTTCTTGACCGGCCCCAAGGCGAAGGACTATTTGCCGAAGACGCTGAAAGCCGCGCCCGCCGGCGACGGGCCGGACGGATTCGTCAAATACCGGTTGACATTCTGAGGCGTTGCGGCGCCGCGAGGCCCGGGAACAAGCGGCGACGCGGCCCATTTATTCCGGAGGCGCGGACGCCGCGCTTCCGAGGAGGATGAGGATGCTTCAGCCGGAAGCGAAAGACGACATCAATGCGGCGCGCCAGGGCGTCACCGGCCATCATGTCCGCGCGGTGCTGGCGATCGGCGTCATCGGCGTGGTGATCGTGTTTCTGATCGCTTACATCTTTTTCTTCGCCGGCGCGCCCAATCCCGCCGGCGTGACGTGAGGCGGGTTATGCGTGGCGCATTTCCGCGCCTGATGAGTCGGTTGCGAAGCCGGAATGAGCGTCACCACAGCCCCGGAATCAGGCGATAGCGCACGCGTTCGCAGTAGGCGTCGTAGCCCGCGAGGTGGCGGCGGAGATAGTCATCTTCATCAAGCAGCCGCGCCACGATCCCGGCGATGATCAGCGGCATGACAATCAGCCCGAGCCACGAGCCCATCGCCAGCGGCATGGAAAGAAAGAGCGGAACGGCCGCCGCATACATGGGATGCCGCACGACGGCGTAAGCGCCGCTTGAAATGACGGGCTGATCTGCGACGACCCCAATGGTCGAGGCGGCGTAGGAGTTTTGCGCCAGCACCCGAATGATTCCCAGAAAGCTTGCGGCCAGAAGCGCATGGCCGATGAGAACGACCGCCGTTGACGCAGGCAGCCATGAAAAGCGCGCATCGAGCGCCGAGAGCAGGATCATGCCGATCATGCAGACGGAAAGCGCGCCCTGAATCCATTTTTGCGCCGGTTCGGTTTCCGCCGTTGGCCCGGCGGCGATGCGCCGCGCGACCAGCGCCGGATCGCGCCACAGAAAATAAGCAGCCGAAGCCGCGGTCCACAGCGAGAAATGCGCCCAGAAAGCCCAGGCGCGTTCTGATGAAAAGCCGGCGACCGGAATGGTCATGATCGCCAGCGCGACGATGAAGGCCAAAGTTCCTTTCGCCGCGCGGATCGCGAGTTCGTCTCTGTTCATGATGCGCCGTTCGTCACCATGATTTCATGGCGAAAATGCGCGGCGCTCCTCAACCGCGACCGCGTCTTATCTCCTCGCTCACATGCTCCGGCCGGAAGCCGATGCCGATCAATCGCGCCGGCAAACGTTGCAGAATCGGAAAGCGCTGCATGAGCCGCACGAGTCGCGGAATTTTCGGCGCCGTCTTTCGGTTGAGGATCGGGTCGATCACCCGGTTCTGGACCATGATCTGGAATTTTTGCGTCGCCCAGGTCGGAAAGCGGCGCCTTTTTTCCACCTTGCGCAGATCGGCGAGGGTCAGCTTATGCCGCAGAAGCGGCGGGGCGAGAAGATTGGCCGTGGCGATCGCATCCTGAATGGCGAGATTGATGCCGATGCCGCCGATGGGCGACATGGCGTGCGCCGCGTCGCCGATGACGAGGAAGCCCGGCAGCGCCCATTCCTTGACGCGGTCGACGGTCACGGTCAGGAGCTTCACGTCATCGAGGCTTTCGATCTCCTCGACGCTGTCGCGCTTCGCGAGCCGCGCGACGCGGCGGCGAAACGCCTCGAGCCCTTCCGCCTTGACGGCTTCGGCCGCGCCCTTGCGGATGATGAGCGCGCATTGCCAGTAATCGCCGCGATCGAGCATCACCAGCGCTTCCCCCGCCGCGATGCGGCCCAGCACGGCCTGGTCCTCGTTTTCGCGGCGTTCGAGCGTGAACCACAACACATCCATCGGCGCGCCGAGATCGATGGTTTCCATGCCGGCCGCCCGACGAAGAATGGAATGGCGCCCGTCGGCGGCGATGGTCAGGTCGGCGCGAAGGATGAGGTCTCCCTCTTCGCCCTTCGCCGTCAGCCCGGCGATGCGGCCGTTCTCGCGGATAAGCCCCGTCGCTTCGGTCTTCATCAGCAGCCGGAAATGCGGGAAGGCTTTTGCGCGCCCGGCGAGAATTCAGCAGGTCCCATTGCGGCATGAAGACGATGAACCGGCAGCGCGTCGGCAGATGGCTGAAATCGGCGGCGCGCAGCCTTTCGCCGCCGATCTCCAGCTCGGCGTAACGGATTTCCTGATGCGGTATTTTCAGAAGACCGTCGAGAAGGCCGAGCTCGTCCATCGCCTCCAGCGTTGAAGGATGCACCGTGTCGCCGCGGAAATCGCGCAGAAAATCCTTATGCTTTTCGAGCAGGATCACATCGACGCCGGCCCGCGCCAGCAGATAGCCGGCCATCATGCCGGCCGGCCCGCCGCCGGCGATGACGCAGCGTGTCGTAAGTATTTCCTCGTCGATCGCCATCGCCGATTCCATCCCGACGCTTCATTTACGCCGCCCTTCTCACATGCGGAAGTCCTGGCCGTTAGCTATCTTTCTCCCTTGCGGGGGAAGGCGTCCGCGGAGCGGACGGACAATGGTATGCATCACGCGCCTACGATCGCAGCGCCGGTTTTCATCAGTAGCGAAGGCTCTACCGAAGGCGGCGAGCGCTGACTCAAAAAAATATGATGTCTTGTGGGGACGACGCCGTCTCGGCTTTTCCGTCAGTTTCCTCCTTCCAGCAACCGCCTTGCGATCACCTGCGCCTGAATTTCCGCCGCGCCTTCGAAAATATTGAGGATGCGCGCGTCACACAGCACGCGCGAGATCGGATATTCCAGCGCAAAGCCGTTCCCGCCATGGATTTGCAGCGCATTGTCGGCCGCCGCCCAGGCGACGCGCGCGGCCAGAAGCTTCGCCATGCCGGCTTCCAGATCGCAGCGTTTGCCCTGATCCTTCTGGCGCGCCGCGAAATAGGCGAGCTGGCGCACGATGAAGATTTCCACCGCCATCATGGCGAGCTTGTCGGCGACGCGCGGGAAGGCGATGAGCGGCTTGCCGAACTGAATTCGTTCGCGCGCATAGCCAAGCCCGAGATCGAAGGCCGATTGCGCGACGCCGATCGCCCGCGCCGCCGTCTGGATGCGCGCCGATTCAAAGGTCTGCATGAGCTGCTTGAAGCCCTGCCCCTCGACGCCGCCGAGAAGATTCCCCGCTTTCACGGCGAAGCCGTCGAAGGAGAGCTCATATTCCTTCATGCCGCGATAGCCGAGCACCTCGATTTCCGAGCCGCTCATGCCCTCGGCCGGAAAGGGATTTTCCTCGGTCCCGCGCGGCTTTTCGGCGAGCAGGATGGACAGGCCGCGATAGCCCGGCTCGTTTGGATCGGTGCGCACCAGCATCGTCATCACATCGGCGCGCGCCGGATGGGTGATCCAGGTCTTGTTTCCGGTGACGCGATAGAACTCGCCGTCGCGGACGGCGCGCGCCTTCAGCGAGGCCAGGTCGGATCCGGTGTTCGGTTCGGTGAAGACGGCGGTGGGAAGAATTTCGCCGGAGGCGATTTTTGGCAGCCAGAACTCCTTTTGCGCATCGGTTCCGCCAGCGAGGATAAGTTCGCTGGCGATTTCCGAGCGCGTGCCGAGCGAGCCGACGCCGATATAGCCGCGCGACAATTCCTCCGAGACGACGCACATCGATTCCTTGCCAAGCCCCATGCCGCCGAACTCTTCCGGCAGGGTAAGGCCGAACACGCCGAGCGCCGCCAGTTTTTCGATGACTTCCATCGGGATATAGCGGTTGGCGAGGTGCCATTGATGCGCGTGCGGAGAAATCTCCGCGTCGCAGAAGCGGCGCATCTCCGCGCGCATGGCGTCGAGCGTTTCGTCAAGGCCGGGGTCGCCGACGACGCCATCATGCGCATGCTCGAAGGAGGCGACGAGCGCGGCGCGATTCTCCGCCGTGTTTCCCTCCGCGATGGCCGCGCGCGCTTTTCCGGCAAAGGCGGCGACGGCGCTGTCCGGTGCGCCGATGGCGCCTGCGCGGGCGAACTCGCCCTGGCTCATCGGCACGCCGCCGAGAATTTGCGCGGCGAATTCGCCAACGCCGATGCGCGCCAGCAATTCTTCTGTCGGACCGAGACGATTTTCGTCTCGCATGCGCCGCGCATAGGCGGCGACCTGCCTCAGCGCCTCGGCATAGGTGGCGAGCCAGGCGAGGCCATGCGTCGCGGCCTGTTCGGCGTCGAGCTTTTCCGGCGACGCTTTGCCATCGGCCAAGACACGGGCGCGCAACGCTTCGGTCGTCGCCGCCAGAAGCGCGCCGGCGGCGTCGGCCGTTTCGTCAGCCAGCGTCAGAAGTTCGGCGGCCATATCCGTCTCCGCTTATGCTGCGTCGCACAATACGCGGCGTGCGACGGCGCGCAATCAGACTTTGGCTTTGGCTTCGCCGGCCGCCAGCCAGACGCCGGCGACCGTGGCGCATAATCCGGCGATTTGCAGGAGGCTGAGCGTCTCGCCGAAAGCGATCCAGGCCATGGCGGCGGTGACCGGCGGCACGAGATAGATCAGCGCCGCCGCCTTCGCCACCGCGCCGCGCCGGATGAGATACACGAAGGCGCTGATGCCGCCGATCGACAGCGCCAGCACCGACCACAGCATGGTGAGAATGATCGTCCGGTTCCAGACGATGTGCATGGGCTCGAAGAGGATCGCCAGCGGCAGGGTGACGAGGAAGGCGCCGATGAATTGCAATGCGGTCACGGCGCGCAAGTCGCCCGCCGCCGCGAAGCGCTTCTGATAGAAGGTTCCGAGCGTCACCGAGACCATCGCCAGCACATTGACGGCGATCGGCCAGAGCGTCGCGCCCAGCGCGGCTGAATCGAGCGCCGCCAGCCGCGGCGCGAAGGCGACAGTAAGGCCGCCAAAGCCGATCGCCACGCCGGCCCAGCGCCGCGCCCCGACTTTCTCGCCGATCAGCAGCGGCGCCAGCGCCGCGGTGAAAATCGGCTGCAGGGCGGCGATGACGCCGGAAAGGCCGGCCGGCACGCCATGGCGCACCGCCCACCAGACGCCGGCGAGATAGAAGCCGTTGAGCAGCGCGCCGGCCGCCATGGCGTGCAAAATCGCCGCCCGGCCGCGCGGCCAAGGCACGGCGAAGGCGAAAGCGATGGCGCCAAGCCCCGCCGCGGCCAGCGCATGGCGGATGACCAGGAAGGTCAGCGGGTCGGCGTAAGGCGCAGCATAGCCGGCGGCGATCCAGCCGGTCGACCAGACGAGAACGAAGAGGGTTGGCGTCGCGCGCAGCAGAAGGTCGCGCGGACCGGAATCGCCGGATGGCATGAAAAAGATCAGCGGGCGCAAAACGCCGGGAGGCGAGCCATAAGACGCGCGTGGCGACGCGTCCATCGCCGCCGCCGGGAGTCAGGGTTGCGCCGCGGCGCCGCGCATCGCATCTTGGCCGCCAACTTACCCATGTCCCCGCGATGCATCGCCGCCTTCATCCCGTCCGCATCGCGAAAATCTCCTTTGAAGCTTTTCTCGCGCATGACGGCTGGGCGATCGCCAGCCACATCGCGCTTTCGGCGCTGATGTCGATGTTTCCGTTCCTGATTGTCGTCACGGCGCTCGCCGGCATGTTCGGCTCGCGCCAGCTCGCCGACGAGGCGGCGACGCTGCTGATCGAAGCCTGGCCGAAGGAGGTCGCCGGCCCCATCGCGCGAGAGGTCTCGGCAGTGCTGACCAGCGTGCGCAGCGACGCGCTGACTCTCGGCGCCGTCTTCGCGCTCTATTTCGCCTCCAGCGGCGTCGAATCGCTGCGCATTGGCCTGAACCGCGCCTATGGCGAGATCGAGCATCGTCACATGCTTCTGCTGCGCATCGAATCGATCCTGTTCGTCGTGCTTGGCGCCGCCGCCATGCTGGCGCTGGCGCTCTTGATCGTCGCCGGCCCGGCCGCCATCCGCTTCATTGTCGCCTATCAGCCGGAGCTGGCGGTCTTGTGGGCGACGCTGACCTGGTGGCGCCTCGCCATCGCCACTGGCCTGCTCGTCGCGGCGCTGATGTTCGCGCATCTCTGGCTGCCGGCGGGCAAACGCAGCCTCGTCGCCATCCTTCCCGGCGTTGGCATGACGCTGGCGCTGTGGCTCGCCGGCGGCATCGGCTTCGGCCGCTATCTCGACGATTTCTCCCAGACCTATGTCACGACCTATGCCGGCCTTGCGACCGGCATGGTGGCGCTGGTGTTTCTCTATCTCACCGCGACGATCTTTCTCTACGGCGCGGAATTGAACGCCGCCATCACGCGCGAGCGGGCGCGGATCGATGTCGCCGGGGAGGAGAAGGAAGGCGAAAAGGCGGCGTGAGGCGGCGCCGGCTTCGCGCGTTTCGCCCGGGCGTGGTAGAAGAGGCCATGAGCAGCGTCCCGAAACAGCGTATGACGGTGGATGAATTTCTCATCTGGGCGGAAGGCCGGCCGGGGAGCTGCACGGCGGCGGAGTCATCGCGATGGCGCCGGAGCGAACGCGGCATGCTGAAGCCAAGGCGGAATGTTATGTGGCGTTGCGGAACGCCATCAGGCGCGCCGGCGTTCCCTCTCATGCCATGCCCGACGGCATGACCGTGCGGACCGCAGCCGACGCCGCCTACGAACCGGATGCGTTGGTCTATTGCGGCGAGCGATTGCATGGAGATCGAACGCAAGTCGATGCGCCTGTGATCGTCGTCGAAGTGCGTTCTCCGGCGACGGGAATTCTGGACAAGGGCGCGAAGCTCGCCGGCTATTTCGCGTTGCCGAGCGTCGCGCACTATCTGATAGTCCATCCGGAAAAACGCTGGCTCATTCATCATGCCCGCCCCGCCGGCGATCTCATTCAGACGCGTATCCTTCATGGCGGCCCGCTGCGGCTCGATCCGCCGGGTCTCGATTTGACGGTCGAGGAATTCTTCCCGGAGGAATAACGGCGAGGGCTTGCCATGGACGACGCGCCGGCCGATCGCCCTATGGCGGACGACAGTTGGATGATCGCTGAAAGGTCCGGATTCGGCGCTATCGAATCGCGTTCTTCCACGCCTCAGTAAGCCAGCTCTTTCAGCCCGCGCAGCCGCAACAGGAGCTTTCGTACGGCGACCGTCGCCGGATAAAGCGACCGCGCCAGCCTTGGCGCCCGAAAAGCGAGGCGGAGACATTTTCCGAACGCGTCATCCGACGACGCCAGCGCGACAAATTGCGCCGCCTCCGATCCGTAACGCTCGACGCCGTCATGGATCACGACGAAACCGTCATTGAGCATATGCCGGCGGCGCAGATCGGCGATCAGCGGATTTTTCCCGTCGCGCGCGTCGACGAGCGTCACCGTCCCGAACGTTTCGCGCAGCCGCATCAGCCTGGCGAAATTCGCGCAGAAGACGCACTCGCCATCATAGACGACCGTGACGCCGCCCATCGTCCTGCTCTACCTCGTCCCCGCCTCGATCACGTCGTCGAGCGTGCGCAAACCCTCGCGCGGCGCATTGACGAGCACCGCCATGTTGCCCGGCAGATGCTCGTTCTTCCACATTTTCATATGCGCCTGCGGGATATTCTCCCACGAAAACACTTCCCCCATGCAGGGATCGACGCGGCGGTCGAGCACGAACTGGTTGGCGGCGGCCGCCTGTTTCAGATGCGCGAAATGCGAGCCCTGGATGCGCTTTTGCCGCATCCACACATAGCGCGCGTCGAAGGTGAGGTTGAAGCCGGAGGTGCCGGCGCAGAACACCACCATGCCGCCGCGCTTCACGACGAGGCAGGACACGGGGAAGGTCGCCTCGCCCGGATGCTCGAACACGCAATCGACATCCTGCTTGGCTGTAATGTCCCAGATCGCCTTGCCGAATTTGCGCGCCTCCTTCACCCAGGCGTTGTATTCCGGCGTGTTGACGGTCGGCATCTGGCCCCAGCAGGAAAACTCCTTGCGGTTGACGACGCCGCGCGCGCCGAGCCCCATGACGTAATCGCGCTTCGATTCATCCGAGATGACGCCGATGGCGTTGGCGCCCGACGCCGCGACGAGCTGCACGCCGAACACGCCGAGCCCGCCGGAGGCGCCCCACACCAGCACGTTCTGGCCCGGCCGCAGAATATGCGGCGCATGGCCGAACAGCATGCGGTAGGCGGTGGCCAGCGTCAGCATATAGCAGGCGCTTTCCTCCCAGGTCAGGTGTTTCGGCTTTTGCAGGAGCTGGCGCGACTGCACGCGGCAGAATTGCGCAAAGGAGCCGTCCGGCGTCTCGTAGCCCCAGATGCGCTGCGAGGGCGACAGCATCGGATCGCCGCCATTGCATTCCTCGTCGTCGCCATCGTCCTGGTTGCAATGGACGATGACCTCGTCGCCGACCTTCCAGCGCCGGACCTTGGCGCCGACCGCCCAGACGACGCCCGCCGCATCGGAGCCCGCGACGTGGAAGGGCTGCTTGTGACCGTCGAAAGGCGACACGGGCTGGCCGAGCGCCGCCCAGACGCCGTTGTAATTGACGCCGGCCGCCATCACGAGAACGAGCACCTCATCGTCGCCGATGGCCCAGGTCGGCACCGTCTCGATCTGCATCGCCTGATCGGGCGCGCCATGCCGCTCCTTGCGGATGGCCCAGGCGCGCATCTCCTCGGGGACCTCGCCGAGCGGAGGGATTTCCCCGAGCCGGTACAAGGATTTGCGTGCGCTCGGCAGGCGATGGACGACGGCCATGGCGGCGCTCCCGTTATATCGCAGTGCAACATGGTATAACGCGATGCGCCGGCTGGCCAGTGGTCAGGGCCGCGAATGTGAAAGGCTTTCTTCAGCCTTTGGTCGCAAGCTTTCGCGGGACAGGCCCCCACCGGGCGGATCGACGATGGCTGCGCTCACCTTCCTGAGAGGCTATTCCGACCTCGAAATGATGGTCGCGGGCTTCATCGCCTTCGCCTTCGTGACCCTGCTCGGGCTCCTCGCCAACGCCATCCTGAAGGGACGCGGTTTCGGCATCGCCGGCAACGCCCTGCTGATCGCCGCCGGCTGCGCCGGGGCCATCGCCATCCATGACTGGCTGGTCCGCCAGCCGGACTTTTCGTTGCTCGGCCTGCCGGACCGCGCCGTGCTGACCGCGCTCGCCGCCGCCTGCGCGACTTTCGTGCTGCTGGCGGCCGCTTTCCTGAAACGCTCCTCGGCCTGACGCCTCAGCCGCCCACTTCCTTCTTGCAGGCGTCGCGCAGCGCGTTGGGCGCGCCCACCTTGTCGCTGCCGCTCAAATGCTTCTTGCCGTCGCGCTTCATGCGCCGGCCGAATTCCTTTTCCGCCGCCTCGTCGCCGTAGGAATTGAGCACGTCCAGCACATACATCTCGAATTCCGTCTTATCGAGGCCGGCCCCGCAGATGCGCCGGGCGTTGCAGAGCGCAAAGGCGCGCGCCCTGGCGGCCGGGATCGTATTCAGCGCGGGCTCATTCTTTTCGACCGCCGCATTGAGCCGTTTCTCATAGGCGGGGCTGGGGCAGGTTTGCGCCCGCGCCGCGCCAGCCGCCCCGGCGACAAGAACCACAAGCAAGGCGACGCGGCGCGACATGGCGATTCCTTTCGATCAGGGCTGGATGGCTAGGACGCTCGCGTCCGGCCGGCAAGCGGACGCCGTTGCCAAACCCGATGCTGCAATGCAACATGGTCGCCGGAGGAGCGCATGACCGATCCGCGCGAAACCGGCCGCGACCGGCCCTGGATATTCCGCACCTATGCCGGCCATTCCACGGCGGCGGAATCCAACGCGCTCTATCGGAAAAACCTGTCGCGCGGCCAGACCGGCCTTTCCATCGCCTTCGACCTGCCGACCCAGACCGGCTATGACGCCGATCATGTTCTGGCGAGCGGCGAGGTCGGCAAGGTCGGCGTCTCCATCGCCCATCTCGGCGACATGCGCGCCTTGTTCGACGGCATTCCGCTGGCCGGCATGAATACGTCGATGACCATCAACGCCACGGCGGCATGGCTGTTTGCGCTCTACATCGCCGTCGCCGACGAGCAGGGGGCGCCGCGCGAGGCGCTGCAGGGCACGACGCAGAACGACATCGTGAAGGAATATCTCTCGCGCGGCGCTTATGTCTTTCCGCCGGCGCCATCGATGCGGCTGACCCGCGACATGATCCTGTTCGCGACCCGCGAAACGCCGAAATGGAATCCGATCAATGTCTGCTCCTATCATCTGCAGGAGGCGGGCGCGACGCCGGCGCAGGAATTGTCCTACGCGCTCGCCAACGCGGTCGCCATTCTCGATGCGGTCAAGGCGTCCGGCGAAGTCGACGACGAGGCGTTCGGGGATGTGGTGGGCCGCATTTCCTTCTTCGTCAATGCCGGCCTGCGCTTTATCACCGAGATCGCCAAATTGCGCGCCTTCGTCGATTTGTGGGAGGAGATCACGCGCGACCGCTACGGCGTGAAGGATCCGAAGAAGCGCCTGTTTCGCTATGGCGTGCAGGTGAATTCGCTGGGCCTCACGGAACAGCAGCCGGAAAACAATGTCGCCAGAATCCTGATCGAGATGCTGGCGGTCACGCTCTCGAAGAAGGCCCGCGCCCGCGCCGTGCAACTGCCGGCCTGGAACGAGGCGCTGGGCCTGCCCCGCGCCTTCGACCAGCAATGGTCGCTGCGCATGCAGCAGATTCTCGCTTACGAAACCGATCTGCTGGAATTCGGCGATTTGTTCGACGGCTCGCGCGAGATGGAGCGCAAGGTTGAGGAGTTGAAGAACGCCGCGCGCGCCGAATTGTCGCGCATCGAGGCGATGGGCGGCATGATCGCCGCGGTCGAATCCGGCGCGCTGAAGCGCGCGCTGGTCGCCTCCAATGCGGAACGTCTCCGGCGCATCGAGGCCGGCGAGCAGGTGGTGGTCGGCGTCAACCGCTGGACCGAGACGGAAGACTCGCCGCTGGCGACGGGCGAGGGCGCGGTCCTCACCGTGTCCGACAATGTCGGATCAGAGGCCGTCGTGAATTTGCGGAAATGGCGCGCCGCGCGCGACGAAACGCTTGTGGCGCAGGCGCTTTCTGCGCTGGAGGAAGCCGCGCGCTCGGGCGTCAATATCATGGAGCCGTCGATCGCCTGCGCCAAATCGGGCGTCACCACCGGCGAATGGGGCGAGATGCTGCGCAACGTCTTCGGACAATACCGTGCGCCGACCGGCGTTTGCCTCGAGGCGCGCGCCGATGGCGAGGAGATGGAGAAACTGCGCGGGCTGGTCGCGGCGCTGGAGAAAAGGATCGGCGCGCCGGTGAGTTTCCTCGTCGGCAAGCCCGGTCTCGATGGCCATTCCAACGGCGCCGAGCAGATCGCGCTGCGCGCGCTCGACGCCGGCATGCGTGTTTTTTATGACGGCATCCGCCAGACGCCGGACGAGATCGTCGAAAAGGCGAAGGCGGAGAAGCCGCATGTGATCGGCCTTTCCATTCTTTCCGGGTCGCATGTGCCGCTGGTGCGCGCGGTGATGAACCGGCTGCGGCGCGAGAATCTCGACATTCCCGTCGTGGTCGGCGGCATCATTCCGGCCGAGGATGCGAATGTGCTGAAGAACATCGGCGTCGCGGCGGTTTATACGCCGAAGGATTTTCAGGTGAATGATATTCTGGCGGATGTGGCGGGGATTGTGGGAAGGGCCCGCGAGCGCGCGGCGTGAGCTTTGCCGGTGCCGGAGAATTACGAGCATGCGGAGATCATCCTCACGCTGCGGCGTCGCGACGAAGCGCGGCTTGCGCAGTTCTTTCTAACGCTCTTTCACTTTGCGGCCACGCAAGGCCTCGATAGTCGGCGCCTGCTCAGCTGCATATAAAGCTCGCACAATATTGGCGGCGGCGCGCGCCACATGCGATCGCATGAGTGATTCGGCAAGGTCCGCGTCGCCGCTTCTGATCGCCCGCAGGATCTGCCAATGTTCCTGATAGGCCTCCTCCTTGCGCTGGTTCTCGGCGCCCGATTTGCGTCGATAAAGCCGCAAGAGCTGATAAAGGTCGCCGCAGAGACTATCGACGATGCGTTCATTCTTCGCGCCTCTCACGATGCGCTCATGAAAATCAAAGGCGTTGTCTTTGCCGCCCCGCGCGCCGGCGACCGCATTCTTGCGTTCGGCTTCCAGGTCGGCGGCGAGACCGGCGATCTGGTCCTTTGTCATGGCCTTGGTCGCCAGGCGGCACGCCATGCCTTCCAGCGCCTCACGCATCTGGAAAAGATTGATCACGTCCTGCACGTTGAGGCTGACCACGCGCGCCCGGAAATACGGCTCGCGCGATACCAGCCCAATGCCCTGCAGACGACGAACCGCCTCCCGCACAGGGCCACGGCTGACGTTGAAGCGCTGCGCGAGCGCAGCTTCATTGACCTCGGAACCCGGAGCGATTTCGCCGGAATAAATGATCTCCACGATTTGGGCGAACAAACGTTCTCCCAAGGGATGCGCTTTGTCCGACATCTGGAGAACCTTCAGATATGCAAGAACGTTGCGTCCCTTCGCTACAATCGGCAACGAAGGGGGTCAACCGGCGGAGACGCGGCGACCCGAGAGGGATCGCCGGGCGTCAGGCTTAGCCGGCCTCGGAAAGGAAGTCGTGATAGATTCGCGCGGCGATCGTGGCGCCGGCCTCGGTTTCGGGATCGGCCGCCATCGCCAATCGTGCGCGCGGAATGAGCTCGTGAACTTCCTTGACATGGCAAGCCAGCGGATCGGTCGGACTCGACGTGACGAGCGTCGGGACCGTCACCAGCGGAAGCCGGTCCCGCTTGGGATAGCGGGCCGCCGCCGAGTACGACATATGATAGGTGGACAGCGCTTTCAGCACCTCGACGACAAACGCATGCAACACATCGGCCGTCGGCATGTCGATATTCCGGCGATTCGCTTCGGTGCGATCATACCAGGGCGAAAAAAGATATTGATCGCGGCAGTAGTGCCAGGCCCAGTTGAATTGGGTGCCGATCATATCAGGCGAGATCGGCGGCGAGTTGCTGGCGATGTGCGTCTTCTGCTTGTCGGTTGACCAGAGGCCCATGCTGTCGACGATGAGACGATTGACGCGATCAGGCTTCTGGATCGAGGCCTCGACCGCAATGCTGGCGCCGGTGTGGCTGCCGAAGAGATCGCAACGCCGTACGCCAGGATGGCGCGGCCGAGTGTGGTCTTGCCGCAGCCCGATTCCCCGACGATTGACAGGGTTTCGCCCTTCGCTACGTCGAAGCTTACGTCCGACACGGCCTTGACCACGTCGCGGGAGTCGCCAAGAAGCGACCAGTTCGAACGGAATTCCTTCTTAAGATTCCGTACCTGCAATAGGGGAGTATCCACGGTCACGCGAGAAGCTCGTTGCGGGGGTGGTGGCAGGCGACCAGATGGGCGCCGTGATCGGTCAGGACCGGCGCCGTGCTGCGGCAGTGCGCAGTGGCGAATTGGCATCGGTTGGCGAAGACGCAACCTTCCACCGGCTTGCGCAGGTCGGGGACGCTGCCTTCAATCTCGGCGAGCGTCGTCGGAGCATTGGTCTCCAGCGAGGAGCCCAGCTTGGGCACAGCGCCGAGAAGGCCCACCGTGTAGGGATGCATCGGTCTTTCGAACAAGTCGAAGGCGCTCGCTTCTTCGACCTTGCGACCCGCATACATCACGATGACCCGGTCGGCCATCTGGGCGACCACGCCGAGATCGTGGGTGATGAGAATGACCGAAGACCCAATGCTGCTTTTCAGTTCGCGCATCAGATTGAGAATCTGCGCCTGAATAGTCACGTCGAGCGCCGTTGTCGGCTCATCGGCGATCAGCAGCTTGGGATTGCCTGCGAGGGCGATGGCGATCATCACGCGCTGCTTCATGCCGCCCGACATCTGGTGCGGGAATTCCCTGAGCCGCCGCGCTGGCGCAGGAATCCCGACGAGGGTCAGAAGCTCTTCCGCGCGCCGGTCGGCCTCATTCGGGCGGAGATCGGAATGGAGTCGGATCGCCTCGCGGATTTGGTAGCCCACGGTCAGCACGGGATTCAGGCTGGCCGCGGGCTCCTGGAAGATCATCGAGATCGCGTTGCCCCGGATGCGGCGCATCTGTTTCTCGGTTAACGATAGCAGGCTGGCGCCGTCAAACTCTATCGCCCCGCTCACGTCGCTCGATTGCCGGGGCAGCAGGCGCAGGATCGACATTGACGTGACCGACTTGCCGCAGCCGGATTCGCCCACGATCGCGAGCGTTTCTCCCTTCTTTACCTCGAAGTTGAGCCGGTCCACCGCCTGGAGCACGCCGCCATCGGTGCTGAACCGGACCTGGAGATCCTTGACCTTGAGCAGGACCTCGTCACGGCCGTCGGTAGCGGAAACTGGCGCCATGGTCATCAAGCCCTCCAGGCTAGTCGGGGGTCGATCGCATCCCGCAGCCCGTCGCCGATGGTATTGACCGCAAGAATGGTCAGGGAAAGGAAGGCGGCCGGGATCAGTACGAAGCGCGGCTGAAGCTGGAAAAGCGCCTTGCCCTCGGCCATGATGTTGCCCCAACTCGGTGTGGAAGGTGGTGAACCGGCGCCAATGAAGGAAAGCACGGCTTCAATGATCATCGCTGCGGCGAAGATATAGGTGCCCTGCACGATTAGCGGCGCTACGGCGTTCGGCACGATGTGCCGCCTGATGATCATGGGCGTGCGAGTTCCCGAAGCGATGGCCGCATCGACATAGAGCTGATCGCGCAGCGACAGCACCACGCCGCGGATCAGACGCGCCACCCTGGGCGCCTCGGCCACGATGATGGCGATGATGACGTTCTTGATCGAAGCGCCGGTCAGCGCCATCATTGCGATGGCAAGCAGAAGCGCCGGGATCGACATCAGCCCGTCCATCACCCGCATGATGATCGGATCGAGCGCGCGCACGAAGCCCGAGATCAGCCCGATCACGAAGCCGATCGCCGTGGAAAGAACCGCCACGACGAGGCCGACAAAGAGCGAGACCCGCGCCCCGTAGGCAACGCGGGACCAGAGATCCCGGCCAAGCATATCGGTGCCCATCCACGCCGCCTGCGACGGCGGGCGTAGCCGCTGGATCGGATTCACCGCTGTAGGCGAAACAGTTCCCAGCCAGGGTGCAAAGACGGCGAGAACGGTCATCAACGCCAGGATCGCCATGGCCGCCACGACAAGGGGGTTTTTTGTGAGTTTCTGAAGGACGGTCACTTCAGTCCTATTTCGGTTTCGATGCTTTGCATCTGCATCGCTCAGTACCGGATCCGCGGATCAATCAGCACGTAGATGATGTCGACGAGGACATTGATCGTCACATACGCAAGGCTGGAATAGAGCACGACGCCCTGAACCACGGGATAGTCTCGGCGCAGGATTGCATCGATCATCAGACGACCGACCCCGGGAATGGAGAATACGGTTTCCGCCACAACCGCACCGCCAATCAGGCCGGCCACCCCGATGCCGACGACGGTGACGACGGGAATGGCGGCGTTCTTGAAGGCGTGGATGAAGAGGATTGCAGGCCGGGCGGCGCCTTTGGCCGTCGCGGCGCGCACATAATCCTGGAGCAGCACTTCAAGCATCGACGCTCGCGTCATGCAGGTTATGAGCGCCGCGAACGAGAAGCCAAGAGCCAGCGATGGCAGAGTGATAGAGCGCAGCCAGGGCAGAAAACCGAAGCTCAGCGGCGTGTAGCTCTGCACAGGGAACCATTTCAGTTCAATCGAGAAAAAATAGACCAGCAAATAAGCGACGACGAAACTCGGAACCGAAAATCCAAGACCCGCCATCACCATGACAATTCGATCCGCCGCCGTGTCGCGCTTGGCCGCGGCCAGGACGCCTGAGGGGATGGCAATCAGGATCGCAGTGAGAAATGAAAGAGCGAGCAGAGAAAGGGTGGGCTCAAGCCGCTGCAGGATGAGCGTGGTCACCGGTAGTTTCGTGAAAATCGACTGACCGAGGTCGCCGCGCATGACGCCCCACATCCACTCGGCGAAGCGCAAAAAGAACGGTCGGTCGAGCCCGAGAGACTCCCGAATCTGGGCGATATCCGCGGCGGTGGCCTGGTCCCCCGCGATGATTGCGGCCGGATCGCCAGGCGCGATATAGAGCAGGCTGAAGACGAACAATCCAACCACGCACACCACGGGAATGGCTGCCAAAAGCCGTTTTAGCACGAATGGGAGCATCGCCCTCTCTCCATCTCCGTTGTCGCCGCCGATCTCCGATGGCGAAGCGCTTGGCGACTTTCCGCGACCGAATCCGCCGCTGCTCTCACGATCCGGCGCAAGCCCTTGGATCACCCCGCGCTTTGATTTAATCAATCAAACTGGATCGTGATCGATTGCAAACATTGAGAGCATCGCTCTTTCCGACGGACGACTGCGTCAGGAAAAGCCGGCATCCACTTTTCTCGCCATGCTCTGGACCGTCACGCGGATCGCGCTTCCTTCCACGCCAAAGAAAAGATTGCACATCGAAGCGCGGGAGAAAATGCTTGCTCACGGCGGTTCCAAAAAATTTCGCACGAGGCGCAAGCGTCGGAGCGACCCGCACGGAGAACGGCCGGCCCGAAAAAGTACGGGAGCGTCATCGCCCCCGCACGCCTTTGCGATATCTTCATCGCTTCGCGGTCAAGGCTTCGTCATCGAGATATTCCAGGGGACAAGCCGGTTGGCTGGCAGGAAGCCCGTTACGTTCAGGCGGGCCGCCACGGTCGGACGCAAAATCTTGCCGATGGGAACGTAGGGAAGGCTCTCGATGAAACGCTTGTTGATCTCCTCCATGTTCGCCATCTGCTCGTCGCGAGTCGCCGCGGTGAGATACTTCGCGCGCAACCTTTCGATTTCTTCGTCACAGGGCCAGCCGAACCAGTTTTTCTGTTCGCACGACGTGTCGAGCGCGCTGTTCAGGATCGGGTTGACGGCCGCAACGCCAGGCCTGCTGGTGATGAAAAGATTCCAGCCGGATGGCGAAGCGGCCGGGTTGTCCTTGCTGGCGCGGCGCGTGACCATCGTCCCCCAGTCCATGTCCTGCTGTTCGACGTTCAGCCCGACAGCCTTCATGCGTTCCGTCAGGACCGTGGAAATCCGCGAAAGCTCGGACTGGTCGTTGGCGTTGAGGAAAATGATCTTGGCGCCGTTGTAACCCGCTTCCTTGATGAGCGCCTTCGCCTTCGCGACGTCGGGCAGTTTCACTTTCATCGTCGGAGGCTGGCCGGCGCCGCAGATGAAGGCCGAAATGCAGTCAGTGATGTATTTCTCTTCGCCCGCCGCAGCCGTCAGAAGCTCTTTTGGGTCAATCAGGTAGAAAAGAGCCTGGCGCATCTTCACATTGTCGAAGGGCGGATAGAGAAAGTTTGGCCGCAGCATGATCTGGTCGCCAAGGGGCGCGACCGTTTCCATCTTGATGTCCGGGTTGATCTCGAGCAGCGGCAGAAGCTCGTAGGGTATGCCGTTAAGCATATCGACTTCGCCGTTGACGAGCGCGTTGACGGCGGTCGCCGGGTCGCCAAAGTAGCGGTACTCGACCTCGTCCACCTTGGCGAGCTTGCCTCCGGCCCCGCCATTGGGCGGCTCGTCTCGCGGCACGTAACCCTCGTTCTTCGAGAAAACCCAGCTGCTGCCCAGAACCCACCGGCTCGGCTCGAACTTGAACGGCCCGGAACCGTTGACGGTCTCCACCATCTTGTTCGGGTCGATCGATGCAAGAGCTTCGGGCAGCACATAGAACGAGATGCCGGCCATGGTGCACAGGCTCTCGATCAGCATGGCGTATGGTTTTTTGAGTTTGATGACGATGGTTCGATCGTCGGGCGTTTCGAGCCTATCGAGATGGACGCCCAGCACCCGGCCGCTGATTGACTTCACGACCCAACGATTGACCGAGGCGGCCACGTCTTTTGACGTGACGGCCTGGCCGGTATGAAACTTGAGATTGGGGCGAAGCTTGAACGTATAGACGAGGCCGTCGTCGCTCATCGTATACGTTTCGACCATTTGCGGACGGGGAACATTTTGCTCGTCGAACCCAAAGAGCGTGTCATAGGCGGCAAAGCCGAGATCGCCGGTCACGTCGCCGCCGCCATAGGTCGGGTCAACTATCCGCAGGTCCTGAGTGGTGGCGATCCGCAGCGTGGTCTTGGCGGCTGCCGGTCCCGCGAGCGCGAGCGTCACCGCTGAGGCCAGAAGAGCGCCAAATTTCACTCTGTGAAGGCTGCGTCCAAGACCGGCGACCTTCTCCCGGAGGGCCGTTGTAGAATTCAGCGATGCGTCCATGATTCCTCCTCCTAGTTGACTTATTGTAGCTATATTAAAGCAATTTCTGTCAACACTTGTCAATGGTTTCGGCGTTCCGCATTGGTAGCCGAGGGGCGCGCCTCTGGCGATCGAGAATGGCATTCTGGATCAATTCCTTGCGGGCCGCGATCCGAAGGCGGCTGCGATCACACGGGGCGGACGGCCGAGAAAGAGCGCTGTCGGAACGAATTCGAGCGCCGCGATCGACGAATGGCTGGCCGCGCGGAGTTCAACGCTGGACCGGTCGAGGATGCGAGGTCGGCGGGACAGGGTCCGACCGACGGTTCAGACAGCCGCGCGCGCTGCTGTCTGCGCGATGGCCGCCGAAAGCGCGATCTTGGTGTTCGCGATATCGGCGTCTGTTAGGGCGGTGCAGAGGTACATCAGGCCGCGCGGCAGAAGTTGGACCCCGGCGGCCAGAACGTCGCCGCAGAAATCCATCGTCGCTTTCTGATCGACCTTGCTCAAATCGGCGACGGTCCTGACGCTGTCGGCGCCCAGATAAATCTGCAGCGCCGATCCGATGCGCGACACAGACATCGGAACTCCGGCGGATTTCGCTTCAGCCTCTATAAAACTCTGAAGTTCGCCTCCTTGCGCTTCCATGCGCGAATACAGCGCGTCCTCGTTTTCTCGAAGATGCGTGATGCACGCGATGGTAGCCGCCACGCAGATGGGGTTTCCGTTGAAGGTGCCCCGATGTCGCAACTTGCCGGAGATGACCGGGGCCATCGCTTCGCGCGTGCCCGTCAGCGCGCCGATCGGAAAGCCCGCCGCCATTGCCTTGCCGATGAGCGACAGATCAGGTGTGACGCCGAGCAACTTCTGCGCGCCACCCAGGCCCAGGCGGTAACCCGTAACGATCTCGTCGAAGATCAATACGATGCCGAGTTCCTTGGTCAGTTGCCGGAGTTCATCGAGGAAGCCGGGCGGCGGCGCGAAGCAGCCGCCATTGACACGTGTCGGTTCTAGAATGACCGCTGCGAACTCCTTGTCCAGCGTTCTGCGAACGGCGTCAATATTGCCCCAGTCCACGGAGTACACGGAAGCCGCGGCTCCCGGGTCCTGTCCGACAGAATCCGGACCGTCATTGCCAATCGAGCCCGATACCTGGATCGTGTCGATCCAGCCGTGATAGAGGCCGCGGAATTTCAGGATCTTGTTGCGTCCTGTCAGAGCGCGCGCGACGCGCAATGCGATCTGCGCCGCCTCCGAGCCGGAGTTGGTTGGACAAGTCACCTCAGCACAGGGAAGCGTTTCGGCGATTAACTCGCCCATCTCCGCCTCGCCGCGATGCATGCTTGCTGTACGCAACCCCCGTTCCATTTCTTTCTGTACAGCCTGAATCACCGGTTCCGGGCTGTGACCGAGAAGGAGCGGACCATAGCCGCAGCCATAATCGATGAACCGTTTACCGGTGATATCGTAGATATGTGCGTTCTCAGCCCGTTCAGCGATCAGAGGCGCGGGTTTCTGGGCGGCGCGGGGCGTAGAAGAAGCGCCGTGGCCGATCGTCCTTCTGGCCCGCTCGCAGTAGCGACGCGACTCGGCGACAAAATCCTCGGCGACGTCATTCCTGACGGCGGAGGCGCTGGACAGGGAAGACTGTTGGGTCATCTTGCGGATCCTTGAACATAAACGAGATCAGGCGCGCTTCTGCGCCTTATCTCCCGGGACAGGCGCCATTCGAGGCGACTTTTTCTGGTCCCCTTTCCCGCCGCTATCGGCCTTTTCTTTTTCTGCATTAGTTTTATGTTTCATACAAGATACTTTATGAGAGGGCTGCGAATTTTCGTATTGGGCCGGGGGCGGCGGCGCAAGGCTCTACAAGCAAAGTGTTGACACTAATCGAGGTTGCTATATCGCAGCGGGATGGTTCGCCCGCCCGATCACGCATGGCGGGAAACGCTCGCGCCGGCTGCGGCGAGTCAGAATAGGACGAACATGCAACTTGATACGGTCATCCATGATGGCGCCATCATCACGGCTGGGGAATGCTTCCGCGGCGACGTGGGAATCGCCGACGGGCGTATCGTGATGGTCGCCGAGCGGATCCCGGGGGGCGGCCGGCGCATCGACGCCGGCGGCCGCCTCGTGATGCCTGGCGGGATAGAGACCCATGCCCATATCGAGCAGGAGAATGCGAGCGGGATCCTGTCGGCGGACGACTATCTCAGCGGTTCGGTTTCGGCCGCGTTCGGCGGAAACTCGTGTTTCATTCCCTTCGCTGTCCAGCACCGGGGGGAGGCGATCGGCGCGGTGCTTGCTAAATACGAGCGGCGAGCGCTGCGCTCGGTTATCGACTATTCATGGCACCTGACCGTCTCGGAGGCGACCGAACGGATAGTAACCGAAGACCTGCCGCGGGCCTTTGCGCGCGGCATCGCCTCGCTCAAGGTCTTCACGACCTATGACCAGATGAATATCGGCGACGGCGGGATGCTTGACATCCTGACGGTCGCCAAGGCGCATGGCGCCGTCACGATGGTCCATGCGGAAAACGCCGACATGGTCAAATGGATGAACCGCAGGCTGGCGGCCGCGGGACTGACCGCGCCTCGGTATCAGGCGATAAGCCGCCCCGAACTCGCGGAGGAAGAAGCGATCCATCGCGTCATCGCCCTGGCGAAGCTGGTCAACGCTTCGCTTTTCATCGTCCATGTTTCGACCGCCGGCGGCGCGACCCTCGTTCAGCGCGAAAAACTGGGCGGGGCGCGGATTTTCGCCGAGACCTGTCCGCAATATCTCTCGCTGACCCGCCAGAATCTCGACCTGCCGGGAGAGGAAGGCGCGAAATACATCTGTTCGCCGCCGCTTCGCGACGCGGCGACTCAGGCCGCGCTATGGCGCCATGTGCAGGCTCGCACCTTCGATTGCATAAGCTCCGATCATGCGCCGTCACGTTTCGACGAGACGGGGAAATTTGCAAACGGGCGTGACGTTCCATTCTCGCGGATCGCCGGCGGATTGCCGGGAATCGCCTTCCGCCTTCCCTATCTGTTTTCTGAAGGGGTGGCGCGCGGGCGGATTACGCCGCAGCAATTCGTCGCGCTGTCGGCGACCAATGCGGCCCGAATCTTCAGGCTGAAGGCCAAGGGATCCATTGCGCCGGGGATGGATGCCGATATCGCGATCTGGAATCCGGAGGTCGCGCGCCGCGTCACGCTGGCCGACCAGCATGACAATATGGACTACACGCCTTACGAGGGGATGGAATTGACTGGACGGCCGGAGATCGTGATGACCCGCGGCGAGATCATCGTCGCCGCGGACAGGCTGGTGGCGCGGGAAGGGCAGGGGCGGCCGATCGCGCGTTCGATCATGGATCTGGCCGGGCGGCCCGGCCATCTCGCCAAGGAGTTGGACCCGAACCAGAACTTCGGCGCGGCAATCGCGCCATGAGACGGCGCGACGGGCAAGAACCGGGGGCGGCTGCAACGAGGGAGTCCAAAGCTCGTCTGATCCGCGCGGCGCACATGTTGCGCGCTGCGCGGTTCGGGCCGCGGCTGGTCGATTTTCCGCTGGACGTCGTTCCCGCCGATTTGGAAAGCGCCTATCGCATCCAGGAGTTGGTGATTGGCGACAAGGGCATTGGTGGATGGAAGATGGGCGCGCGTTCGTCTCCTGCGGGACGTCGCTGCGCCGCTCTTTCCGCTGAGTGGCTGCTTGCCGATGGAGCCGCAATTCCCCCGACGCTCTTCCACGCGCCCGAGATCGAAGTCGAGATCGCTTTTCGGCTTGTCGCTGATCTGCCTGCCGGAAAAGAAGACTGTACGATGGCGGAGGTGCGGGCTGCGTTGGGGAGCGCGCATGCGGTCTTCGAAGTGGTCGAGTCTCGCTTTGTCGATCGCAGGTCGGCGCCGCCACTTTCCTTGCTTGCCGATGCTTACAGTTGCGGCGCGGTTTGCGTCGGCTCCGGCGCCGCGAATTGGGACATGCTGGACTATGCAGCGCTTGACATCCGGCTCTTCGCAGACGGGTCCGAACTCGAAGCCGCACAGGGCGGCGCGAGCCTGGAGGAAATGCTGGAGGGCCTGGTCTGGCTGGCCAACCATGCGTCACGGCGGGGCCGCGGGCTTCGTGCGGGTCAGTTTGTGCTGACCGGTGCGCGGATCGGGCCGCGACCGGTCGCTCATATGCGGGAGCTGGTCGCGACGATCGACCGGATTGGCGCGGTTCGACTCCACTGGCCAGATGCGGAAATCCTTTCCTGACAGTCCCGGCGAAAACCACGGCCGCAAGCTCTATCAGCCGACAATGACCGTTTCTGGCAGGTTGGCCCATTCCTCGTCCTGGTCGCGCGCGCCGGTTGACCACATCAGAATCGCGTAGCGCCCAAGCCGATCCAGGGTGCGCAGCGGGTGATGCCAGACGCCGACATGATAGTTCACAACCTGGTCGCCACTGGCCATAAAGGCTTTTAAACTACCCGGTTCCGGCGCTCCGCCGCGGTCTTGCGCAACGATCACGATCCAGCGCGAAACATCGATCGGAATCCAACACTGGCAGGAGCGGTTGTGGCGCTCCATCTGTGTTGCCTCCAATGGCAGACTCCACGCTTTGGCATGGTTGAACGTCAGCGTCGGCGCGATGCTTCCGCCTCGGCTGGCGAGCGTCCTGTCAAGTACGATCCGCCCGCCCGGCTGAGGCGCGTCGACCACATCTCCGAACAGGGCGAAAGCTTCGGCGGTCAGTGGTTCCGGCGCGATCCGGCGCGTCACGGAGCGCTCTCCAGCGAAAGATGCTCCATGCCGGGCTGATAGGGGAATGTCTTGCGCCAATGTTCGGCGATCTCCGTGCGCCCGGCGATCCAGACCAGTTTTTTGTCCAGAACGTAATCCATGAATTTCGCCAGACCGAGCGCCCGGGCCGGATGGCCGATCATTCGCAGATGCAGACCGATCGACATCATTTTCGGATGGGTCGCCCCCTCGGCATGGAGCATGTCGAAATGATCCTTCAGGAAGGTGAAGTAAGTCTCGGCGGTCGGAAATGTCCCGCGACCGAATTTGCCGTCATTGGTGACCAGCGAATATGGCACGACCAGATGCGGCTTGCCGTCCTGCACAACCCAGTAGGGCAATTCGTCGTTGTAACAGTCGCTGTCAAAGGTGAAACCTCCTTCCTCGACCAGCAGCGCCCGGGTATGGACGCTGGGTCCATAACGGCAGTACCAACCTTGCGGGCGGGCGCCGAGCGTGCGCGTCAGGCTTTCGACGCAAAGACGGATATGCTCCCGCTCTTCCTCTTTGCTCAGCTGGTATTGTTCGATCCATCGCCAGCCATGTCCGATGAAGTCATGTCCCGCCTCTCGGATCGCGGCGGCGGCGGGCGGATGGCGTTCGAGCGCCAGCGCGCAAGCAAAGACGGTCATCGGCAGCTTGCGCTCTTCGAAAAGCCGCAGGATGCGCCAGAAGCCGACACGCGAGCCGTATTCGAACATTCCTTCGCCGGCCAGATCGCGTCCGCCGACTGGAAAGGGTGAACTTACGCCCTCAGGCAGCTTTGCCTCCGTGCGATTGTCCCCATCCATGAAGGAGTATTCGGACCCTTCCTCGAAATTCAGAACGAAGTTGACCGCGATCCGCGCATCCCCCGGCCAGCGGGGATTGGGGGGGGGTGGCTCCGTATCCGATCAGATCGCGGGGGTAACGGCCTATATCCACGTTCGGCATGATGTGTCTCTTTGTTGGATAGTCTGACCATCGAAGGTTTCGATCGAGCTTGAACGAACGAGAACTGATGCTGGCGCTGGCCATCGTGGAGCCTCGTTGGCCAGCGCCAATCAGACTATCGACAGGCGTTCGACTAATGGAGGCGATGGCTATGCGGGGAGTTTACGGAGCCAGCCGAGCACCTGCTCGGCGATATAGTCCTGACGGCCGACATAACGATGGGCGCAATCGGGAATCAGGCGCTTCTCGACGAGCGGGCTGTTGATCGCGGCCGCCACCATGTCGTCCGCGAAGCCTTCCTGCGAGACAGCGTGCTCCTGGTCGCCGACGACCATGAGGAGCGGAACGGTGATCCGGTGCGCGTAACGGGCGCCATCGTAATCTTCGCCCGCGAACTTCGCCGCCCAGCCGCGATATGTCGTGTAATGCGTGTGCCCCGCCGACGGCATGGGATACTCTGCCTCGAACAGTTCGTCGCCTCGCCCACTGGCGATCATCTCCTCGGCAAGCCGTTGCGTCTTCTGGAAGATCGGCCCGTATTGCGAGTTGCGGTATCGCTGCCCCGATAGTCGGGGCCCCGACAGCGACACGACCGCCACCAGGCGCGGGTCGGCGACATGGGCTGCATAATAGAGCGACTTCACCCCGCTCAGGCTGTGTCCGAGCAGCACGATCCGCCGATAGCCCTGGGCTTCGAGGACGTCGAGCGCCGCGCGGAAGTCGAAGATACAGTCGTTGACCTGTTCCAGCGCATGACCGTAGTGCCGCCCGTTGTCGTCGAACCACATCACGTCATGGCCCCTGTTGCTGAGGGTCATCGACGGCAGGCCGGCCGCGGCGAAGCGTTGCGCCAGTCCGGCGATCGGCTGGCCATAGAACGTTCCCATCGATCCATGGCTGAAGAGCGCGGCATCCACCGCGCCGTCGAAGCTCGTCATGACCGGCCACAGCGCGCCAGGGAGCTGCAAGCCGTCGGAGGTCGTGCAAGTGGTCAAATTGACAGGACCGGCGATCTCATAATTGGTCATGGGTATTGTCTCCTCATTTCAATGACCGGCGCGCCGCGGGATCGAGCATCGAGCCCCGCGGAGACTTGTAGTCGGGTCATGCCCGAGACTGTTTCGATGATCGCCGTATCGGCGGCAGGTCTCGGCGCCGGCCGCGAGGTGAGAGTCAGCCATCATGTTCTCTTTCTCCGATCGCTGCGCGTCTCTGATTGCGCCAGCGCGACGGCGGCGGTTTCAATGGGTGTCGAACATTTCCTGGTACCGCTCCAGTGATGCGGCAAGCCTTGCCTTCTCTTCGGCGGTCGGCGCATCGGGGTCGAGAGCGGCAGAAGGCGAACCGAACCTCATCAGACACGCCATCAACAGAAGGCGCGCCTTGGTCGACGTCAGGTTCGATCCGCCGATGGTGATGGGCGTGGGCGTCGCAAAGCCCTCCGGGGCGCCGCGGCCTACGCGAACCACCGGAAGACCGCTAAATGCCGCCCGCCGGATCAGCGCCTCTCGCGGAGAGGAGGGAATGCGGCCATAGGGCGCGAGCCCCTCGACCACCAGGCCGGCCAGTCGACCCAGGCGAAGCTTATGGTCAATCAGCGCGATCAGATCGGGCGCGGTCTCGATCCCGGCGGCGTAGTCCTCGTCGGAATAGCCGCCCGACTTGACGATGGAAACCGAGGGGATCGCGTCCTCCGTCAGCTTTCCCTCGGCGTTTTTGATGGTGATTGCGCGGGCTTCGATCTTCCCGTCCGATCCGCGACAGGTCGCGGCGACGCTGTCGGGAAGACGGCTGAGATTCACGCCGGACAGATAGGCGAATCGATAGGCCGGGACATACATGAGCGGTATCCGCCCGCGCGGGCTGATTTGCCCAAGAATGCCGCCATGTCCGCCCATGGCGGCATAGCCGCCGGGGCGCGCATCCACCTTCGCCACCTCTCGCGCCGCGAAGAGCTGCTGTTCCTGAACGACGAGCGCGCCGCAGCGGTTGCGGCCAGCCTCGTCCTTCCACACGCCGGACCGGATATAGGAGATGCAATCGATGATATTTTTCGGCCCGTCCGCGCTCATCTGGCCCTGCGGCCGCTGCGCGGCGGTGCAGCAGATCGGCAAGGCCGTATCGATCAGCAGATTGAACCAGTAGGCGGTGTCCTCCACCTGCGGGCTGCCCTGCGTCCAGATCAGCCCGTCATAAAGCCCGCTATCCGCGATGGCCTGGGTCTCGTTGGTGATCCTGGCCAGCGTCGGTCGCGACGGCGCGGTGGAAAGGTGATAGGGCTTGTAGGCGTTGAAATGCCGCCCGCGGATTTCGGGGGGAATGTCGCCCTCGCCCTTATCGCTGCGCAGATGGCGCGGCAGCCCCTTCCGATAGCCGGCGGGAGGCGCCACGCGATAGAAATCCACTTCGGCCTGCGTTGAAATGCCGTTTGCCGTTCCATCCGGCGTGATGGAAAGGCGGTCGATCTCCTCGAACGACCGCGAGCCGTCCGGAAAGAAGCTTTGCCGCGCCAGAGGCTCGCCGCCGCCGGGGATAGCGACCTCTTCCTCCCAGGCTCTGCCATCGGCCTGCCGGGCCATGTAGGGCAGAGGATAGAGGCCATCCTCCGGCCGAAGTTCGATCTCGTAGACCGGGCGGTCTTCGGCGCTTCGCCGCACTGCGCTGAAGACGTCGTCGGGTGAAAGGTAGCCGTCGGGCGAGCCGTAAAGTTCGGCCGCTTCCGATTCCAGCGGATGGGCGGAGAACTGCTCGACATAGACCGTTACCGGCGCCGCCAGACGCTGCGCTCGAAGGGCGTCGTAGCGCAACGGCGCGCCGTCGCGGTCGGTCCGGAGCGGCAGCCCATGCCGGGCGCGCGCCTTGTTGGCCGTAACCAGCGGGGGCGTGTTCTGTATAGTCGCGGTCGGCCCGGACAGATGGGCGATCCGTACCTTGCCCACCTTCTGCTCGCTCGTCATCTCGACCGTTCCTTTCCGGCATGTTCACATCAGCGGCTCGGCGCCGGCGGCGCAGCGGAACGAGCCGCTTCGCAGGCGCGGGTGGCGCGGGTCACGAGCCGGTCGGCGTATTTCGGGCCGATGATCTGAGCCCGCGGCCCGGCATCAGTGTCCCGTGGCGCCGCCGGCATGCTCCTCGGCAAGGGCGCGCATCTGGCGCGCTTTGCGCGGCGTCATGACGCTGCGCGACACATGCATGTCCCAGATCATCGCGCCATCCGCCGCCTCGTATGCCGCCAGGAGGCCTGTCATCTCACTCGCATTGCGGATAGTCGCACCCCGCAAGCCGAAGGCCCGCGCGATCCCGGCAAAATCGGGGCGGCCAAAAACGGCATGAGAGGGGTCTTGCCCTTCCGCTTGCAGGGTATGTGACTCGCCGCCATAAGCGCCATCGTTGCAGCAGACGATCAGCAGCTTGATCCCGTGGCGGCGCAAGGTCTCCAGCTCCTGGATATGCATGAGCAGGCTGCCGTCTCCCTCGAACAGCACGACACGCCCGTCGCCACGGGCGGCGGCGACGCCGGCCGCGATGGAAAGGCCATTCCCGATAGCGCCAAAATCGCGGATCGCATGATAACGCGCCGGATCGCCGCCGCGCATCGCTGCCGCGTGCCAGTAGGCCTGATGCGCCGAGCCTGAAACGACATCGTAGTTGCGTGGGATTTCGCGCTCCAGCACGGCGAAGCCGTCGCGCGGATCGATCGTGGCCGGCTCGATGACGAACTCCGGTTGCGGATGACGTGCGGCAAGCAGGGCCGCGGTCTGCGCCACGCGAACCTTCTGGAGCTTCTTGTCCATGTCCCGCAGCCGGGCCAGCACCGCCGTCGCGGTCAGACCGCAGTCGGCGCGGACATATTCGTCGGCGACCCGGAGACCGGCGCGCCAGCCCACAGGATCGGTCTCGACCTGGATGATGTCTGCGCCGGCAAACAGCTTGCCGCCGTCTGTGGTATGCGATGACAGGCTCGCCCCGAAGGCCACAACGAGGTCCGCCTGTCGGGCCAGCCGCTCCGCCGCCGCGCTGGCGTACCCTCCCATCACCCCGAGCGTGAGCGGATCATCGTCGAACATCCCGCGCGCGAGCAGGGTAGTGGCGAGCAACGCGTCGCTTTTCGCGGCCAGTTCCCGCAACACGGGTCCGCAATTTGCGCGAACGACGCCCCGTCCGGCAAGAACAAGCGGAAACTTCGCACGATGCAGCCGGGCCGCAAGCCGCCAGACCGCTTCCTCGTCCGGCGCAATCGGCGGAAAGTCGCGGATCAGGCCGGAAATCGGCCGATAGGTCACGGCCGCGGCCATCTTCTGGACATCGACCGGGACGCCCAGCACGACCGGCATCCGATGCGCCTGGGCATTATGGAAGGCTTCGGCGACGCAGACCTGCAACGCATCCGGCCTGTGCATCGCGATGTAGTGCGCGCCGCAGGCGGCGGCGAGCGGCGGCTGATCGATTCCCTGACCGAAGCCGCGCACCGACAGCGGCGCTTCGCCCGCGCAGATGACGAGCGGGATGCGCGCCCTCGCGGCGGTGGTCAGCGCGGTCATGATCTGGGTAAATCCTGGCCCGCAGGTGACCGACGCCACGCCGATATCGCCGGTGGCGCTGTGATAACCCATCGCCATTCCGATGGCGCAGTGTTCGTGGCGCACATGGAAGGTTGAAACGCCCTCCCGCGCCGCCAGCCCCAGCATCCACAGCATATTGGCGTCGCCCATCAGGCCGAACTGGGCGCGGACGCCCTCCGCATGAAATGCGCTCGCGAGAGCGTCGTGAATCTTCATTCTGCTCTTGTCCCGCCGCTCACGTCCCGCGCCTGCTCAACGCGTCGCCAATGAGTGGCGGAGACCGTTGATCATGCTGGTCTGCAGAAGATGCGCCTTGCAGCGCGCCGGATCGGACGCGGTCGCCTTCAGGCTTTCCAGCATTTCGCGCCGCTTGACCGGGTCCTTTTCCCACATCCGGGATCTGTTATGGTCGGCCTGCTTGAGGATCTGATCCTCGGCCACGGGCCGGCGCTGCCGCTCGTAGAGAGCAAGCAGTTCCTCGCCCGCCCCCGCCAGCAGCTCAGGTATTTTCCCCGCCAGACTGAAGGCGTCATGCACGCCGCCATTCAAGCCCATGCCGCCGCTCGGCGAATTGATATGCGCGGCGTCGCCGCACAGGATAAGGCGCCCCGAATAGTAGCGGTCAACGATCCGCTGATGGATGCGATAGGCCCGCTTCTCGCGGATTTCGTAAGGAACGTCGCGCGGGTATATCGCCTGCAGCTTGCGCTGGATGCTGGCCTCGGTCATGGCCTCGTCTATGGTTTCGTCGGCGCGGGGATAGAGGCTTGTCCGCCAGCGGCCGGGGACCCGGAGCAGGGTGAATGTCGCGGTCAGGGCGGGGTCGTAGGCCCAGAAATAATTGACGTTGGACAGGCCCGGCATCACGTCGGCGAAGTCGAATTCCGTCGTGACCAGAATCATCGTCTCGGGATAGGTTTTGCCGGTCAGCTTCTGCCCGATGGCTGCCCGTACGATGCTGCGCGCGCCGTCGCAGCCGACGACAAAGGCGCTGCGGATGACAGTCCCGTCGGCGCACCGCACTGTCGCGTGATCCGCCTCCTGCGTCACTTCGATCGCGGGGCGGGAGAAGAACACTTCGACGTTGTCGTGGCGCTCGCGGATCGTCCTGAAGAGAAGGAGCGACAACTTGTGCTGCTCGCACTGCAGCCGGAAGGGGTGATTGGTCTCCTCGGCGAGAACGCCCATATCGAAGACCGCGGCGTCGCCGCTCATATGGTCGCGCACCTGCCAGGTCGGCGAAACCAGACCGTGCTCGACAAGGTCGACCCCTGCGTCTGCCAACATGTCCAGCGTCGGCGGATGGAAGGTGCTGGCGCGCAACTCAGTCACGATTGCGTCGCCCGCTTCCACCACCGCGACGCTGAGGCCGCGCTGTCCGAGCAAAAGCGCCAGCGTCAGCCCGACAGGTCCCGCTCCGACGATCGTCACGTCCCGGTCAAGAGAATTGGAAGGACCTATCTTCATGCCGTCCTCGTGGCGACCGCGCCGCAGGCGAGCCGGATCGCCTCGGCGAAAATGTCGCGCATAAGCATTAATGTCAATACTATACTACTATTTGCGGCGGAGCCTGATGCTTTTAAACGCTGGCCGCGGGGAAGCTTGTGAATATCCGCCGGAATCGAGACGACGCCGTCGAGCGTTCGTCACCGCGCGCGCGGCCGGCGCGCGCTCGTCGCGAAGCGCTCCATGGCTGATGTGATCGCGGTTTTTGTGACGGCGATGTCGCGCTCGGTATGAGCGGCGGAGAGATAGATCAGCCCGCGCGGCAGGGTGAAGACGCCGAAGCGCAGCAGTTCTGCGGTGAACGCCAGCGTCAGTTCCTTGTCTGTCTTGGCGATATCGCTGAACGCCGCAATGCTGCGCAGGCCGGTGAAGATCTGCACCGCCGCGCCAACCTGGGTGGCGCATAGCGGAACATCCGCTTCGGCCGCTTTGGCGTTGAGATGCATCCGGATCTCGGTGGCGTATCCATCGAGCCTCGGATAGATGGCGCTTCGCTCGGCGCGCAGGTGATTGAGGCAGGCGATGCCCGCGGCGATCGAGAGCGGGTTGCCGTTGAACGTGCCGCGATGCATGAGCCGGCCGTCGGCGATCGCCGCCATCGCTTCGCGCGTGCCGGACACCGCGCTGATCGGCAACCCGGCGCCAAGCGCCTTGCCCAGCACGCAAAGGTCGGGCGTAACGCCGTAGCGCTCCTGCGCTCCGCCGAGAGCAAGGCGGAAGCCCGTGATAACCTCGTCGAATATGAGCGCCACGCCACGCTTTGCAGTGACCTCGCGCAATCGTTCCAGGAAGCCGGCCGGCGGCGCGAAGCAGCCGGCATTGATTGCAGCCGGTTCCACAATGACGGCGGCGAACGTGGAATCAAGCCGAGCCTCCAACGCGCCGGCGTCGCCCCAGTCAAAGAGAACGATGGAGCCGGCCGCCTGCGGATCCTGCCCGATCGTCGCGGGGCCATCCTGGCCCAGGCTGCCGGCGACATGCACGCCATCGAACCAGCCGTGATAGTTTGCGCGGAACTTTGCGATCTTCAGCTTGCCGGTCGCGGCGCGCGCGATCCTCAGCGCCAACTGAACGGCTTCCGTTCCCGTGCTTACGAAAGCCGTCTGTTCGGCGGAGGGGACGCAGTCGGCGATGAGGTCTGCAAGCGTGGCTTCGCCGCGATGCACGGAGGCGGTGCGCAAGCCCCGGGCGAGTTCCATCTGCACCGCCTCGATCACCGCCCGCGGCGAATGGCCAAGAATCAGCGGCCCGTAGCCGAGCGCGTAATCGACATATTCGTTACCATCGATGTCGATCAGTTGCGCCGCTTCGGCGCGATCGATGACCACGGGGACCGGCAGTTGCGAGGCGCGCGGCGTCGAGGAGACGCCAAAGGCCAGATGCTCGAGCGCGTGCATGCGATAGCCGCGCGATCCGGCGAAGCCTGCCGCGTCGTCTCCCTCAACGGTATTTTCCATCAGGCCCAATCCCGCTTGCCGGCGATGCGGTCGATACACGTATCAAAGATATAACCATAATACAATATCGCAGTGGCGCAATCGCAGCTTGGAACTGCGGGGCTAACTGTGTCGGCAAAGGCGCGGGAGGCGTCGCGGTCGATTGGTATTTTTGACCATACATGATAGCCAAGGTCGTCGCCGACCGCGAATCTTTTGGAGATTGACAATGAGGAGGCCCCCTCTCAGCGCGGCTCCGGACGTTCCGGGCCGTGGGCCTGATATCGTGCCGCTGTATCATCGCGTCTATGTCATCCTGCTTCAGAAGATGTCGGACGGCTCCTTCCCGAGTGGCGAATCGATGCCGAGCGAGGACGAACTTGCCGAGAGCTTCGGCGTCTCGCGGGTGACGATTCGCAAGGCCATGGATAGGCTCGAGCGCGAAGGGCTGGTTCTGCGTCAGCGCGGGCGAGGGACGTTTCCCGTGCCCCGGGCGAAGCAGTCGCAAGAGGCGGAAAGCCGGCTCATGCGCAATCAGATTTCACTGGCGCAGAAGACCAAGGTCACGGTGCTCGACTATGGTTTCGTGCGCGTCCCGCCGCAACTGGTGCATGCGCTGGGATCCGCGCCCGGCGCGGACGTCTTGCGGATCGTTCGCGTGCGTCACGACGCGCGTTCGCCCATTTCTCACACGGTTTGCTATCTGTCCGCCAACGTCGCCGGCCTCGTACCGAAGCGCCAAATATCGTCCCTGCCGATTTCGGCGACGCTGACGGCAGCCGGCGTGAAGCTGACGCGATTTCACGAGCGCATCACCGCGACGCTCGCCGATTCGGATATAGCGAGGCATTTGCAGGTCGACGTCGGAACCGCCCTTATCGCCATGACGCGTCGCGTCGAAGGCGAGAACGGTCAGGTGGTGGAGCTGCTGCAAGCGCTCTACCGGCCCGATCGCTACGAATACCGCGTCGAATATTCGGGCGACGAGGAGAACGCCGGAGCGCCTTGGGCGGCGATGATAACAGACAGCCGAACTTAGAGCTGTTTCGGTTCCCGACGGCCGCGCCGGCCTTGATCTCTGTCGGCGCGTCCTCATTCAACGGCGAATGAAGGGATTGGGAATATCGGTCGCGGTGGATATCCAGACGCTCTTCACCTCCATATATTCCCTGACGCCAGCGATGCCGCCCTCGCGGCCGACGCCGCTCATCTTGAAGCCGCCGAACGGCGACGTGGTGCTCGTCGAGCGATAATTATTCACCCAGATAGTTCCCGCGCGAATGCGATCGGCCATGGTCAGCGCGCGCCGCATCGACTGGGTCCAGACGCCGGCCGCGAGGCCGAACTGTGTGTCGTTCGCGATGCGCACCGCATCATCCTCATCCTTGAACCTGATGACCGAAAGAACCGGGCCGAACACCTCCTCCTGCGCGATGCGCATGTCGTTGGTGACGTCGGCGAAGATGGTGGGCTTGAAGAACAATCCTTTGGGATATCCTTCGACGGAGGCCGGCTCGCCGCCGGCGACGAGGCGGGCGCCTTCGCGCTTTGCAATCCCGACATAGGATTTGATCTTTTCGAGTTGCGGCCGCGTCGAGATCGGCGCGATCTGTGTCTTCGGATCGGACGGATGGCCGAAACGGACGTCGGCGATGAAGGTTGTCAACCGTTCGAGAAAGGCGTCATGAATGCTTTCCTGCACCAGCAGGCGCGAGCCGGCGACGCAGGTCTGGCCCGATGCGGCGAATATGCCGGCGACGGCGCCCTTGATCGCCTGATCGAGATCGGCGTCGTCGAACACAATGTTCGGCGATTTACCGCCGAGTTCCATCGTCACGCGCTTCATATGGCGCGCGGCCTTTTCATTGATGATGCGGCCGGCTTCGGGACCGCCGGTGAACGCGATACGCTCGACGAGCGGATGGCTGATAAGCGCGTCGCCGACCTCGGCGCCGTAGCCGGTGATGACGTTGACCACACCTTTCGGAAAGCCGGCGGCTTCGACCAGCTTCACGAATTCGAGCAGCGAGGCCGACGTGAATTCGGACGGCTTCAGGACGACGGTGCAGCCGGCGGCCAGCGCCGGCGCCAGCTTCAGGCTGGTGAGCGGTAGCGGCGAGTTCCACGGCATGATGCAGGCGACGACGCCGATGGGCTCGAGCTTGGTATAGTTGAACACGCCCGGCTTGTCGGTCGGGATGACCGTTCCCTCGATCTTATCGGCCAGCCCGCCGTAATAATAATAATAATTCGCCATGTAGCGCATCTGCATGGTCAGCTCGGCGAACAGCTTGCCGTTGTCCTTCATCTCGACGCGCGCCAGCCAATCCGCGTTCTCGGCGATGAGATCGCCGAGCTTGCGCATCAGCGCGCCGCGGAGCGAGGCGGAAAGCGACGGCCATTCGCCCTGCGTGAAGGCGCGATGCGCGGCCCGCACGGCGCGGTCGACATCTTCCGCATCGCCGCGCGGCACCCAAGCCCAGTCCTCGCCGGAGACGGGGTCCGACGTTTCCAGCCAGCGGCCCGCCCTCGGATCCACGAAAGCCCCGTCGACATAGAGCTGGTAGCGATAGCGCTGGTCCGGATCCTGCCTCGTTGGCGGGATTGAGCCCGAGATGGGGACGAGCGAGGGCGAGACTGCAGTCATCTTTGCTCCTTGACGAGGCGAGCGCGTCATTGACAGATATGTATCATCATTATATCAAAAATACCAATAGCGCGAAAAGCCGATATCGGGCGCCGTCCAGCCCGAAAAATCGCTTTAACGCCGCGCGTAAGGAGCGAGGATCAATGACGCGCGCAACCGAGACGGACGTTGTGGTGGCGGGAGCGGGACCGGTCGGCCTGGTCGCGGCGCTGGCCCTGGCGCAGGCTGGCGTGCGCGTGTGCGTGCTGGAGAAGCGCGAGGGCCTGAACGCCGCATCCAAGGCCTCGACATTTCATCCGGCGACGCTTGAGGTGCTGGACGCCCTCGGCGTGTTAGGAGAGGTGATTGAACAGGGCCAGGTCGTCCGCCGCATCCAATATCGCACGCCTGACGGTCCCTTCGCCGAATTCGTCATGGCCGACCTCGCCGGGCGGACGCGCTATCCTTTCCGGTTGCATCTCGAACAGGCGTCTCTCACGCCTGTCTTACTTGCGAAGCTTGAGGCGCACGCCAATGCACAGGTGCTGTTTGGAGCGGAATTCGTCTCCCTGGCCCAGACCGAAGACGAGGTGCTGGCGACAGCGCGCCTTGGCGACAAGGCTTCGACCCTGCGCGCCGCGTTTCTGCTTGGCACCGACGGCGCGCGCAGCGCCGTTCGCGATTCTCTCGGCGTCGCCTTCGAGGGCGTCGCCTATCCCGACAAAATCCTGCGCGTGATGACAACGGACGATCTTGACAAGGTGTTGCCAGGGATCGCGTCCATCACCTATCTGCACAACGGGCCGAAGTCGCTCAGTTTTCTGAAGATGCCTGACTGCTGGCGCATCATCCTGCGCGTTCCCGATACAGTCGACAATGATCTCGCGCTGCGCGACGACTGGCTGGCGGCGCAGCTGCAGGAAACGCTGCCGATATGGACCACGCTGCCGACCGTTGTCGGTCGTGACGTTTACGGCGTCAGCCGCCGCGTCGCATCGCGTTATGTTGTCGGCCGTGCGGTTCTGGCCGGCGACAGCGCCCATATCACCAACACGCGCGGCGGGATGAACATGAATTGCGGCATTCACGACGCCTATGCGCTGGCGCAGGCGATGATCGCAGGCGTGCGGCTCCGACGCAAGGATGCGGTGGAGGCCGCCGCGCGCGAGCGCAAGCGCGTCGCCGACGAAATGCTGATTCCGCGCACCGACCGCAATGTCAACGGCGGCGGCGCCTGGCTCGACAAGGTCAAGGAGATCGCAGGATCGCGGGCCGCAGCTAGCGCCTATCTCGCCTCGGCTGCGATGCTTGATATGCTCGAGCGGCCGGCGGAGCGCGCGGCGTGATGGAGGCTCGCCCAGGCATGGATCTGTCGCAACTTGCGGCGCTGCCGGGATTGGGCCTGATCGTGCCGCCGGCCAATCCAACGGTGGAGCCGGAGATGTCGCGGCTTTTGCCGCAAGGAGCCAGGCTGTTCGCCTCGCGTCTGCCGGTCATGCCGGATACGACGCTTGAACAGCGCAACAGGGCCTATATTGGCGCCTATCAGACGGCGGTGCGCTCGTTCGGCAGCCTGAAGCTCCAGGCGATGACGGTCTGCCTCACCGGGCCGAGCTATCGCCTGGGTCCGCAAGGCGACGCCGATCTCGCAGCGTCGCTGAGCCGATCGGCTGGCGCGATGGTCGAGACCGCGAGCGGCGCCATCCGCGCCGCGCTGGCGGCGCTTGGCGCGCATCGCATTTGCTTGTTCTCGCCCTATCCGGCGTGGCTAACGGATGAGGCGGCGGGATACTGGACTCTGGCCGGCTATGACATCCGTCAGGTCGTGAAAGTGTCCGAAACGTTTCGCGCCTATGAATTGACGGCGGAAGAGGTCGAAGCGGCGTTGGGCCATGTCTCGGCCGACGATGTCGATGCGATCGTCATGAGCGGCACTGGCATGATCACGCTGCCCGCAATGGCGGCGCGGTCGAATAGGGCGTCAACGCCGCTTCTCTCGTCGAACATCTGTTGCGCCTGGTGGATGATGAAGACCGCCGGCGTCACGCCGAGCGAACTGTTTGCGAGAGCGTCGCCCCATCTGGCCGCGACGCTGGCGTGACGCCGCGCGACGATCGCTATGGGATGGCGCGGCCGAGCGCCACAGCGGCCGCACAGGCCGGAGAAAAGCGCTGGCGAGGTCGAGCGCTCGAGGCGGGGCGCTGGGATAATGTCCTGACGGCGCGAAACCGGCCGCCTTCCACCGACGATTTCCTATTGGCTTCGCGCGGCGCCGTGAATCAGGCCTCGGCTGGCTTCCGCGTTATGATCAATCGTATTGCGCATGAGCATGATATGTCCCATGAACTCCACACCGCTGGCCATCGAATCCATGATGACTTTTGCGGTCTCGTTGACCCCGATTGCGTTGCCGGCCAGGGATAATTCGGGCGGCAATTCGACCACGCCAAGCGTGGTCATCGTCTTGTAGGTCTTGCTGAGGTGCAGGCACGTCCATTTCATCGCCATCGTGAGACGACATTTCAGGTAGAGCGTTGGCTGTGTGTGCCAAAGCTTCAAGCCGTTCTCATCCTGCAGCGAGAAGTGAAGGTCGACTTGGTCGTTGAGACGAAATTCGTCATGGAAGATCGTCTGGGCTACAGATTCACACCCGGCCAACAGCCCATCGATATCAAGCGCAGCAAGCGGCTGGTTAATCTCGCGCGCCCCGCGCCGCCCCTGGTAAGCGACGACCAACCGCTGTTTCTCGCCGCGCCCTGCCACCACTTCCGTATTGAGTACGGTTAGGTTGTAACCTGCATCGATGTCATGCATCGGCCTCTCCTGGATCGGCTATCAAAACCGCCGACCGATTGCTGTCTGATCATACAGCATCAGGCAACGGCAGCAATGCGGCGGCGAACTGAGTTTTTGGCGAACGTCGCCGCCGACCGAATTCGTCAGGTCCCGAACGCTCCCAGCGCATCGGCGACAAATTGCGCCGTCATCGCCACGCTTATCGCCCAACCGCGATACATCAAGCGCTTTGCATAGCCACCGGCCAGATGTTCCGGTGCTTCGCGACGAAGCCGAACTTCATAGCGACTCCTTCGCGAGGAAGGCTGTGGCATTTTTTTAAGTCCCCTTCGGGGATCAGCAAATCCCCCGCCTTTAATTTAGAAGATCAGAAGCCTGAAACGCCGGACGACAACTTCGAGATCGTCTAGCGCCAGTCGGCCCGCAGGGCCGACCTGATCCGGCTTCAAGCCGTAACCCGAAGCCACCGGCTTTAGCCGGTGGTCGTTCACAATATTTAGCTCCGCCGGAGCTTGGTCACTTCACGTCGGCCGATGATAGGCGATGTCGGCCCCCGGACACGCCGTAGGATTATAGATAGAAGTTTTCTTTTGATCTCTTTACTCCATCGGGTAGAAGTTTTTTTATCTTTCTTCTACCTTGGCTCCCATGCGTTCGATCCCGCCGACCTACCAGACCCTCTTCGCCGATCTCCAGCAGCGGCTCCAATGGGCGGAGATCGAGCCCGGCTCGGTCTACGTCCAGAAGCCCAGCGGAAAGGTATATGTAAAGCGCCGCATCGGCGCGGCCTATGTTTCCGAATATCTGGGACCGCCAAAGGATCCGAACACAGAGGCGAAGGTCGCCGCCATCAAGGCGGCGAACGAACAGCGGCGCGAGCGGCGACAATTGGTCCAGACGCTTAAGGCTGCGGGCTTGCCTGGCCCGACCCTGGCGATGGGCCATATCCTCGAAGCCATCGCCGCCGCCGGCCTGTTCAATCCGCCCGCCGGGCTGGTCGTCGTCGGCACGACCGCCTTTGCGACCTACGCGCCGTTGATCGGCGAGATTCCAGCCGCGCAGGCGCTTATCACCCAGGACATCGATCTTGCCCTGATCGAACTCGCCGTCGCCGGCAACCGTCCTGGGAGCCTTCACGCCGCCCTGGCGCGCGCCGGCGTCGAGATGCGGCCTGAGGGCGCATATACGCCGCCAGCCCGATTGACGGGCGGCGGCCTCACCGTCGAGTTCCTGACGCCGCTCCGCCGCGGCGGCGAGCCGGTCGCTCAGGCGCCCGGGCTTGGCGTTTCGGCGCAGACGCTGCCGTTCCTGGACTTCCTGATCGCGGACCCGATCCCGATCGCCGTGCTGCATGGCCCCGGCGTGCTGGTGCGCGTCCCGCAGCCGGCGCGCTACGCCGTGCACAAGATGCTCATCGCCAACCGTCGTCCGGCTGGCGATCCGAAGGTCCGCAAGGATCTCGACCAGGCGCGGCAGATCATCGAGGCGATGACCGCCTCGGGCCAGGTCGGCGCGATGGACGATGCGCGCGCCATTGCCGAGGCCCGTGGCGCGAAGTGGCGCCGGGCGCTCGAGGCGTCCGAACGGGCGATGCAGCGCCAGACCGATGATGCAGCGCCGGCGGCGCTCATGGCGATCCCGGCGCCCCGAACAAGGTGAGACGGAAAAGGGCGAGGGCCGCCGATCTTGATTCCGTATTCCAATCTTCATAACGCCGCCGCGAACGTCAAAACAACCACGTCTTCCTGCGAAGCTGGCTGACGGTTAAGAGTCCATCCGAGAACCCACGCTGGCCTCGCGAGCCGCGGATGAGGAGCATGCTTGCAGCGGCGTAGAGGAGGGCTCTGGCGGATTTGATAGTTGCCTCGACGTCTTTGGCGAGGCGTCGGTTGCGGTTGATCCAGGCGAAGAAGCGCTCGACGACCCAGCGGCGCGGAAGCACGACGAAGCCGGTCGGGACTGTCCGGAATCTTGTGTTGAGGCCATACATGAGCACCGAAGTGGCATCATATGGCGATCGAGAAAGACGTTTGGATCAGCTTCTTGCGGGCCGCGATCCGAAGGCGGTTTTCAGCAAGGACGGCTTGGCCGACGAGTTGAAGAAGGCGCTGTCGGAACGGATTCTGAACGCCGAGATCGACGAACACCTTGAGGCCGAGAACGCCGGCGGCCGAACCAATCACCGGAATGGCTACTCGAAAAAGTCGGCTCTGACCGCGACCCCGAAGGTGACGCTGGCGGTTCCACGCGACCGGGCCGGGACATTCGACCAGCTGTTGATCGCCAAATATCAGCGCCGGTTCCCGGATTTCGATGCAAAGATCATCTCGATGTACGCGCGAGGCATGACGGTCCGCAAGATACGGGGCCATCTGGAGGAGCTCTACGGGCTCGATGTCTCGCCCGACCTGATCTCGGCGGTGACGGACGCGGTGCTCGATGAGGTCGGCGAATGGCAAAACCGGCCGCTTGATGCGAGCTATCCCCTTGTGTTTTTCGACGCTGCGCGTGAAGATTCGTGACGAGGGCTTCATCCGCAACGAGGCCGTTTATATCGCGCTGGGCATTCAGCCGGACGGGACGAAAGATATTCTCGGCCTATGGATCGAGCAGACCAAGGGCGCCAAGTTCTGGCCGCGGGTCATGAACGAGCTGAAGAACCGTGGCGTCAACGACATCCTGATCGCCGTCGTCGACGGCCTGAAGGGCTTCCCGGAGGCGATCACGGCAGTTTTTCCGCAGACCATCGTGCAAATCTGCGTCGTCCATCTGATCCGCCATTCGATGGATTTCGCGTCATGGAAAGACAGAAAGCCCGTCGCGCAGGCGCTGCGAATACCGCGCCGCGGACGCTGAGGCCGGCCAGGCGGCGATGGAGGCTTTCGCCGAAAGCCCTGGGGCGCTATCCGGCGATCGCGCAGAGCTGGCGTCGAACTGGAACCTCGTCATCCCGTTTTTCGCCTTTCCCGAAGCGGTCCGGCGGGTCATCTACACCACGAACGCCATCGAGGTCCTGAACTCAAAACTGCGCCGCGCCGTTCGGGCGATCTGTCGCTTACTCACGCGGTTGCGGAATGGAAACGCGCCCCGCGCGAATGGTTCGAGGCGAAGACCCAATTCGCCATCATGTTCAACGATTGCTTCGTGAACAATTGATGGTCAACCCGCCTAAACACAAAAATTCCGACAGTCCCGCTTCTCCGATCGTGGCGCTCGCCTCCGCCAGCGAGAAGAAGGTGCGGTGGCGCAACCGGCCCAGATATAGTTCTGAGCGTGGCAACCGCCGTCGTAAACGCGCCACGTAGCTCGCCGTAGCCGTTCGAAACCAGCCCGCTGGACGGGATCGAACGGTTCCGGGTTGCCGACCGCCCCGCAGTTTGTGCTGCTGTGCGTCGCCGCGCAGCTTGAGAATCGCTGCCTTATCGCTCAGTCCAATGGTTATGGTCCGACTCTCTTCTGGTCTTAGATGCCGGCCGTTCACGTCCTATCAGCCCGAGCCCGGTACGCTCACTCCGACGGGGCAGGAGGTATTATAGTCGTCTCGGCCGCACACCAATGCTCGGTTCGCAAAGCAAATGAAGTCGATTCTTCGTAAGGCGTCCTTGGCAACGTCACCATGATTGTTGGCTAGAATCCCTTGGCAGTTGGAGGAAAGCTCAATCGCTTCGAGAATCTTTTTCGCAAAGGCGTGCGTGGCCGGCGGCGCTCAGTTTTGCGCGGTCGATTGGCTTTCGTTGCTGTGCGATGAGAGATGAACTGCTTCGGCCGGCGCTGTCATCAAACCATAGCGAAGTCGTCCGCTCTCTATCGTGCGTCAGCGAAACGTTCGCCCTCCGGGTCGAGCGTTCCGAAACAAGTGCAGATATCTGTTTTGATAATATGTATCAAATATTGATATGCTGGTTGACTCGAACTATGTTTAGACCTACTTTGCCCGCCGAATTCCAACTGGACTGGCCACCCCATATGAGTTTGACCCTGCGCAAGGGTATCAAGATCCTTGAATCCATTGTCCTCTCAGACACTCCAAGAGGCATCTCTGAACTGTCAAGAGACATTCAACTCGACAAAAGCGGCGTACAACGTATCATTCAAACGCTGGCCGATGAAGGATATATCGAAAAGACAACAGACACCAATAAATATCGTCCTACGCTTAGATTGTGGGAACTGGGCTCGCGTGTGATCGCCGCGAATGAAATGCGAAGGCAGGTGCATCCCATACTTCGCTACGCATCCAAAGTGTCGGGACTAACCGCATATTTTGCCTATGCGGATGGAAATGACATTATCTACCTCGACAAGATCGATGGCGAGAAAGGTAGAACAGCTTCATCCGAGCCTGGTCGTCGCCTGCCTATTTACGCGGCAGCGTCAGGGCGCGCCGTATTGGCATTCTACGACCAGAATCATATCGACGCCGCGCTGAAAGGCGCGGGTGATCTAGTCGTAGCTCAGGAACTGCGGCAGGACCTTTCGACTATCCGTACGCGCTTGTTCGCCACCACTGAACGGGGCGCGACCGCACGAATTGGAAGCGTTGCAGCGCCCATTTGGAGCAGTGAGAGTTTACCGATCGGATCGATCGTGTTGACAAGCGATGCGTCAACACTTCCCCCCTCGGATTACGATCGTGTAGGCGCCATTGTGGTCGCCGCGGCAGAACAGGCTACACGAGTGTTGGGCGGAAGCTTCCCGACGACGACGGACGAGGCTCCTTAGCTCCGCGCTCTGGAACTTGCCATGCGCTCTTCCAAAAACCTCCCATACCGGGACAAGCTAAAGGTGACGACAAAAAACAGAGAGGCAACGAGCATATACACCTCGGTATAGTAGGCGCTCCAGCCCGGCGTCGATATGGAAACCTCGGCGGCGCGCAACACATCAAACAGTCCGACAATAAAGACGAGAGAAGTTTCCTTGAATGTTATGACGAATTGATTGAGCGTTGTCGGGAACGACTTCTCAAGCACCTGCGGAAGCACAACAAGCCTTGTCCGATTCCAGTAAGTGAGCCCGAGGGCGTCGCTCGCCTCCAATTGACCGTTGTCGATGGTCTGAAAGCCTCCCCGGAGAACCTCCGCCTCGTAACATGCAAAAAAGAATGCGAACGCAAACACGACTCGGAACAGGGTATCTGTCTCTACGCCTCTTGGCAGAACCAGGGGAAAAATAAGAACCGCGAAAAAGAGGATTCCGACGAGCGGTAGGCTCCTTGTCAGGTCTATGAATGCGCCAGCGATGAAGCGTATGCCTCTCAATCGCGATTGACGCATCAATGCGAGCGCTATTGCAATTGGCATCCCGATCATTACCACGCAGAAGAATATGAAGAGATTGAGGGTAAAACCGCCCCAGAGCGCTGTAGGGACGAGCGTCAGCCCGAAAATTCCTCCGCGCATCAATACCAAAAAAGCCAAGCCAAGTGCGAGCCATAGCGATAGCATTCGTCTTGCTTGCCAAAAAAAGGGCACGCATGTGCCGATGATGGCGGCGACAAGGATGAGCAGTGAGGCCTGAGCGCGCCAAAGTTCAATGGTCGGGTATGTGCCGAAGAAGATGACGTTAATTCTCTGCGTCGCAGCCGCCCAGCACGCGCCCGACGATGCTGCGCACTGTTGAGAGGTTATATTGCCAAAGCTGGCGTTGATAGCGCCCCAACTGGCCAATTTAGATAGCACAAAAAGGAACATCAGCATTGAGATGATAGATACGACGCTCTGGAGAAAGCTTCTACGCTGCAAAAACCGGTTAACCTTTAAGCCTCCCGTTAAAGCCTCCAAAAGGCTCATCGAACCACCACCTTCATGCGATCGTTTACGTAATTCAGCGCCAACGTAATTGTCGTGTTTATGACGAGGTACAATGTAGTCATGATCCCGAGAAGCTCGAGCACATGACCTGTGTGATTGATCGACAGAGACGTCACCGTGAAGAGCTCGGAGAATCCCACTGCCGTCGCCGCTGCGGTGGATTTCACTATAAAAGTCACCAAGTTGGTGAACGGGGGCAACATGTTTCGCATTGCAAGCGGCATTTCGATGAGCAGAAAAACTTGCCATCGCTTCAACGCAAGCGCTGCGGCCGCCTCTGACACGCCACGATCGATTGACTGAACGCCTTGCCTGACAATCTCCGCGACATAGTTGGAGATGTAGACAATAGCGGCTACCGTAAAAGCGAAAAACTCAGGCGAAACAGCAGTCCCGCCGCTCACCCTGAAGCCTTGAACAGACGGGTAATCGACTACGTTGCCGTAGTGAAGGAATAGTGTGGTCGCCGTCGTTAGCGCCATAGTCGCAGCGATTGCGATCACCCAGAACGTCAATTTTTGTGTCGGATATTGGCGGAGACCTTTTCGAAGGGAAAAAAACAGTGCTGCCGAGAGCGCAAGACAAAAGGCTGCGGCGGCGATGGCTGTTGCGGAAGCCTCTTCACTGAACGCCGGAATAAAAACGCCGCGATTTGAAAGAATTATTGACGATCCGCTCCTCGCCGCCGCTTGTAGGGTTCCGAAGGAGCGAGTGAGTGCGTACCAAAACAAGACGTGCAGAAGCAGAGAAGGACCGCGAACCAGATGTATATATATTCCGGCAATGGCGGAGAGGGGCCCCTTTGACAGCCTTGCCGCGCCGATTGGAATTCCAAACAGCACGCTAAAGAAGATGACTATCGCAGCTAAACGCAGAGTATTAATTGCGCCAAAAAGAATGATTTCCAAGTATGTTGAATGTCCGGTACTCTTGAATGGCCACACTGACGTGAGCATGAAGCCGGTTTCTCTATCGAGAAACGACCAGCCATAAGACATTCCTAGCGACTGGACATTCCAGAACGCGGTAAGCCCCAAAAAGGCCATCGCTCCAAGCCCGCCGCCAACGACGAGGGCCTGGAGTGCGAAGTCGCGCGTGCGGCGGTCCGATAGCAGCATTGTCGCCAGACGCGTTTCTGTGCAAAGCTAATCGAGCGACACGCCGTAATGAAGGCCGCCGTTTCTCGCCAACGCATTGAGGCCTCGCTCTCTTTTGAACGCGGATTTCGTCCCTAGGTTGCGGTCCCACATCTCCCCATAGTTTCCGATGTGTTTGATGACGTTGAAAGCCCAGTCGTCCTTCAATTTGAGCCCGGATCCCACTCCAGGCGATGCGCCGAGCAGCTTCGCCACGAAGGCGTCGGGAGGAGAAGCTTTCATCTGATCGACATTCGCTGATGTGACGCCTGCTTCTTCGGCGTCAATCATTACGTTCACAGTCCAGTTCAGGAGATCCAAAAGGTCCGTTTTCCCGTCAGTTATCACATAGGCGTTTGGATCGACGGAAAGCGATTCTTTCAGCACGACGTGGTCGTTGGGATTCTTGCTTTCGAGAAAGCGCGCTGTTGCGATCTGGGTTTGATTCGCCATCCACGCGTCACATCGCCGCTCGAGATACGCCTTCTGTACGTCATTGATATTCTCGAACGTGACAGCCGTATAGGTCATCTTTCTCTGGCTGAACCAGGCGGCCAACGTTTTCTCCAACGCTTTCCAGCACATTGGGATCCTAAGCTTAGAATTCCACGTGGACAAGTTGTCGC